>Ga0302248_1000139_pt1 | contig 78090 bp, 72 predicted proteins | sample AAG_UR_Leu_MG_FD_193528 | JGI IMG/M metagenome (GOLD analysis project Ga0302248, IMG submission 193528) | Enriched activated sludge microbial communities from anaerobic digester in WTTP, New Holstein, Wisconsin, United States - AAG_UR_Leu | ecosystem: Engineered > Bioreactor > Anaerobic >...
CGGCTTCGCTCCACGCTTCCTTCACACGCTCGGTCGCCCTCGCGCAGTCGCGCTTCGCTTCACTCGTCGTGGTCAACTCGTGGGAGGACTTCCACCTCCAAGACTGCGCCCATGCTGGGCGCACAAAAGAAAGGCGGGAACCTGCATCGGTTCCCGCCTTTCCGGCTGGGGTGAGAAGCCGGTGATTCTCGAAGGGAGGATCCCGGCCTTTATCTACTGAAGCCTCGTGTCACGCCAGTAGAGGACGTTGGTGCGGTTTGCAAGCGACGGCGGGTTGAAGGGTATGCGGGCGGTCCTCGCATCCGCGCCGCCGCCTCCGGCGCTTCCGCCGCTGACGGTCACATACAGGTCGGGACTTCCGCTGCCGCCGGGCTTCAGGGAAAGGACCGGCGCCGTGGGTATGCCGGTGCCGATCTCCATGCTGCGATTGCCGCCCAGGATGCCGCCGCCGCTTACATAGTTCACGGCGTAGAGTCGCGCCGAACCCGCCTGGTTGCACGGGTCGTTGCTCTGGGCGGGCGTGTAGGTCGTGAAGTAGGCCACGTTTCCGAAGACGGCCGAGTCGGCAAGGATCTTCTCGCCCTGCCCCGGGAGGTTGATATACCATCCCTTCTTGCCGGTGCCGTCCGTGTAGGTGCCCTGCGTGATGTTGTCAAGGTCACCGAGGTTTCTGGTGCCGGTAAAATCGAGATCCTTCACGGCGAAGAATTTTTCCTGGGCGTTTGCGGCCGTAGGGTCCGTCTTGTCCCCCGTGCCGAAGTAAACCCAGATCTGTCCGCGGCTGTCCAGTGCCACCGACGGTGTCGTGTAGATCGGGCGGATGGTGCCCGTCGAGGAGTTAAAGAGTTTGGTTCCCTGCCAGTTTCCGTAACTGCAGAGGTCCCCGTCGGCGGCCGAGCAGAATCTGAATCGCCAGACATTCCCGCCGAGGTCGCCGATGTAGGCCGTGTCGATGAAATTGTCGTTGTCGGTGTCGGCGATGGCAGGCGCCGCCGGGAGGCTGTAGGTCATGGCGGCGTCATTCCCCATGTTGTAGCTCCAGAGGATATTGCCCGTTTGCAGGTCTATGACGAAAAAGCCCTTCCCGCGGGTGTCGCACTCGCCTCCGCCCTGGCAGTCATCGCCGTTGTAGCCTCCACCGATAAAACCGACCCACTTCTCCTGGCCGGCCACCTTCACGCGGCCCACGTAGACCTTGCTCCAGGGGTCTCCAAGGTAGGGCCCCTGGGCAGCGCTGGGGTTGAGGCGCCACATGTAAGACGGGTTCAGGGAACTGGTGACGTTCAAGGCCCAGTAACCGCAGTAATAGGGCGTTGCAGCGCTGTAAGTGGCGCTGTACGTGATGGGGTCATCGGATGCGCAGTGCGGTGAACTGCTCCAGAGTAAAGGACCCGCGCCCTGGCCCTCCGCGAAAACGAGCATCGTTTTCCACTCGGCCGCCGTTTTCTGCGTGCCGCTTCCGTTCCCCAGCCAGACGTCGGCCACGGTGATGGGGCCGTCAACGAAATACTGGTGGCTCAATGCCGTGGGGTGGGTCGTATGGGCAACGTTCTTGAGTTTCGGAAGGAGGTTGGGGGGAATGAAGCTCCAGGCCTCCGAACCGTCGCCCGTCCGGAAACCGTGAACCTGGCCGTCGTTCGCGCCCGTCACCACCACGCGCAGCCCGTTTCCCGACGACCGGATATTATTGTCCCGGAAGGTGTTGAAGGCATGGTTCTCGTCCCGGGCATCGTAGTAGTAGGGCGAGGGGGTCCCGATGTTGATGGGAGGAGAGTGGAAGACATCCCCGAGCCTCCAGCCGTCGGGGTTGTAACCGGCCTCGCCGCGGAAATAGTTGACGACCCTGTCCCTCTCGGTCGTGTCCGCCACGCCCAGGATCGAGGCCGTGATGTTGGAGGTCGTGAAACTCGTTTTGCTTCCATTCACAAGCGTGAACATGTTCCTGCTCGCCGCGGTCATGTTGCTGAGAACGGCACCGGCATCCCAGAGCTGGGCTCCGACGGTGCCGTCGGGATTGATCTGGTACTTCTTCAGATGCCCCAGCCAGAAGGGGTCGTTGTTGACAGGCTGGAAGGATCCCTCGTACAGGTAGTTTTCATCCATGAGCCTCGAGGAGGCGACAGAGGCCTGCGTGAAGGAATAGGTGGCCTCCCGGATGATGTTGATCGCGTACTTGAGAGCCGCCGTCAGGTCGGCGGAACTCGCCGCGAGAAAGGCGTAGCCCGACAGGTCGATTTCACCGGGGTCGTTCGTCAGGGCGTACCAGTGATCACCGTCGCCATCGATATTGTGATGGGCGAGATTTGAGGACACGGGGCACAGAGTCGCACCGAAGATGCCGGGGTCGTAGGCGCCGGTGTTCCCGTTGTTGGCGACACCGGGGTTGTCCGTCCCGCCGTAATAAGCCATCCAGTTGAGGGTGTTTCTGAGGTAGTGAGGCATCTGGACGCCGAAACCGATGACAAAGACCTTGTAGCCCTGATCGGCCAGATCCTTCGCCCTCTTGACGGAGGCCCTTCGGCGCACGTACTGGCTCTGTTGGTCCTCCTGGCCGTTGCCGCCGCATGCGTAGGTGTCCCCGCCGTCCGATATGAGGATGACGAATTTCTGCCGACACTCTTGGGCCGGGTCGGTGGCCTTGTGACTGTCGAGGTAGGTCCTGGCTTCTTGAAGGGCGCTTACAAGGGGGGTCCCTCCCGAGGCCGTCGCCCCGCTGATTGTGCCGGCCACGTTTGCGTTCGGGGCACAACTGGTGGCGTTGTTGCAGTAGAGGCGGCTGTAGCGGGCCCCGATGCCCATGTCGGTGGGCGTGGTGGGGATCTGGATGTTGCCGCTCCGGGGGTTGCCCGCCGTGTCATCGGCCGTCGTGAAGCGCATGTAACCGATGCGGACGTTCAGACTCTTGTCATCGGCGCTCGTGATGTTGTTGCTGTCGTTGTCGTCGAGGATGTCGAAGAGGGTCCGCTTGGCGATGGCCACTCTGCTGCAGTCCGTCGTGCCCGCGATCCCCGAGGTCCTTGCGAAGGGCCCCAGACAGGCCGGATCGCCATACTTGGGAACGGACGTGGATGAGATCGTGCATTCCGCCATGTGCCCGGCGCCTTTCTCACCCCAGAACAGGGCTGTGCTCGAGTTGCAGTTCATGGCGTTTGCGGTGAACATCGTCTCCCCGTAGGGCGTCCAGTTCATGCTCCCTGAAAGGTCGAGGATGATCAGGGCGTCCGGCGCGACGGTCGTGAAGAGGGCCGTGTCGTCGGCGCGGACAGAGGGACTGAAGAGCAGTGCGAATGACACAAAGAGGACGAATACGATCCTTCTCTTATCCATGATCCTGAATCCTCCTACCTTGACGTGGTGGTCAGCTCGATGGGGCCGAACCCAAGACCCACAACGACCTCAACCCGGCTGTTGTAGGCGGTGTTCTCTCCCCTCACTCTGGCGTTGAATCTCTCCTGCCCCCATGATGCCCCCCCCCCGATCTGGTAGCCCGTAAGCGGGACGATGGCCGGGCCCGTTGTGGGCTGTTCGGGCGGGCTAATCGTATACACTGAATTGGGATCCACGGCCGAATTGACCACGCTGGTCTGCGGCTGCTGGGCTATAGTTCCGGGGTCGAAGTTGGCGGCCAGCGCGTGCACCCCCGCCTCGCAGGCGGCAAAGGCTTTCTTATCCCCCAGTACGGCGAAGCTTGCCCGGATGTCCTTCGTGGAGAGATGGATGGCAAGAACCCCCACGGCAAGAAGGATCACGTTGGCCAGAAGGGCCACGACAAGAGCGATGCCCCGCTGAGAATTCATTTTGACAGGCCTCCCGGAAAAAAGATTTTGTCACATGACCGGAGCATGGTTTCTCGGAATAACGCTGGTTGAGTAGATGAGCGTCCTCCTCTGGTTCGTGTTCGGGTCGACGTGCTCCGTCTGGACAGCGAGGGTGATGTCGACCCTGCGGATGTCGGGGATGACGGCCGGATTGGTCCCCGGCTGGATCTCCAAACCGGAGCCGTTGAAATACCTGAATACGGGGATGTTCAGGTCATTGTTGATCACCAGGACCGTCCGCTGGTTCACGTTGGCGACAGCATCTCCCAGAAAGGGCTGGGCGCCGCCCTGGCAGTTGACAAGTCTGGTAATGCGCTGGTTTCCCACTTCGTAGGAATAGCGGATGATCTCGTTGGCGTCACCGATGACGGAGTTTTCACTGATGTCCATCTGGACGGTGATGGCGTTTTCTGTGGCTTCCTGGATTCCCCGGTAGGTCTGGTTTGCCCCCACCCCGTCACAGCGCGGCGCCCACAGGTTCAGGGCAAACGTCGGGTTGTAGGAGGCCATCCGGATCTCCGTGGCCATGAGTTCCAGGGCCGCCCGGGCGTCCTCCACCGCCGTGACCTTCCGCTCGACCGCGACGGAAGAGCGATAGCCGAACGTCACGGCCGTGGCGATGGCGGCAAGGAGGATGAGACCGGCACCGATCGTGGCAAGAAGCTCGACGAGCGTGAAGCCTTTTTCGTTCGTTTTCATATGCATCCCTCGGGGAACCGGAACCGCTCCTGACGGGTGACGAAAATGGTCTCGGCGATGCCCGTCGTGTTCCCCGCCCAGGTAACCCGAACCGTGACCGTCCAGAGTCCGGCCCCGTCAAAAGTGATCGTGGGCGTCACGGTGTAGGAAAAATCACCTGTTTGCGCGGCCCCTGCGCCGCTCGTGAAAACGACTCGCTGGGGCGGGTTGAGGTTTACCGGGTTGCAGGGGTTCATGATCATCATTTCGTGGGTCTCCAGTTCCTCGTGAAGGATCCCCGCGGCCCTCCCCATGAGATCGGACCGGCCCGAGGCCCGCCAGGCCGTCGGGTGCATGGAGATGAGCGCCATGATGCCGACGGCCGTGATGAGGGCGGCAATCATGAGCTCGATGAGAGTGATTCCCCTCTTATTGCATAGTGAACGTAGCATAGGTCTTTCCCGTGATGTTGACCGTTATCGTCGCCGTCGAGCCTCGGGCGTTGCGGAGCGTGAGCGTCCCGTTCGTCGCCGTACCCCTCGGCTGAAAGGCAATGGAGTTCGGGTTACCCCCGAAGAAGCCGGCGTTGGTGATGACGATGTCCGGGCTGAAGTTCGATGGCGTCTTGGTCATGTTTCCATCGGGTGTCGTCAGGATATAATTGTTGGCACCCGTGTTGAAGGTGATCCGGCACTGGGCGCCCCGTGCGAGGGCCGTCTCCCTCATATTCATGATGTCGGAGGTGATGTCCCGGGTGGCGGACCGCAGGTTCCCGTTTTCAGCGAATCTCAGAAACTGGGGTATAGCCATCAGACAGAGGATCGTGAAAAGGGCGATCGTCACCATGAGTTCCGTGAGCGAAAACCCATTTTTATTGAATAAAACCGGTTTTTTCATGCCCGACCCAAAGCGAAATCGGTAGTCCCGGGACGAACTTCGCCCGGAATCAAAAATTCAGCAAAAACCGTGCCGTTGAATCTGCCATGCCCAACCGGTTCCGCGGCGGCAGCGGCCGACATGCCCGGGCGGACGCTGGCAGAGACAACGGATGAATGATGCCTGTATGAACAAGGCGGCAGGGGATGCGGGAAGCCGGGAAGCGTAAGAGAGGATCGACGTGAGCACCCGAGAGAGGCGAAATAGCAGCACCAGAGCACCTCCGCAGCTTCCAAGGGCGCGTGAAGCACATCCATCGCTGCCGATGAGAGGTGCCGTACTCGCCCGGCAACCCTGCCACCTTATCCACCTTTCCTCGGCGGACTTAGGCCAGTGGTTTTGCGCCCCACCCTTTCAGGCGGTTTGCCCTTATCAGGCTTTTTTATCTATACACAAACGATATCAAATACTTACGAAGAACTCAGCGTTGATCTTATCTGGAGTCTATTATCGGTATTACCGGGAAAATCTTGAGAAGAAAAAGCAAAGAAAGGCGGGACTCCGGAGGGGTATCGCCGGCTCCTTCAAGGGATTGCAGAACCCGCAAGGAGGAAGGTCATGAAAAGCTCCCCCCAGAAGAGGTATGCCACTGCGGCGGCGGACAGGAAGGGCCCGTAAGGAATGGCGGCTCTGAACCCCTTTCGCTGGGCCATCAGGACGGCGACACCCACCAGCGCGCCGAGGAGAGAACTGATGAATACGATGAAAAAGAGGGATTTCCAGCCGAGGAAGGCACCCATCATGGCCAGCAGTTTAATGTCCCCTCCCCCCATGCCCTCGCGTTTCGTCAAGAGCTGATAGACCACGGCGACGAGATAGAGAAACCCGCCGCCGACGACGATGCCCAGCACGGCATCAAGCAGAGGGACCCCCATGGCGAAGACGCCCAGGGCGAGACCGATCGGGATCCCCGGCAGCGTTATGACATCGGGGATGATCTGATGCTCCAGGTCGATGAACGTGACGACGATCAGCGCGCCGGCAAAGGCGAAGGCCGCCGTGTACTGGAACGAAAAGCCGTACTTCATATACAGCACGAGGGAGAGGGCGCCCGTGATCGCCTCCACGACGGGATATTGTACGGAGATCTTCCCGCCGCAGTCCCGGCACCTCCCCCGGAGGATCAGATAGCTCAGGATGGGGATGTTGTCGGTGTGACGGATGGCGTGTCCGCATTGAGGACAATGCGACGCGGGAAAGACGATGGACTTCTCCCGGGGCAGGCGCCAGATGCAGACATTGAGAAAGCTGCCGATCGCCGCCCCGACAACAAAGAAAAATACAGACCAGAACAAATCCATAAACAACCCGACCCCTTGAAGAGAAAAGCAGTCACGGGGGTAGAAAAGATCGGCACCGGGCGGCCGGCCTTGAGTCTTCGTTTCGACCTTCCTTCACCCGTCCCTGCGGTTCCAGTCGTAGGGGATGTCCTTTGTGTGCGGATCGACCCGGTACTCGTCGGGTTCCCGGTAACGGTAGGCCTCCGTGGGGACATTGATGACGACGGCTTCCTCCGTTGAAATGCACTTGAAGCCGTGGAAGACAAGGGGCGGGATGTGGATGAGCACCGGGTTGTGCTCACCGGCGAAGAACTCATTGACCTCCCCGAAGGTTTTCGACTCCCTGCGGCTGTCGTAAAGAACGATCTTCATCATTCCCCGGATCACCGCCATGTTGTCCGACTGCACCTTGTGATAGTGCCAGGCCTTGACGACGCCGGGATAGGCCGTGGTCATGTACACCTGGCCGAACTGCGTGAAGAATTCATCGTCGCTGCGGAGGATTTCCATGAGCCTTCCCCGTTCGTCGGGGATGACTCGAAGCTTCTTGATCTTGACTCCGTCGATCATGGTCGCCATACCAATTTTGAGTTATGAGTTTTTAGTTTTGAATGATCCCTGTCTATCCAACTCGCGGGATTCCGGCCTGCCCCTGTTGGGAGCTTTCATTTATGAATTATGAGTTTATTGGTTTTCATATATTTTTTTTAACTCAAAACTCAACACTCAAAATTCAAAACTCTCCTATAGTTTATTGGCTCCCGTCTTCGCCACCATGCTTCCGGCGTACTGCAGGGATTCGAAGGTTCCCGCGTCGGTCCACCAGCCGTCGAGAATCTCCCAGGTGAGCGTCCCTTCCCGTATGTAGTGGTTGTTCACGTCGGTGATCTCGAGTTCTCCGCGCTGCGAGGGCTTCAGGGTTTTGATGACGTCGAAGACGCCGCCGTCGTACATGTAGATACCGATGACGGCATATCGCGAGGCCGGCACCGCCGGCTTCTCGTCGATCCGGATGATCCGTTCATTCTCGAAGGCGGGCACGCCGAAGCGCTGGGGGTCCGGCACCTCCTTGAGGATGACCTTGGCACCCCGCTCCTGTTTTTTGAAATTCTCGACGGCCTTCCGGATGTTCTTCTCGATGATGTTGTCGCCCAGCACGACCACGATCTTACCGCCGTCGGCGAAGTGCTGAGCGAGGTCCAGGGCGGCGGCGATCCCTCCCTCCCCTTCCTGGTAGGTGTAATTCAGGTGCTTGAGCCCGAATTCGCTCCCGTTCCCCATGAGCCTCAGGAAATCCCCGGCGTTGTTCCCGCCGGTGACAATGAGGATGTCGGTGATTCCCGCGTGGACGAGGGTCCGGATGGGGTAATAGATCATGGGCTCCTTGTAGACGGGAAGCAGGTGTTTGTTGGTCACCCTTGTGAGGGGGTGGAGGCGTGTCCCGAGACCGCCCGCAAGCACGATGCCTTTCATTCTTGACTCCTTTCGGATAACGCCGGCCCCTGACGGGTGCACCGGCAAGACCGTTTCATTTATAACAGGATCCCCGGCGACCTCAAGGAAATATTCATCGCCCGAAACCCTGAGCGCTGCGAATCGACCTTTACAGGACCCGCGAGATTCAGTATATAAGCGCCAAACGCAGCCGGGGTCCTTTCGGGGCGATCCGTTAGAAAAACTGCAAATTACATTCCATGATGAAGCCGAAAACGTCGAGAACATCAACCCTCCGGGACGAATCCTTCATGAAAGAGGCCCTGAGACTCGCCGCGAAGGGCGCGGGGCGCACCAGCCCCAACCCCATGGTCGGCGCGGTCATCGTTCGTGGAAACCGGATCGTCGGCCGCGGCTATCACCGCGAGTTCGGGGGCCGGCATGCCGAGATCGACGCGATCGAAAGGGCGACGGGAAATCTCCGGGGGACGACCTTCTACATCACCCTCGAGCCCTGCAGCCACTTCGGGAAGACCCCGCCCTGCGTGGACCGCATTCTGGAAGCAGGTCCTTTGCGGGTCGTCGTCGGATCGGCCGACCCCAACCCCCTGGTGTCGGGAAAGGGCATCCGTCTTCTCAGGCGGCACGGTGTCGAGGTTTCCACGGGGGTCCTGGAAAAACAGTGCCGGGCGCTGAACGAAGTCTTCTTCAAGTACATGTCCACCGGCTGCCCCTTCGTCACCGTGAAATACGCTCAGACCCTCGATGGAAGAATCGCCACCCGGTCGGGCCGTTCCCGGTGGATCAGCTCACCGCCGTCGCTCCGGTTCGCCCATCGCCTCAGGAGCCTCCACGACGCGGTCCTTGTCGGCGCCGGTACGGTCGTGCAGGACGATCCGGAACTGACCTGCCGGCTGGTGAAGGGGCGAAACCCCCGTCGGGTGATCATCGATTCCGCCCTGCGGATCCCTCTTTCCTCGAAAGTGTTTCTCGGCCAGGACAGGGCGAAGACAACGATATTCACGACAGCCGGCGCCCGCCGGCGGAAGCTGAAGACCCTCGGCGAGAGGGGAGTCGATGTCCGTATGGTCAAGGGCGATGCCGGTGGCCGGGTCGATCTCAGAGAACTTCTGGAGACCCTCGGCCGGGAAGGCGTCTCGTCCGTACTGGTGGAGGGCGGCTCGGGCGTCATCACCTCCTTCCTCGGGGCGGGCCTGGCGGACCGGCTGGTCGTCATCACGGCCCCGAAGGTTCTGGGGAAGGGTATTGAGGCGGTCGGCGATCTCGGCATCGACGACCTGGACCGGGCGGTTCGTTTCGAGATCAGGAAAACCATGCGAAGCGGTGACGACATCGTCATCGACGCGAGGGTGACAAAGGGAACCGTCCCGACCCGCCGGGGAAGGCGATAGGTTCCCCCGATACACCAAATCGCAGAAAGGGTGACCGTTCAAAACAATGGCGTGGTATGCCGTGCATACGAGGAGTCGGCACGAAGGCAAGGTCCACCTGGGTCTGACCCAGAAATCGATCCACACGTTTCTCCCACTGATCGAGGTGTGGAGCCGGCGGAAGGATCGCCGGAAGAGAATCCAGCTCCCCATGTTCCCGGGCTATCTCTTCGTGGAGCTCCCCGTCGTCGACAACGCCGTGAGGCTCGAGATCCTCAAGACCTTCGGCGTCGTGAAGATTCTCGGCAGGCCCCGGGGCGCCGACCCCATCCCCGTGCCCGACGAGAAGATCGAGGCGATCAAACGCCTGATCGAATCGAAGGTGGAGATCCAGCACTACTCCTACCCGAAGGTGGGGGAAGGGGCGAGGATCACCGACGGCCCCTTCAGGGGGATCGAGGGCACCGTCATCCGCACGGACCTCAAGAAAGACCTCTTCGTCATCTCGATCGACATGCTGCAACGCTCGGTGGCGATCGAGATCAAAGGCTTCCAGATCGAAAAGCTCTGAGAGCTTTCCTCAAACACCCGTCTGCTTTGTTTCCCTCATCCCTCATCCCTGCGGTGTACCTCCAGCACGCCTCACTTCTCGGGATTTTCGGGGCCTCGCAACCGGGCATTTTAGAACAGCCCCGATGGGCCAGGAGTTCGGGGATAGGATCGAGGATCGCAAACCTGCTCCAATTTTGAGTTCTGAGTTATGAATTATGAGTTGGTAAATTTTTCATTACTGCTTTTTTAATTCAAAACTCAACATTCAAAACTCAAAACCGGCCTCTGTCTCATGGTCTGTCATGAAGGCCCGTGTCGCTTCCTCCACGAGGAGGTGTCCGAACCCCTTGTACTTCGGTGAAAAGTGGAAGACCACCATTCTCTTCGCCTCGGCCTTCCTCGCCAGCATCCCCGCCTGTTTCGCCGTGAGATGATATTTCTCCGCCGCCCTGTCCCTGTCCTCATCGAGGAAACAGGCCTCGATGAACAGGATGTCCGATCGATGGGCCAATTCGGCTATCTTGCGGGCGTTATCCTCGCTGTAGACCACATCGGAGATGTAGCTGATCTTCTGGCCCGGTGTGATTTTAACCGCCCTGTCCCTCAGGTCACCCAGCCGGAAGACCCTCTCGATGACTTTCCTGTCTTCATCCTTCCACCAGGCCCGGACGGCCGTGTCGTCGGGATCACCCTGCAGGATGCGGTTTTTGAAATCCACCAGCCATGCCCCGACCGGCAGGCCCATCTCCTGAAGAACATTCTTCCTGACATTGACCCGCATCTTTTCCTCGAGAGAAAAAGCCAGGCAGGGGATCTTGTGGTCGAGAAAAACGGCGCGAACCCTGTATTGAGGCGTCTCCGTCACGAGGCCGTCAAAGGAGACCCTCTCCTCGCACACGGCGCCGGCCCGGAAGGCTTCCTGGCAGCGGTAACGCCGCATGGCGCGGCGATCCGGATGAATTTCCGTCGCGACGAGCTCGAAATCATTTTCGTAATTCTCGACGAGATTCCACGTGTAAGCCCCGAGCTTGCTTTCGAGGTTCGCGATGAAGCCCGGCGGACCGAAAAGAGAGAGGTGTTTGTCCCGGCCCAGGCACAGCCGGAGCATCTGGTCGAACCCGATGAAATGGTCCATGTGGGTGTGCGAAACGAATATCCGGACGGCCTTGAGAATGATGCGCGGGACCAGCCTGTGAAGATCCCCGAGATCGAAAAAAAGGGTTTCCTTCCGGAACTTGAATTCCACGTAAACGCCGGGATCCCCGAAAGGATCGTTGATCAGATGGGCATTGAACATAAGGGGTCCGAAAATGCGGCGAGGAAAGGAAACTCGCATCCGACAGGGCGATTCGCACAGTGACGCATTTTCCGCCAATCTACACCAGCCGGTTGAAACAAGTCAAGGAAGGGCACCGCCGACAAGAAAGGATTCCCCGCGTCATCGAAATCCAAAATGTGCTTGACTTTCTTCGCCATTCAAGCTTTGATTCGCGTCATTGCGTTCACCCAGTATCCGGGAGGCGTTTTTTTCATGAAGGCCTACATCACCATCAACAGGGAACTCTGCAAGGAGTGCCTCCTCTGCATATGGGCGTGCAAGAAAATGTTGATCAGCCCCTCGGAGGAACTCAATTCCAGGGGATACCACCCCGTCACCTTTCGGGCCGGCGAGACCTGCACGGGCTGCGCCCTCTGCGCCATGATCTGCCCCGAAGTCGCCATCGAGGTTTACCGTGAATAGGGTTCTCATCCAGGGCAACCGTGCCATCGGAGAAGCGGCCATCCGCGCGGGATGCCGGTTTTACGCCGGCTATCCCATCACCCCGCAGAACGAGCTGACGGAATACATGGCGGAGCACATGCGGAAGGCGGACGGGGGCGTCTTTATCCAGGCCGAAAGCGAAATCGCGGCCATCAACATGGTCCTGGGGGCTTCCGCGGCGGGGGCACGGGCCATGACGTCCTCGTCCAGCCCGGGGATCTCCCTCAAGCAGGAGGGCATCTCCGCCCTGGCCGCCGACGAACTCCCCGCCGTCGTGGTCAACATCATGCGGGGCGGCCCCGGTCTCGGCAACATCCTTCCCTCGCAGGGGGACTACTTCCAGGCCACCCGCGGCGGCGGCCACGGGGACTACCGGACCATCGTCCTCGCTCCGGCGTCGGTCCAGGAACTGGCCGACCTGACGATGGACGCCTTCGACCTGGCCGATCTGTACCGCAACCCCGTTCTCATCCTCGCGGACGGCATGATGGGACAGATGATGGAGCCGATCACCTTCAAGAAACCGAAGCCCCGGAGCTACGAAGAGAAATACGTTCTCAAGGGTTGCGGCAACGGGAGAAGCCGGTTCATTCGCGCGCTTATCCTGGATGCTCTCAGCATGGAGGAACACAACTGGAAACTGCACCGGAAGTATCAGGTCGTCAGCGAGCGGGAAGTCCGCTGCGAGTGTTTCAGGACGGAAGACGCCGACCTGGTCCTCGTGGCCTACGGAACGGCGGCGCGAATCGCCAAGGGCGCGATCAAGCGATCCCGGGAGATGGGCCTGAAGGTCGGGCTCATCCGGCCCATCACGCTGTGGCCCTTCCCGTCGGCGGCGATCAAGGCCGCGGCGGAGCGCGTGGAGAAATTTCTCGTCTTCGAGATGAACACCGGCCAGATGCTGGAAGACGTGAAAATGGCCCTCTGCGGCAAGGGGTCCGTTCATTTCTACGGACGTCCCGGAGGGGTGGTCCCCACGCCGGTGGAGCTCACAAAGGTGATCGCCCTTCAGTACAAAACCAGGAACAACAACGCCTGAAAGAACCGGGCGTCTAATCGGTTTGAGCCATGAAGAAGGTATTTGGAAGACCCCGATCCCTGAAAGAAGCCGTATTGCACTACTGCCCGGGCTGCGGGCACAGCATCCTGCACCGACTCGTCGCCGAGGTAATCGACGAAATGGGGATCCGGGGGATCGCCATCGGGGTGCCGCCGGCGGGCTGCGCGGTGCTCGCCTACAATTATCTCGATGTTGACATGCTCGAAGCCCCCCATGGCAGGGGGTGCGCCGTCGCGACGGGCATCAAGCGGATACTGCCGGACCGCATGGTCTTTTCCTACCAGGGAGACGGGGACCTCGCCGCCATCGGTACGGCCGAAACACTCCACGCGGCGAACCGGGGTGAAAACATCACCGTCGTTTTCATCAACAATGCCGTCTACGGCATGACGGGCGGCCAGATGGCGCCCACGACCCTGCTCGGGCAGGTTTCGACGACCTCGCCGCCGGGCAGAAACGCGACCCTCGACGGCCATCCGATACGAATGAGTGAAATCCTCGCCGGCCTCGAGGGCGTGAAATACGTCGAGCGCTGCGCCGTCAATTCACCGCCGAACATCCTCCGGACCCGCCGGTCCATCAAAAAGGCTTTCCAGTACCAGAGGGACGGCCTCGGGTTCACACTGGTGGAGGTCCTCTCGCAGTGCCCCACGAACTGGAAGATGAGCCCCGTGGACGCCTGCAAGTGGGTGGACGAAGTGATGGCGAGGGAATTTCCGCTCGGCGTGATCAAAGACACGGGAAAACGGGGGTCCTGAGGGATGCTGATCAAGACGATCTTCGCCGGCTTCGGCGGACAGGGCGTTCTCATGATGGGCTACAGCCTCGCCCACGCGGCGATGAACGCCGGTTTTCATGTCACCTATCTCCCCTCCTACGGTGTCGAAGTCCGCGGGGGAACGGCCAACTGCACCGTCGCCGTCTCCGATGAAGAGATCGCATCGCCCATCGCATCGGAACCGGACAACCTGGTGATCATGAACAACCCCTCGCTGATGACCTTCCAGAACCGGATCGCATCGGGCGGTGCGTTCTATCTGAATTCTTCCATCATCAAGAATCGGCCCGGCCGCACGGACGTGACGGTCTATGAGATCCCGTCCGGGGAGATCGCCACGGCGCTCGGGAATTCCAGGGTCCAGAACATCGTCATGCTCGGAGCCTTTCTGAAAAAGGCAGGCCTCGTCAAACCGGAGGTGTTCCTCCAGAGCCTGAAGACTATCATGGGGGAGCGGAAAAAGGCAGTGCTCGAGGTCAACCGCAAGGCCTTCACGGCCGGTTTTGATTTCATGGCCTCTCACCGTTAGGAGGAAAAGGGATGGCGGTCCTGCAAATCTCCGTTCAGCTCGACAATGTGCCCGGCGCCCTGGCGAGACTCGTCGACCTCCTGGACAAGGAGGGGATCAGCACGAAGGCGATCTCCGCCGCCAGCGTCGACGAGGTGAGCACTGTCCGCCTCGTCGTCAACGACCCTCAGAAGGCCGTCTCCGTTCTCAAGAGCTTTCGCTTCAACCTGGATGTCTCGACGGTGCTCGCCGTCGAAGTCCCCTTCCACCCTGCCGGCATGAACGCTATCGTCAAGCCCCTCCGGGACGCCGAAATCAACATTCACTACATCTACACGACCATCGACCGGCTCGGGAAGGAAACGATCCTGATCCTCGGCGTCGACAAAATCGATGAAGCCACGGAAGTCCTGAAACAGCACTGGATCAATTTTGTGGGGGACAAAATTTACAACCTGTAGCAGCAGGCTGCAGGTTGTAATGATGAGTTTTGAGTTATGAGTTATGAGTTCGTCACTTTAATCTATTATTTCTAATTCAAAACTCAACACTCAAACCTCAAAACGGACGCTTTTGCCCCTGCCTTCAGCCTTCAGCCTTTTACCTAACGCCTAATGCCTATCTCCATCGAAAAAGAAAAAGCGCTTCTCGACCGGATGAAGCGTCTCGGTGTCTCCGAAGAGGATTTGCAGGAGACCTTCATCCGGTCCTCGGGGCCCGGGGGCCAGAAGGTCAACAAGACCGCAACCTGCGTGTACCTCGTCCATGTACCGTCGGGACAGTCCGTGAAATGTCAGAAGACCCGTTCCCAGGCCACGAACCGGTTCCTGGCCCGGCGCATCCTTCTCGACCGTCTGGAACGCCTGCAGAAGGGGCGTGCAGCGGAGGAGCGAAAGCGCATCGAAAAGCTCAAGAGGCAAAAGAGGAAGCGTTCGAAGCGGGCCAAGGAAAAGATGCTCCAGGCCAAACACCGCCACTCGGAGAAAAAGGCCCTCCGGTCCAGAGTACCGCCCGCCGCCGCTGATTGAGAAATGAAGAAAGGGGAGGAAAAGACTTATTGGCGGCTCTCCCTCCCCTTCCAATAATAACTGGGGTTATTAACCGAGGAATTTAATCAAGGGGTTTGCATAGAGTAACACCAGGGCGATAACCAGGGCGTAGATGGCCAGGGACTCGATCATCGCGAGACCGACCATCATGGTCAGAAGGATCTTGCCCTGCGCTTCGGGGTTCCGTCCGACGGCGTTGGTCGCGCCGCTCAGACCGTGACCCATGCCGACACCCGTACCGATCGTACCGAGACCCATCGCGAGACCCGCAGCGATGACCGTGCACGCGAAGAAGATGATCTTCCCGTAGTCGCCTCCCTTGCCGGCGGCCTGCTCAGCAGCGAAAACAAGGGTTCCCGATACCATCACCATCACCAGCGCCAGAACTGCAATCGCGGCCTTCTTCATACCTTCCTCCTTTCTTTAAATTCGGGGGTCGATTCAGGGAAACCCGCCCCCGGTAACGCCGCTTCTTTATACAGAGGAAAATTAATTGTCAAGAATTATTTAGATATGATATGGAATCGCAACGGTTTTCACCCGCTTGTCCAGGAGCTTCGAGGCGTCGGACAACATGGCCAAGACAAAAAAAGAAAGAGTCCTCGCAGCCATCCAGGGGGACATCCCCCTGGTCAAAAGGCCCTTCAGAAAAATCGCCGAGACCGTCGGTCTGGAAGAAGAGGAGGTCCTGGACCTCATCGCGGGGCTCATTGAAAAAGGCCTGATCCGGAAATTCAGCGGCATCCTGCGTCACCAGCGGGCCGGTTTCAAAAAAAACGCAATGATCCTCTGGACGGCGCCCGCCGGGGGGGTGACCGGCGCGGGGGAAGCCCTTTCGGCCTTCAAGGAGGTGACGCACTGCTATGAAAGGACCCCCCCCTTCGAGGGGCGGTACAACCTCTTCACCATGGTCCACTTCCCCCCGGGGGACACCGCGGAATTTGTCCGCGGGCTCTCGCAGGCAGCGGGTGTCACGGATTACCGCATCCTCGTGAGTCTGGAAGAATTCAAGAAATCGAGCATGGAGTACTTTTGATGCGGACCCGGAGGAATGGAATAAGGACTTGATGAGTCTCTTTTTTCCATTTTCCGGTATTTCATCATTCCAGCATGGCCTGCATGAGGAATCCTGATGAGGAAACGCTCCGAGAAACTGTTTGACAGGGCAAAGAGGTTCATCCCGGGCGGCGTGAACAGCCCCGTGAGAGCCTTCCGCGCCGTCGACGCCTCGCCGCTTTTCATCGCCCGGGCATCGGGGTCGAAGATTTACGACGCCGACGGCCGGGAATACATCGACTATGTCTCCTCCTGGGGCCCCATGATCCTCGGTCACAGCCACCCCTCGGTCGTCCGGGCGATCAGCCGGGCCGCCGGAAAAGGGACGAGCTACGGCGCCCCGACGGAGATGGAGATCCGGATGGCCGAGATGATCCGGAACGCCATCCCCTCCGTGGAGCTGGTGAGGATGGTCAGCTCCGGGACGGAGGCCGTCATGAGCGCCATCCGCCTGGCACGCGGTTTCACGGGCAGGGAAAAGATCATCAAGTTCGAGGGCTGCTACCACGGCCATGCGGACTCGCTCCTCGTCAAGGCGGGTTCGGGCGTGGCGACGCTGGGTATCCCCGGAAGCCCCGGGATCCCGGCGAAACTGGCCGAGTTGACGATCAACCTCCCCTTCAACGATCCGACGGCCGTCCGGACGGCCGTCGACCGATACGGTGACGAGATCGCCTGCGTCATCGTGGAGCCCGTGGCCGGCAACATGGGCGTCGTCCCTCCCCGCCCGGGTTACCTGGAAGACCTGAGGAGCATTACCGAAGCCCGCGGCATCCTCCTCATCTTCGACGAGGTGATCACGGGGTTCCGGCTCGCCTACGGCGGCTACCAGAATCTCGCAGGGATCGAGCCCGACATGACCTGCCTGGGGAAGATCATCGGCGGAGGCCTCCCCGTGGGCGCCTTCGGAGGGAAAAAGAAAATCATGGAGATGCTGGCACCCCTGGGACCGGTGTACCAGGCGGGAACGCTCTCGGGAAATCCCCTGGCGATGGCCGCCGGTGTGGCAACCCTCAAGATCCTCAGGGACGACCGGTCCATCTACGACAGAATCGACACAATGGCCCGGACCATCTGCGGCGAGATGAAGGGCCTCTTCGCCGAAAAAGGCCTGCCGGCCTTCATTCACCGGGCGGGTTCGATGTTCACGACCTTTTTCACGAAATCGGAGGTGTTTGATTTCACCACGGCCGTCACCAGCGACACGAAGCTCTTCGCCCGCTTTTTCAGGGGTATGCTGAACCGAGGGGTGTACCTCGCCCCGTCCCAGTTCGAAGCCGCATTCATTTCGGCCGCCCACGGGCAGGATGATCTGGACCGGACCCTCACGGCCTGTTCCGAGACACTCCGGGAGCTTTGATTTTCGTTCCCGCTCATACCGAACGGAGGAACCGGCGCTATCCGCTCCCTGACAAAGAACTCTCGAGGCGGCCGACCACATCCCTACGGCTGTAAAAATACGGCAAGCAGGCGGGCGCGATCCCTTCGCGTGCAGAACCCTGAATTTCAAGTCATCATCATCGGAACAGCCGGGATCGGGCCTGGCCCGGATATTGAGTAGATCCATCGGATGAACCACAGGCCGGCGGATGTGATAAGAGCATCCGTCTTCATCTCCCCGGGAGTCGGTCGCCGGGGATTTCGAAAACACGAGGAGAAGAAGAGATCATGCCCGGAAGAACAGGAAAAATCAGAAAGATGATCAAGGCCAATCATGGATCGGTCTCCGTCTGCCCCGCCGGTCGGAGCTACAGTCTTCCCAAGCCCGGCGATTATGTGCGGGAGCTCAAAAGGCTGCGGAAAATCGTGGCGCGGGAGCGCGCCAGGGGCATGGAAATCGTCGTCGTGATGGGCGTGGGGTTCGTCGGCGCCGTCATGGCGGGCGTCGTCGCAGACTCCATGGACCGGAAAACGAAAAAACCCATGAAGTTCGTCATCGGCATGCAGCGCCCGTCCATCCGCTCCTACTGGAAGATCCACTACCTCAACCAGGGGATCGCGCCCGTCGAGGCGGAGGACCCCGAAGTGGTACCGCTCATCCGTCGCTGCGTCAAAGAGAAGAAGACTCTCATGGCAACGTTCACCCACGATGTCCTGGCACTCGCCGACGTCGTGGTTGTCGATGTCCAGTGCGACTACAACAAGGAGACGCTCGGGGACATGCGGAAGGGTTCGGCCGACATCTCCGCACTGGAGGAGAGCTTCCAGATCATCGGGAAAAAAATCAGCCCCCAGTGCCTCGTCCTCATCGAGACCACCGTTCCTCCGGGGACGACGGAGTACGTGGCCTACCCGATCATCAAGAAAGCCTTCGAAGAACGGGGCATCCGCGACCGGGAACCGCTCCTGGCCCATTCCTTCGAGCGGGTCATGCCGGGCCGGGAATACGTCGCGTCCATCCGGGATTTCTGGCGCGTCTGCAGCGGAATCAACGACGAGGCCCGGAGGCGCGTCGTGAAGTTTCTTTCGGAAATCCTGAACGTGGAGACATACCCCCTCACGGTCCTCGATCGGCCCATTGAAAGCGAGACCTGCAAGATCGTGGAGAATTCCTACCGGGCGAGCATCCTCGCCTACCTGCACGAGTGGAGCCTCTTCGCCGAGCGCAACGGCGTCGATCTCATCAAGGTCATCGAGGCCATCAAGGTCCGGCCGACCCACTCGAACATGATTTTTCCCGGCCCCGGGATCGGCGGCTACTGCCTGCCGAAGGACGGGGGCCTCGGCGTCTGGGCCTACCAGACCCTCATGGGCTTCGATGACGACATTTTCAAAATCACCCCCCTGGCGATCGACATCAACGACACCCGCGCCCTCCACGCGGCGGAACTCACCCGGGACGCGCTGAGAAACATGGGTAAGATCGTCGCGGCCTCGAAAATCACCGTCCTCGGCGCCTCCTACCGCGAGGACGTGGGGGACACCCGCTACAGCGGCTCGGAGATCCTGGTCAGGAAGCTCACGGAGATGGGCGCCGAGATCGCCGTTCACGACCCCTACGTCAAGCACTGGTGGGAGATGGAAAAACAGGACACCTACCCCGCCCCGGGGCACTCGAGGGGGAGGTTTTTCCGAAACCAGGACAAGCTCTCGCAACTCCGCATCGAAAAGAGCCTTGCGAAAGTCCTGAAAGGTTCCGACGCCGTCGTGCTGGCCGTTCGGCACGACCCCTACCGGAAACTGGACCCCGATGATGTCATCGCGATGACGGGAAGACCCGTTGCCGTGATCGACTGCTTCGGTATTCTCGACGACGCCCGTATCCGCCGATACTTCGAACTGGGCTGCGAGGTCAAGGGGCTCGGCCGGGGACACGTCAAGCGCATCAAGGACGACGTTCGGAAAGCGATGATGAAGGCCAAGCCGGCCCGGTAGGACAGGCATCCCGGCACCGCCGGGGCCGATGGTCGCCGCCACTTCAGAAAACCCCCGGGGGAAGGGCATGGACTCTTCCCCCGGACTGTGTCTAACGATTTGATATTCATGAGCGTTTCCCCCTGCGTGCGCCGGCATGATTCTGTTTGACATCCCCCGGTCTTTGTGCTAAAAGGCGCTGCGCCTTATGGAGGACAAGGACTCGAAAAAAGCCGCGATGCACTTCGTCTATGCCAGCAGTTTCGGCATTGCGATGGTGATCGCGGTTTTTGGCGGAATCCTGATTGGAAACTGGCTGGACAGGAAACTCGGCACGGGATACAAGTTCGCGTTTCTCTTTCTGATCATCGGCATCATCGCGGGATTTTGGAACCTCTACAAATGGGTCCGGCAGACCTTCAAGGACGACGACGAAATCGTCATCATGAAGCACGTGAAAGATGAACCCCATCGAAAAAGACCCCCTGTTAAGAAAGCTTGAACTGAGAAACTGGTTTCTCCTCGGGGCCATGCTTCTGCTGAGTTTCCCCTTTGCAGGCCGGAACTTCCTGCTGGGCCTTCTCATCGGCGGGCTCATCAGCATCGCGAACTTCTACTGGATGGGCCGCGATCTCCGTGCCGCCTTCCGGAAACTCTCGGATCATCTCAAGGTCTTCGTCGTCTTCAAGTTCTATGTCCGGCTGGCCGTCACGGCCGTGGTGCTCTACCTGGTCATCACCAAGACACCGGCGAACATCTTCGGTCTCCTGATCGGGCTTTCCATCGTGATCGTCAACATCGTCTTCTCGACGGTCATGGAGGTTCAAAAAAAAATTTTAATCGAGGAGGTTAGACGGTAAACGATGCACCCCCTTTCATTCCTTGAAAACCCCTATTTTCCGCCTCACGTCACCTATGCGTGGTTCATCATCGCCATGCTGGCCCTGCTGTCTTTCCTGGCCACGCGCCGCGTGGACATTCTCCCGGGCAAGCTCCAGAACGTGATGGAGGTGATCCTGACCAGTTTCAACAACCTGCTCGTCGAGACGATGGGGCCCCACGGCAAGGCTTTCTTCCCGCTCGTCGCCACGCTCGGCCTCTACATCCTCACATCGAATCTGCTCGGTCTCGTGCCCGGGTTCGAATCCCCCACCTCAAACCTCAACACGACCATCTCCATGGCTCTGGTCGTGTTCTTCCTGACCCACATCGTGGGTGTGAAGATCCACGGCGCAAAGTACCTCAAACAGTTCATGGGGCCCGTGTGGTGGCTCACCCCGCTCATGCTGCCCATCGAAGTCGTCAGCCACCTCTCCAGGCCCGTGTCGCTCTCCGTCCGGCTCTTCGGGAACATCGAGGGGGGTCACATCGTCGTCGCCGTTTTGTTCATCCTGGTGCCGCTGCTGGTGCCGCTCCCCATCCTCATCCTCAAGATCCTGATCTCCTTCATCCAGACTCTCGTTTTCATGCTCCTGTCCATGATGTACATTGCCGGCGCCATGGAAGAGGCACACCACTGATCCGCCGGGGTCGGGGCCCCCGTTAAATAAAAAAAGGGTCGAGGCTAAACCCCGACCCTTTTTTATGTCTGTCACTCCAAGATTTTCGTGCTAATCCCGGATATCTCTATCCTCTATCCTGTCGCCTTTTGCCTGTCTTTTTATAAACCCATCACGTATTTGTGGATGGCGCTGGCGGCTTTCCGGCCTGCCCCCATCGCGAGGATGACCGTCGCCGACCCCGTGACGATGTCCCCGCCCGCGTAGACACCCTTGCGGCTCGTCTCGCCTGTTTCCTCGTTGATTACGATGTAGCCCCACTTGTTGACCGCAAGACCCGGCGTTGTGGCCTGAAGCACCGGGTTGGCCATCGTCCCGATGGCCACGACGACGGTGTCGCACTCGATGACGAACTCCGACCCTTTCACGGGAACAGGTCTCCGTCTGCCGGACTCGTCGGGCTCCCCGAGCTCCATCTGCTGGCAGACCATCCCCTTGACCCAGCCCTGCTCGTTGCCGAGATACTCAATGGGGTTTGTGAGAAGCTTGAACTGCACCCCCTCTTCCTGGGCATGGTGGATCTCCTCGATCCTCGCCGGCATCTCCTTCTCCGTCCGGCGGTACACGATGTAGGCGTTTTCCGCTCCCAGCCTCAGGGCCGTGCGGACGGAATCCATGGCCACGTTTCCGCCGCCGATGACGCAGACGTTCTTCCCGACGGCGATGGGCGTGTCGTATTCCGGGAAGGCGTAGGCCTTCATCAGGTTCGAGCGGGTCAGGTACTCATTGGCCGAGTAAATGCCCGAGAAATTCTCCCCCGGGATGTTCATGAAGACGGGCGCGCCGGCACCGACGCCCAGAAATACGGCGTGGAAGCCGTCGGCAAAGAGATCGTCCACCGTCTTGAGTCGCCCGACGGGGAAGTTGGTGACGATCTTCGCGCCGAGCTTTTCCAGGAAATTGACCTCGGCATCGACGATCGCTTTGGGCAGTCGGAATTCCGGGATGCCGTAGATCAGAACCCCGCCGGACTTGTGGAGAGCCTCGAAAATGGTCACGTCATGGCCCATCTTGACAAGATCGCCGGCGATGGTCAACCCCGCCGGACCGGCCCCGACAACGGCAATCCTCCTGCCCGTGGGCGGCGCCTTGTCCGGTATGCTGATCTGGCCGGACTGTCGCTCGTAATCGGCGGCGAACCTCTCCAACCGGCCGATGGCCACGGGCTCCCCCTTCTTCCCGAGGATGCAGACCTTCTCGCACTGGTCCTCCTGGGGGCAGACTCTCCCGCAGACGGCGGGCAGGACGTTCGTTTCCTTGAGCTTGCGGGCGGCACCGATGAAATCACCCTCGGCAATCAGTTTGATGAAGGCGGGGATATCGATGTCCACGGGGCAGCCGGCCACACAGCCGGGTTTCTTGCACATGATGCAACGCTTCGCCTCCAGGATAGCCGTTTCAGGGGAGTATCCCAGGGGGACCTCGTCGAAGTTCCGGATCCTCGCCTTGGGTTCCTGCTCGGGCATCTTCTGACGGGGTATTTTTTCCTTCTTTTCCTTTTTTTCTTTATCCATTTTTCTCACACCTGCATCTTTCCAGTGCCAGTCTTTCCTGTTCCGAGTACATCTGAAGCCGGGTCGCGAGAAGCCCGAAATCCACCTCGTGGCCGTCGAACTCGGGTCCGTCCACGCAGGTAAACCGCGTCTTGCCCGCCACGGACACGCGGCAGGCGCCGCACATCCCCGTTCCGTCGACCATGATGGGGTTCAGGCTCACGATGGTCTTGATTTTGTGAGGCCTCGTCAGGTTGGCGAGCACCCGCATCATGGGCACCGGCCCGATGGCGTAGACCCGGTCGATCTTCTCGCCGGCGTCGATCATCTGCTGAAGAACGGCGCTGACGAAACCGTGGAAGCCGTAACTGCCGTCGTCGGTGCAGACCGTGAGCTTGTGGCTCACCGCCCTCGTTTCCTCCTCGAGGATGAGCAGATCCTTGGTCCTCGCCCCGATGATGGACACGACGTTGCAGCCCGCCTCCCGGAGGGCCTTGGCGATAGGGTAGATGACGCCCACGCCGACACCGCCGCCCACGCACACCGCCGTCCCGAAATTATCGATTTCCGTCGCGTGGCCCAGGGGACCCAGGACATTCAGGATGAAATCCCCCTCCTTCAGGGCGGCCAGGTCGGTCGTCGTCTTCCCCACGATCTGGTAGATGATGGTGATGGTTCCGGCCTTGGAATCGGAGTCGACGATGGTCAGCGGGATCCGCTCCCCCTTTTCGTTGATCATGAGGATCACGAACTGGCCCGCCTTTCGCTTCACCGCGATATCCGGCGCGTGGATCACATTCTTCACGACGTTTTCCGAAAGCTGCTTGCGTTCGATGATCTTGAACAATGTCCTTCTCCTGTCTTGGTTTCGATGAATCGTTAAAGCGGGATCAATAATCCCTCGGGAGTTCCTCGAGCTGGGCCAACGAAAACACGGGCCCGTCCTTGCAGACGTATTTGTAGCCGACGTTGCAGCGGCCGCACTTGCCGATACCGCACTTCATTCTCATCTCCAGGGAGGTAAGAATGTTTTCCTTGGAAAAACCGAGATCGAAAAACACAGGCAGGGTGAACTTGATCATGATGGGGGGACCGCAGATCACGGTGACGGCGTTTTTGCTGCTCGGCGCCACTTCCTTGCAGACCGTCGGAACGAAGCCTTCCCGCCCCTTCCAGTTTGCATCGCCCTTGTCGACGGTCACGTGCATTACCATGTCTTTGCGCTTCTGCCAGGCGGCCATCTCATCCTTGTAGAGAAGAAGTCCCGGCGTCCTCGCGCCGTACACGACGGTGATGTCGCCGAAGCGTTTGCGGTTTTCCGGGTGGATCATGTAATTGATCAGGGAGCGCAGCGTCGTGAAGGCAAAACCGCCGCCCACGACCACCACGTTCTTTCCCTCCAGGAAATCAATGGGCCAGGAATTCCCGAGAGGTCCCCGGAGGCCGATTTGCGCGCCCTCCTCGAGATCGTGCAGCGCCGTCGTCACGATGCCCCCCACGAGGATTCCCGTCCGCTGAACGGTGAACTCCACGTATCCCGGTTCCGTCGGGGACGAGGCGATCCCGATGGGGCTCTCTCCCTTGCCGTAGATGGAGAGTTCCCCGAACTGCCCGGGAAGATACTTGAACTTATCTTCGTCCGCCTTGTTGACAAAGGTCAACCGGAAGGTCTTAATGTCGTTCGTGTCCACCTCTGTCGTGATCTTCACGACATTCATCGGCATGGGGATGTAGGGATTTTCCATGACGTTTCCTTTGCATTCCTCTCTTGGGATTTTGAGGTCGGCTTCATCGGCCCGGAGTCCATGCCGGCTTCAGAGTTTGCCCGCCTCCACCACGATTCCGAAAATGTCGATGTTCACGGGGCAGGAGCGGATGCAGCGCCCGCAGCCCACACAGGATATGCACCCGTATTTGTCCACATGGTAAGTGTATTTGTGGCAAACCTTCTGTCGGTATCTCTGGAAGATCCGGGGTCTGGGGTTATGACCGCTTGCCTCCAGCGTGAAGTCCGTGAACATGCAGGCGTCCCAGAACCGTTTCCTCGAACCCTCCCTGAAAAGCGTCTCGTCGCTGATGTCGAAACAGTAACAGGTGGGGCACACGTAAGTGCAGACCCCGCAGGCGATACAGGCCATGGAAACCTTCTGCCAGAATTCCCCGTTGTCGAAAATGCTCACGAGCTTTTTGGCGATCACCCGGTCGTCGATCTCGGCGGAGCGCGTCCGGACGGTCTTTCCTTTCTCCACCGTCTCCTCGAAAGTTTTTTCATCCCGGTCATCGCCCTTCTGGAGGCATCCCAGCGAATCGAGGAGCTTCTTTCCCCGGTCCGTCATGCCCTTGAAAAGAAGATCCTTGCCGGTCCGGATCATGAAGATGTCGCTCCCCTCCGGGTCGGCTGCGCCGTAACCGAAGGTGTTGTAGAAATCCGCCGGGTCGGCCGGCTGTGTGACATCGAAGGCAAAGCCGATGACCGTCGTGCTGTCCCGCTTGGCCTTCCAGTAAGGGTCGATCACGCCGGCACCCAGAAAGTGCCGGTCCATGATTTCAAAGCTCCTGACATCGCAGGGGCGGACACCCAGAATCACGGCCGGCCGGCTCTCCAGGGGCACGGGCTGCGCCTCCGGCGAGCCCTGGATGATCCGGTATCGGATATAATCTTCCGACTGGGGAAAGAAAACGAATTTAGGGCTCAGCACCGTGTTATAAAAATCAAGCGTCACGTCGGCCGGATCCTGGATCATCTGGAAATCAACGCCTTCCTTCCCTTTCACCGGCGCGTAGAGCGGGCCCCTGTCCATCAGGGCTTTGACGAGTTCACTGAATTGATCGATTGCGATTTTCTTCAACACGACTTTCTCCTTTGGCAAGCCATGAGACCCCTATGACCCCAGCATCTGATCCGAGTCTTCCCCCTTGAAGTCCGCCATCGCCGGTTTGTCCTCGATGTTCATGCCCGCCGCCTGACCGAACATCGCCTCGCATTCCTTGGCCACCTCCTTGTGAAAGAGGTAGAGGGGAATATCCACCGGGCAGGCTCTCGTACACTCCCCGCAGTCGATGCAGCGGCCGGCGAGATGGTAGAACCGGGTCAGGTGGTACATCAGCGTACCGTCCACCGTGGGGGATTTGTCGGCCCAGCGGGGGCGGCTGATATCCATGAAGCAGGGATCGCAGTAGCACATGGGGCAGGCCTTCCGGCAGGCAAAACAGCGGATGCACCTCTCGAACTCCTTTTTCCAGAAGGCCCAGCGGGCATCCTTGTCCATGCTCTCCAGTTCCGCGAGGACGTCGTAGGGCGAGCCCGTCTTGACGCCGTGGATCTCGTCTCCGAGGAGGATATCGTGGATCACGGGGTTGATGGTGTCGGCGATGGTTTTGGTGTCGATGATCTCTCCCGTCTTCTGATTTTTCATGCCCGTGACGGGAATCCCCAGGATGACCAGGTCGTCCCTGCGGACCTTCCCTTCCTGGATGAGCTGCACCACGGCACGGCTGTCCGCTCCCTTGACCGCCACGGCGATCTTGGTTCCCAGGGGATAACGGGTAAGGTATCTCGCCATGTTGTGCGTGCAGTATTCATTGAAAACAAGATGGTCCGCGTCGGCCACGGTCTTCGCGATGTAAGGGACCGGGTGCTTCTCGTCGTACCCTCCGGCGTAGGCGAGGACCAGGGCGACCCTGCCGCTCTCCAGCAGGCTCTTTGCCTCCTTCCTGAGGTTCTCTTCGATCTTCTTGAAAGCCGTCATAACCGCTCCCGGGCTTCACTGCCCATTTTTTGAGATCTTGAATTTCGTCTGCGGCCCCAAAAGCCGGATCTGCTCCGTGAACTCCGTCACAACTTCGGCAAACCTGTTCCCCTCGGAGGCGGAGATCCACTCCACACGGAACCGTTCAGGCTCCATGCCGGCGAACTCGAGGATTTTGCGTGTGATGGCCAGTTTCCTCCGGGCGTAGAGATTCCCCGTGCCGTAATGACAGTCACCGGGATGGCAGCCGCCCACGAGGACCCCGTCCGCGCCGAGCTGGAAACCCCGGATGATGAAGGAGGGGTTGATCCGGCTGGAACACATGACGCGGATGACCCTCACATTCGGCGGGTATTTCAGCCGCGTGGTGCCCGCCAGGTCCGCGCCGGTGTATGTGCACCAGTTACAGGCAATGCCGAGAATCTTGGGCTCAAAACTCATGGTGATCTCCTTTGCGCTGAAGGCGCTACATCTCCATTTCCATCAGTCCCTCCATCTCCGCCATGATCTGGTCGTTGGCAAAGTGCCGGGCGATGATGGCCGACGTCGGGCAGGAGGCCGCGCAGAGGCCGCAGCCCTTGCAGAGGGCCTCGTTGATTTCGGAAACACCCTTCTCCACATTCATCTGCGGCGCGCCATAGGGACAGACTCTCACGCAGTTCATGCAGCCGCTGCAGGCTGCGGGATTGACAACAGCCGTGGCCGCCTCGAGCTCCATCTTCTCCTTCGTCACGATGGTCAGGGCCTCGGCCGCAGCGCCCAGCGCCTGGGAGACCGTGTCGGGGATGTCCTTGGGAAACTGGCAGGCCCCGGCGATGAAGACGCCGTCCGTCATCGTGGAGAGCGGCGCCAGCTTCGGGTGCCTTTCCATGAAGAACCCGTACTTGTCCGTGCTGAGGTTGAGGATCCGGGCCACCTCCTTCGAGTCGTGGCGAGGCTTCATGGCAGGAGAGAGGACCACCATGTCGACGGGAATCCGCATGAACTGACCCGACAGCGTGTCATCCACCTCGACGATGAGCTGCCCGGCCTCTTCAGGGTTTTCCTTGTTCGCCGTCACGCGGGCCGCCTTGCCCCGGATGAACTTCACGTCCTCCTCGAGAAGCCTCGCGTAGAATTCCTCGTAGGCCTTTCCGGGGGCCCGAATGTCGATGTAGAGCTGATAGACACTCGCCTCGGTTTTCTCTTTCAGGAGATGGGCGAATTTCAGCGAATACATGCAGCACACCCGGCTGCAGTACTCGAAATTGTTCTTGTCCCGGCTGCCGATGCAGTGCAGGATCGCGACACCCCGCGGCGCCGTTTTCATGTCCCGCAGGACCACCTTGCCACCCGTCGGGCCGGCGGAGTTGAAGAGCCGCTCGATCTCGAGGGCATGGAACACGCCGGGGTATTTGCCGTAGCCGTACTGCACAAGCGGCTTCGTGTCCATGAGATCGTAGCCCGTGGCCACAATGATGGCCCCGACCTTGATCTCTTCGAATTTGTCCTCCTGCTCGAAATCAATGGCCCCCTGTTCGCAGACCTTCTCGCAAATCCGGCACTTGCCGTTCTTGAAGAATATGCAGCCCGCGCGGTCGATGACCGGTTTTTGAGGAACGGCCTGGGGGAAGGGGATGTATACGGCTTTTCTCCTCACGAGGCCCTCGTCAAACTCCGACATCCCCTTGCCGGGACACTTCTCCGTGCAGGCGAGGCAGCCGTTGCACTTCTCGTGATCGATATACCGGGCCTTCTGCTTCACGGTGACGGTGAAATTGCCGACAAAGCCCTTCACCTCCGTCACTTCGCAGTACGTCATGAGGTCGATGTTGGGATGCTGATTGACGGCGTCCATCTTGGGGGTCAGGATGCAGGCGGAGCAATCCAGCGTCGGGAAGGTCTTGTCGAACTGGATCATGTGACCGCCCACCGAGGGGGTCCGCTCCACGAGGTAGACTTTCTTGCCCGCGTCCGCCACCTCCAGGGCCGCCTGGATGCCGGCGATCCCGCCGCCGATGACCAGGACATTGGGGTTGACATCGATAAATCGCGACGTGAGCGGGTTGAGGAGCCTCGCGCGGTACACCGCCCCGTTGATGAGGGCCTTGGCCTTGCGGGTCCCGACTTCCTCGTCTTCCGTGACCCAGGAGACGTGCTCGCGGATGTTGACGATGGTCAGGAGGTACTGGTTCAGCCCCGCGTTCTCAACGACTTTGCGGAAAGTCTTCTCGTGCATGAGGGGCGAGCAGGCCGCCACGATCACCCGGTCCAGCCGGTGATTCTTGATCTCGTTCTGGATGAGCTCCTGGCCCGGCGTCGAGCACATGAATTTATATTCCTGCGCCACCACCACGTCGGGCAGGGTCTTCGCAAACTCCACGACTTCATCCACCCGGACGGTCTTGGCGATATTCAAACCGCAGTGGCAAACAAATACGCCGATTCTGCTCATAGGGACTCCTTATCCTTCAAGGCTTTCAAAGAAAAGTTCCGTCACGTCCTTCAGCTTGATCCTGTCTTCCACGTTCATGGTCCGGATGCTGTCATCGAGCATGGAGATGCAGTAAGGGCAGGACGTGGCGATGACATTTGCACCCGTTGAGAGGGCCTCCTCGATCCGAAGATCGCTCAGCCGCTCGCCCTTGGCCCGCTCAATCCACAGCCCGCCGCCGCCGCCGCCGCAGCAGAAGCTCTGTTCGCGGATCCGCTCCATCTCCACGAACTTCACACCCGGAAGGGCCTTCAGCACTTCGCGGGGCGCGTCGTAGATGCCGTTGTGCCTCCCCAGGTAGCAGGGGTCGTGGTACGTGACCTTGATGCCGCCGAAATCCTTTTTGGGGAGAAGCTTTCCGGACTTCACGAGGCCGGCGATCAGCTCGGTGAAGTGGACGATGTCATAATCTTCACCGTATTCCTTCTTGAAGGTCTGGTAGCAGTGCGGGGAGATGGTGATCATCTTCTTTATGCCCTTGGCGCTGAAGATCCCCCGGTTTTTCTCCTTCAGCTTTTCGAAAAGCTCCTCGTCCCCGACCTTCCGGAGGCTCTCGCCGCAGCAGTTGACATCGGTGCCCGGAAGCCCCCAGCTGAGACCGGCCTTGTTCAGGATCTCCGCCGTGGCCCTGGCCACCAAAACGTTTCTCGGGTCGTAGCAGACGGTGCAGCAGGTGAAGTAGAGGTATTCCATGCCTTCCGCGTAGAGCGGATACTTCCCCTGGGCCCAGTCGTTTCTCTTCTCCGCATCACCGGACCAGGGGTTGCCGCGTGCCTGGAGGCTCCCTGCAAAAACCCGAAGGCTCTGGGGAAGCATGCCCCCGCTCGCATAGACGTTCCGGACGGCCCGCACGAGGTCGATGATCTCGACCCCCCGGGGACAGCGGTCAACACAGAATTTACAGGTGGAACACCCCCACATGTGCGCTTCGATCCCTTCGAGTCCGAGCTGGCTCAATCTCAGGAGCTTCCGGATGTTGAACTCGATGACGGGCGTCCAGGGACAGGTCCCGCTGCAGGTCGCACACTGGTAGCACTTCTTCAGGGACTCTCCCCCGGCCTCCATGATGACCTGCGACATCTCGAGGTAGGGGGTGACGGCATGAGACATTTTTCATCTCCTCGCATTTGACGCTCTGGAACCCTCAGATCCTGGTATTCAGGCAAGCAATTTTCGGCATGCCGCGAAAAGTCGCGGCATATTGGATGGGCGTTTTACGTAAATGAACCGGATGAGAATCCGGCTTGAAATTGGATAAAATTTGTCTTTCGAAATTGCCATCCCGAATCTAAATCCGCGTGACCCCTATCAAAACTTCCCCGTTCTGTCAAGAGTTATATTGACAGTACATTTTAATGTTAATTTAGAGACTTGCATGCCTTTTGTCAATGCCGGGAGGCGCCCTTTCCGGCAGGTCCCGGCAGGCGGGACCGGTTCGCAAAAAACCGATCCGAAAAGAGGGGATCCCGCGGCTCAAGACCGCCCCCCTTCGCGGCCTGACGCCCTGAGGATCTCCTTCCAGAGCGGGTCCCTCCCCTCGCCCGTTTTGGCTGAAAAAAGGATGAGGTTTTCTTCCCCGGCCAGACCCAGGCCGGCGCGGACGGACTGCCGCCTCTTGCGCCTTTCGTTTCCCGAGAGCTTGTCGGCCTTCGTCAGCACAAACAGGCGGGGGATGCGGTGGTGTGACAGCCAATCGGCAAGGGCCGCGTCGTCCCCCGAGGGATCCCTCCGAATGTCCAGGATCACCACGACGAGTACCAGGTTCGGGCGGCCTTTCAGGTAACCCTCGACCATCGGCCGCCAACTCTTCCGCATTTCGGCGGAGACCTTCGCGTACCCGTAACCGGGCAGATCGACGAAGCCGAAACGATGATTGATGTCGTAGAAGTGGATCAGGCGGGTCTTCCCGGGCGTGGCGCTGGTCTGGGCGAGTTTCTTCCGCCGGACCAGATTGTTGATCAGGGAGGACTTCCCCACGTTGGACCGACCGGCGAAAGCGATCTCGGGAAGGGTGGAGACCGGATACTGATCGGGTTTCACGGCCGCCTTGATGTATTCTGCCGAGGTGATTTTCATGAATAGGCATTAGGCATCAGGCGTCAGGCTTAAAAGCTGCAAGAAGCACCCTGACACTTTCCTCATGCCCGGTGCCCGGTGCCTGATGCCTGTTTCATTCAAACGCGATCCGGTACTTCTCGAGCTTTCTCTCCAGCGTGGGGCGGGAGATCCCGAGGGTCTCGCAGATCTCCCCCTTGTTCTTCCCGATGATGGCGATCACTTTCCGGATGTGTCGTTCCTCCACCTCGTCAAGGGTCAGGATTTTACCGTCTTCCCGCGTCCGGATCACGTCTCTTTCCCCGAATGCGTCCCCCATCTGCGCCTGTGCGTAGCCGCCGAGGAGGTCCGGGAAGTCGGACACGCCGAGGATCTGCCCCTTCGCCACCACAACGGCCCTCACGAGGAGGTTCTCCAGTTCCCTGACGTTGCCCGGCCAGGGGTACTTCAGGAAGATTTCCATCATCTCTTTCGATACGCCCACGACATTCTTATGCAGGTCCCGGTTGATCTTTTTGAGCAGGTAGTCGATGAGCAGGGGAATGTCCTCCCGACGCTCCCGAAGCGGTGGGATGTGGATGGTCACGATGTTCAGGCGATAGTAGAGATCATCCCTGAACTTGCCCTCCTTGACCAGGGTCTTGAGATCCTTGTTCGTGGCCGCGATGATCCTTGCCCGGACCTTCACGCGGTCCTTCCCGCCCACGCGCTCGAACTCAAGCTCCTGGAGGACGCGAAGGAGCTTGGCCTGCAGGTTCACGGACATTTCACTGATTTCATCGAGGAAGACCGTGCCGCTCCCCGCCAGCTCGAATTTCCCGAGTTTCCGGCTGATGGCACCGGTAAAGGATCCCTTTTCGTGGCCGAAGAGCTCCGACTCGAGAAGGGTCTCGACGATGGCGGAGCAGTTCACGGCGATGTAGGGTTCGTTTTTGGCCGTGTTGTTGTGAATGACCTTGGCAATAAGTTCCTTCCCTGTCCCGCTTTCCCCCTCGATGAGGACGGTCGCCTTGCTCTGGGACACCACGCCGATGATCTTGAATATCTCCCCCATGGCCTTGCCCGTGCCGATGATATCCCCCACCTTGAAATCCCTCGAGGGCTCCGTGAGCAGACCGTCGATCTTTTTTTCCGTCGCGATGGTCTTCAGGGCCTTCTGCAGGGATATCTCGAGTTCGTCGATGTTGATGGGTTTGTGGATGTAATCAAAGGCCCCTTCCTTCATGGCCCGGATGGTCGTGTCCATGTCATGGTGGGCCGTGATCATGATCACCTTGACGTCCTCGTCATCCTCTTTGAGATCCTCGAGGACCGTGAAGCCGTCGATATCGGGCAGCCGGATATCCAGGATGATCAGGTCCGGGGAGACCTGGACGGCCTTGTTCAGGCCTTCCGTCCCCGTCGAGGCCGTGTGGACCTCGTAGCCTTCCTCGGACAGGTAGAGCTGCAGGGTCTCACAGATGGACTGGTCGTCGTCAATGACGAGAATTTTGGCTTTGGCCATGGAGCCCCCCCTGAGTAGAATTTCTTTCAAGCCGTTTCGGTTCAGGCCCGCTTCAGCGGTAACCGGACGGTCACCTTCGTCCCCGACCCCTTCTTGCTCGCGATCTCGATGGTGCCGCCGTGGAGATCAACGATCTTCTTCACCTGGGAGAGCCCCAGCCCCGTCCCGTAGTTCTTTGTCGTGAAAAAAGGGTTGAAGATATGGGGCAGGACCTCATCCTCGATGCCCGCGCCGCTGTCGGCGATTTCGATGGACACGGATTTCCTTTCGCCGTCGACGAGCCGGGATGCGAGAGACAGCACGCCGCCCGTTTCCATGGCGTCGATGGCATTCAAATAGAGGTTCAGAAAGGCCTGCTTGAGCATCGCCGCATCAAAGGGCAGAAGGGGTATCTTGTCGTCGAACCGGTTTTCGACCCGGATTTTTTTCTCGGCGATTTCCTTTTCCGCCAGGTTCAGCGAATACTTCAGAAACTGGTTGATGTCCCCCGGGGTCATCTCCGGCTCCGTGGGCCGCGCGAAGATCAGGATGTCGTTGACGAGCTTTTCCAGGTGTTCGACCTCCCTCTGGGCGATGCGGAACCGCTTCAGGTCGTTGCCCTCGGGGTTCATCCGTTTTTCCAGGATCTGAAGGGACATCTTGATCGAGGAGAGCGGGTTTCTCACCTCGTGGGCGATGCCCGCCGAGAGCTGACCCACGGCGGCCAGCTTCTGGCTTTCGTAGAACTTCTCCTCAAGATTCTTGAAGTCCGTGATGTCCCGCTGCACCAGGATGAACCGGTCGGTCCCCTTGATGATCCTCGCCGTGATCAGCAGATCCCGCTTCGATCCGTCCTTGGCCGTCACCTGAATCTCGAAGGGCTTGTAGACTCCCTGCTTGATCTCCTCCCAGCGTTCCATGAGATAAGCCCGGTGCTCCGGGTTCATCAGCTCCGAAAAATGCCGTCCCTTCATTTTTTCGGTATCGAAATCGCGGCTCACGTAACGGATGATGCCGTCGCTTCCCAGATCGAAAATCCGGTCCGGGGAGCTCTCCAGGATGGACTGGAGGTAATTGTAGATGTTTTCGATGTCTTTCCGCAGGGTGATATTCTCGTCGAGTTCGTCCCGGAGGGTTTCGGCGTACTCCTTGAGGGACAGTTCCATCTCCCGCTCCCGGGTGACATCCTGAAGCGTTTCGACGGCGGCGATGATCTCCCCCTTCTCATCATAAATCGGCGCCGCCAGAAAATACAGATGACGCCGCTTCCCCCCGAGGTTCTCATAAAAATCCCCCGCCTCGTAGGCCCCCTCGACGATCGATGACTTCTGCACCTGCTTCTTGCCGTAAAACTTCTCCAGGCCCGCCACGTCGTCGTCCACGATGAGGTCGGCGATCACGGGGCGCTTCTCCTTGTAAAACGGCAGGTACTGCCGGTCCGTCCCGATCATCTCCCCCGCCTTGAAACCCGTCAGCTCCTCGCAGGCCCGGTTCCACAGGATGATCCGATGATCCCGGTCGATGACGAACATCGGGATCGGCGTCCCCTCGATGATCCCCTCGATCGTCTTGCTCAACCGGATGTTCCGCTCCAGCCCGATCTTCAGGGATTCGGCATTCTCCTTGAGGGACAGTTCCATCTCCCGCTCCCGGGTGACATCCTGAAGCGTTTCGATGGCCGCGATGATCTCCCCCTTCTCGTCATAAATCGGCGCCGCCAGAAAATACAGATGACGCCGCTTCCCCCCGAGGTTCTCATAAAAATCCCCCGCCTCGTAGGCCCCCTCGACGATCGATGACTTCTGCACCTGCTTCTTGCCGTAAAACTTCTCCAGGCCCGCCACGTCGTCGTCCACGATGAGGTCGGCGATCACGGGGCGCTTCTCCTTGTAAAACGGCAGGTACTGCCGGTCCGTCCCGATCATCTCCCCCGCCTTGAAACCCGTCAGCTCCTCGCAGGCCCGGTTCCACAGGATGATCCGGTGATCCCGGTCGATGACGAACATCGGGATCGGAGACGCCTCCAGAATGCTCTCAACGATCACCATCATATCCTTGAGGGCCTTTTTCTTTGAACCCCCGGATCTTTTTCTGTTCATGTGTCGTCTTCCTTTTCGCCCTTCTTTTTCCGGATCCTTCGCTCCTCGACGGCGCAGATCACGTAGACCGCCACGGCAGACCCGAGAGAAATGATCAGCTTGTAGAGACCGCTCTGAATCCCAAGTACCTTGTCACAGATCAGCCACATGACGATGTAGGTCACTGCAGTCAAGAGCTCCTGCATGCACGGACTCCTTGGATAGGAAGAATAAATCCGTCCCCCCGGGGGACCATCATGGATTTTTAAAAATCTATAGCTTTCTCACACAGATATTTCAATGAAAAACAATTGTTGCAATGCTCTATCCTGCACCAGGGGCAAATGCAATCCCTCCCCGGGAAATCTCATATCATAAACGTCACTAAAAAGCATAATATTTTTGAAATGATGCGAATTTTTATCCCCTGAACCGGCAATCCTTGAAGCTGATTTTCAGAGAAAAATCATCACCTAAATCGTTCAACGAATCGTTAAATCAAAAGTACAAATTGAAAGAAACGTTAAATATAATTGGGTCTCCGTGACAGCGGCATGAAAAGGACAAAACTTCTATAAGCTATATTTATCGGATGCTTATCTCTATCATTGGACGCCAAAAAACTGTGGCATACCGATTGCACCTGCCGGAGGGGTTTTGCAAATATTTCCCCTTTTCTTTGGTCGGCATTTGTGCTACCAAGGAGGGCACCATTTTAATCATGATTGAAAGGAGAAGGAAAATGTTAAAGAAATTAGTGACTAAGCTTTTAACCGTACTCACAACAATGTCCGTGGCAGTGCTCACATCCCCTGTGGTTTACGCGGCTGAGACCCTCCCCACGGGTGAGTCCTACACGAAGGTGATTTTTGCCGTGGGCGGGATGATCGCCGCAGGGCTGAGCGTTGGCCTCGGTGCATTCGGTGCGGGTCTCGGAATCGGAACAGCCGCAAACGGTGCCTGTGTGGCCGTCGGCAGAAACCCCGGCGTGCAGGGCAAGATCATGACCACGATGCTCGTCGGCATGGCAATGGCGGAGTCCTGCGTTATCTACGCCCTCGTTATCTCCCTTGTTATTCTTTATGCGAACCCCTTCACCGCGCTGATCATGGGTTAACACATCGCAAAAAAATAACACAATGAGGGGGAAAAAATGACCGAGACGAAACAAGATAAGCAGTTCTTCTCTGTAGGAAGGGTATTCTTCCTGCTTATCGTCATTCCCCTGTCGTTAGTGGCTTTTCTCATCGCCAATGGCATCTTCAAAGTGGGGGATACAGCGAGAGAACGTGCTGTCACCGTTCTGGACCAAAAATCCCAGGAAGAAATCAAGATCCGTGCGATCAATACGGCGGATGAGGTGGCGAGTTTCCTGAAAGAGAGGGAAAACGACATCCTCGTCGCGACCATCCTGCCGGCAACGGAATCTGCGTATAAAACCTTTGCAAACCAGAAAACAAAAGGGATCTGGGTCAAGCGGGACAACAAGATCCTGCAGGTCGAAGTGCCGCTCTATGTCGAGCTGGCGCTGGTGGACAAATCGGGCAACGAGTCGATCAAGATCCGAAACGGCGAGGTCGTGCCGAAGTCCAAGCTCGCGAACGTGAGCAACCCCGCAAACACCCTCTATAAATCGGAAGATTACTTCGCCAGGACCATCGCCCTGAACAGAGGTGAAGTCTACGTCTCCCGCGTCGAGGGATGGTACGTCAGCAAGCCCGAGTTTGAAAAAGGAAAGCGGTTCAGCGGCATCGTCCGTTTTGCGACACCGGTTTTCGACAAGAGCGGTATGTCGGGCATCGTGGTCATGGCCCTGGACGCCCGGCACCTGTCCGCTTTCACGGACCACATCATCCCGACGCAATCCGAGCGGGTCTTTGAGGCCGACGCGGCCACGGGCAACTACGCGTACATGGTCGACAGCGAGGGATTCATCATTTCCCACCCCAATGACTACCACATCCGGGGTCTCTTCCCCGGCGGCAGACTCGTACCGCCCCTGACGAAAGAGACAGCGGACGGACTGATCAAAAGGGGTGAAGAGGTCCTCAATCTCAATCTGCTGGCCTTCATGGATCCGAAGCTCCCCGAGATCGCGAAGGACGCCGCGGAGGGGAAATCGGGCATCAAGTCTTACACCTTCGCGGGCCACACGAAATTCGTGGCCTACGCCCCCATCAAATACTTCTCCAAGAATTATCCCAAACCTGCCGGATTCGGCTGGATTGGAATGGGCGTGGATGTTGAAAAGTTCAACGAGATGGCCGCGGCCACCTCCAAGAAGATCGAGAAGGAAGTCAAGTCCTGGACAACGGCGATTGTCGTCATCATCATCGCCTCCATGATCCTGCTGTTCGGTATTGCGGCTCTTCTGGCCCGGGGGATCTCCAGGTCCATTTCTGCGGAGGTGCCCGAGGGGGCTGCCGGAGAGATACAGTATGACGAGGACGAAGACGAGGAGGACAGGTAAAGAACGCCTGAATTTTGCATGTCAGAAGGGCCGCCGCCGGACGCAGCGGCCCTTTTCTTACCCCCCCTTCCACGGGACTCCGGCGCCGCCCGGGACCCCGCAGAAAAGTTCAAAGTTTTCATTGACAAAATGCTTTTTACTTGTATCCTTACAGACTTTGACATTGCCCGTTGAAGACTTATATTAATCCCGGATTTGAGGGATGAGCTGAGGGCACAGATCAAAAACCCCTTTCATTTCAATCGAATGGATGGTGCCATGACCCTGAAGAAAAAAATAGACGCGGAAATGGTCGCAGCGGCGAAGGCGAAGGATTCGATCAAACTGGGAGCGATCCGCATGATCAAGACGGCGTTGCACAACAAGGAAATCGACGCCAAGAGAGAGCTCAATGATACTGAAATCCTTCAGGTTCTTTCCACGATCGTGAAACAGCGTAAAGACTCCATCGATCAGTTCAAGGCCGGCAACCGTCAGGACCTGGTCGAAAAGGAAGAGGCGGAACTCAGAACGGTTCAGGCCTTCATGCCCCAGCAGATGTCCGCCGGGGAGGTCGAGACGGAGATTGCCAAGGCGATCGCTGAAGCAGGCGCCACCAGCGTGAAAGACATGGGAAAGGTCATGAAGGTCCTGATGCCACGCATCACGGGAAAGGCCGACGGCAAGATGGTCAGCGATCTGGTCAAGGCCAAACTGTCTTCCTGAGCCCTTTCACGCGATGAGACCCCGGCGAGAGACGATCTCCGCCTTCAGGATCCGGTGTCTTCATGCACGTCGTCACCCTCTTCTACCCTCCGGGGTTCCCGGGCCTGCAGGCTGATTCCCGAGCGATGAGGGTTTATCCCCGACCCTCAAAGGAAAAGATCTTGAAGGGCTCCATCCCTGAAAGCAAGATTGAAGAAATCAGGCAAAGATCGGATATCGTCGGACTGATATCGGAATATGTGGCCCTGAAGAAGGCGGGAAGGAATCACGTCGGCTCCTGCCCTTTTCACAAGGAAAAGACCCCTTCCTTCACGGTCAATTCCGAAAAACAGATCTTTTACTGTTTCGGATGCGGCCAGGGAGGCAACGTCTTCTCCTTCCTGATGAAGATCAACAACATGACCTTCCCCGAGGCCGTGAGACACCTGGCGGCCAAGCTGGGGATCCCCGTCCCCAGGGCATTTTCCGACGAAGCGGAAGGGCGGCGGGCGGGTCTCAGGGAGGAGCTCTACCGGATCAACACCCTGGCAAGGGATTACTTTTCACGACAGCTTGCCTCCGACGGGGGGAAGAGCGGCCGGGAATACCTCCTGAAGAGAGGGATCCGGCAGGAGGTCGTGCGGGAGTTCAGACTCGGTTATGCGCCGCTCGCCTGGCGGCACCTTCGGGATTTTTTCCAGAGGCAGGGGGTCTCCCTTCCGCTGGTGGAGCAGGCGGGCCTCATCATTCCGAAAGACCGGGGAGACTATTACGACCGGTTCAGGGGACGGCTCATCTTTCCCATCGAGGACATCCAGGGCAGAGTGATCGGCTTCGGCGGCCGGGTCATCGGTGAAAGTGAACCCAAGTACCTCAACTCGCCGGAATCCCCCGTCTACGTCAAGGGGAACAATCTGTACGGCCTGAATCGAAGCCGCGATGAAATCCGCAAGGCCGACGGCGTCATCGTCGTGGAAGGGTATTTTGATTTTCTCTCCCTCTGGAACGCGGGGATCCGAAACGTCGTTGCAACGCTGGGAACGGCCCTGACCGCCCATCACGCCGACCTGATCAAGCGTTACACGAAAAACGTGTTCGCGCTGTTCGACCCGGATCCGGGGGGCAAAGGGGCCCTGGAGAGAAGCATCAGCCTTTTCCTGAGCAGAAACATTCACGCCCGCGTCGTCGTTCTACCGGAGGGCCGGGATCCCGACTCCTTCATCCGGTCCTCAGGCCCGAAGGCCCTGGAGGGGGTGCTATCAGCCGCCCGGTCCGCCGTCGACTATTACATCGATGAAATGATCGGCATCAAGAAAACCCTGGAGGAGAATCTCGCATCCCTGCGTGAGGCGATCCCCTTCATGGCGCAGATCGGTGATCCCGTTGTGAGAAACCTCTTCATCAAGCGGGTGTCCGAAAGGCTCCAGATCGACCAGATCCTTCTGAAAAAAGAAGTCGGGAAGGCCTTGAAGGTCGGCGAAGAGCCGGCCGTGAGCGTTCACCCCCGCCGAGAGGAGCCGGTGTCCGTCGACCCCGTCGAACTCAGCCTCATCTGCATGATGGCGGAAAAACCGGCCAGGATCGACGTGGCCCGGGAGCAGGGACTTCTGGATTTTTTCTCCAGCGGGGTTCTGAGAGCACTCGGCCGGTCTCTGGAGGCGTCGAGACGGTCGGGGAAAGAGGTCCTTGTAGCCGACTTCTTTGAAGGCCTTGACAACGGGACCTTGAAGAGAAAGCTTCTGGAGTGCGCCCTGGCGGACAAGCCCGCCGATGAAAAAATTTCAGAGCGGGTTTTTCTGGACGCCGTCAAGAAGGTGAAGACCCGCTGGTACAGGGAAAAACACAAGGAATTGAAAACAAAACTTATCCGGGCTCAGGAACGGGGTGACGCGGAATTGTGCAGTCAGCTCCTGAAGGAGAAAGAGAGGCTTCTGAATGAGCAAAAGGCGATATAAGGAAGGAATGCAGCACGGCGAGGAGAAAGTGTCCAAGGATATTCAGTCCGACGAGGTGAAGAAACTCATTACTCTCGGTCAGGAGAAGGGTTTCCTGACCTATGACGACGTAAACGAGATGCTCCCCTCCGAGATCGTCTCCTCGGACCAGATCGAAGAGATCTTCACGCTCTTCGGCGAGAAGAACATCGACATCATCGACACGGACAAGGGCGACAAGATCGTCCTCAAGAAGGCCGTGGACGAGATTGCGGAAGCGAAGGAGGATGAAGAGGAGGAACTGCTTGCGCTGCTGCCGATCGTCAGCAAGACCGGCGATCCGGTGAAGATGTACCTGCGGGAGATGGGGCTGGTCTCCCTGCTGAACCGGGAAGAGGAAGTGGAAATCGCCAAGAAGATCGAGGAGGGAGAAAAGGAAATACAAGATGCCGTCTTCAGCATTCAGTGCACGACGAAGGACATCATCCGGATGGGTCAGGAACTCAAGAACGGGGACCTGCGGATCAAGACTGTCGTGGACAGCCTGGAAGACGAGGACGGTTTCGTGGAGGAAGACATCCACAGCGAACGGGTGTCGAAGATCATCGACAGGATCACGCAGCTCGAACGTCAAAACGAACGGGCCCGCAACACCCTGAAGGACAAGAAACTGAGCGAAAAGCGCAAGCGGGAGATCGCGGTCAAGATGACCAGGAACACCGAAACGGTCATCGGGCTCTGCAAGGAGATCAAGTTCAGCAAGAAGCGCTCCAACCGCATGGTCCAGAAGCTCAAGGACCTCCTGACGGAGGCCGGGAAGGCCGAGAGTTCGATCAACATGGTCAGGAAGCGCACCGGCGGTATACCGATCAAGGATCTGGAGAAATATTTCGTTCAGGCGAGGAGGAGCAAGGCCGGTGAAAGGGCCGTCGTCCGTAAAACGGGCATCTCTGTGAACCGGCTCAGGAATTACGAAGAACGCCTGAAAGAGGCGCGAAAGGTCTGCCGGCGGGTGCAGGACGAAACGGGTTTACCCGTTCAGAACCTCCGGAAAGCCGTCAACATCATCGAGGAGGGTGAGCGGAAGGCCAACCAGGCCAAGCGGAAGCTGGTGGAGGCCAATCTTCGCCTCGTGGTGAGCATCGCCAAGAAGTACACCAACCGGGGTCTCCAGTTCTTGGACCTGATCCAGGAGGGGAACATCGGCCTCATGAAGGCGGTTGACAAGTTCGAGTACCAGCGGGGCTATAAATTCTCCACCTACGCCACCTGGTGGATCCGACAGGCCATCACCCGGGCGATCGCCGATCAGGCCAGGACGATCCGGATCCCGGTTCACATGATCGAAACCATCAACAAGCTGATCCGGACCTCGCGCTACCTGGTGCAGGAACTCGGCCGGGAACCCACGCCGGAGGAAATTGCGGCAAAGATGGAGTTCCCGCTGGAGAAAGTTCGAAAGGTACTCAAGATCGCCAAGGAGCCCATCTCGCTGGAAACACCCATCGGCGAGGAAGAAGACAGCCACCTCGGGGATTTTATCGAGGACAAAAAGATCATCTCCCCTTCGGAGGCGGCCATCAGCATGGACCTGGCGGAACAGACGAGAAAGATCCTCTCCACGCTGACGCCGAGAGAAGAAAAGGTGCTTCGCATGCGCTTCGGGATCGGCGAGCGCGTGGATTTCCTCGCCGAGGAATCGCTGCTGGAGTTCGACGGCACCGTGGAACGGGCCCGACAGATCGAGGAAAACGTCCTGAAGAAACTCCGGAGCCCCACACGGCGGCGGGAACTCAAGAGCGTGGCCAAATAAAAAACTTGACAAAGGAAATCAATGCATATAAATGCTACAACTTAAGGCATTGATTTCTAAAGACTTTGAGCTTTTAAAACAGGGCCCATAGCTCAATTGGCAGAGCCACCGGCTCATAACCGGTAGGTCCCTGGTTCGAACCCAGGTGGGCCCACCAATTTTTAGGGGCCGGTCCGTCATCATGAGTCTCAAAACATCAACGGAAACATCGGGATACTCGAGGGACAAGTCTCTCTCTTAAAAAAAATGCACCAATCGGTGCATTTTTTTTATTCTCTAAACGTTCATGGAGGGTTGCTTTGAAAAGACAAATTTCATTGCTTGTGGAACTCCAGAGGCTCGACTCTGAAATTCGCAGGCTGGGTGTCAGGAAAAAAGGACTACCCGATGAACTTTCGGGTCAAGAGGAGGCCTTCCAGGCGGTCCATCGGCGCGTCGAAGAGGCCAAACAGGCCTATGAGGTCTCCGTTAAAACCCACCGGGACAAGGAAAACGAGTACCGGGAGGGTGTAGATCGGCTCCGGAAGACAAAGGACCGGCTCCTGGACGTCAAGACCAACAAAGAATACCAGGCCATGCTCAAGGAGATTGAGACGATCGAACAGAGGAACAGCGAAATCGAGGACGAGATCCTCTCACTTCTCGAAAAAATGGATGCCTTCAGGAGAGAGCTCCAGGAACAGGAAAAGACGCTGCAGGGAGCGCGCGTGAAATACGAAGAAGCAAAAAAGAAAACGGAAGAAGAACTCCATTCCCTTGACGAGGAGATCTTCGCATGCCAGAAAAACCTCCAGGGTCTGAGCGGCGACATCGAGCGCGATCTCATGAAGAAATACGAAATCATCAAAAAGAGGAAAAACGGGCTGGCCGTGGTGGCCGTCCTCAAAGGGGTGTGCAGCGGCTGTCATCTGAACATCCCGCCCCAGATGTACAATGAACTGTTGAAATCGGACCACATCCTTTCCTGCCCCAACTGTAACCGGATCATCTACTGGGACGAGAAGAATGTCAATGGAACATAGGTCCCTCCTGCTCTACACCGACGGCGCCTGCCGCGGCAACCCCGGTGTGGGGGGGGCCGGAGCCGTCCTCATCGACTCGAAGGGCCGCGTCATCTGCTCTCTGAAGAAGTTTCTCGGCCTCTGCACGAACAACATCGCCGAATACAAGGCACTCATCCTGGGTCTCGAAGCGGCCGCTGAGAGAAAACCGAAGAGGCTGCACATCTTTCTCGACTCGGAGCTCCTGGTCAGGCAGATCGAGGGACACTACCGGGTGAAGCACGACAATCTCAAACCCCTCATGGGAAAGGTCCGGGACTTGCTTTCCTCCCTGGAGTCCTATACAATCCGGCATATAGACCGGTCCGAAAACAAAAAGGCCGACGCGCTCGCCAACGAGGCGATCGACGAAGCCTTTTGAATCCGCGAGGCCACGGGCCCCGGGGTCTTTGACATTTTGCCAGGCTTTGACAAGTGCCGGAGTTGATCAGGTGATCGCCGGCCCCAACGCGAAAGGGCGCCGGAGGAAAGTCCGAGCTCCACAGGGCAGGATGGTCGCTAACGGCGACTGGGGGTGACCCCAAGGAAAGTGCCACAGAAAACATACCGCCCCTCGCCCGTCGAGGGGTAAGGGTGAAAAGGCGAGGTAAGAGCTCACCGCTCTCCGGGTGACCGGGGAGGCACGGTAAACCCCATCCGGAGCAAGACCAAATAGGAGAACGCGAAGAGTGGCCCGCTCGAGGTTCTCGGGTAAGGTCGCTTGAGGCAACAGGCAACTGTTGTCCCAGATTCATGATCACCGTCTTCCGGCGGGCGACCGGCGGGAGAAACAGGACTCGGCTTACGATCTACTCCGACACTTTCAAAATCCACCGGCCTCATGAGGGGGCGTGACGTTCACGCCATTGTTTTGTTTCGAGCCCCGGGACAGGGGCAACGACCATCCCGATGAAAGAACGACACCTCAATACGCTTTTCGTTCTCCCCCTGATCGCCTGTCTGTTTCTGGCGCACGGTCTTTCGTGGGTCGCCCCGGCGGGGTTTGCCTACGACGGTGATCGGACGCTTTCCGATGCCGAACATTATTTCAAACGGGGCCTCTACCTGGAAGCCGTCGGCGCTTACCGGGAGGTGGCTTTTCACGCATCATCGCGGGACCTCCAGGCAACAGCGCTGGTCCGGATGGGGGAAATCTACGGACTGTATCTGAACGATGCCGAGTCGGCGGTCCGGATGTTGAACCTGGTCAAGGAGAAATACGCCTCAAGCCCCGCTTTGCAGGATGCTTACTTCTACTCGGGAATGCTTTTCTACGAAAGGGATCGTCACCGGGAAGCGCAAGGGGAGTTTACGGCCTATCTCGAAAAATTCCCGCACGGCGAGAAACGTGAATTGGCCCAGTTCATGGCCGATGCCTGCGAACACCCCCCGCACCGGAAGGACTCTCCGGCCGTCAAGGCTCCCGCCGTCAAACCGGCAGACGCGGAGATCCGCGTTCTCCTCGCGGAAAACCGCTCTGAGCTGAACTTGAGGGCTGCTTCCGGTTTTGAGGTCACAACAGCCGCGGGGCGAACCCTCTTCAGGGTACCGTCGGGTCACCCTGCCGCCATCCGGGTCGCCGATCAGCGGCTGACTTTCAACGGGACACCCCTCACGGCCGATGAACTGATCATTGTCCCCGAGAAAAAAGGCACGTTCAAGCTCGACAACCGGAACTACCGGGGCCGGCTTCATATCAAGAAAAACGTCAACGGGAAGCTTCACGCCATCAACACCCTCGATCTGGAGTCCTATCTCTGCGGTGTCGTGCCGCGGGAAATGCCCCCGGGCTGGCCCCCGGAGGCCCTGAAGGCCCAGGCCGTCGTGTCGAGAACCTACGCGATCTACCAGATGGAAAGAAACCGCATGAAGGATTATGACACCTGCAATACTACCTCATCCCAGGTCTACGGCGGAAGCGACGACGAACGGCCGGCCTCCAACCGGGCCGTCGCCGAGACCCGGGGGCGGATCCTGATGCACGAAGGCCGGGTCGCCCTTCCCTACTTCCACTCCAACAGCGGCGGCGTCACGGAAGACGCGAAGAATGTGTGGCTCGTCGATATCCCTTATCTGAAAACCGTTCAGGATCCCTTCAGCCTCCAGGCCCCGAACACTTACTGGTCCTCCTACTTCAGCCTCGAAGATCTCCAGGGGGCTCTCGGCCGCAACGGCGTGACAGTGGGGATGCTCTCGGGCGTGGAGCCTCTCGACACCAGCTCGTCCGGGAGGGTCAAAAGGGTGAGAATCGCCGGGAGCGCGGGGGAAAAGGTGTTGAATGCCAACCTCTTCAGGATTCACACGGACCCCCAGCGTCTCAAGAGCACCTTCTTCACCGCACGGCGCGACGGCAAGGGTGTCCGCTTCGAAGGAAAGGGCTCCGGCCACGGCGTCGGCATGAGCCAGTGGGGAGCCCAAGTCATGTCGAGATCCGGATATTCCTACAGGGACATCCTCAAATATTATTACCGGGGGCTGGAAATCCGTTGAGACGCCCGGTCACTTCTTTTTCGCCGGCTTCCGGGAGGCTTTGGGGGCGGTTTTCTTTGCCGCCTTCCCTTTGGCCGACTTGGCCGCTTTTTTCCCGGCTTTCTTCTGAAGCTTCTTTGCCGCTTTCCCGATCCGGACCTTTTTGGCGACCTCCTTTTTCACGGTCTTTTTCGCCGAGACCTTTGACGGTTTGAGAAGGCTCCTCTCCGTTTTCAGGATGTCGAGAGTCGTCTTGATCACCGTGTCGGAATTCAGGGACATGCTGTTGATGCCCGTGGCGACGAGAAAGCGCGCGAACTCGGGGTAGTCACTCGGCGCCTGACCGCAGATCCCGATCTTCTTCTTCATCTTCCTCGCCTTGGTGATAGCGTCCCGCACGAGAGACATGACCGCATGATCCCTCTCGTCGAAGATATGGGCCACCTGGGCGGAGTCGCGATCGAGGCCGAGGGTGAGCTGTGTGAGGTCATTGGACCCGATGGAGAAACCGTCGAAGACCTTCCCGAACTCCTCGATCATTACGACATTGCTCGGGATCTCGACCATCATGTAGATCTCCAGCCCGTTTTCTCCCTGGACGAGCTTGTTTTTCTTCATGACCGCGACCACTCGTCTTCCCTCCTCCACGGTACGGCAGAAAGGAATCATGAGTTTCACGTTGGTGAGACCCATCTCGTTGCGGACCTTTCGCATGGCCTGGCACTCCAGGGCGAAACCGTCCCGGTAGCGGTCATCGTAATAACGGGAGGCCCCCCGGAAACCGATCATGGGGTTTTCCTCCATCGGTTCGAAGTAGGAGCCGCCGATCAGGTTCGCATACTCATTGCTCTTGAAGTCGCTCATACGGACGATGACGTCGTTGGGGTAGAAAGCCGCCGCGATCTTGGCTACCCCCTGGGCGAGCCGGTCCACGAAAAAGTCGGCCTTGTTCACGTAACCCCTCGTCAGGGTTTCGATCTCCGCCCGGACCTTCGGGTCCGTCACACGGTCAAACTGGATCAGCGCCATGGGGTGTATGCGGATGTAGTTGTTGATGATGAACTCGAGCCTCGCGAGCCCCACCCCGTCGTTGGGAATGGCCGCCAGGTCAAAGGCGATCTCGGGGTTGCCCACGTTCATCATGATCTGGGTCTTCGGCCGTGCCATGTTCTTGAGGCTCACCCTCTGGACGTCATACTTCAGGATGCCCTCGTAGACATTTCCCACCTCGCCTTCGGCGCAGGAGACGGTGGCCTCCTGGACGTGTGCAAGGGCTTCCGTTCCCCTTTCGGTGCCGACGATGCAGGGCACGCCGAGCTCGCGGCTGACGATGGCCGCGTGACAGGTGCGCCCCCCCTTGTTCGTCACGATGGCCGCGGCCATCTTCATAATCGGCTCCCAGTCCGGGTCCGTCATGTCCGTCACAAGGACCTCCCCGCGTTTGAAGGTCTTGATCTGATCCACGCTCCCGATAACCTTCACGGGGCCGACGCCGATCTTGGCGCCGACGCTGGTTCCCGAAACGAGAGGCTTCTTTTTCTCGAGAAGCACGTAGTTTTCCAGAACGGTCATGTCCTTCTGGGACTGGACCGTCTCGGGTCTCGCCTGGAGGATGAAGAGCTGACCCGTCTGCCCGTCCTTCCCCCACTCGATGTCCATGGGCTTGAAAAACCCGGCCTCTTTCGAATAGTGATCCTCGATGACCATGGCCCAGCGCGCCAGGGTCAGGATTTCGTCATCGGTGAGACAGAAGAGGTTCCTGTCCTCCTCCGCCACGGGCACCAGTTTTGTCGCCTCGTGACCGTCACCGACGCCGTAGATCATTTTCACCTCCTTGGTACCCAGTTTTTTCTGGATGATCGGCCGGTATTTCTTTTGCAGGGTGGGTTTGAAAACGTAGAACTCGTCGGGGTTCACGGTCCCCTGGACAACGGTCTCACCGAGGCCGTAGGAACCCGTGATCAGGACGGCATTCTTGAAACCCGTTTCGGTATCGATGGAGAAGATCACGCCGGAACAGGCCAGGTCGGACCGGACCATCTTCTGGACGCCGATGGACAGGAAGACCGATTCATGGTCAAAACCCTTGTCCACGCGGTAGGAGATGGCCCGATCGGTGAAGAGGGAGGCAAAGCATCGCTTGCAGGCGTCGATAAGCGCCTCCTCTCCCCGCACGTTCAAAAACGTTTCCTGCTGACCGGCGAAACTCGCGTCCGGTAGATCCTCGGCCGTCGCGGAGCTTCGGACGGCCACGTCGGTATTCGGCCCGTATTCGTCGCAGAGTTTCCCGTAGGCCTCCACGATGGCCTGCCGGAGATCTTCGGGCAGCCTCGCGTTGTAGATGAGCGAGCGGATCTTAGCCCCCCGCTCTTTCAGGTTTTCGATGTCGTGGGTGTCCAGATCGGAAAGGGTCTTTTTCATCTCGTTCTGAATACCCGCCGATTCCAGGAGATAACGATAGGCGTTGGCCGTCACGGCGTACCCGTCGGGGATGTCCACCCCCCTGGAGATCAGATTCCTTCTCATTTCCCCCAGAGAGGCGTTCTTGCCGCCCACCTCCAGAATGTCCGTCAGTTTGATGTCGTCAAACCAGATCACCAGTCTATCCTGCTTCTTCATTGCCGCCTCCTGAAGCGTGTTATGGAATGGATATCGGTGCATGACCCTGCGTTTCACGCCGACCCGTTCAAGGCGGGGTCCGGCGGGAACGCATCGGTGGATCAGCCCATGGCGTCGGTGAGTTTCCTCCCACCGAAGACGTGCATGTGAAGATGAAAAATGAGCTGTCCGCCGTCGGGATTCACATTGACGGTGACCCGGAACCCCTTCTCGGCGATGCCCTTCTCCCGGGCGATTCTTTGCGCGGCCCGGTGCATCTCCACGAGGATGTCCATCTTGTCCTCCGGAAGATCCATGAACGTCGGGATGTGTTCCTTCGGAACGATCAGGGCATGGACAGGCGCCACCGGATGGATGTCGTTGAACGCCAGGATCCTTTCCGTTTCGAGGACTTTGCTGCAGGGGATTTCCCCCCGGACGATCTTGCAGAAGATGCAGTCCTTCATCTCCACCCTCCTTGTCACCGTTGACCGTTACGCCGCACGGGAGGACCGGGCTGTGCCGATGGCCTCTTCGAGGGACAGCGCCCCCGTATAGAGGGCCTTCCCGATGATCACTCCGATGATCCCGTCTTTCTCCGCGGCGAGGAGTTTCTTGACATCGGCGATGCCGGCGACGCCTCCCGAGGCGATCACCGGGATGCGGACCGAACGGGCAAGAGCGGCCGTCGCTTCCACGTTGACACCCGTTTCCATCCCGTCTCTCCGAATGTCCGTGTAAACGATCGCGTCGGCTCCCGCGCCCTCATAACTTCTCGCGATGTCCAGAACCGACGATTCCGTGTCCTCCGTCCACCCCTGGACGGCGGCTTTCCCGTCCCGGGCATCGAGCCCGAGTATGATCCTGCCGGGGAATGTCCGGCAGGCCGCTTCGACAAAGGTTCGATCGCGAAGCGCCGCCGTCCCGAGGATCACCCGGGACACCCCCAGTTTCAGATACGCCTCGACGGTCTTCATGTCCCGGATCCCGCCGCCCACCTGGACCGGAACGCGCACGGCTCCGGCAAGGGCCTCAATGACCGGGCTGTTCACGGGACTACCCGACCGCGATCCGTCCAGATCCACGATGTGGATTCGTTCGGCACCCTTTTCCTGCCACCGCAGGGCCGTCTCCACGGGGGAGGCCGAATACACGGTGACCCTTTCGAAGTCCCCCTGGAGGAGACGGACGCATTTCCCTTCCTTGATGTCCACTGCCGGTATGATGATCAAATGATGGGTTCCCCGAGAAGGTCCGGAACGATGAACCGTCGCGCCGACTCAGTCCCTCCGGTACCGCGACATCCTCAGCGTGAGCCGGGAAAGGAGGCGAGGAGTTCATCGACCCCGTCTTCTGACAGTTCTCTTGCTGTGAGCCACTTGGGCCTCTTGAAAAAGGTCGCCTGAAAAAGATTTTCCGTCAGTGACTGCTGGGTCCTGTCGAATATCCTTCCCCAGACCAGGGAACCGTCGCTCACCCGGACCAGGTAGAGACCGAACGTGACCGAGGCGGGTCGTTCCGCCGAAAAGGCGTAACCTCTCCTCTCCCGGAAACAGGACACATACCCGATCACCACCCCGTCGGCCTCCAGTTCCTTCCCGACCTTTTGCAGTTCTTCCGCCGCTGTATCCTTCAGGTCCTGGGCCGAAACCCGGGCATAGACCGCCGCTGTTCGATCGGCAGGGATGAGCGTCCACTGTTTGCGGACGCTGAATTTCTCCAGGAAGACGTCCTGGACGATCATCTCGGCATTCACCGGAAGTTCACAGGACGGGTACATGGTACCGCAGAGGGGGCAGCGAACCGCCCGGCCGCCCGAGTCGTCCGGCAGCAGTCGCTGGAAAGGGACAACGGCGATCCTCTTGAAACCCGTCTGCCCCGCGTCGGCGGACGACCGCACCCGTTCCTGATCCGCTGCGCACCCCGTCAGGGCATACAGCAGACACAGGAAGAGGCCGAAATGAACAATCCTATTGCCCGGAATGATGGACCACCTCCCCGGCGAGATCCGCACCGCCGCGATCCGTCGAGAAAGGAGAAACCCCGTCCGCATCGAAGGGCAGAAGGGGTCCTCTCTCCTCTAATCGTCCGGCCGACGATCAACGGCCGGGCGTTCATGATCGAGATCTTGAACGTCCGTTCAGAGGCTCCCCTTGGTCGAGAGCACCCCCGTCACCCTCGGGTTGAGGGCCACAGCCTCGCTCAACGCACGAGCAAAGGCCTTGAAAACGGACTCCGCAATATGGTGGTTATCTCTACCATACATGACCTGTACGTGCAAGGTCATTCCGCTGTGGTCTGTCAGTGATTTGAAGAAATCCTTCAAAAGGGCCGGGTCGAAATCCCTGATTTTCTTCACGCCGAAATTGACCTTGAAGACGAGGTAAGGTCTCCCGGAGATGTCGAGGCTCACGGCGCAGAGGCTTTCGTCCATGGGGACCGTCGCGGAGCCGTAGCGGTTGATCTTCTCCTTCCGGCCGAGAGCCTCCCGGATCGCCGACCCCAGGCAGATTCCGATATCCTCCACCAGGTGATGATAATCGACCTCCGTGTCCCCCCGGCTTCTGACCTTCAGGTCAAAAAAACCGTGACGGGACAGGAGGTTCAGCATGTGATCCAGAAAGGGAATGGTCGTTGAGACTTCTCCCTTCCCCGTGCCGTCCAGATTCATCTCGATGGTCACATCGGTTTCCGCAGTCTTCCTGACGATCTTTGCCTTCCGCCTGGCCATTTCCTTATCCCTTTCAGATGACCTTGTTCAGCGAGTACTCGATGATGCCCTCGGCACCGGCCTCCTGAAGGAGAGGGATGAGATCCCGGACGATGCCGCTGTCGACGACCGTCTCGATGGCATACCACTCTTCGTTGAAGAGACCCGATATCGTGGGCGCTTTCAGGGAGGGCAGAAGCAGGATGACCCTGCCCAGGTTGTCCTTGGAGACGTTCATCTTGAGCACAACCTTCCCCATCGCCTGGAGGGAACCGACGAGCAGGGTCCGGATCTGCTCGATCTTTCGTTTTTTCCAGGGGTCGGCCCAGGCTTCCTTGCCGGCGATGAGCTGGGTGTTCGTCTTCATGAGCTCCTGCACGATCCGGAGCTTGTTCGCCCGTATGGTGCTCCCCGTTTCCGTCACCTCCACGATGGCGTCCACGAGGCCCTCGACGACCTTGGCCTCCGTCGCCCCCCAGGAAAACTCGACGTGGACGTCGATCTTCCGCTCGCGGAAATATTGCTTCGTGAAATTCACGAGCTCCGTGGAGATTTTTTTTCCCTGGAGATCCCCGATTGCCCGAATGGGGGAATCCTCGCGCACGACGAGAACCCAGCGGGCCTGTTTCGCCAGGACCTTGGAATAGACCAGATCCTGCACCACTACGATGTCGGAGCCGTTTTCCAGGATCCAGTCCCGACCCGTAAGCCCCAGGTCCAGTGTCCCCGACTCCACGTAACGGGACATTTCCTGAGCCCTCACGAGGGTGCAGGAGAGTTCATCGTCGTCGACATCGGGGAAATAACTTCGATGATCATAGGTGATCCGCCACCCGGCTTTCTTGAACAGGTCCACCGTATAGGCTTCGAGGCTCCCCTTCGGTATGCCCAACCTCAGCTGTTTCATTTGTAGATGTCCTCCGGATTTTTCACTGGCTTCCCGATGATCTCCACCCCGTCGTCCGTTATCTTTCGATAGAAACAGCTCCGGTAGCCCCTGTGACAGGCGACATCGCCCAACTGTTCCACCATGAAGAGCACCGTGTCGTCATCGCAGTCCACACGGATTTCCCGGATGATCTGGAAATGACCGGATGTCTCCCCCTTCACCCACAGGGTGTTTCTGGAACGGCTCCAGTAGGTGGCCTTTCCCGTATCGAGTGTCCTTTTCCAGGCTTCGATGTTGATGTAGGCGAGCATCAGCACATCCCTTGTCTTGTAATCCTGGACGATGACAGGGACAAGGCCCCCGCCTTTCTTGAAATCAGGCTCTACCATGGCACGATTTACACACCTCCTGTGGATGAGAATCCTTTCAGGTTCACGGGATGCGATCCCGTCGACGGCTTCGACCACCGGACACCACACCGTCTACTCGCAGTAACTGCGCATATTATTTCAAGAATTTTCATTTATCAAGGATTATTTTCCTCGATTTTCATCTTGCCACCCCCGACTTTTTGTGTTAGGTACGTGGCGAATTATCCCCTCAACCGATGAACGCTCTCAAAGAAGGAGGTGCGATTTATGTCCGTTTTGATCGGCGGCGGTGTGGCGGTTCTCTTCGGACTGATCGGTCTGATCATCTGGTGGCGCGACTTTTTCGTCCTGCTCAAGGGCGGAATCCCTATTCTCCTCCTTCTGGGCGGGGCGCTCGCCGTCTACGTCGGTATCGATGAAATGAGGGAAAAGATCCGCGAAAGTCAGGAAAGGGAAAAAGAGGAGCTGGACAAGACCCGGACCGAGCTCGAAAAGGCGAAGGCCGAGGCGGAGCGGTACCGCGAAGAGCTTGAAAAGATGAAGGGTCCCCCGGAATAGAGGACCTGTCGCCGCGCATCGGAGAATCCATTCGGCACGGCAAAATCAGCTTGACAGGCCGGAGTAAATAAAATAATCAACATCCCTGTTGATCCCAAACGCATGAGAGCGAGTCAAGGCCATGCATGAGAAGGATTTCCTGATTTCAGACCTTCGAACCACCCTGAAGACCTACATGTATTGATGCCTGCTGTCCATCCCCAGGGTGGGCAAGCAGGCTTCCCCGCAAATCCGCATCGTTTCCGTCTCTCTTTTCACCACAAAAAAAGATTGATCGTGACCTGAGTTCGATGAAGGTGTTTACCATGATGAAGAAGACAGAGCCCATTCAGAAAAAAGGAGGACATATGAAAAGCGCAAGATTTATAACGATCACGGCGGTCCTCACCGCGGCGATTTTTCTTTTCATCGGCATCGGCCCCGCCGCGAGTGAAACAAAGTTGACCTACAGCATCTTCTTCCCCCCCACACACGTTCAGGCCAAGGCGGCAGAATCCTGGGCCAAGGAAATCGAAAAACGGACAAACGGTCAGGTTAAAATCACCCTGTTCCCGGGCGGGACGCTCACGCCCGCGGATCAGTGCTATGACGGTGTCCTGAAGGGAATTTCCGACATCGGCATGTCCGCCTTTGCCTACACCCGGGGCCGTTTTCCCGTCATGGAAGCCCTGGATCTCCCCCTGGGATACCCCAGTGGCACTGCGGCCACCCGGGTGGCGAATGACTTCCTGACAGCCATGAAACCGAAGGCCCTATCCGAAGTGAAGGTCCTCTACCTCCACGCCCACGGCCCGGGGCTGCTCCACACCAAGAAACCCGTACGAACCATGGAGGATATCAAGGGCATGAAGATCCGTTCGACGGGTTTCAGCAACAAGGTCGTGGAGGGCCTTGGCGGCGTCCCGGTCGCCATGCCCCAGGGGAGCACCTACGAGTCCCTGCAGAAAGGGGTGGTCGAGGGTACCATCGGTCCCATCGAGGTCCTGAAAGGATGGAAACAGGCCGAGGTCATCAAATACACCACGGATTGCAAGAACATCGGCTACACGACCGCCTTCTTCGTGGTCATGAACCTGAAGAAGTGGAACGCGCTCTCGAAGGACACACAGAAAATCTTTGAAGACGTGAGCAAGGAATGGATCGATGTCCACGGAAAAGCCTGGGACACCTCTGACGCCGAGGGCCGGGCCTTTACGCTGAGCCTGGGGAACCAGATCATCGAGCTCCCCTCGCAGGAAGCCGCCCGCTGGAAGAAGGCCGTTCGACCGGCGATCGACGAATATATCAAGGATACGGAAGCCAAAAACCTCCCGGCGAAAAAAGCCGTGAAAACCGCCGAGGCTCTCATCGCCAAGCAAAGCAAGAAAAAGAAATAGCCCGGGTGCCCGGCGCGGTCCCGGTCATAGGGCCGCGCCGAACAGCTCGACAGGGCGGGGAGAGAAAGGATGCGTCGTCTGGGGGGATGGATGGATACGGCCGCCGCCCGGCTCAACTGGGCGGCGGCCGCGGCGATTGTGGCCATGATGCTACTCACCGTGGCGGATGTGGTGCTTCGTCTTTTCCGGATGCCCATCCCCGGCACGTACGAAATGGTCGGCTTCCTCGGTGCCGCGATCATTGCCTTCTCGCTTGCCTACACGGCATCCGAGAAGGGTCACATCACCGTTGATGTCCTGATACTGCTTTTACCGAAACGGGTACAGGCTTTTTTCGACGCGATCAACGAACTCGTGGGAGCCGCTTTCTTCGCTGTCATCGCCTTCGGGGGGATGAACGCCGCCTCGGAGATCAGGAACTCGGGAGAGGTTTCCCTGACACTCGAGCTTCCGATCCACCCGATTCTCTACGGCATCGCCGCCGGCTGCGCCCTTCTTTGCCTGATCCTCCTGAGAGATTTCCTTGTGTCGCTGAAACGGGTGGTCAAATGAGCCCGACGACGGCCGGCCTTCTCGGGATCTGCATACTGATCGGGCTCATGTTTCTCCGGATGCCCGTGGGCTTCGCGATGGCCATCGTGGGCTTCGCCGGGTTTGCGTACCTCGTCAGCTTCGACGCGTCAACCGGCATGGCCGTGAACGACATCTTTTCGTCCTTCGGCTCCTACAACCTCACCGTCATCCCCCTCTTTGTCTTCATGGGACAACTGGCCTTTCACGCGGGGATCAGCGGGCGCCTCTTCCACGCCGCCTACAGAATCATGGGGCACTGGCGGGGCGGGCTGGCCATGGCGACCATCGGGGCCTGCGCGGGCTTCGCCGCCATCTGCGGCTCCACCAACGCCACGGCGGCGACGATGGCATCGGTGGCCCTTCCCGAGATGAAGAAATACAACTACAGGCCCGAACTCGCCACGGGCGTCATCGCCGCCGGGGGAAGCCTGGGGATTCTCATCCCGCCGAGCGTCATTTTCATCGTGTACGGCATCCTGACGGAGCAGTCCATCGGCAAACTCTTCATCTCCGGGATCATCCCCGGGATTCTGCTGTCCTTCCTGTTCTGCGTCACCATATGGATCTGGACCTACCTCAAACCCGATCTCGGGCCGAGGGGACCGAAAACAACCCTCCGAGAAAAATTTCTCGCCCTGATCGGGGTTGTCGAAACGCTGATCATTTTCTTTGCGGTCATCGGCGGGATGTTCGTGGGGTTCTTCACACCCACCGAGGCGGCGGCGGTGGGCGCCTTTGCCACACTCGTCCTCGCCCTCGCGGGTCGTAACCTCTCCTGGCAGGGTTTCGTCCAGTCCCTGATGGAGACAACCCGTATTTCCTGCATGATTCTCGTCATCGTCGCCGGGGCCACCATCTTCGGACACTTCCTCGCCATCACACGGATCCCTTTCGACATCGCGGCATGGATCGCCGATCTCCACTGGCCGTCCCACGCCGTCATGATTGTGATCATCCTCATCTATCTCATCGGCGGATGCTTTCTCGATGCGCTGGCCCTCATCATGCTCACGGTGCCCATTTTCTACCCGGTGGTCCTCCAGATGGGTTACGACCCCATCTGGTTCGGCGTCATCATCGTCCTCGTCACCCAGATGGGTGTGCTCACCCCCCCTGTGGGCGTGAACGTCTACGTGGTGAGCGGTGTGGCCCGGGACATACCCCTCCATGTCATCTTCAGGGGGGTCATTCCGCTTTTGCTCGCCATCATCTTCCTCGCTCTGATTCTGATCCCCTTCCCGGAAATCGCCCTCTTCCTGCCCCGGCTCATGGGCTGAAACGGAAAAGGGGACACCGTCGGCGGGTTGATTCCTTGTTCAGGCGATCGACGGCCTCGCCCATCAGAACCACCCGATCCCCCGGAATGGGCCGAAGGCCCGCTTCCGGACCGCGGCAACCCCGACCGGCCGGATTCATGCGTCGGCCTGGAGCCGTTCCAACCGAGAAAGGAGAAGCCTTTGCGGGAAATCCCGAGACGCGATTGAAATCGTCCTCTTCTTTTTTTTCATTGCACATAATGCCGGGAATTCGCATAATGGCTTAGAATTCCACAATGGGAAAATTCTTAAGGGCAGACTTGAACATCGCCGGATGACAGACATAACCATAACCCCAATCGAACTCTCGCTCCTGGCGGCGGCGGTTCTTCTCCTCGCGAGCATCCTGGCCAGCAAAATATCGGACCGCTTCGGAATCCCCTCGCTTCTCATTTTTCTCGCTGTCGGCATGTTTGCGGGCTCTGAAGGCGCACTGGGCATCCAGTTCGATGATGCTTTTGCGGCACAGACTCTCGGTATCATTGCGCTGTCCTATATCCTTTACGCCGGCGGACTTTCCACAAACTGGCTGAGTGTCCGACCGGTGCTGCGACAGAGCGGCGCTCTTGCCACGTTCGGTGTCTTCATCACTGCTTCACTGGTGGGCCTGTTTGCGGTGACGTGCGGGGGCTTCACCTTACTCGAGGGCTTCCTGTTGGGATCGATCATATCCTCGACGGACGCGGCGGCCGTTTTTTCCGTCCTGAGGTCGAAGAATGTCAGCCTGAAAGGGAATCTCAGGCCTCTGCTGGAGCTCGAGTCGGGAAGCAACGATCCCATGGCGGTTCTCATGACCGTGGCCTGCATCAGCCTGCTTCAGCATCCCGGTGAGACCGCGCTCGATCTCGTCCCCATGATCGTGATTCAACTCGGCCTCGGAGCCCTTCTCGGTTATTTGCTGGGACGCGGGATGACCACCCTGATCAACCGCATCCGCCTGGAGTACGAAGGGCTCTACCCTGTCCTGAGTCTCGCACTGGTTCTGTTCACTTACGGGGTCGTCTCGGTCCTCCAGGGGAATGGTTTCCTTGCCGTCTATGTCGCCGGCATCGTCATGGGAAACCACAGTTTTATCCACAAGAAGAGCCTCACCCGCTTCCATGACGGCCTGGCCTGGCTCATGCAGATCTCCATGTTCCTTGTTCTGGGTCTTCTGGTCTACCCCTCGAGGCTTATGCCTGTCGCCGGGATGGGAATCCTCTTCACGGTGTTTCTGATGGTCGCAGCCCGCCCCGTGTCCGTTTTCCTCTGCCTCATCGGATCCGGCATGTCGTTCCGCGAACAGGTGATGATCGCCTGGGTGGGACTTCGCGGCGCCGTGCCTATTATTCTTGCGACTTTCCCCCTGCTGGCCGGGATCCCACAGGCCGATATGTTCTTCAATATCGTCTTTTTTGTCGTATTCGCCTCGGCCCTCTTGCAGGGCACCTCCATTCCGCTCGTGGCGAGATGGCTCGGCGTCGACGCGCCTATACGCCGCGTGCCTGCCTACCCGATCGAATGCGAGCCCACCGGACTGGCACCCTGCGACCTCGTCGAGGTGGAGGTCACCGGAGACTCGGCGGCTGCAGGCAGACAACTCGTCGATCTCGGCCTGCCCGAGGGGGCCCTCGTGGTTCTCATCAACCGGAAAGATGAATTCATCATTCCGACGGGCAGCATTATTCTGCAACCGGGGGACCATCTTCTCTTCCTTGCGGGCACAGACAAACGCGACAAGGCTCGCGCTATCATAGAGACACCCAAGAAACGACAGGGCCTCGAATAGTTCCAGGGACGCCGACGCCGTCTGAAGCCCCGAGATCGGAGCGTTCATCTTGCTCCGGTCGGTCGCGCAATCCCCTGAAATAGAGAAAACGGTTGTCTCCCGGTGCCAAGGCAGTTTATATTTCCGGCGGAGCCGGGGATGAACCCCCATCCGGAAGTTTGCAGGATGGCCGGGCCGCGATCGGTCATCGCGACGTCGGCGGCTGTTCTTTGTTCCAATAAGGTGCGATTGAAGGGTGCACATGTTTTTCCTGGACGACATCGTGATCATCATCGGGCTTTCGGCCCTCGTGCTCTATCTGTGTCACCGGCTGGACCTGCCCGCCATCGTGGGTTACCTCCTGACGGGCCTCCTGACGGGTCCCTACGGGTTCAAGCTGGTCGGCAATCTGGAGGCTGTGCAGAAGCTCGCCGAGATCGGCGTCGTTGCCCTTCTTTTCACGATCGGCCTCGAGTTCTCATTCCGCAACCTGGTGCAGCTTCGGCGGACCGCCCTCCTGGGCGGCACCCTGCAGGTCCTGCTGACCCTGGTGGTTGCCGCCGCGATTTCCAACGGCCTGGGACAGCCCCCGGAACAGGCGATTTTTATCGGTTTCCTGACGGCACTGAGCAGCACCGCCATTGTCATGAAGCTCCTCCAGGACCGCGCGGAGGTGGAAACCCCGCATGGAGGCGGCGCCCTCGGGATCCTCATCTACCAGGATCTCATCGTCGTCCCGATGATGCTGCTGCTTCCCTTTCTCGGAGGAACCGCCCAGGGATCTTCGGATGATCTGCTCATTGTGCTTGCGAAAGAGACCGGGCTCATCCTGATGCTGGTTGTCGCGGCGAAATGGGTCGTCCCCTGGACTCTTTTCAAGGCGACCCAGACTCAAAGCAGGGAGATCTTTCTTCTCACGATCGTGCTGATCGGCCTGGCCGTGGCCTGGCTGACCCACGCGGCGGGGCTGTCGCTGGCCGTCGGAGCTTTCATTGCCGGGTTGGTCATTTCCGAGTCCGAATACAGCCACCAGGCCATGGGCAATGTGGTGCCATTCCGTGACATTTTTGCGAGCTTTTTCTTTGTCTCCATCGGGATGCTCCTTGATCTGCGCTTCCTCGCAGAGCACCTGGCCTACGTCTTCTTCCTGGCCGGCGGGATCATCCTCGTCAAGAGCCTCGTCGCGACGACTGCATTCCTCTTTGTGGGGCTCCCGATGCGCGTCGCCGCCCTGGCAGGTTTGATCCTCGGTCAGATCGGAGAGTTTTCCTTCATCCTGGCCGAGGTGGGGAGAAAATACGGCCTCCTCGCGGCAGACATCAATCAGGAGTTCCTGGCCTATTCGGTCCTGACCATGATGGCAACTCCTCTTTTGTTTCGCATTTCTCACCCCGTCGCGGAGCGCATCGCTCGACTTCCGCTGCCGAGACGGTTTAAACGGGGCGCTCTGCCCACCGTCGGCACGAGGCGATTTCACGAGAAGGACCACCTGGTCATCGTCGGGTTCGGCGTCTACGGGCAGAACATTGCCAGGGCGGCCCGGGAGGCGAAAATCCCCTATGCCGTCCTCGACATGAACGCCGACCTGGTCCGAAAGCAGAGGCAGAAGGGCGAACCGATCTATTACGGCGACGCGACGCACGAGACGGTCCTCCAGCACGTCAACATCCGGCAGGCCCGGATCCTCGTGGTCGTCATCAGCGATGTTGCGGCAGCCCGTCGAATCACCGATCTCGGCCGACGTCTCAACCACAGGCTCCACATCATCGTGCGGACGAGGTTCATCCAGGAGATCGGACCGCTTCTCGACACAGGGGCCAACGAGGTCATCCCCGAGGAATTCGAAACCTCGGTGGAGATCTTCAGCCGGATCCTCTCCCGGTACCTTCTTCCGGAGAACGAGATCCAGCGCTTCGTCGATGACATTCGCTCGGACAGTTACTCCATGTTCCGGAACCTTTCGAAGCACGCCACATCATGCCCGAATATCGGTGCCTGCATGCCCGACATGGACCTGCGGTCGCTCCGCGTTCATGAGACCTCCTCCCTGGCCGGACAGACGATCGCCGAGGCAAATCTGGGGAGTCGATATGGGATTACGGTACTTGCCGTGAGGCGCGATACCGAGATCATCTCCATCCCGCCGGCCGATTTTGACCTCAAGCCGGAGGACATCCTCTTCCTCGCCGGTCCACCCGAAAAGATCATGAACCTCGAGAAAATCCTGCGGGGAGAAGGGACATAACGGAAAACGTCTCTTGGAAAGACTTTTTTCATACTTTCGTTGTATCCGAATCATACCTTCTTCGTATTCACTTCCGTCCCCCATTTTCCGATAGAAAAGATAGTTCGGTGCAGGATCACGGGGAGTGGCCGATGGATGATCGGATCAAAGTGAGGTATCGCAACAACCGGGAAGGGTTCGTCGACGATGTGACGCTCAACGAACTCATCATTTCAAAGAAAATCAAACAGTTCTACCGTCCATCGGAAAAACGATGGGTGAACATCGAGACAGACCCCGTCCGCAGGGAGAAACGTTTTTTCAACGGCTCGGAGAGGCGGCGGAAAGGCGTCCTCGGCGGGGCCTGCCGGGAGATGATGTCGCGGTATTTCGGGAGGCGGTCTCCGGACCGACGGACCGCTCAGGAGTGGTTCGAAAAAGGTTTTGACCTGCTTTTTACCTGCGGGCAGTACGAAGCGGCAACCCGGGCTTTCGCCCAGGCCATTCGAATGGATCCCTGCAATGCGAGGGCTTTCCTGGACCGGGGAATGGCTTATGAAAAAATGGGCAACGTCGAGCAGGCTCTCGCAGATTACGACCAGGCGATCAGGCTTTCGCCGGAAGATGCAAAAGCCTATTACATTCGCGGTCTCACCCATCAGAGACTGGGCAAATATGAGGAAGCGGCACAGGATCTGGCTCTCGCCGCGGACCTCGGCTACCGGCAGGCCCATGACACCCTGAAATCGAGGACTTCCTCCCGCCCACTCCGTCCGAAAGACTGAATAAAACCGCAAGGGCGGCACTCAGCCGTCCTTCCCCCTCCTTTTCCAGATCAGGGTTACAAGCAGCAGAACAGCTCCCGTCGAGATGGCGGAATCGGCCACGTTGTAGGCGGGCCAGTGGTGGGGGCCGACGTAGAAGTCGAGAAAGTCGATGACCTCGCCGAACCGGATGCGATCGATGAGGTTTCCGATCGCGCCGCCAAAGATCAGGGACAGGGCGAGGTTCATCAGGGTATCCCTTTCCCGGTTCATCCGGACATAATAGAGGATCAGAATCAACGCCGCTGTCGTCACGGTGATGAGGAATACCGTCCGGAAAATTTCCGGTGATCGTGAAAAGATCCCGAAAGCGGCTCCGGGGTTGCGGACATGGGCAATGTTGAAGAATCCCGGGATAACAGGGGAGGAATCCCCGACGGACATATACGAGTTGATGTAGTATTTCGTGATCTGGTCCAGCAGGATGATCGCAAAGGCGGTAATGAGAAATATCACGTCATTTTTTTTCATGGTCGTGCACTCGAAGAAGAACCCCCACAGTCATCCCCTTGGAAGAGGAGAACCGGGGGGCTGCCTTTTGCCTTTTGCCTTTTGCCTTTTGCCTTTTGCCTTTTGCCTTTTGCCTTTTGCCTTTTGCCCTTTGCCTTTTGCCTTCAGCCCAGGTTGTCAAAACATCGGTCACAGATCGTGGGATGATCTTTCTTGCTGCCCACCGTGTCGCTGGTCACCCAGCACCTTTCGCACTTTTTGCCGCCCGCTTTTGACACGGAAACCCGGAGCCCCTTGAACTCTTCACTGTCGTAGCCCTCTCGGATCGCGCCCTCGGGGACGGCGGAAAACCCGGAGACGATGAGCAGGACCCGCATGTCTTCCCCGTACTTGTCGAGAAGCCTGCGGATTTTCTCCGGCGCCGAGACAGAAACGGCGGCATCGAGAGAATGTCCGATGATCTTTTTCTTTCTCGCCATCTCGAGAGCCTTTGCGATCTCACCCCGGATGCCGATCAGCGTCCCCCAGGTCTCCCCCAGGGCATCGTTCCTGTAGGTGCTGCTCACCTCGGGGAACTGCGTGAGGTGAACGCTTTCGACTTTCCCCTCGTAATCGGGCAGGCTTTTCCACACCTCCTCGGCCGTGAAGGTCAGGATGGGTGCGAGCAGTCTCGTCATGGCGTCGAGGACGAGATACATGGCGCTCTGGGCGGAACGCCGCTTCACCGAGGAGGGCTTCTCTGTGTAGAGCCGGTCCTTGGAGACATCGAGATAGAGAGAGCTCAGATCGACGGTGCAGAAATTGTACAGCGCGTAATAGACGACATGGAACTGATAATTTTCATACGCCTTGCGGGTGCGCTCGATCAGGCCCTGAAGCCTGTGCAGAATCCACCGGTCGAGTTCCTCCATATCGTCGTACTTCGTCATGTCCCTCTTGACGTCGAAATCGTAGAGGTTCCCGAGGATGTACCGGCTCGTGTTGCGAATCCGGCGGTAGGCTTCGACGAGACGCTGAAGGATTTCTTCGGAGATGCGGATGTCCACCGTGTAATCCTCGGCGGCGACCCAGAGCCGCAGAATCTCCGCCCCGTACCGATCGATGATTTCCTGGGGGTCCACAACATTGCCGACGGACTTGGACATCTTCTTCCCCTCGCCGTCCACGACGAACCCGTGGGTGAGGACCTCCTTATAGGGTGCCCTGTCGCGGGTCCCCACGCACTCGAGGAGCGACGAATGGAACCACCCACGGTGCTGGTCGCTGCCCTCGAGATACATGTCGCAGGGCGACCGCAGATAATCCCTGGTCTCCAGCACGGCTGCGTGGCTGACACCGGAATCGAACCACACATCGAGGATGTTCGTCTCCTTCCTGAACACTTTCCCCTTGCAGACCGCGCAGGTGAATTCACCGGGGAGAAGATCTTTCGGTTCACGGTCGAACCAGACATCGGCGCCGTATTCCCGGACCAGTTGAACGACGTGATCGAGAATTTCCTTCGTCACCAGAACCTCGTTGCAGTCCTTGCAGTAGAAGACGGTGATCGGTACCCCCCAGAGGCGCTGCCGGGAGATGCACCAGTCGGGCCGGTTCTGGATCATGCCGTAGATCCGGTCGCGACCCCAGGCGGGAATCCACCGGACCTGGTCGATGGCGCGAAGAGAGCGCTCCCTCAGTTTGTTCTTTTCCATCGAGATGAACCACTGTTCCGTCGAGCGGAAGATGATCGGTTCCTTGCAGCGCCAGCAGTGCGGGTAGGAGTGATCCACGTCTCCGACCTGCAGGAGAGCCCCCACCTCCTTGAGCTTCTCATTCACGGCGTCGTTGGCGTCGAAAACGAACCGACCCGCGAAGAACTCCACGTCCTTTGTGAACTTTCCGTCCTCGTCCACGGGCGCGTAGTTGTCGAGGCCGTATTCCATGCCGATTTCGTAGTCTTCCTGCCCGTGACCGGGCGCGATGTGGACAAGCCCCGTCCCGGCGTCGAGGGTCACAAAGGGCGCAAGGATGAGGACGCTCTCCCGGTCGATGAAGGGGTGTTTTGTCTTGAGCCCCTCAACGACGGCGCCGGGGAACTCGTCGATGATCCGGTAGTCCTTGAAGCCGAAAGTTCCCATGCAGTAGTCCACGAGGTCCTTCGCGAGGATCAACACCTCGTCGCCGACCTTGACGGCGGCATAGATGAATTCCTTGTGAAAGGCGATCGCCAGATTGGCCGGGATGGTCCAGGGCGTCGTAGTCCAGATGACCACTTTCACCTTCTCTCCCTTGAGCTTGGGCCGAACCGCCGAAATGTCGGAGACCATCGGGAATTTGACGTAGATGGCCGGGGTGGTGTGGTCCCCGTACTCGACCTCGGCCTCGGCCAGGGCGGTCTTGCAGGTGGCGCACCAGTAGACCGGTTTTTTCCCCTTGTAGACGTCCCCCCCGAGCATGAGCTTTGCGAATTCGGCGACCGTCAGGGCCTCGTACTCGTAGTTCATCGTGAGGTAGGGGTTGTTCCACTCGCCGAAGACCCCGAGCCGTTTGAACTCCTCGCGCTGGATGCCCACGTACTTCTCGGCGTACTTCCGGCAGTAGCGACGCTTATCCGCGGGCGAGAGCGTGCCCTTCTTGTCCCCCAGTTCCTTGTCGACCTGGTGCTCGATCGGCAGCCCGTGGCAGTCCCAGCCGGGGACGAAGATGCTGTCGAAACCGCCCATGTTCTTCGACTTGATGACGAGGTCCTTGATGATTTTGTTGAGGGCCGTTCCGAGATGGATGTTCCCGTTGGCGTAAGGAGGGCCGTCGTGAAGGATGTAAGTGGGCCGTCCCTTGGAGATGTCCCTGATCATCCGATAGATATCGATGGAATCCCAGTGCCGGAGCAGTTCGGGCTCCTTCTTGGACAGGTTGGCCTTCATGGGAAAATCGGTCTTTGGCAGGTTGAGGGTATCCTTGTAATTCATACGACCTCCAGGGCTTATGGCAAAGGGCAAAAGGCTAAGGGATCATAATGCCAGCGTGAAACGCTTGAATTCTGTTGCAATTATCACAATAAAGGACCTCTTTCAAGCGTGTTTAGATCGGTCGAAGAAATAAAAAAGCCCCCGGTTCAGCGGGGGGCTTTCTCGTTTGTGTCTTGAATGAAAGACGCGTTTTTCTTTTTGATTCTTTTTTGCCTTACGCCTTGTGCCTTTTGCCTTATGCCGACGTTTGGCGCCCGATTATGATACATTCAGCACATGGTCCAACGAGATCCGACAATGGATAAAAATAAGGAAGGCCTCCCTTTGGGGGAGACCTTCCTGTAGAAAAGGCTGTGACGCCAAACGTCTATATTTACATATCCATTCCGCCGTAACCGCCCGGGGGCATGGCGGGCATGGCCGGACTTTCCTTCTTCGGTTTTTCCGCCACCATGCACTGGGTGGTCAGCATGAGCGAGGCCACGCTGGCCGCGTTCTGGAGAGCGAACCTCGTCACCTTCGTGGGGTCAATGACACCCGACTTGACAAGATCTTCGTACTCCTCGGACGCCGCATTGAACCCGAAGGCACCCTTCTTCTCCTTGACCTTCTCGACGACGATGGAGCCTTCCTGGCCGGCGTTCTGGGCGATCATCTTGAGCGGTTCTTCGAGAGCCTTCTTCAGGATGGCCACACCGACCTGCTGGTCGCCCTCGAGCTGAAGCTTGTCGAGTACCGGAAGGGTTCGGATGTAAGCCACGCCGCCGCCGGGGACGATCCCTTCTTCCACGGCCGCTCGCGTGGCGTTCAGGGCGTCTTCCACCCTCGCCTTTTTCTCCTTCATCTCCGTTTCCGTCGCCGCGCCGACCCTGATCAGGGCGACACCGCCGACGAGCTTGGCCAGTCGTTCCTGAAGCTTTTCCCGGTCATAATCGGAGGTGGTCTCCTCGATCTGAGCGCGGATCTGTCTCACGCGGCCTTCGAGGTCCTCCCGGGCACCGGCGCCGTCGATGATGGTGGTGTTGTCCTTGTCGATCGTGACCTTCTTCGCACGGCCGAGGTCTTCGATCCTCGTGTTCTCGAGCTTGGCACCCATCTCTTCCGCAATGAGCTTCCCGCCGGTGAGAATCGCGATGTCCTCCAGCATGGCCTTGCGCCGGTCGCCGAAGCCGGGGGCCTTCACGGCCACCACCTGGAGCGTACCCCGGATTTTGTTCACCACGAGCGTTGCCAGGGCTTCACCTTCGACTTCCTCGGCGATGATGACGAGGGGCTTGCCCATCTTGGCGATCTGCTCGAGGATCGGAAGGAGGTCCTTCATACCGCTGATCTTCTTGTCATGGATCAGAAAGAAGGGGTCTTCGTAATTGGTCTCCATCTTCTCAGGGTTGGTAACGAAATAAGGGGAGATGTATCCACGGTCGAACTGCATGCCTTCCACGATCTCGAGTTCCGTCTCCAGTCCTTTCGCCTCTTCGACGGTGATGACGCCTTCCTTGCCGACCTTGCCCATGGCCTCGGCAATGATGTTTCCGATGGAATCGTCGTTGTTGGCGGAGATCGTACCGACCTGGGCGATCTCTTTCTGGTCTTTCGTGGGCTTGGAGAGCTTTTTGAGCTCCTCGACCACCACTTCAACGGCCTTGTCGATGCCCCGCTTGAGGTCCATGGGGTTCATACCGGCCGCCACGTTCTTGGCGCCTTCACGGTAGAGAGCCTGAGCCAGTATGGTCGCCGTTGTGGTCCCGTCACCGGCCACGTCGCTGGTGCGGCTGGCCACTTCGCGGACCATCTGAGCACCCATATTCTCGAACTTGTCCTCCAGTTCGATCTCCTTCGCCACGGTGACGCCGTCTTTCGTCACGGTGGGTGCACCGAAGGTCTTATCCAAAATGACATTGCGGCCCCTGGGGCCAAGCGTGACCTTGACGGCATCCGCAAGCGTGTTGACGCCCTTCAGGATCGACGCCCTTGCCTGCTCGTCATACTGTAATACTTTTGCAGCCATTATCTTTCCTCCTTCCGTCTATCGGTATGGGTTATTTCTTCTCAATGATGCCCAGGATGTCTTCTTCTCTCATGATCAGATGCTCGACACCGTCGATCTTGATCTCCGTGCCGGCATACTTGCTGAACAGGACCCTGTCACCGGCCTTCACATCGAGAGCGATGACCTTGCCGTCTTCAGTTATCCGGCCCTTCCCCACGGAAACGACGAGACCCTCCATGGGTTTTTCCTTGGCCGTGTCGGGAATGATGATGCCCCCCTTCGTCTTCTCCTCTTCCGCGACACGCTTCACCAGAATCTTGTCATGCAATGGCCTGATCTTCATCCTCAAACCTCTCCTTTCTTATATGATTTGAATGTAGTTTTTTGAATGCACCTGTAACGGCTGAAATCGACCATAAAATAAACATCGATTCCGATCTGTCAAGAAACCCCCCCAAAAATTTTTCGGGAAATTTAAAAAAACCCCCTATCGGGGGAATAGGCGGTAAGACTAAACCAGAAATAAATAAATATCAATCATTTATTTCCGTCCCGTCCGCCGGTCTCAGGATGTGCCGACGGGGATGATCTCCACGGGTATCTTAGCGAGTTTCTTGAATTTTTCGGCATCCTTGATGGACCCCACGATATCCCCGTAATGGATGGGGATGGCCATTTTGGGTCTCAACGCATTGACGGCCTCGGCGGCCTCCCGGGCATCCATGGTATAGGTGCCCCCGACGGGGAGGATCATAATGTCGGCCCGGATCTCTTTCATTTCCGGGATGAAGTCCGTATCCCCCGGATAGTAGATCCGGTTCCCCTCGACGGTGACGACGTATCCGATCCAGTGATTGCCCTTCGGGTGAAAGGCCTTCTTGAGGTTGTAGGAAGGGACGACCTCCACGTCGATCCCGAAAAGGGACAGCCGGTCTCCCGGTTTTACCGCCCTCACGTCCCCCGAAAGCTGCGGGAGGCAATCGGCCGTGGCCAGGACGACGGTTTCTTTTTTCTGGAGCTTCTTCACGTCCGTTGGGGAGAGGTGATCATAATGACTGTGGGTGATCAGGATGAGGTCGGCTTTTTCACCGCCCGGGATCTTCCAGGGGTCGATATAGATGATCTTTTCCGACTTGATCCTGACCGAGGCATGCCCGAACCATGTGATTTTCTCCAGCATGACGACATCCTCCCGTGTTGAATGGGGCCGGGTAAAGTCCCGCGATCAGAAAATCGACAGGACGAAATAGGTGGCCGCCGAGATCAGCGCAGACGCGGGGATGGTCAGCACCCAGGCCCAGAGAATGGTCCCCGCCACAGCCCAGCGCACGGCCGTGAACCGCCTCGTCGACCCCACGCCCATGATGGCTCCGGCAATCGTGTGGGTCGTGCTGACGGGGATCCCGAACAGCGAGGCCCCGATGAGCGACGAGGCGGCCGCCGTCTCGGCGCAGAACCCGCCCATGGGCTGCAATTTCGTGATCTTCGTCCCCATGGTCTTCACGATCCGCCAGCCCCCCGCGAGAGTCCCCAGGGCGATCGTCACGTAGCAGACCATGATGATCCAGTAGGGAATAGTGAAAACGGGACCCAGAAACCCGGCGCTGAAAAGGGTGATGGCGATCACTCCCATCGTCTTCTGGGCATCGTTCATCCCGTGCCCCATGCTGTGAATCGCCGACGAAAAGAGCTGAAGCCTCCTGAAAAGGTTGTCGGCCCTCTTCACGGATACGCCCCTAGTCGCGTGGAGAACGACGACCATGTAGAAAAACCCGAGGGTGAAACCGATCGCCGGGGATAGAACAATGAAACTCGCCGTCTTGATGATCCCTCCCCAGACGAGGACCTTCAGACCTCCCTTCACAAGACCGGCGCCGATCATCCCGCCGATCAGGGCATGGGAGGAACTGCTGGGCAACCCCAGCCACCAGGTGATGAGATTCCAGACGATCGCCCCGATCAGCGCGGCGAGGATGAGGTGGTTTTCGACGATGCCCGGATCGATGATCCCCGTTCCGATCGTGTGAGCCACCGGCGTGCCGACGATAAAGGCCGCCAGGAAGTTGAAGGCGGCCGCCCAGTAGACGGCATACTTCGGGGGCAGGACCCTCGTGGAGACGATGCAGGAGATGGAATTGGCCGCGTCATGAAAACCGTTGATGAAATCGAAGATGAGCGCGACGATGACGATGAAAACGACAAGGACCAGTGCCGAGCTATCCATGTTTCAGGACGATGCCTTCAATGATGTTTGAAACATCCTCGCAAACGTCGATGGATTCCTCGATCCGCTCGAAGATCTCCTTCCACTTGATCAACTCGAAGGGGTCCTTTTCCCGCTCGAAGAGCCTCGCCATCGTCATTCTGAGGACGATGTCGCCCTCGTTTTCGAGCGTGTTGATCTCGACGCAGTCCTCCAGGATTTCCTTGAATTTTTTCTTGTCTCTCAGGGCATGGACGATCTTCTTGACCTTGCCGATGGCCTCGTTCAGGATTCTGGCCTGCTCTTTGATCTCCTCGGCGGGCTTCTTGATTTTGTAGAGCTGCATCCGCACGGCGGCCGCCTCGATCATGTCCAGGACGCTGTCCATTTTGTTGACGAGATTGTAGATATCTTCCCGGTCCAGGGGCGTCAGGAAGGTCCGGTGCATCTTCTCGTAGGTCCGGTGGGTGATGATGTCCGCCTCGTGCTCGATTTCTTTCAGCTTTGCGATCTTCGCCTCGGACTGCTCGTAATTGTTGAGAATGTCCATGAACATCTTTCCGCCCTCTTCGATCTTATTGGCCAGTTCCTCGAAGAGGTCGTAGAACTTTTCATCCCTCGGAATAATCCCCATGATGTAAACACCCCGGGTCAAATGTCGTGCTCGCTATAGCACACTTTCCCCTCATCTTCAATGACAGACGCCTGACGCGGAGGGAAAAAGATATCCTTTTGAAATTGTGCGTGTATTAACGATTTTCTTTTGCAGATAAAATTTTGGTGAAGTGATTCGGCTGCGATGTCGAAAGGGTCCGGGTATCCGTTTGCCCCATCAAGCGGAAAGGCCGCCATTTTCTCCGAATGTTTCCGAGGATTCGGGCTGTCCTTTAGAAGAGGTTTTCGACGAGTTCACGGATATTCCGGATCTTGACGAGCCGGATCTTCCCGGACTTCCCGGTTTCCCGCGGCTGAGTTTTCGGGTGAATGCAGCGGCTGAACCCCATCCGCTCGGCCTCCCGGATCCGGAGCTCCATCTGGTGGATGCCCCGCACCTCGCCCGTGAGGCCCACCTCGCCGAACACGACCGTCCCGGGATGGATGACGCGGTCGAGAAAGCTGGAAGCCATGGCGGAGACGATGCCGAGATCCACGGCCGGTTCCGTGACGCGCACCCCTCCCGCCACGTTGAGGAAGACGTCATGGCTCCCCAGGCGAAGACCGCAGACCTTCTCGAGCACCGCGACGAGGAGGGATACCCGGTTCGCGTCGACACCGATGGCCGTCCTCCTCGGCATGCCGAAGTTTGTCGGGGAAACGAGCGACTGAATCTCCACGAGAATGGGCCGAGTCCCCTCCATGCTCGGGACGACGACGGAACCCGAAGAGCCCTCGGGGCGCTCCGCCAGGAAGTACTCCGAGGGGTTCATGACCTCGACGAGGCCGCGGTCCCTCATCTCGAAGACGCCCACTTCGTTCGTGGGCCCGAAGCGGTTCTTCATTCCGCGGATCATCCGGTAGGAATGACCGGAATCCCCCTCAAAGTAGAGCACCGTGTCCACCATGTGCTCGAGCACCTTGGGTCCCGCGATGGAGCCGTCTTTAGTCACGTGACCGATGAGAAAGACAGGGATGCCCGATTTCTTGGCGAAAAGAATGAGCCTCTCCGAGGCCTCCCTCACCTGCCCCACGCTTCCCGGTGCAGAGGACAGAAGCGAGCTGTAGACCGTCTGGACGGAGTCCACGACGACGGCGGCCGGTTTCGTCTCGCGGATGTACTTGATGATGTTTTCCAGGTCCACCTCGACGAGGATGAGAATGTTGCCCGAAGTGGCGCCGATCCGCTCGCCGCGCATCTTGATCTGCCGCGCCGATTCCTCTCCGGAGACATAAAGGACCTTGAGGCCCCTCGCGGCCAGGTGCTGCATGACCTGGAGAAGGAGTGTTGATTTTCCGATCCCGGGATCCCCCCCCACGAGGACGGCCGATCCGCGGACAATCCCCCCGCCGAGCACGCGGTCGACCTCATCGATGCCGCTCTTCACTCGCTCCCGCTCGTCCGACGCGATCGTGTCGATGGGAAGCGGCTTTTCATTGAAGGACAGTTCCGTCCTCGAGCCGGGGCCGGGTTCCCGGATTTCCTCCTCGACGAAGGTGTTCCACTGTCCGCAGGAGGGGCACTTGCCCGCCCACTTCAGGGATTGATGGCCGCAGTTCTGGCAGAAAAATGAGGTTTTTACTTTTTTCATGGAATGTGCTTATCTTGAATGATCAAGACGGTTTAAGGGTCCATCCCTGCGAGAAAACTTCAGCCCAAGAGGTATATTGTTTTCATCTTCCCGTCAACACCCAAAAGCGGGTGAAAACCGGACCGAAATATCTTGAGATATCAACTCGATTCTGATAAATTCCTGCGGCTTTTAGAAAAAGGAGTTTCCCATGCATAACCCGAATTTCAGCTCCGGCCCCTGCAGCAAGAGACCGGGGTGGTCCTTCGATGCGCTGAAGGAAGCGGCCCTCGGCCGGTCGCATCGCTCCGCCCTGGGCCGCAAGAAGCTCAAGGACGCCATCGAGGGGAGCAAAAAAATCCTTGGCGTACCTGCGGATTACCTGCTCGGCATCATGGCGGGTTCCGACACCGGCGCCTTCGAAGCGGCCCTGTGGACCCTCCTCGGACCAAGGCCCGTAACGGTCCTCGTGTGGGAGGCCTTCAGCCGTGACTGGGCCACCGACATCGAAAAGCAACTCAAGGTCAGGGCGACGGTCCTGCAGGCCGATTACGGAAAACTCCCCGACCTCGGCAGGGTCGACTGGAAAAACGATGTCGTCTTCGTCGCCAACGGCACGACGAGCGGTGTCAGAATCCCGGACTGGAACTGGATCCCATCGAACCGCGAGGGCCTCGCCCTGTGCGACGCCACGAGCGCCGTCTTCGCCATGGAGGTGGACTGGGCGAAAGTGGACGTCCTCACCTATTCCTGGCAGAAGTGCCTGGGCGGAGAGGCGGCGCACGGCGTGCTCGTTCTCAGCCCCAGGGCCGTGGAGCGCCTCGAGACATACGACCCCCCCTGGCCTCTGCCCAAGATCTTCCGGATGAAGAAGGGGGGGAAGCTGAACCGCGCCATCTTCGACGGCGACACGATCAACACGCCTTCCATGCTCTGCGTGGAGGACTATCTCGACGCGCTCACCTGGGCCGAAGGCATCGGACTTCCGGGTCTCATCCGGAGAAGCCGGGACAACCTCCGGATCGTCGAGGACTGGGTTGCCGGGCGGGACTGGGTCGAATTCCTCGCGGCCTCGCCGGAGATCCGGTCGAACACGTCGGTCTGCCTGGCCCTGACGAGTGAAAAATTCAGAGCCCTCCCGGTGGACAAAAAAGACGAGTTCATCCGGCGCATCGCGGGGGAACTGAGCAAGGCGGGAGTCGCCCACGATATCGCCGCCTACCGGGACGCGCCGCCGGGCTTCCGCTTCTGGTGCGGGCCCACGGTGGAGCCGTCCGATATCGGGACGGCCCTCCAGGCCCTGGAGGACGCCTACAGGCGGCACAGTGCGTCGCTCGGCTGAGTGTTGCGGCATACATTTTTTCGGAGGGACCCGTTTCATGAAGAAAGTGCTCGTGAGTGACACCATCGCCCCGGAGGGGATCGCAATCTTCAAGGAAGCCCCGGGGATCGAAGTCGACGTGATGACCAACCTGACGCCCGACGAGCTGCGGGGCGTCATCGGCGAATACGACGGCCTCGCCATCCGCAGTGCTACGAAAGTGACGAAGGAGATCGTCGAGGCGGCGAAAAACCTGAAGGTGATCGGCCGGGCCGGCATCGGTATCGACAACGTCGACGTCCCCTCGGCCAGCAAGCGCGGCATCGTCGTGATGAACACCCCCGGCGGCAACACGATCACGACGGCGGAACATACCATCGCCATGATGTTCGCCCTGGCGAGACGGATCCCCCAGGCCACCTCGTCCATGAAGGGGGGCAAGTGGGAAAAAAACAAGTTCATGGGGTCCGAAGTCTACAACAAGACCCTGGGCATCATCGGCCTCGGACGGGTGGGCTCCGTTGTGGCCGAGAGAGCCAAGGGGCTCATGATGAATGTCATCGTCCATGATCCGTTCATCGCGCCGGAGGCGGCAGAGAAGATGGGCATCACGCTGGTGTCGATGGATGACATCCTCAAGAAGTCCCACTTCATCACGGTGCATACGCCGCTGACGAAGGACACGAAGGGCCTTCTGAACGCCAGGACCTTCGCCCGGATGAGAGACGGCGTCTTCATCATCAACTGCGCCCGGGGGGGCATCGTGAACGAGAAGGATCTGGCCGCCGCCATCCGATCGGGCAAAGTGGCGGGGGCCGCCCTCGACGTGTTCGAGGAGGAGCCGACGAAGAACACGGAACTGCTGGCGCTCCCCAACGTGATCAGCACCCCCCACCTGGGCGCGTCCACGGACGAGGCCCAGCGCAACGTGGCCATCGCCATCGCCGAGCAGATCGTCGATTTCCTGACCAAGGGCGAGATCCGAAACGCCGTGAACTTCCCCTCCGTGAGCGCCGAGGTGCTCATGAGCATCCAGCCCTACCTGATGCTCGCCGAGAAGCTCGGTAAGTTCGAGGCTCAGATCGTCAAGGGCGGCATCGAGGAGATCGACGTGGAGTTCAGCGGCGAGATTCTGAACTACAACGTGGCGCCCATCACGATCGCTTTTCTGAAGGGGCTCCTGACGCCGATCCTGAACGCGAACATCAACTTCATCAACGCGCCCGTCATCGCCAAGGAGCGAAAAATCAAGGTCGTCGAGTCGAAGAGCAGCGAGATGAAGGACTACACCAGCATGATCTCCGTGACGATCAAGACGACGGAGGAAAAGCGCTTTGCCGCCGGCGCGATTTTCGGGCGGCAGGACCTGAGGATCGTCCGGATCGACAAGTTCGCCATGGAGGCAATCCCGGAAGGCCACATGATCGTTCTCTACAATTATGACAAGCCGGGCGTCATCGGCAACATCGGGACCACTCTCGGCAACAACAGCATCAACATCGCGCGCCTCCACCTCAGCCGCGAGCAGGTTGACGGGCAGGCCGTCGTGGTGCTGAGCACCGACAGCATCGTGCCGGAAGAGGTTCTCGACAAGCTGCGGGGACTGCCCAACGTGATCTCGGTGACGCAGATAGAAATATAAGTACAGTTTTGAATTTTGAGTGTTGAGTTTTGAATTGGAAAGACAGGACAAAATCTCTACCCTGACTTACACTGCGAAGAACAGGCGGGACATCGGGCAACTGGATTAAGAGAGCGTTTCTTGAGCAAAACCGTTTCAACGGAGATGCGTCATGGCAAATGTCATCGTGGTCGGAACCCAGTGGGGCGATGAGGGCAAGGGGAAGATCGTCGACCTCTACGCCGAAGACGCCGACGCGGTTGTCCGCTTCCAGGGGGGCAATAACGCCGGGCACACCCTTGTCGTCAAGGGGGAGCAGACCATCCTGCACCTGATCCCGTCGGGCATCCTCCACGACCGCAAGACCTGCATCGTCGGAAACGGCGTCGTCGTCGACCCGAAGGTCATCCTCGCGGAAATCGACGAGCTGAAGCGCAGGAACCTCTTCCCGCGCAACACCCGGCTCTGGATCAGCGAAAACGCCCACGTGATCATGCCCTACCACCGCAGGCTCGACAGCGCCCGGGAATCCGCCAAGGGCGACCAGAAAATCGGCACGACAGGAAGAGGGATCGGCCCCTGCTACGAGGACAAGGTCGCCCGCACGGGGATCCGCTTCTGCGACCTCCTCGATGACGAGACCTTCCGGGCGAAGCTGAAGCGAAACGTCGAGGAGAAAAACTTCTACCTGACGAAACTCTTCAACGAAGAACCCGTCGACGAGAAGTCCGTCTACGAGGAATACCGGGGTTACGCGGAGCGCCTGAGACCCTTCGTCACGAACGCCTCGGTGATCCTGGAGGAAGAAATCCGGCGGAAGAAGAACGTCCTCTTCGAAGGGGCACAGGGTACGCACCTCGACATCGACCACGGAACCTACCCCTACGTGACCTCTTCCAACACGGTGGCGGGAAACGCCTGCGGGGGGGCCGGAGTCGGACCGACGAAGATCGACGTCGTCGTCGGGATCGTGAAGGCCTACACGACGAGGGTGGGCGGCGGGCCCTTTGTGACGGAGCTCACCGACGAAATCGGCGAGCACATCCAGAACGCGGGCAAGGAGTTCGGCGCCACGACGGGCCGGAGACGCCGCTGCGGCTGGCTCGACATGGTCCTGATCCGTCACGCTGTAAGGCTCTCGGGGATCAACGGTCTTGCCATCACCAAGCTCGATGTCCTGACGGGGATTGACCCGCTCAAGATCTGCAGGGCCTACCGGGTGAACGGGAAGGAGATCACCGACGCCGTCCCGTCCAACCTCCGGGACCTCGCGAAATGCGAGCCCGTCTACGAGGAATTGAAGGGGTGGAAGGAGCCGATCGGTCGCGCAAAGACCGTCCGGGAACTGCCCATCCAGGCGAGGAGGTACGTCCAGAGAATCGAGAAGCTCTCCGGTGTCAGGCTCTTCCTCGTCTCCGTGGGCGCCGACCGGGATGAAACGATCGTCCTGAAGAATCCCTTTAAGAAATAAGCCGGGGGCTTATTTCTGTTTTGATTTTTGAGGTGAACTGCAATTAACCTCGTCCATACCGGGAAGCCACTACAGTTGCTTCCATTTTGAGTTTTGAATGAAAGAAATTTTTCGAACCCAAAACTCAACATTCATCATTGCTGGTCTTCCAGACCAGCGGGCCGTTAGCTCAGTACGGTAGAGCAGCGGACTTTTAATCCGTTGGTCACCGGTTCAAATCCGGTACGGCCCACCAAGAAAAAAAGGGGGTTGCGTATGTCACTCATGTGCGACCCCTTATTTAGACTGAAGGCAGGGTCAGAAATGAGAAAATTTTATACCGGAATTGTCTGTATGGCGGCGATCGCGGCTACATCTCTTATTCTGTTGCCGGTGACTGCTGTAATGGTAGCAGTACGATTATCGAAGCCGCGAAATCACGCAAGAAAGGCCAGCCCTGGCTCTCATAAAGCCGACCTGACCTCGGAAAACGGGTCAGGCGCATTCGTTGATTGTATGTCAAAAGGCGGAGCCGGCTTGAGATAGCGAAATTTACAGAACACTGCCAATCAAGTTGTCGGCTCCTGAGAGGAGTCTCCTTCTCGATAAAGCGATACGGAACCGGTAAAAGGGCGGCACCACCGGTAGCGAGCAAGATGCTCCCCGGATTACACCCTGTTACCGTCCCCAGCCCGAGGAAGGATCCGATCTATCCTCCGCGAAAGCCCCGCTATCCCTATCAAGATGATAATGATAACTCCCCCGGGGTCTTTTCCCGGTGTTATGGATTTTGCGGGCAAACCGACGATGAACCCCATGACGAGCCAGGACAGAATTCTCACAACCAACCCCCTTGAAGGATTCGATGTTCAATGCTTCACCATTTTTTTGAGACAGCAGGATGATTTGGAACGATAGACCTGGCCCGTCAAAATTGCTTTTGCGTTCGCCGCTTTTAATCTGAACCTGAATTCACCCGAGTTGTCCTTGCAGACCTCCAAGCTGCCTTTTATCTTATCTCCTCCTTCTCTATCCGAATCTGTCAAGCAACGGATCTACCTTTTAAACGCCGGGCTTTGCTGCCCGATCCGCCGTTCTGCGATCATCGTATGTTAGAATAATAACGACCTTGTTTTCCTTCCCTCTCAGCGCCTTGTCCTCCCAGAGATGAACATCCAGCATGTCGTCGCTTGCGGTCAAGGCGATGAGACTCCCGCTCCGCAACACCTCCCGGATGACCGGGCTGCTTGCCCGGTACCAGCCCTTGGCCCGGCGTGTCCGTTCATAATCATCGAGAACTTCTTTCAAGTTCATCTTCCCCAGCTTTGTCAGGGGGGCGCCGGTTGTCCGTACTTCAGCATCGTCATCGTAAAGAATGTAACCATAGATCTGTTCCGGCTGCGGCCCGAACGTCTCGAATCTGGCGACATTGAGTCTCTTTTCGGCGATGCTGCCGGCGACAATCCTTGTCGGGTCTACCACATTGCTTTGCAGATAGACCTGGTTTTCGCAGCCCAAGAGGCCGAGAATGACCCCGATCGCCACGACGGCGATAAGCATGTTCCCCTGAGACACACTGAGTACGTAAGCCATCGATTCCCTCCATATTGCATTCCCTGAAGTCGGTTATGGCCATAACCTGCGTTTTGCCTAAAGTGAGAATCCTGTACGGATCATTATAGCCTTTTTTATTGAAAACGAAATACTTTGCGGGTAATAAATCAATACAAAAATACCCTTGCCAACAGACAGGCAAAAACCGTCCTTTTTATAGCGAAGTGAATGTGAACCACGGGGTGACAACAAGGGGTGACACCGACCGAGATGTTACCCCTTTGAAGTGATGTTTCCCCAACAGGAACAACTATCGGCTCATTTACGGGAAGGAGAGACATGATGAATGACGTCTTTGTCGTCAGTGCGGTCCGGACGCCGGTCGGCAGGCAGAACGGGTACCTTCGCAACTGGACGGCTCCGGAGCTTCTGGGGACCGTGCTGAACGAAGCCGTCCGAAGAATCAACCTCGACCCTGCCCTCGTGGACGACGTGATCAACGGGACGGTCTATCAGGTCGGCGAGCAGGGTTTCACCCTGGCCCGGATGGGCATTCTGGCATCGTCCATCCCCGCTTCGGTCCCGGGGGTTTCGGTGAACCGCCAGTGCGGGAGCAGTCTCACCGCCATTCAGCTCGGCTATGCTCTGATCGCGTCGGGAACGATGGAGGTGGTGATTGCGAGCGGCTGCGAGTTCATGTCCAAGTATACCATGTTCACGGATCTCAACGGCACGCTCTACACGGGAAAGCCGATGGGGAACCCCTTCGGGAAATTCTACACGGACAAATTCGGCCCGCCCGACCAGATCGCTGCCGCCCAGATGATCGCGGACCGGTGGGACATCACGCGTGAGGAGTGCCATGACTTCGCCGTCGCGAGCCACCGCAAGGCCCAGGAGGCGACGGTGAAGGGATACTTCAAGAAGGAAATCCTGCCCATGAAAGGCGTGGACAAGGACGGGAACGCGGTCCTGCGGGACACCGATGAAACCATCCGGCCGGAAACGAGTCACGAGACGCTGGCCGTGCTCAAGGTCCTGCCGAACACAAAGTGGATCACCGTCGGCATCTCGAGCACGATCACCGACGGGGCTTCAGCCGTCGTGCTCATGAGCGGGGCAAAGATGAAAGAATTGAAACTGGAGCCCCTCGCTCGCGTGGCGGCCAACGCCGTCGTGGGATCGGACCCTCAGCTCATGCTCACGGGGCCGATCTACGTCACCCCGAAGGTCCTGAAAAGGGCCGGTCTTCAGATGAAGGATATCGACATCTTTGAGATCAACGAGGCCTTCGCACCCATCCCGCTTGCCTGGGCCAAGGATCTCCAGGCGGACATGGACAGGCTGAACGTGAACGGGGGAGCCCTTGCTCTCGGACACCCCGTGGGCAACTCCGGCTGCCGCCTGGCCGTGACGGCGATCCACGAGATGAGACGCCGTGAGGCGAGATACGCCCTCGTCTCGCTCTGCACGGGCGGTGGAATGGCGCCCGCGACGATTTTCGAACGGGCTTAGAATAACGGGAGAAGCGCTGTCCGTCGTTCAGATGCGACATGGCGAATCTTTTAAAATCAATGGATTAAAGGAATTGCCTTACCCCCTTTCCGTGGACTTCAGCGACATCAAGAAAGCCCATTCTCGTTCTCCCGGCAACGGTCCGCCTGACGGCTTTCACTGAATATTCCTTACAGTCGAAAACAGACTGTGATATGAAACGGCATCATTCCGTCTTTCCAGCGGAGCGAGTCCTGTGAAGCGGTTCATTCGACGAGAAGAGAGATTTTACGATCTCTTTGAGGTGCTGGCCGACCGGATCGTGGAGGGCGGCAGGCTCTTCGAGGAGATCGTCAACAACTATGAGCACTCGGAGCAGAAGCTGTCCAAATTGAAGGAGATCGAGCACGAGGCGGACACCATCACCCACGACATCTACCACACGCTGCACCACACCTTCATCACGCCGCTGGACCGGGAGGACATCTATTCCCTGGCCGGCACGATGGACACGGTGCTGGACCTCATCGAGTCGGCGGCCGTGCGGATGTACCTGTACCGGATCCGCGGGACGACCCGGGAGCTCTCGGAGCTTGCGAGGATTCTCAACGAGAGCATCGGCGAGATCCGGAAGATCGTCTATTCGGTGAGGAACAAGCGGGACGCCCGGATGATTCTGCGGGCGTGCG
>Ga0302248_1000143_pt1 | contig 77283 bp, 55 predicted proteins | sample AAG_UR_Leu_MG_FD_193528 | JGI IMG/M metagenome (GOLD analysis project Ga0302248, IMG submission 193528) | Enriched activated sludge microbial communities from anaerobic digester in WTTP, New Holstein, Wisconsin, United States - AAG_UR_Leu | ecosystem: Engineered > Bioreactor > Anaerobic >...
GGTCGGGCACATCCACATCCGCGACTGCAAGGGCCGCGGCCCGAGCCCGGGTGATCCCTGCGACCAGGCCTGCGGCCGCGGCGAGATCGACCTGCGCGGCTACTTCAGGGCCATGGTAGAGGGCAAGTACGACGGTGCGGTGTGCCTCGAAGTCATCGGCGCCGGCAAGTACGAGCTGCCCCGCCGCGACGTCATCGCCGCCGAGAGCTACGGCTACATGAACGCCATCCTCAAGGCCCTGGGCGCCAGGTAACAACGTGCAGATGGGCATTCGGCTTTCGGCATTCGGCTTTCGGGACGGCGGCTGTTCTGACAGCCCTTCGACTTCGCTCAGGGCCTGGGCCGTGAGCCTGTCGAACGGCCGAAAGCCCATAGCCGAAAGCCGGCTCTCCTCGTGGAAGGAATTGCGATGAACCCCGTCCGGCTCGGCGTCCTGGGGTTCGCCCACGGGCACGTCGGCACCTACTGCGACCGCTGGCGGCAGCAGCCGGACCTCGGCGTTCAGCTGGTTGCCGGCTGGGACCACGACGAGGCCCGGGTCACAGAGGCCTGCAAGCGTCACGGGCTGGAGCGCGCCTCCTCGCCCGAGAAGCTGCTTGCGGACGGCCGGGTCGACGCCGTGGCCATCGGCGCCGAGACCTCCCGGCACGCCGACCTCGTCGAGCTGGCCGCGGCCGCCGGCAAGGCGGTCATCCTCCAGAAGCCCATCGCCCTGACCCTGGCCGAGGCCGACCGGATCGTCGCCGCCGTGGAGCGGCACAAGGTGCCCTTCACCCTGGCCTGGCAGATGCGGGCCGACCCGCACAACCTCAAGGCCCGCGAGCTCGTTTCCGAGGGCCGGCTAGGGCGGATCTTCATGGTCCGGCGCCGGCACTGCCTGTCCACCCAGCTCTGGAAGGACTTCGACAAGTCCTGGCACGTCCAGCCGGCGCTCAACCGCGACATCTTCGCCGATGACGCGTCGCACGCCATCGACTTCGTCTACTGGCTCCTGGGCATGCCGCTGTCCGCGACCGCCGAAATCGGCACCGCCCTCAACCCGAAGATCCCCAACGACAACGGCATCGCCGTGTTGCGTTACCCCGACGGGCAACTCGCCGAAGTTTCGTGTACGTTCGTCGCCGTGGCCGGGGAGAACACTCTGGAGATCCTCGGCGAGAAGGGCATGATCGTCGGCAACTACGGAGACGGCGTGAGCTGCATGGTCCCGCGCCCGGCCGGCGGCATCCAGCTCAAGTGGTACCTCCACGAGACCAAGCAGTGGACGGCGAGCGACCTCCCGGACATCCGCGGCCAGGGCGAGAGGATCGGCGGCCTGGCCGCGCCGCTCGCCGAGTTCCTGCACGGCCGGCGGCCGCCGGTGGGCACCGCCCGCGAGGGGCGCGACGTACTCAAGATCACTCTGGCCTGCCTGGAATCCGCCGCCACGGGGCGGCGGGTGACTCTGGGCGCGGCCGAAGACAGATAGGAAGGGAGCAAGACCGTGGCCCGCAAGACCAACGTCATCCTGATCGGCATCGACAGCATCCGCGCCGACCACATGAGCATGTTCGGCTACAAGCGCCTGACCACACCGCACCTGGACAAGTTCGTGAAGCGGGGCGCGGCCTTCGAGAACATGTTCAGCCCGCACATCCCGACCACGCCGGGCTACACCTCCATGTTCACGGGCATGGACACCTTCGGGATGGACGTGGTCGCGCTCCGCCACCAGGGCGGGCTGCGCAAGGGGCTGACCACGCTCGCCGAGATCCTCGGCAAGCGCGGCTACGCCACCACCTGCGTGGGCTTCAGCGGCAACCCGGCCTCGCGAGGCTTCCAGAAGTACCTGGACTTCGAGGGCTGGGGCTCCTGGGAGGCCGGCCGCAGCCACAAGGCCGAGAACCTCAACAAGGTGACCATCCCGGAGCTCAAGCGCCTGGCCGGCGGCAGGAAGCCCTTCTTCCTCTTCCTGCGGCACATGGACCCGCACTCGCCGTACCTGCCGCCGCGGCCCTTCGACCGGATGTTCTACGAGGGCAACGAGTTCGACAAGAAGAACCGCTCGCTCGACCCTGTCTACAAGTTCAAGCCCTTCTGCGACTACTTCGCCAGCTGGTTCCCCCCGGGCTGCACCGACAAGGACTACATCATCGCCCAGTACGACGGGGCCCTGGCCTACATGGACGCCTGCATCGCCAACATCTTCCAGACCGTGCAGAGCCTGGGCATCGAGGAGGAGACGCTGGTGGTCATCGACTCGGACCACGGCGAGACCCTCCACGACCACGACTGCTACTACGACCACCACGGGCTCTACGACTGCACCCTGCACATCCCGCTGGCCTTCGTCCTGCCCGGGAAGGTGCCGGCCGGGGCGCGCTTCAGGGACTACTGCCACATGAAGGACGTGACCCCCACGATCCTCGACCTGCTGGGGGAGAAGACCAACATCAAGTTCGACGGCCGCAGCCTGGCGCCGCTCTTCGCGGGCCAGGAGCGGGTCCAGGAGCCGGAGTACTACATCACCGAGTGCACCTGGATGCGCAAGCACGGCTGGCGCACCCCGGAGTGGAAGCTGATCCACGCGCTCGAGCCGGACTTCCACTTCAAGCCCGAGGTGGAGCTCTATAATCTCCTCCAGGACCCGGAGGAGAACAACAACGTGGCCAAGCAGGAGCCGGGCGTCGTGAAGATGCTTGAGGCCCGAATGCAGGCCCACATCGCCAAGCGCGAGAAGGCCACCGGCCGGAGGAACCCAATCTACACCAACCTCAACTGGCACGGCAAGGGCTGCGGCCCGTTCAAGACCTCCAAGCAGGCCTACGAGTCCATGCACATCGGTTCACCCAAGGCCGCCAAGGGCCTCCAGGCCAAGGAGCTCCAGACCCAGCGGGGCGCCAAGAAGCTGTAGCGGCGGACCAGGCACCGGGACCGCAACACAAGGAGACCGACCGTGCTCATCACCATCATTGGCCGCGGGCACTCGGGCACCAGGGCGATGTCGCACACGCTCACCGCCAGCGGGGTGTGGATGGGGCACCAGCTCAACGGGTCCGGGGACCTGATCCCCGGCGACGACATGTACGAGGCCTGCCGGGTGCTGGCCAAGTACGTGGATTGGAAGGGCGGCCTGGAGTGGGATTTCAGCAGGCTCCACACCATGCCCATTCCCGGCGAGTTCAAGAGCCTGATCGAGTCCTACCTGGCCTCGGTCCTCCCGAACGGCTCCAAGGTCAAGGGCTGGAAGATCCCCGAGACCACCCTGGCCTATCCCTGGATCGTGCGGATGTTCCCGGAGATCCGATACATCTTCTGGGCCCGGGACCCGCGCGACTGCATCGCCGGCGGGCACCTCACCGACGACCTGGCCGACTTCGGGGTCAGCTACCCCAAGACCGACGACCTCATCAGGCGGCGGGCCATCTCCTGGAAGTACCAGTACGACATCGTCCGGGCGACGCCCCGGCCGGCGCACTGGATCGAGGTCCGCTTCGAGGACTTCGTGCTCCGGCAGGAGGAGACCCTGGAGCGCCTGGAGAAGTTCCTGGGCATCGACCTGGGCCGGATCATAGTGCGGCCCGACACCGTGGAGCGCTGGAAACGGTCGGGTGATGGCAGATGCTTTGACTTCCTGCAGCCGGCCATGCGCGAGTACGGCTACGAGCTGCCCTGCCCGAAAGGAGCGGCCAAGTGCTGAAGGTCTGCGTCATCGGCCTGGGGCCCATCGGCAACCGCCACGCGGACATGTACCGGGCCAGCCCGCTGGCCGAGCTCGCGGGGGTCTGCGACCTGCTGCCGGACCGTGCCGCGGCGGCCTCCCGCCGGCTGGGCGTGCCGGCCTTCGGCGACGCCGCGGAGATGCTCCGCAAGCTCAAGCCGGACATCACCAGCGTGGCCACCGGCGGGCACGAGTACGGCAGCGACCACTGCGCGCCGACCCTGCAGGCGCTCGACGCCGGCAGCCACGTCCTGGTCGAGAAGCCGATCAGTAACGAGATCGCCGACGCCGAGCGCATGGTGGCGCGCGCCAGGGAGCGCGGCCTCTGTCTCGGCGTCAACCTCAACCACCGCTTCACGCCGGCGGCCAGGCTTGCCCGGAAGTGGATGGACGAGGGACGGCTCGGCCATCTGCTCTTCATGAACATGAGCATGTGGATCAAGAACCCCAACGAGACCTCGCCCTGGTTCCAGATCAAGGCCCTGCACCCGCACACCGTGGACATCATGCGCCACTTCTGCGGGGACATCACCGCGGTGCAGTGCTTCGCGTCGAAGGCCCCGGGCCGGAAGATCTGGTCCACCGCCCAGTTCCTGATGCGCTTCGCCAATGGCGCAACCGGCACTCTCACCGGCAGTTACGACGTAGAGCGCGGCCATCCCATGGAGCGCTGCGAGGTGACCGGCACCGGCGGGCGCTTCGTCATCGATGACATGTTCCGCGAGGTTACGCTCTACCCGGCCGGGAACCTCGAGAAGACCGTCTACACCAACCCGGTCTTCGGCGGGATGGGCGGCTTCGAGGACACCTTCCGAAACCGCATCCACAGGTTCCTCGAGCAGATCGCCGCCGGCGCCAGGCCCGAGGAGATCGATGGCTCGGGCGCCGACGGGCTGGCCGCCCAGAAGGTCCTGGCCGCGGCCATCGAGTCGATCCAGACCGGCAAGGTCGTGGCGGTGCAATAGCACACTGGGTCTGCCGGACGGGATGGACTCCGTACACCGGCCCCCTCCGCTTGAAAATGGCGGGCTATCGTGATAATGCCGCCGGAAAGGCGGTAAGAGATTCATGCCCGCGACAGTTCTGGTCGGTCTGCAGTGGGGCGACGAGGGCAAGGCCAAGGTCCTTGACGAGCTCGCCGGCGAGGCCGACATCATCGTCCGCTATCAGGGAGGCTCCAACGCCGGCCACACCGTCTGGCTCGGCCAGGAGAAGTACGCCTTCCACCTGGTGCCCTCCGGCGTCCTCCGCCCGGGGAAGCTCTGCTTGGTTGGCAACGGCGTGGTCTTCGAGCCCGGCCTGTTCGTGGAGGAGGTCGCCGACCTGCGCAAGCGCGGGGTCAAGCTGGGCGCCGAGAACCTGCGCGTCTCCGGGCTCGCCCACCTGGTCATGCCCTACCACCGGCTGATCGACACCCTCGCGGAGAAGCGCCGGGGCAAGAGCTCCATCGGCACCACCGGGCGCGGCATCGGCCCGGCCTACGCCGACAAGGCCGCCCGCACCGGGCTCAGGGTCTGCGACCTCCTCGCCCCCGAGTACTTCCTGTCCCGGGTGGCTGCGCGGCTCGACGAACTCAACCCCATGCTCGAGAAGGTCTACGGCCACCCGGCGCTCGACCCGCGCAAGGTGGCCGACGAGGTCCTGGCCTTCGCCGAGCCGATCCGCCCGATGGTGGCCGACGTCTCGGCCCTGCTGCTCGACGCCCTGGACGCCGGCAGGAGCGTGCTCTTCGAGGGGGCCCAGGGGGCCCTGCTCGACATCGACTTCGGAACCTATCCCTTCGTGACCAGCTCCAACGCCACTACGCTGGGCGCCGCTGCCGGCGCGGGCGTGCCGCCCTTCCGGCTGGACAAGGCCCTCGGCATCGTCAAGGCCTACACCACCCGGGTGGGGTCGGGCCCCTTCCCCACCGAACTGCTGGAAGCCACCGGCGAGGCCCTCCGCCAGAAGGGCGGGGAGTTCGGCACCACCACCGGCCGGCCACGCCGCTGCGGCTGGTTCGACGCCGTGGCCGTGCGCTACGCCGCCCGGCTCAACGGCGTCAGGGAGGCGGTGCTCACCAAGCTCGACGTGCTCGACGGGCAGCCGGCCGTGAAGATCGCCACCGCCTACCGGCTGGACGGGCGGACCACCGAGTCCTTCCCGGCCGATGTGGCCGCCCTTTCGCGCGTCGAGCCGGTCTACGAGCAGATGCCCGGCTGGAGCGAGGACACCTCCAAGGCCCGCAAGTTCGACGACCTGCCTGCGGCCGCGCGCAACTACGTGCTGCGTCTCGAGAAGCTCAGCGGGCTGCGCTTCCCCGGAGTGTCGGTCGGCCGGGGCCGCGACCAGACCCTGAGGCGGTGACGGCCGCCCGGACTCCGGCGGCGGTCGGCGATAAAGGAAGCGATCGGGCTTGGCTGAGAAGCTGAAGCAGGCGTCGTCGCGCGGCTCCGGAAATGCCGACCGGCAGCCCGCGGCCGCCGGCCTGCCGCTGCCCCGCCACATCGCCATCATCATGGACGGCAACGGGCGCTGGGCGGTGTCGCGCGGCAAGGGCCGCACCGCCGGCCACCGGGCCGGCATCGAAAGCGTCAAGGCGGTGCTCAGGGCGGCGCTGGACCTGGGGCTGCCCGAGCTGACCCTCTACGCCTTCTCCACCGAGAACTGGAAGCGTCCGCGGACCGAGGTCTCCTTCCTGATGCGCCTGCTGCGCTCCTACCTGGCCGCGCAGCGCGCCAAGATGATCCGCGACGGCGTGCGCCTTGGGGTCCTCGGGGACGTCGCCGGCCTGCCGGCGCCCGTCCGCCAGGAGCTCGACCGGACGCTGGAGGCCACCGCCGGAGGCCGCCGTCTGCTGGTCAACCTGGCCCTCAACTACGGCAGCCGCGAGGAGATCGCCCGGGCCGCCCGCCTGGCCGCGGCCGACGTCGCCGCCGGGCGCCTCGCCCCGGACGCCATAACCGCCGAGGAGCTGGAGCGGCGCCTGTACACCGCCGGCCACCCGGATCCCGACCTGGTGATCCGCACCGCCGGGGAGATGCGCATGTCCAACTTCCTGCTCTGGCAGTCGAGCTACGCCGAGTTCTGGGTCACGCCGGTGCTCTGGCCGGACTTCCGCCGGGAACACCTGGAGGAGGCCCTGGCCGACTTCGGCCGCCGCCAGCGGCGCTTCGGCGGGCTTCCGGACAGCGACGAATAGGACGGCACCGTGGCTACCTGGACCTACGTACTGCACGGCGGCACGCTGATCGACGGCACCGGTGCGGCGCCCGCGGCCGGCGACCTGGCCATCGCCGACGAGCGCATCGCCGCCACCGGCGAACTGCGCATGCCGGCGGACGGCACGCTCCCGGCGGTGATCAACTGCGCCGGACTGGCCGTGGCCCCCGGCTTCATCGACGTCCACACCCACTCGGACCTGACCCTGCTGGCCGCCCCGGAGGCTTCCACCCACATCCTGCAGGGCGTGACCACGGAGGTCTGCGGCAACTGTGGCTGGTCGGCCTTCCCGGCGCTTGGCGAACGCGCCGTCCGCATCGCCGAGGAGTGCCGCGACTACGAGATGCCCTTCGACTGGGAGGAACTGCCGGGCTTCATCGCGCGCATCGAACGCACTCCGGCGGCCGTCAACCGGGCGCTGCTGGTCGGACTCGGCGCGGTGCGCGGCTCGGTGCTCGGCTACGCCGACCGCGAGCCGTCGGCCGCCGAGCTCGAGGCCATGCGCGGACTGGTCCGCCGCGCCATGGAACTGGGCTGCCTGGGGCTCTCCAGCGGGCTGATCTACCCGCCCGGGATGTTCGCCAGGACCTCCGAGCTGGTGGAACTGGCCAGGGTCGCCGCCGGATTCGGCGGACTCTACGCCAGCCACGTGCGCGGCGAGGGCGCCCGCCTGGAGGCGGCCGTCGAGGAGTTCCTGCAGGTCGGGCGCGACGCCGGGCTGCGCGTGCAGTTCAGCCACCTCAAGGTCAGCGGCCAGGAGCACTGGCACAAGATCGACTGGCTCCTCGAACGCCTGGAGGCGGCTCGCTCCGCGGGACTCTCCCTCTACGCCGACCGCTACCCGTACACGGCCAGCGAGACCGGCCTGGACGTGCTCCTGCCCGCCTGGGCCTTCGAGGGCGGCCGCGAGCGGGAACTGGCCCGCCTCAAGGACCGGGTGACCCGGGCCAGGATGGAGCGGGAGGTGGCCGCGGCCAACCCCGCGCCGGAGTTCTGGGAGCACGTGGTGGTCGGCTCGGTCGACGAGCCCGGCCTGGCCGGTCTGCAGGGCCGCTCCATCGCCGAGATCGCCGCGGAGCGCGGGCGCCCGCCGCTGGAGATCTACTTCGAGGTCCTGCTCGGTGACGAGTGCCGGACCGGCGCCACCTTCCACAAGATGAGCGAGGAGCACCTCGAGCGCATCCTCCGGCTGGACTGGGTCATGGTCGGTTCGGATTCCTCGGCGCGCGGCCTGTCCGGACCGACCGCCAGGGGCTTCCCCCACCCCCGCGGCTGCGGGACCTTCCCGCGGGTCGTGGCCCGCTACGTGCGCGAGAAGAAGCTGCTGACGCTCGAGTCGGCCATCCGCAAGATGACCGGTCTGCCGGCCGAGGCCTTCGGCCTGAAGGACCGCGGTTTCATCCGCAAGGGGGCCTTCGCGGACCTGGTGGTCTTCGACCCGGCCAAGTTCGCCGACGCGGCCACCTACCGGAACCCCAAGGCGGCGGCGGCTGGGCTGGTCCACCTCTTCGTCAACGGCCGGCCGGTGGTCCTGAACGGCAAGCCGACCGCCGAGCGCCCGGGACGCCTGCTGCGGCGCGAGGGGAAGTGACTGCCGATGGCCGCCAGTGCGCGAAGCAAGGCCCCCGGCCAGCGCCCCGTCATCCTGGTCTCAAGCTACTACTTCCCGACTCCGACCAACCCGACACGCTGGTTCCACACCGCGGCGCCGATGGCCTACTGCGACTCGGTGCGGCTGGCCGGCGGCTGCCCGCTGGTCGCCCCGCCGCTCGACGACGACGCCGAGGTCCGCGAGGCCCTCGCGCGCGCCGACGCCCTGCTGCTGGTCGGCGGCCCGGACGTCGACCCGCGGAGCTACGGACAGGAGCCTCATCCCAAGCTCCAGCCGCTGCACCCGCGCCGGAACGACTCCGACCTGCGCCTGGCCCGCGCTGCGGCCAAGGCGGGCAAGCCCACGCTCGGCATCTGCGGCGGGATGCAGGCGCTCAACGTCGCCCTGGGCGGGACGCTCCACCAGCACATCCCCGACGTGCCCGGCCTCTGCGGCACGGACAATCACCTGCTGATCATCCCCGACGACAACCTCCACCAGGTGCGTGTTGACCCGGCGAGCCGGCTGGCGAGAGCCATGGGGCTCGCGCAGGTTGGAGGTGGCAGGTTGGAGGTTGGAGGCACGAGCGTCGGGATCGCCTCCGGCCGCCCCCAACCCCCAACCTCCAACCCCCAACCCACCATCGAGGTAAACAGCGCCCACCACCAGGCCGTGGATCGCCTCGGCCAGGGCCTCCGCGCCGTGGCTTGGTCGTCATCCGACATGATCGAGGCGATCGAGGGCCCGGCCAACGGCCCGTTCCTGGTCGCCACCCAATGGCACCCCGAGCGCCTGGCGGTGACGCCCACCGGCGAGGACCGCGGCGGGCGGCCAACCGCCGGCCGGGCGGACCAACTCGGCGTCTTCCGGGCGCTGGTGGAGGCGGCGAGCAAGGCCAGATGATCGTCAGGCGACCATGCTGGCCCTGGTCGCGGCCCGCGCCCTATGACGTGAAGATCCAGGTGGGGATCGAGGCCGGATGGCGTGGACGGGCAGCGCTACTGTCCGATCATTTCGACCGGGCGGCGCGCGCGCAGCCTAAGGGTACGCTCTCGGAGCCGGCAACGTCCGGTTAGAGAGAGTCCGCGCCCGCAACTCGAACCGCTGCCAGCCTATCCATTACAGGTGAGTTCCCGCGCGCACCATGGCACAGGCCTTGCTTGCATGCTCTGTAGGAAGGGCATGGTGCTCCGACCGTGCATTCGGACGGCGAAAAGCCGGTTCGGAGCACTGCCTGCACCGGCGGCACGGGCACCATCGTCGGAGCGACCGTCGCCGGCGGGCGCCCGGGGGGCGCGTCCCTCTTCCCGGTGAAGCGCCATCTTCCCCGAAGCCCCCGAGAGCCCCGGAATGGGCTGGCTCGACAGCCGGTCAGGGCAACGGCAAGACGCTCAGGAGGGTTCCGCAATGGTATCCACTGGTGAGATGGCGGACGTCAGCGAGATCATCCGCGGGGGATCGCGCCCCGAGGATCTGGAGGCCCTGGCCCGCCGGGGGCTCACCAGGGTCCGGGTCATCGAGGAGCGGCGCATCGCCGATCTGATCGCCGAGGCCGTGCGCCAGGCCATCGGCCGGGAGTCCGCGGACCACGCCGCCCTCGAGCGGCGCACGGAAGCCGAGAAGTCCAAGCGCGAGATCGAGAGGCGCCTGGCCGAGAACCGTGCCGAGCTCGACGGCGATTCCCTGGCCAGTCAGGAGGTCGAACGCCTGCGCTCCGAGGTGACCGCACTCCAGGCCCGGCTCGCCGAGACCAATCAGGTCCTGGATGGCGAGAAGCGGCGCCTGGCCCAGAAATCGGAGCGGGAGTTCCGCAAGCTCATCGATGGGGCCCGCGCCGAACTCCAGTCACGTAGCAACGCCAACGATCGGGTGTTGGCGGAAATCCTCCGTCGCGCGGACGAGATGATCCCCCCGGCCCAACGCGAGGCACTGGATCCTCCCGCGGATGGCCGGGAGCCGTGGGGCGCCGCACTGCTCGATGCGCTCAACCGGCGGCTGGTGGCCATCGGTCAGAAGCTGGAGGAGTCCCGCAGCCAGATTGCCTCACAGGAGGAGGACATCGCCATCGCCGCGGAGATGCGTCGCAGGCTCAACGACGAACACCGGAAGCTGCGCGCCGCCGTCGCGGAGCGCGACGCACAAGTCGAGCGACTGAAAGAGGAGCTCCGGGCCGCCGAAGCCGGAAAGCAGCGCCTGCCCGAGGAGGTCGAGCGGAAGCTTTGCGAGCGGATGGCCCAGGCCCGGGCCGAGTACGAGGCCCGCGCCCGCGCCGGGGAACAGGAACTCCGACTGATGATCGACCGCCTGGAGCGGGCCATCCCCGCGGAGGAGAAGGCGGACATCGCCAGGTGCGAGTCCGGCGCCGCAGCGCCCGAAGCGCTCGTCGGGCTGCTCGGCCGGCACCTGGAGGCGCTCTGTCGCCGGACCGAGTCGGCCGGGCAGAAGATCCTCGCTCACGAGCAGGAACTGCAGGCTTTGAGGGCGGAGGGCTGCCGGCGGGCCGAGGAGCTCAGTCACCAGCTGGAGGAGCGCGCCGGCCAGGTCGCGGCCTTGACCGCCCGGATCGGCCAGCTCGAGGAGCAGCGCCAGACGCTCCTGGCGCCGGTCAGCGAGTTCCGCGAACAGGAGAACTCGGCCGCCAAGCGGCTGAGGGTCTTGTCCGCGCGGCTCGCGCGCATGGCCGACGACCGCGCGCGGCGCGCGGCAGAGCTCCAGGAGCGGATGGCCATGCAGGTCTCCGCACCGCCCGAGGGCGGAAGCGCAACTGGGACGGCGGCGGCCCCAGCATCACCGACGACGGCTTCCGCGTCCTGAGGGCCAGGAGGGCTCTCAGGGCCGGCACTGGGCCTTGAGCTCTACCGCCCCGCCCCCGGCTCCTCCCGCCCCTTCCACACGCTGCCGCCGAAGGTGGCCAGGTAGATGATCCCCTCCTCGCCCGGCACGAACTCCACTCGCATGATGTTCTTGAACGGCAGCTCCTCGAAGGCCTGCCAGGTGGCGCCGTTGTCCTGGCTCAGCCACAGGCCGGGCCTCATGGGAAAGATGCTTCGCTGCGCTCAGCATGACAAGCCTGGGCCGGCGTCCAAACAGCGAGGGCGGCCTCGTTGGCCGCCCCCGCTTGGTGCCTCAGTGCCTCATTACCTCAGGACCTCAGTGCCTTTGTGCCTCTGTCCCTCTGTGCCTACTACACCAGCCCCTGATCCAGCATCGCGTCGGCCACCTTGACGAACCCGGCAATGTTGGCGCCCATCACGTAGTTGCCGGGCTGACCGTACTCCTTGGCGGTCTCGGCGCAGTTCTTGTGGACGGCCTGCACGATGCCCTTGAGCCTGGCTTCGACCTCCTCGCGGCTCCAGTCGATGCGCATGGAGTTCTGGCTCATCTCGAGGCCCGAGGTAGCCACGCCGCCCGCGTTGGCCGCCTTGCCCGGGCCGTACAGGATCTTCTTCTCGAGGAAGACCTCAACGCCCTCGGGCACCGTGGGCATGTTGGCGCCCTCGGCAACCACGTAGCAGCCGTTCTTGACCAGCGTCCGGGCGTCGTCGGCCGACACCTCGTTCTCGGTGGCACTGGGGAATGCGCACTGGCACTTGATGCCCCAGGGGCGCGTACCCGCCAGGTACTCGCTACCCCTGAAGCGCTCGGCGTACTCCTGGATGCGCCCGCGGCGGACGTTCTTGAGTTCCATCACCCAGGCCAGCTTCTCGGCAGTGATACCGGCTGGGTCGTGGATGGTGCCGTTGGAGTCCGACAGGCTCACCGCCCTGGCGCCGAGGTGGTTGAGCTTTTCGACCGTGTACTGGGCGACGTTGCCGGAGCCCGACACGGTGCAGACCTTGCCGCGCAGGTCCTCGCCGCGCGTCTTGAGCATCTCTTCAGCGAAGTAGACGGCCCCGTACCCGGTAGCCTCCGGCCGGATGAGCGATCCGCCCCAACCAAGCTTCTTGCCGGTGAGCACCCCCGTGAACTCATTCCTGAGGCGCTTGTACTGCCCGAACATGAAGCCGATCTCGCGCGCGCCCACGCCAATGTCGCCGGCCGGCACGTCGGTGTTGGCGCCGATGTGCCGTGAGAGCTCGGTCATGAACGAGTGGCAGAAGTGCATGACCTCGCCGTCGCTCCGGCCCTTGGGGTCGAAGTCCGAACCGCCCTTCCCGCCGCCCATGGGCAACGTGGTCAGCGAGTTCTTGAATATCTGCTCGAACCCCAGAAACTTCAGAACCCCCAGGTTGACCGAGGGGTGGAAGCGCAGCCCGCCCTTGTACGGGCCGATGGCCGAGTTGAACTCCACTCGGAAGCCGCGGTTCACCCGGGGCCGGCCTCCGTCGTCGAGCCAGGGCACCCGGAACATGATCACCCGCTCGGGCTCCACGATCCGCTCGAGGATGTTGGCCTTGACATAGCGAGGGTTGCGTTCGAGCACTGGCTCCAGCGACTCGAAAACCTCGGTGACCGCCTGCACGAAAGTTGGCTCACCTGCGTCCTTCTTCCTGACCTTCTCCAGCACGTCCTGGGCGTAACCCATCTGAACTTCTCCTCAAAGATCTGCTCGGGGGTCCAGGGACTCCAAAGCAACCAGACTCAACCGGGGAGTTCTGCCCCGGCTGCCGGGGCATTACTACCCGTCGCCGTGGCCTTTTGCAAGCCCTTTCTGGCACAATCAACACCGCCGCGGTTGAGCAGTCCGAAAGCGCTTGTAAGCCGTCCGGGCCTCAAGTAGACTTCCGCCCGGGACGTCCGTACGGAGCATCCATGGCCAGAGCACCATCCAGGCAGGCTGCAGGCCGGCGCGCCAGCCCAAGGCGCGGACGCCCGGCCGGAACCGCACCCGGCATCCAGGCCGCCCTGCGCGAGCGGGTCAGGGAGCTCACCTGCCTGTGCGGCATCGCCCAGGCCGCCGCCGAACCGGACCTGCCCCTGGAGCGCCTGATGGATCGCGTCGTCCGGCTGATCCCCCCCGCCCTGCAGCATCCTGAGATCGCCGTGGCCCGGATCACCGTTGACGGCCGGACCTGCTCTACCGGCCGGATCCTTCCGGCCTGGAAGCACCTATGGGCCGAGGTGGTTTCCGGCGGGCACCGGCGTGGCTCGGTCGAGGTGGCCTACTCCCGGGAGCGGCCAGAACGCGACGAGGGTCCCTTCCTCAAGGAGGAGCGCAGCCTGATCGACGCCGTCGCCCGGCAGCTGGCCCTGGTCGTCGAGCGCCGCCAGGCCCGGGATGAGCGCGAACGCCTGCAGGGCCAGCTCCGCCACGCCGACCGCCTGGCCACCATCGGCCAGCTGGCCGCCGGCGTGGCCCACGAGCTCAACCAGCCGCTGGGCAGCATCCTGGGGTTCGCCCAGCTGGCCAGGAAGATTCCCCATCTCCCGGCCGGAGCCGCCGAGGACCTCGACCGCATCGCTGACGCGGCGGTCCGCGCGCGGGAAATCATCAGGCAGCTGATGACCTTTGCCCGCCAGACGCCGCCGGCGGTCCGCACAGTGGACCTGAACCGGGTGGCGGCCGACGGCCTGGCCTTCCTGGAGGGCCGCGCCCGCAGCGCCGGCGTCCGGATCGTGCGCCGCCTGGCCCCTGAGCCGCTGACGGTCACCGCCGACCCCGCCCAACTCAGCCAGGTGTTCGTGAACCTGGCCGTCAACGCCCTGCAGGCCATGCCCGGCGGCGGGACGCTCACCGTGGAAACCGGCCCGATGCCTGGCGAGGCGGTCCTCTCCGTAGCCGACACCGGCGCGGGGGTCGGCCCGGAGATCCGCGACAAGATCTTCCTGCCCTTCTTCACCACCAAGGATGTGAACGAGGGCACGGGCCTGGGCCTGGCGGTGGTCCACGGCATCGTCACCGCCCACGGGGGGGCCATCGCCCTGGAGAGCGAACCCGGGCGCGGCGCCCGGTTCACCGTCCGTCTTCCCCGGGACGGCCGCGCCCCGGTCTGGACGGACGAAGAGGGACAGGAATGAAGCCCGAACCGCTGCCCCCCGGCGCCGGGACGCCGCGCGAGCGCATCCTGGCGGTCGATGACACTCCGGAAACGCTGGAGATAATCCGCCGCAACCTGGAGGCCGAGGGCTACCGGGTGTTCACCGCCCCGGGTGTGAGCGAGGCCGTGGCGGTCCTCGATGCCAACCCCGTGGACTTGGTCATCACCGACCTGAAAATGCCCCGCGTCGGGGGCCTCGATCTGGTGCGCCACGTCCGAGAGAACCTCAAGGACACGCAGGTGATGATGATCACCGGCTTCGCCACCGTGGAGGGTGCGGTCCAGGCGGTCAAGTCCGGGGCCGAGGAGTACCTGCCCAAGCCCTTCACCGACCAGGAGCTCTCCGCCGCGGTGGGCCGGGCCATCGGGAAGCTCCGCCTGAGGCGTGCCGGCCGGCTGCCCGCCGGCACGGTGGCGTCCGCCCGGCATGGTCTGGTCGGCGAGAGCGAGGCAGTGCGCCGGGTGCTTGACGCCGCGGCCAAGGCCGCTTCGGCCTCGGCCAACGTGCTGGTAACCGGCGAGAGCGGCACCGGCAAGGAGCTGCTGGCCCGGGCCATCCACTACGGCAGCCGCCGGGCGGCGGCCGCCTTCGTGCCGGTCAACTGCGGGGGCATCCCCGAGGGCCTGCTCGAGAGCGAGCTCTTCGGTCACCTGCGCGGGGCCTTCACCGGAGCCACCGAAAGTCGCGCCGGGTTCTTCCAGACCGCCGAGGGCGGAACCATCTTCCTCGACGAGGTCGGGGAGATGAGCCTGGCCATGCAGGTCAAGCTGCTGCGCGTCCTCCAGGACCACGAGGTCTGCATGGTCGGCTCGGACCGGCCGCGCAAGGTCGACGTGCGCGTGGTGGCAGCCACCAACAAGGACCTGCTCGGTCTGGTCCGCAAGGGCCAGTTCCGGGAGGACCTCTTCTACCGCCTCAACGTGATCTCCATATCCATCCCTGCGTTGCGCGAGCGGCGCGGGGACATTCCCCTGCTGCTGGGCACCTTCGCCGAGAAGTTCGCCCGGGAGATGGGCCGGCCGGCCCCGCGCTTCTCCGAGCGCGCGGTGGCCAGCCTGGTCGGCTACGACTGGCCCGGCAACGTCCGCGAGCTCGAGAACATCATCCAGCGCCTGATGGTCATGAACGACGCCGAGGTCATCGACGTGCCCGACCTCCCCGCTCTGATGCGGTTCTCGGCGCTGCGCGGCGGCCGCAGCGACCAGCGAACGCTGGCCGAGGTCGAGTCCGAACACATCGCCAATGTCCTGGCAGCGGTCTCCGGCAACAAGACCCGGGCCGCGGCGGTCCTGGGCATCGACCGCAAGACCCTCCGGGAGAAGCTCAAGGGCATGCAGCACCCGGCCGGGGAATAACGCCCCGGCGGCACAAAACTCCCCACCAGTTGCGACCGCCAGTCACCGACAGCTGCGAGATACGAGCTGCCGTCGATGCGAACGCCATCCGCGTATCGCACTGCACGGCAGGCGTTTGGCTAGGAGTCCGCCGAGCTTAGGGTGCGTGTCTTGCCTTCGCTGATTTTGGACGTGCACGGCACCGGGTTTGCGCACCCTGCGGTCAGGCAGCGATTGCAGCGGAGGATGCCCGTGGCCACGGTCAGCACCGAGCACAGCATCTGTCATAGTTGCCGCCACGTGCGAGGCTGCACTCTGCACAGGCACGGGCAGGCACCTGTGCTCGAGTGCGAGGAGTTCGAGATGCCTCGCGCCTCGGACAACTCCGGGCCGCATCCGGCGCAGAGTCCGCTGCAGGGCCAGTCCGTGTCCGGAGCCGAGGCGGTTCTGCTCGGCCTTTGCCAGAACTGCCGCGCCCGCGTGCTCTGCCGGCTGCCCCGGCCCGAGGGCGGCATATGGTTCTGCGAGGAGTACGAAGTCGAATGACCCCGTCAGCCATCCAGGTCAAAGCCGAGGACATCCAGAAGATCGCCGAGAGGGCCGGGCCCGGAGGGTTGATTGCCGTCCTGGAGCAGGTCCAGGACAAGTATGGCTACCTGCCCCCCGAGGCGCTGCGCCTGGTGGCGGACAAGACCGGGCGGCCGCTGGCCGACGTCTTCGGAGTGGCCACATTCTACCGTTCCTTCCGGCTGGAACCACGCGGCCGGCACATGATCTCCGTCTGCCTGGGCACGGCCTGCCACGTGCGCGGCGCCCCGGCCATCGCCGAGGAGTTCGAGCGCCAGCTGGCCACGCGCCCCGGCGGCACCACCCCAGACGGCGAGTTCAGCTTCGAGACCGTCAACTGCCTGGGGGCCTGCGCCCTCGGACCCATCGTGGTGGTCGACGGGCGCTACTTCTCGAATGTCAAGCCATCGCAGGTGGCCGGGATCCTGGCCAAGACCCGCGAGGGCTTCGACCGGGTGGAGATCGGCAAGGACGAGCGCCTCTTCCCGGTCGAACTGCACTGCCCGCGCTGCAACCACAGCCTGATGGATCCCCGGACTCCCATCGACAATCTGCCCTCCATCAAGATCACCATCGCCTTCGAGAACCAGCACGGGCCGCTGTACCTCTCCTGCCTGTACGGCAGCTTCAACATCCAGTCGCCGCTGGCCATCCCCATGAACACGGTGCTCGACTTCTTCTGCCCGCACTGCTACGCCACCCTGGCCGGTTCCTCGAACTGCACGGCCTGCGGGGCGCCGCTGATCCCCATGGTGGTGGGGGGCGGCGGGCTCATCCAGGTCTGTGCGCGCCGCGGATGCCACGAGCACCGCCTGGACCTTGACGCGGTCAACGCCTGAGGAGCGGTTTCGCCCATGCCCAAACTGAACTCCATCGCCGAGTTCCGCTCCCTCCAGGAGCGGCTGCAGGCCGACCGGGGCGCCGACGTCCCGACCATTGTCATTCCGGCCGGCACCTGCGGGCAGGCCTCGGGGGCCAGCGACATCATCAAGGTCGCCAAGCGCGAGCTGCTGGCCAGGGGCCTGACCGAGCGGGTCCACCTGCGCATCACCGGCTGCCACGGCTTCTGTCAGATGGAGCCATCGGTACTGGTCGAGCCGGGGCGCACCTTCTACCCGCGGGTGGGGCTGAAGGAGATGGCCCGGATCGTGGAGGCGGTGGCCGAGGGCAAGGTGCTCACCGACCTGCTCTTCGTCGATCCGGTCACGGGCGCGCCGGTCGAGCGCCAGGAGGACATCCCCTTCTTCCGCCGGCAGGTCCGGACCATCCTGGGCCGCAACGAGAAGGTCGACCCCATCCGCATCTACAACTACATCGAGCACGGCGGCTACGGCGCCCTGGTCAAGGCCCTGGAGAAGCGCAGCCCGGCCTGGGTGGTCGAGGAGGTCAAGGCCTCGCGGCTGCGCGGCCGCGGCGGCGCCGGCTTCCCCACCGGGACCAAGTGGGACATGCTCGCCCGCCAGCCGGCGGAGCGCGGCAAGGTGCTGGTCTGCAACGCCGACGAGGGCGACCCCGGGGCCTACATGGACCGCTCGGTGCTCGAGGGACACCCCCACAGCATCATCGAGGGCATGGTCATCGGCGCCTACGCCACCGGGGCCTCGGAGGGGGTCATCTACGTCCGCAACGAGTACCCCCTGGCCATTAAGCACCTGGTGATCGCCCTGCGCCAGGCCGGCGAACTGGGCCTGGTCGGTCAGAACATCCTGGGCACCGGCTTCTCCTTCGAGATCCGCATGGTCCGCGGAGCCGGGGCCTTCGTCTGCGGCGAGGAGACCGCCCTGATCCGCTCGGTGGAGGGCAAGATGGGCGAGCCCCGCCAGCGCCCGCCCTTCCCGGTGGAGCGCGGCATCGACGGCCGCCCCACGGCCATCAACAACGTCGAGACCTGGGCCAACATCCCGATCATCATCAACGTCGGCGGCGCGGAGTTCGCCAAGGTCGGCACGCCCACCAGCTCCGGGACCAAGATCTTCAGCCTGGTGGGCAAGATCCGCTTCACCGGCCTGGTCGAGGTGCCCATGGGCATGACCGTCCGGGAGATCGTCCAGGAGGTCGGCGGCGGCCCGGCCGGGCGCGCGGCCATCAAGGCGGTCCAGACCGGCGGGCCCTCCGGAGGCTGCATCCCCGCCGAGAAGTTCGACCTGCCCATCGACTACGACAGCCTGGCCCAGGCCGGATCGATCATGGGCTCGGGCGGGATGATCGTGATGGACGACGACACCTGCATGGTGGACGTCGCCAAGTACTTCATGCGCTTCCTCAAGGATGAGTCCTGCGGGAAGTGCTTCACCTGCCGCAAGGGCACGCAGCGGATGTACGAGTTGCTCGACGACATCTCCGCCGGGCGAGCGACCGAGGCGCACATCGACCTGCTCGAGGAGCTGGCCCGGACGGTCAAGGACACCACCATGTGCGGGCTGGGCCAGACCGCCTCCAACCCGGTGCTGTCCACGCTGCGCTACTACCGGCACGAGTACCTGCACCACGTGGTCGACAAGAAGTGCGACGCGCTGGTCTGCAAGGAGCTGGTCGGCGCGCCCTGCCAGGCCACCTGCCCGCTGGGGACGGAGGCCTGGCGCTACGTCGCCCTCCTCGAGAAGGGTCACTACAACGAGGCCTACCGGGTCATCCGCGAGACCAACCCCTTCCCATCGATCTGCGCGCGGGTCTGCGACCACCGCTGCGAGACCCGCTGCCGCCTGGGCACGGGCGGAGCCCAGCCCATGGCCATCCGGGCGCTGAAGCGCTTCATCACCGACAACGTCGACCCCGCCGCCGCCTGGCAGCGGCAGACGGCGTCCAGATCCGGCAAGGGCGGATCGCGGGTCGCGGTGGTCGGGGCCGGTCCGGCCGGGCTGACCGCCGCCCACTTCCTGTCGATGGCCGGCCACCAGGTGACGGTCTTCGAGGCCGCCGAGGAGCCCGGCGGGATGCTGCTCTCCGGCATACCCTCATACCGGCTGCCCCGTGAGGTGGTCCGGAGGGAGATCGCCGCGCTGCTCGACAACAACATCACCGTGAAGTGCCGGACCATCCTGGGCCGGGACGTGACCCTGGACGGCCTCTTCGCCGACGGTTTCAAGGCCGCCTTCCTGGCCCTCGGCGCCCACCAGAGCCTGCGCCTCGGCCTGCTCGGCGAGGACGCGGAAGGGGTCTACCCCTCCATGCGCTTCCTCAAGGCCTTCAACCTGCGCGGCGAGGAACTGGCCAAGGGGCGGGTCGGCGTGATCGGCGGCGGCAACTCCGCGATCGACGCCGCCCGGGTGGCCCTGCGCCAGAAGGGCGTCAGGGAGGTGACCGTCTACTACCGGCGCACCCGGATGGAGATGCCCGCCTACCAGGAGGAGATCGAGGCGGCCCTGGCCGAGGGCATCAGGATCGAGACCCTGGTGACCCCGGTGGATGTCAACACCGCCGGCGGCTTCCTGACCGGGGTGCGCTTCGTCCGCAACAAGCTCGGCGCTCCGGACGGGAGCGGGCGGCGCCTGCCGGTGGCGCTGCCCGGCAGCGAGTTCCAGGTGCCGCTCGACACCCTGATCGTGGCCATCAGCGAGCACCCCGAGAGCGACTGCCTGGCCTCGGTGGGCATGAAGCTGGGCGTCGGCGGCAAGCTGGTGATCGACGAGAAGACCCTCTGCACCGACCGCGCCGGGGTCTTCGCCGGCGGCGACCTGGTCACCGGCCCGAACACGGTGGTCGACGCCATCGCCGCCGGCCGGCGGGCCGCCGCGGCCATCGACCGCTACCTGCACGGCAAGGCCCTGGCCGAGCCGCCGGGCGCGCGGCTGCCGACCGTCTACGTGGAGCCGGCCGCCCCGCTCGATCCGGCCGCATCCACCGCCCGGGCGACGCCGCCGGAACTCGCGCCCGGGGAGCGGAAGAAGTGCTTCGCCGAGGTGGAGTCGGCCCTGTCGCCCGACGAGGCCGTGCGCGAGGCCCGGCGCTGCCTGCGCTGCGACCTGGAGTTCACCCGGCCCAAGGAGGCCCCGGCCAAGGCGCCGGCCGCCGCGGGCGCCGCCGCGGGGGGCAAGCCATGATCAACTTCAAGCTCAACGGCCTGGCCGTGTCGGTCGAGAACGGCTCGACCCTGCTCGAGGCCGCGCGATTCTACGGCTTCCCCATCCCCACGCTCTGCCACATGGAGGGGCTCGAGCCCTACGGGGCCTGCCGGCTCTGCGTGGTGGAGATCGGCGAGGCGCCCAAGAGCCGGCTGGTCTCGGCGTGCACCTACCCGGCCCAGGAGGGCCTGGTGGTCCGGACGGCCACGGCCCGGGTGCTGGCCGCCCGGCGGATGGTCATCGAGCTGCACCTGGCCACCTGCCCGCAGTCCAAGGTCATCCAGGACCTGGCCTCGGCCCTGGGCGTGCGCCAGCAGCGCTTCCGGCAGGAGCACGAGGACTGCATCCTCTGCGGCCGGTGCGTGCGGATGTGCAAGGAGCAGATGGCCGCCGGGGCCATCGGCTTCCGCTCGCGCGGCGAGCGCCGCTCCATCGGCACGCCCTTCGACGTCAAGTCCGAGGTCTGCCGGTTGTGCGGCGGCTGCGTCTACGTCTGCCCGGCCTGCCAGCTGCGCTGCACCTTCACCGACCCGGACAAGGCCATCTGCGGCGGCTGCGCCAACCTCCGGCCGCCGTGCTCCGACAAGGAGGGCTTTGGCCAGATGATGTGCTACATGGACCCCTGTGTGGCCTGCGAGATCAAGAAGGACTGAAGGAAATTAGGAACGCGCGAAGCGAAAGGAGCCTGAGCCCATGACGTTCTCCAGAGTCAACACCTCGGCGGCGACCCTGACCAAGAACCGGACCGAGGGGTCGGTCACGCCCAACTCGGGCATGTGCGTCACCTGCGTGGACGGCTGCATCGGGATGTGCGAGATCGGCAAGTCCGCCTACCGCGGGCACGAGGTCATCTACCCCCAGCCCTTCGGGGTGATCACCACCGCCTCCGAGAAGAGCTACCCGGTGGACTACTCCCACTTCAACATCATGGGCACGGCGGTCGGGGCCCACGGCATCGCCGCCGACAGCGACAAGGCCATCTTCCCGGCGGTGAACCTCGAGGTGCGCCTCGGCCGGGACAAGGGGCTCAAGTTCCGCCTGCCCTGGCTCATTTCCGGGATAGGCTCGACCAACATCGCCAAGAACAACTGGGAGGGGCTGGCCATCGGCTCGGCCCTGGCCGGCACCGCCCTGACCATCGGCGAGAACGTGGTGGGCATGGACCCGGGATCGGTCATCGAGAAGGGCCGGGTGGTCGACACCGTCGACCTGAAGCGCCGCGTGCAACTCTACAAGGACGCCCAGCGCGAAGGCTACGGGGCGATCATCGTCCAGGCCAACGTCGAGGACACCCGCCTCGGGGTCCAGGAGTACGCCATCGAGAAGCTCGGCGTGGAGTGCGTGGAGCTCAAGTGGGGCCAGGGCGCCAAGGACATCGGCGGCGAGGTCAAGATCACCGACCTCAAGAAGGCCCAGATGCTCTACAAGCGCGGCTACATAGTCCTGCCCGATCCGACCAGCCCGGACGTGATCAAGGCCTTCGAGCGCGGCGCCTTCAAGGAGTTCGAGCGCCACTCGCGGGTGGGCATGGTCAGCGAGGAGGGGTTCGCCCAGCGCGTCGCCGAGCTCCGCAAGGCCGGCGCCAAGTACATCTTCCTCAAGACCGGCGCGTACCGGCCGGCCGACCTGGCCCGGGCCGTAATGTTCGCCGCCAAGTACAAGCTCGACCTGCTCACCGTGGACGGCGCCGGCGGCGGCACGGGCATGAGCCCGTGGCGGATGATGAACGAGTGGGGCGTTCCGCCGGTCGAGCTGCACACCCTCCTCTACCAGTACGCCGGCGACCTCGCCGCCAAGGGCGTCGAGCTGCCCGCCCTGGCCGTGGGCGGCGGCTTCACCTTCGAAGACCAGATCTTCAAGGGCCTGGCCATGGGCGCTCCCTTCGTCAAGCTCGTCGGCATGGCCCGCGGCCCGATCGCCGCGGCCATGGTCGGCAAGACCATCGGCCGGACCATCGCCGATCACCAGGTGCCGGTCTACGTGGAGCGCTTCGGCAGCACCAAGGACGAGATCTTCGTCACCGCCAGCCACCTCCGGAAGGAGCTCGGCGACGCCGAGTTCGAGAAGCTGCCCACCGGCGCGCTGGGCCTCTACACCTACTACGAGCGCCTGGCCCAGGGCCTGCGCCAGCTGATGGCCGGCAGCCGCCGGTTCAGCCTGGAGCACATGAACCGCGACGACCTCGCGGCGCTCACCCCGGAGGCCGCGGCGGTCAGCGGCATCACCTACGTCATGGACGTGGACAAGGCCGAGGCCAAGGCCATCCTGGCCGGAGCCAAGGGCGGCAAGGCGGGCAAGGGCAAGAAGTAGCCAGCCAGCCGCAGCGATCGGCGGGCCGGCTTCGCGGCCGGTGCGCTATTGGGGGGGCGCCCAGACGGGGCGCCCCCTGTCTTTGGGGCCGGACTGATGCCTCGCTGGTCTACGAAGAAGGCCGGGGCGCAACCGGCCCTAGCAGTCCAAGCACCTGGGCCATGGTGTAGGCCCCCGGCGGCTTGCCGGCCAGGAACTTGGCGGCGCGCAGCGCCCCCAGGCAGAAGCCGTCGCGGCTGGTGACCCGGTGGACCAGTTCGATGCGCTCGCCGCCGGTGGCGAAGATCACGGTGTGCTCGCCGATGATGTCTCCGGCGCGCACCGCGTGGATGCCGATCTCGTCGCGCGGCCGGGCGCCGGGCCGTCCCGAGCGGCCGTGGACGGCGTGCTTGCGGAGATCGAGCCCGCGCCCGTCGGCCGCGGCCTGGGCCAGCCCCAGGGCCGTGCCGCTGGGGGCGTCGGCCTTGTTGTGATGATGGGCCTCGACCACCTCGATGTCGTAGCCGGCGCCGAGCGCCCTGGCGGCGTCGCCGGTCAGCTTGAAGAGCAGATTGGCGCCCACGCTCATGTTGGGCGCCAGGATCAACGGGATCCTCCCGGCCGCGGCGGTGAAGGCCGCCTTCTGCTTGTCGTCGAGGCCGGTGGTCCCGGCCACCAGGGCCGAGCCGGACCGGACGGCATCCTCGACGCGGCGCACCGCGCCCTCGGGCGCCGAGAAGTCCACGATGCAGTCGACCCGGCCGGCCAGCGCCTCGGTCACCTTGACGCCGCACTCCCGCCCCACTCCGGCCAGGAGCGCCGCGTCCTGCCCGAGCACGGGGTTGCCGGCGGCCTCCAGCGCCCCGGCCAGTTCCAGCTCCGGGTCCTCGAGGGTCAGAGCCACCAGGCGCCGGCCCATCCGCCCGGCCGCGCCGCTGATCGCCACCCTAGTCTTCCCAGCCACGGTCTCTCTCCCTTCCCCTGCCCTTCCGGGTCTTGTCGGTCCGCTGCATCCTGGCCCTGCCGCACTTCGGGCAGATCCACTTGCGCTTCTTGTGATGCACCGCCGGCGACTCGCGCATGGGCGTCCCGCAGCGCTGGCAGTGCATCGGTCATCGATCCTTCGTCGCCACACGCACTCTCAACGCAGAGGACGCAGAGGTTCGCGGAGGAACGCAGAGGACTGCTGATTCATCCCTGGTAAGACTCACCACAAGTTCCCCTCTGCGACCTCTGCGTGCCTTTGCGGCCTCTGCGTTAAGCCGTTCATGGTCGACTACTCCGCCGCCCGGAGTGCGTCAGCGAGCCGGAGCGAGCCCTTGTAGAGCGCCTGCCCGACGATGCAGCCGGCGAGGTTCATGCCCGCGAGCCGCCGGACGTGCTCGGACGTGCCCACGCCGCCGGAGGCGATCACCGGCCAGGGGCTGGCCTTCTGCACCTCGGCCAGCGACGCGAAGTCCGGGCCGGTGAGCATCCCGTCCCGGGCGGTGTTCGTGAAAATGAGCGCCGCGAAGGGCGCGCCGGCCAGGCGCCGGATGAGCTCGCCGGCCGAGAGGTCCTCGGCGTCCACCCAGCCGGAGGTGCGCACCTTCCCGTCGCGGCAGTCCAGGCCCAGGATGATCTTCCCGGGAAGCGCCCCGGCGAGCGCCACGACGGACTCCGGATCGCGCGCCGCGCGCGTGCCGACGACGACCCACCCCGCGCCGGCCGAGAGGTAACCGCGCGCCGCCGCCTCGTCGCGAATGCCGCCGCCGACCTCCGCGGGGATGGTCAGCGCGGCGAGCACGCCCTTCACCGCCGCGGCGTTGGCCGGCGCACCGGAGAAGGCCCCGTCCAGGTCCACGATGTGCAGCCGCCCGGCGCCCTCGGCCTGCCAGCGCCGCGCCGCGGCCGCCGGATCGTCGCCGTAGACGGTCTCCCGGTCGGCCAGCCCCTGTTCGAGGCGCACGCACCTGCCGCCGCGGATGTCGACAGCCGGAATCACTTCCACGAGGTCACGGCTCCTTCCGAGAAGAACACCCCCAGCCTGCCCAGGCGCCCGGACTGCACCCGGCCGCCGGGCGCCAGCGCTGCGGGTTCGTCGGGCAGCCGGCAGACGTAGACAGCCGCGGACGGCCCGGCCATCCCGCGGGCCTCCAGGTCGCGCCAGATCCATTCGGCAAGGCGCTCGGCCTGGGGCCGGCAGCGCCCCCGGGCATCGGACAGGCAGTCGGCTATGGCCTCCACGCAGGCGACGGCCTTGAGCCCGGCCAGCGCCCGGGCCCCCTCCGGGCGGGGCGAGACCGGAACGGCCCCGGGCAGCGGCCCGGCGCCGATGAAGAGCCCGCCCGGCCCGGGGTCGACGCCCTCGAGGCGCGGCCCTTCCGGCGCGCCCGGCCCAGGCAGCTCCAGGCGGCTGGCAAAGTCGCCGCCGTCCTCCCAGGCGGACAGCACCGGGGCCGGCAGCACGCCTCGCGCCGCGCCCACATCCGCGCGCCAACCGGGCGCCACGCGCTCCAGGTACAGCAGTTCCCTGGAGCGCACCCCGGCCCCGTCCGGGCTGAACTCGTCGATGCGCACCGAGAGCGTCCGGCCGTCGGGCGGCGACGCCGCCGCCAGGATGACCAGCGCCGCCCCCGACGCCGCGGCCAGGACGGCCCAGAACGGCCGCCAGGGCCGGCTCCGGCGCCAGAAGACCGCCAAGGCGGTGCTCACCGCCAGCGCCGCCCCCAGCGCCCAGCGCAGCGCGGCCCCGGCCCCGAAGAGGCCGTCGTCCAGCCGAGGGAAGTTCTCGTAGATGGCCCGGTCCCTGGCCGGCACGGCCGGGGCGGAGCGCGGGGAGTCCAGCAGCCTCTGGTATGCCTCCCAGGCCGCGGCCGACTCGCCGGGAAGCCAGCGCGCCGGCCACAGGAAGGCCCCGCGCCCGAAGCCCGTACGGAAACGGACCACCAGGGGCTCGCGGGCCGGGCCTTCGCCGGTCCAGGCGGCTACGTCCTCGTCCGAGGCGCCGCGGAGCCGCTTCCAGTCCGCCCAGGAGCCCCCCGCCCCGGCCGGAGCGTCGCCGGCGAAGAGCACCTCGGCCAGGGCCTCGCGCGCGCCGGCCGCCGTCACGAAGACCCGGCCTCCCGCGCGGAACCACGAGCGCAGCGCCTGGCGCTGGGCCGGGGCGATCGCGGCGGCGTCGAGTTCGCCGATGACCAGGACGTCTATGCCCTCGTACGCGGAGGGGTAGGCGGGCAGTTCCTCCGGCGCGGCCTGGATGGCCGTGAACCCGGCCGGTGCGCTGGACGGCAGGTCCAGCCGGCCGACCAGGGCGGCGACGCGGGCATCCTCCGGGCCGACCAGCCCCGACAGGGCCTTGCGCGCCCGGCCGTCGAGGAAGGCCTCCGGTGCCGATGCGCCGGGCATGGGCCGGAACGGGACAAGGAATGTGCGCCGCTCGCCCGGGGCCAGCTCCGGGAGAGCCCGGACGGCGTGCCAGGCGCCGCGCACCTCCTGCCCGAGCCCGGGGCGGAGCGGCCCGGCGAAGCGGTTGCTGACGTCCAGGCTGACCAGGCCCCAGGAGCCGGGCCGAAGCGCCTGGCCCAGCACCGGCCGGCACTGGGCCTGGAACGGCTCGCGTCCGTCCGGGGAATCCCCGGCCGCGGCCGTCAGGGCCAACGCCATCGCCATCGCCCACGGAAACATGTCCGCCATTATTGCCGTCACCGACCCTTTTTCAAACAGCCGACGACGGCCACGGACGTTCGCCCTCTATCGGGACGCCGATGCACGTCGACCGAGACTGCGCCCGACGGGCTCAGCCCAGCCGCTGCGCTGGTCGGTGCGGGCCGGCTTTCGTCGGCGGTTCGGCCTTCGCAGCGGTCCTGTCCCGGTCCAGCCACAGGGCGAGCACCGTCACGTCCGCCGGCGTGACCCCCGCCAGCCGCCCGGCCTGCCCAAGCGTCGCCGGACGCACGCGCGCGAGTTCCTCGCGAGCTTCGCGGGCCAGGCCCGGGACCGTCGCATAGTCGAGCCCCTCGGGCAGCCGCCGCGCACCGGATTCCTTCATCCTGGCCTGGAAGCCCCGCGCGCGCGCCAGGTACGGCGCGTACTTGGTTTCGATCTCGGCCGCCTCGGCGACCTCCGGGTCGCGCACCAGCGCGGCGAGTTCCGGGTCGCCGGCCGCGAGCGCCGCGACGGTCACTTCCGGGCGGCGAAGCACGTCGGCGAGTGCCCTGCCCTCCCCCGCCGGCTTCCTTCGGAGGTAGTTGAGTGCCGCATCGATGGCCCGGATCTTCTCCGAAAGCCGAAGGCCGAAAGCCGGCTGGAGCAACCCCATCCCGAGTGCGTACTTGGCCAGCCGCCGGTCGGCGTTGTCGTGGCGCAGCTCCTGGCGGCACTCGCTGCGGCTGGTGAAGAGGCGGTACGGCTCGGCCGGCCGGCGCGAGACCAGGTCGTCGACCATGACGCCAAGAAAGCTCTCCTCGCGGGGCATGATCAGCGCCGGCTCCCCGGCGCAGGAGCGCGCCGAGTTGACGCCGGCCAGCCACCCCTGGGCGGCGGCCTCCTCGTAGCCGGAGGTGCCGTTGATCTGGCCGGCGAGGAAGAGCCCCCGCACCGGCTTCGACTCGAGCGTCACAGCGAGCTGATCCGCGGGAACGCAGTCGTACTCCACGGCGTAGCCGAAGCGCAGGATCTCGGCGTCCTCCAGGCCGGGCACGCTGCGGACGACCTCGAGCTGCAGGTCCTCGGGCATGCTGGTGGCCAGCCCCCCGGAGTAGACGTCCGGCGCATCCAGGCCCTGCGGCTCTATGAAGACCTGGTGGCGGTCGGTCTCGCCGAAGAGCACGAACTTGGTCTCGACCGACGGGCAGTAGCGCGGCCCCTGGGCACGGATCTGCCCGCTGAAGAGCGGCAGCCGCCCGACGTTGGCGCGGATCAACGCGCCGGTGCGCTCGTTGGTGTGGGTCAGCCAGCAGGAGACCGCCGGCGGATGGAACCCGGCCGGATCGGTCCGGAAGGACAGCGGCCGCGGCGGATCGTCGGGCCGCTGCTCCTTCATCACCGAGGTGTTGATGGAGCGCGCGGCCAGCCGAGGGCTGGTGCCGGTCTTCAGGCGCCCCAGCCGGAAGCCGAGCCGCTCGAGACTGGCCGCGAGCTCGGCGGAGGCGGGCAGCCCCAGCTGTCCGCCCGGAGTCCGGCGCTCGCCGGTGTGGAGCTCGCCCCGCAGGAAGGTCCCCGGCGCCAGCACCGCGGCGCGGCAATGGATCTCGAGCCCCGCGGCGGTCCGCGCGCCGACCAACCGGCCGCCGTCGGCCACGAGCTCCGTCACCTGGTCTTCGCGGAGCGCGAGGCCCGGCAGGCCCTCGAGCGCCGCGCGGCAGAAGCGCCGATAGAGCGCCTTGTCGACCTGCGCCCGGGGCGCCCGCACCGCCGGCCCGCGCCCGGTGTTGAGCATCCGGAAGTGGATGCCGGCCGCGTCGGTGGCCAGGGCCTGCAGGCCGCCGAGCGCGTCCAGCTCGCGCACCAACTGCCCCTTGGCCAACCCCCCCACCGAGGGGTTGCAGGGCGTCTCGCCGATCATTTCGAGCGAGCCGGTCACGAGCAGCGTCCGCCGGCCGAGCCGCGCGCTAGCCAGCGCGGCCTCGATGCCCGCGTGGCCGCCGCCGATGACCAGGACGTCGCAGCTCCCGCTCACAGCAGCCGCACGCCCCAATCGCCGATTTCGTAGGCCGCGCCGCCCACGGCGAGCAGGGCCACGCCGCCGCTGCTCTTGCCGGCGTGCGCCACTCCCTCGCCCTGGTTGACCAGTACGAGGTCGCCGCCGATGCGGGCAAGCTCGATCTTGCCCTCCCGGGCCGCCGTCACGGCCGGCGCGCGGAGCCGGGCGGTCTCCGGGCAGAGCACCACGCCGAGGTTACGCCGCCGCTCGAAGCCGGAGGTCGTGAAGCGCAGGTGGTGCTGCATGAGCCACTGGTCGTTCTGCTCCCGGTCCTTGGGAGGCGGCTCCCAGCCCTCCGAGAGAGTGAAGAAGGCGTTGCGGTGGTAGAGGAATTGCCCCGCCAGCCGGGAACCATCGCGCTCCAGCCGGAAACTCCGGCCGGCCTCGTCGATCTCGAAGCGCGCCCAGGAGTGGATGTTCCATTCGAAGGCCGATTTCGAGCCCTTCCCGGCCACGAACTCGTCGATGAGCACGAAGCAGCCGTGTTCCTTGAGGAAGACCACGTGCCGCCGGCAGCGCTCGGCCTGGGGCGCATAGCTCGCGTCCGCGTCGCCGACGAGGTACGCCAGCCGCGCGTCCTCGAACGGACGCCGGATCGCGCCGCGCGAGTCCTCCGACTGCACCGGCTGCGACGCCCCCGATAGCGTGGCGCAGTTGTGGCTCTTGGTGTGCCAGTTCCAGTGCATGTGGTGATTCGAGCCGTAGCCGTCGTAGTAGCCGCTGGGCTGGGCGAGCACCTTGCCGCCGACGTGCAGGATGAAATCGTTGTTGTTGGCGTGCGAGTGGCTGGTCGAGCCATAGGGCGAGCTCCGGAAGATCATCGCCACGTCGCGCTCCGGGTTGCGCAGGTCCGTACGGAAGGCGGCCCAGCCGGCCGCCTCGAAGACGCCGAGCACCGGCGGCTCCCTCCGCGCGGCAACACTCCGCGCCGGGGCCGTCTCGATGAAGTAGTTCTGCGCCGTGGCGAAGCCGGCGAAGTCCTGGCGGCGCTCCGGCGGCGTCGGGAAGATGTCGGCCCAGCGGCGGCAGTCCTCCACGTACTCCCCGAAGGCTCCGGCGCCGGTCTCCCGATCGATGAGCTCGACCAGATCGGCGTTGGCCATCCAGGTGCCCGACCAATGCTCGGTGTGGTCTCCGAAGCCCATCCATTCGGCGTAAGCCGGCAGGCACAGCTCGCGCCATCGGGCGTGGCCGGCCCAGAAGGGCCGCCGGAAGAGGTCGACGCCCGTGCCGCATTTCAGGGCCGAGGCGAAACGTCCCATTATGGCCACGTAGGCCAGGCCGTAGGACGGGCCCTCCGCCCAGGCCCCGTCGTCGCCGGCCCAGATCGGCCAGACGCCACAGAGCACCGGCCGGAGCCACTCCAGCCAGCGCCGGGCCTCCGGGATCCGTTCGTGGAAGACCAACGACACCTGCGCCAGGAAAACGATCTCGCGGCCGGCGTGGCTGTCGAAACGGGTGATCCCGTAGCAGCCGCGGCCATGCATCTCCTCGAAGGTGATCTGCCCGCGCCGGCGGAAGTGCTGGATGACCAGCTCGCGCTCCTCGGGCGCGAAACGGTCCCAGGCCCAGTCGCAGGCAGTCGGGCCCCACCAGATGACCGACATGTGCGGCTCGTCGTTGTGCTCGAGATGGGTCGAGCCGGCAGGGTCCCAGCGGCTGACCGAGGCCAAACGCCGGCAGGCGGCGCGGGCGCAGTCCTCGCGGCCGCCGGCCAGCCACGCCAGGGCCAGCGTCTCGGCCCCGGCCACGAAGGCCCGGGAATCGAAGGCGATCCTCTTCCATAGCGCGTAGGTCTTGGAGTAATCCTCCTCCCAGGGAGGAAGAAAGGGAGGCTCGGACATCTCGTGGGGCTCGCCGAGCAACCGGTCGGCGGCGGCGGAGAGCTCGCGCCAAAGCGCGGCGCGGCTCGTCGCCCGCGACTCGCGCAGAGCCTCGACCTCCTCCGGACGGGTCCAGATGCGCGGGTGCGCGGCCGGGAAGCGCCGAAGCCACTCCTCCACCGAGGGGATCTCGACGACCACGGCCTCGGGGCCGATTTCGAAGTCGAGTATTTCACCCTCGGCTCCAGGGCCCGACCATTGCCACCAGTAGTGCCCGGGCCCAAACGCCTTCTCCGGCAGGAAGACCGGGTCGGTCAGGCCGCGCTCGGTCAGGACCGCGTCCCGGAGTTCCGGGTCCCGGGCGACAACCAGACAGAACTCCTCCACCGCCTTCGGCGGCTTCCAGGCAAAGACCGGAGGATTGGTCGCCGGCCGGCTGCCGCGCCGCGGCTGGCGGGGGTCGACGTGCGGGTGGGGATGGCGCTGGGATCTCATGCTTGACTCCCGGGACAGGCCGATCCGCGATGCCGCGGAGTTGGGGCTCATTATATGAGCGCCGGCGGCGTCTGCTTGACTTGGGCGCCGCCAAAGCTACGCTTTGCGTGCTTCCAAGGGTTTTCGCGACGAGTCTTGGACAGCGAGGCGGACGATGACCCCTCCGGCCCACTTTCTGGCAGCCTGGCTGGTGGCCAACGCCGGCGGCACCAACCGCCGCGATCGAACGCTCATCACCATCGCCGGAGTACTGCCCGATCTCGATGGCTTCGGCTACCTTCCGGAGGCGCTCACCGCCTCGAGCGCCGAGCCGCTCCACTGGTACGGCGACTGGCACCACGTGCTCTTCCATAATGGGCTGACCGGACTGGTCTGCGCCGGACTGGTTCTGCTGGTCGCGAGGCAACGCTGGCGGACTGCGCTGCTGGTGCTCGCCGCTTTCCATGTGCATATGCTCATGGACTTGGCCGGATCCAAAGGCCCGGACGGCGACCAGTGGGAGATCCCCTACCTCCTGCCCTTCTCCGACGCCTGGCAGCTGACCTGGAGCGGCCAGTGGCCGCTCGACTCCTGGACAAACAAGTTGATCGGCGTCGGCATGCTCGCCGCCGCCATCCTGTTGGCCCGCATCCGCGGCTTCTCGCCGTTCGAGATCGTCTCGGCGCGCGCCGACCGGGCCTTCGTGGGCATGCTCCGGCGGTCGGGACATAAGGGCCCGGAGGCTCCGCCGCCGACTCCCCCGCCAACCCCCGCTTGACAGCGGCACCGGCGTCTATATCCTCTTGTTAATCGCAGCTCCCGTCGGGCTGCCTGCACCGCGGAATTCCCCACGCAAGACCAGCGAATAAGGAGACTTGGAGTGCCTGCCCAGATCATCGATGGCAACGCTGTAGCCGACCGGATCGTCGCGGAACTGGCCGCCGAGGTCGCCAAACTCAAGGCCGCCGGCCGCGGGCCGCTGTTGGTCGCCGTGCAGGTCGGCGAGAACGCCGCCAGCCGCGTCTACATCAAGAACCAGAAGGAGAGCTGCGAGAAGATCGGCATCTCCTACCGCCTGGACGAGCTCCCGGCGACCACCACCCAGGCCGACCTGGCCGCGCACATCGGCAAGCTCAACGCCGACCCCAGGGTGACCGGTGTCATACTCCAGATGCCCCTGCCCGAGGGCCTCGACCCGCGCGCCGCCCAGCGGGCCATCGGCTTCGAGAAGGACATCGAGGGCATGCATCCGGCGAACATGGGCCGGGTGGTCTACGGCGACGCCGCCCAGGCGCCCTGCACCGCGCACGGCGCCTACCTGCTCGCCCGGAGCCTGGAGCTTCCCCCCAGCCACGACCCGCTCCCGGAGTTCGCCAAGCGGGTCATCGCCGCGGGCAAGACCACCGCGGGCCTCTACGGCAAGAACGTGGTGGTGGTCGGCCACAGCGAGATCGTGGGCAAGCCCCTGGCGCTGCTCTTCCTGGACAGCTTCTGCACCGTCTCGGTCTGCCACATCGCGACCAAGAACCTCGCCGAGATGGCCCGGCAGGCGGACATCCTCTGCGTGGCGGTCGGCAAGCCGGGGCTGATCAAGGCCGAGATGATCAAGCCCGGCGCCGCGGTCATCGACATCGGCATCAACCGCGTCCCGGACATCGGCCCGGACGGCAAGCAGCTGCTCAACAAGAAGGGCAAGCCGGCCATGAAGACGGTCGGCGACGTGGACTACGAGAAGGCCTGCGCGGTCGCCGGCTGGATCACCCCCGTCCCGGGCGGCGTGGGGCCCATGACCGTGGCCATGCTGCTCAAGAACGTCGTCGAGGCCGCCAGGGCCGCTCGCGGCTGACCCCGACTCCCCGCAGACCGGAGGGCACCGACCCGTGGCATCAGGACTGGGCATAGACCTCGGATCCAGCGCCATCAAGGCCGTACGGCTCCGCCGGCGGGGCGCCGGCTGGGAGGCCCTCGCGGCCGCGCGCCTGGAGGACCCCTCCCCGCCGCCCAAGGCCCCGGCCAAGGCCAGCGACCCGCTGCCGCCGCGGACCCTGCCCGAGGGGCTGGGCGCCAAGCTCTCCGCGGCCGGGCTGACCGGCTCGGGGGCGCTGGGCATCACCGGCCGCGACCTGATGATCAAGTACGTGGCCACCCCGCCGGTGCCCCCCTGGAAGCTCCGGCTGATGATGGACCTGGAGATCAAGGGCACCTCCGGGGCCGACGTCTGCGGGGACTACGCCAATCTGAACATCCCGGGCGACCTCACCAAGGAGATGGTCTCCCTTGTAGCCGTGGCCAAGACCACCTACGTCGAGGCCCAGATGGGCCTGGCCCGGCAGCTGGGCATGGGCACGGAGTGGTGCTGCCCCAACGCCGTGGCGCTCTTCAACGCCTTCACGGCCAGCGCCCAGTTCCGGCCCGGCGAGACGGCCGCGGTGCTGGACATCGGCCGCGACAACCTGGAACTGGTCATCCAGCGCGACGGGGTCCTCTACTTCGCGCGCAGCGCGCCGGGCGGCGGCCGGCGCTTCACCGAGGCCGTCGACGGCGTCTTCAGCCTGGGCTACGACCGCTCCGAGCAGTACAAGTGCGTGCGCGCGGCCATCCACTCGGGCGAGACGGCCGGCCTGGAGGCCAGCCAGATCAAGGTCTCCGGGGCGCTCCGCGAGGTGGCCGACGGACTGGCCGGGGCGCTGCGTTCGGCAGTGATGTTCTGCAAGAACCAGGCCAAGCTCAGCAAGCTGGACATCGAACGCCTGGTGCTCTCCGGCTGCGGCTCCCAGCTGCGCGGCCTGACCGAGCACCTCAAGGACAAGCTCAAGGTGCCGGTCGACATGCTCGACCCGGCCTCGCGGCTGGACATCTCCAAGCTGCCGCGCGACCAGCAGGCCCTCTTCGAGGGGCCCGGCTCCGGCGGCATGTCCGTGGCCATCGGCCTGGCCATGGCCGCGGCCGACGAGTCGGCCATGCGCCTGGCCGTGCTGCCCGACCGGGTGCTCAAGGTCCGCCGCTTCTGGCGCGGAACGGTCTGGGCCGCCGCCGCAGGCGTCGTCCTGCTGGGCGTGCCGGTCCTGGACTACGTCTGGGCCCACCGGCAGGAGACGGCCGCGGCCGAGCGCCACCAGAAGGTGGAGCAGGCCCTGGCCGCCCTCGAGGGGCGTGGCAAGCAGGTCGACAGCGAGGCCAGGATTAACTTGGAGATGAAACAGCGCGCGGAACTGATCGTGGGCCCGGCCCAGATCAACCGGCCGCTGCTGGGATTCCTGACCCTGCTGCGCGAGGCCACCCCGGCGGGGGTGACCGTCGAGAAGCTCTCCGCCGCCCGCGAGGACGAGCCGCACGAGGGGACCCCGGGGCTGCTGGTCAAGGTCTCCGTCTCCGGCCGGCTGGACCCCGGGCAGATCAAGTCCGGGGCCACCGCCTCCACCCAGGACATCTACGACGCGCTCAACGCCTTCGTCCTCACCGACCTGCGTCGTGAGCGCCCGGGGCAGGTGTTCAAGGTGGCCGACGCCAAACTGACCACCCTGCAGGCGGAAATGGAGCGCCCGTCGGCCGGCGACCCGCGCATCCCCTTCAGCTTCGACGTCTGGCTGGCCACGCTGGGCGTGGCCTCCGAGGCCATCGAGGAATCCGAGCCGGAGGCGCCCGGGACGGGGCGCTTCCCGCCGCCAGCCCTCCCCGGAGTGCCCGGCGTCCCCGGGACGCCGGGAGTCCCGGGAACCCCCGGCGTTCCCGCGCCGGCGCCTGTCCCGACACCCGAGGCGGAGGCCGCGCCATGAGCTTCTGGGAGACCGACCGCAACCTGGTCCTGGGCGCCGGAGTCGCCCTGCTCGTCTGCCTGGCGGTCCACTTCCTGGTGGCCGGGCCCAGCCGGAGTGAGGCTGCCAAGAAGGAGGCCAATGCCGCGTGGCAATATGTTCAGGTCGTTGCCCATGAGCCAACCGCATTCCTCACGTTTGCCCAAGCCAGGAAGGCTTCGGCCGCAGAAGGCATCTTCCCGACAAAGTCCGCGCCGAAACCATCGGCGGACTTCGGGCAATGGGTACGCGACACGCTCGTCGCCTTTATCGAGCACGATCTGCCTTCGGCCAATGACGTCACCAGAGGCTACATTACTGAGGCTGAGAAGACGGCTGTTGCCAAATCAGTCGAGGACATAACCGTTCTCGCCGCCACGTACATGATAAACGAACAACTGCCCATGAGCGCTCCCGAAGTGCTCAAGGCGATCAAAGCGGAACACTCGGAACTCGAGAAAGTCCTGGGCACCGAGAAGGTCGCCGGGCGGGTCAGCGGCCTGCTCCTGGTGTGCCCGGTGGTCACCAAGAACGCCGACAACCCCCGGTTCAACCTCTTCGAGCGCCGGCTGGCCGGCAGCCGCGACAAGTGCAACGCCAGCGGCATCTTCCCGCGCTACGACCAGTCCAGGCCGGAGAGCTGCCCCCTGGGCTTCACCCCGGAGGTCCAGAAGGACGAGGCCCAGCTGCTCACCCAGGCCCTGGTCAGCGAGAAGGAGAAGGAGGAGGTCCGGGTGCAGCAGCTCCTCGACCGCCTGAGCGCCGCCAACCGGCTGACCGACGCGGTGATCGAGGCCTCCGGCCGGGGAGTCCTGCGGGTCCGCTCCTGCATCCAGCGGCCGGTGCGCATGCTGGCCTCGCCCCAGGTCTCCCGCATGCACCTGCGGGTGGTGCCCATGGCCGTGCGCATGACCGCCGACGAGAAGGGCCTGGTGGCCTTCGTCGAGCGGATCAGCCGCGCGGGCAGCTTCCTGGCCATAGAGAATCTGTCCGTGGAGGTAACCGACCCCAAGGCCAAGACGTTCAATCTCAGCGCCCAGGTCCTGGCCCTGGTGCCGAAGGAGGGACCGGGGCCGGCCAGGCCGGGCGACCGCTCCGGACCGGGGCGGCCGGGCCAGATCGGAAACCCGGTCGCGCCAATCGGCCGGTACTGAGGGACAGCGCACCATGGCCAGCACATCGAAAAACATTTCCGGGCTCAAGGAGAAGCTGCTCTTCGCCGCCGCCTGCGCGGCCCTGGCGCTGACCGCCTGGGTGGTGCTGGGCTGGGAGCCGCCCGCCGTGGAGCTGCCCGCCGAACCGCGCCTGACGCCGCCCAAGCCGGCCGGGGCGGTCATGGGCGCCGACCAGCTCTATTCCACCGGCCGGTTCGAGGACGCCTGGAACGACAGCGCCCGCTGCATATTCGTGCAGCCGGCGCCCACCAGGGTCTTCACCCCGGTCTCCCTGGACGTGCCCAACATCGCCCCGCCCCGCCCTCCCACGCCGCTGCCGGACCCGGGGCCGTTCCTCCAGAACACCGGCGGCCTGCCGCGCCTGGGCGACTCGGCGGCGCTGACCGCCCCGCCCCCGCCGCCGACTCCCGCGCCGGCGCCGGGCCCGGCGCCCAAGCCCCCGGCCGGAGGTGTCAAGTGAACCGCATGCCCAGACTGCTGCTGGCCTCGGCCCTGGCCCTGGCCCTGGCGACCGCGCTGGCCGCGGGCGCGTCCGGAGCCGAGCCCGGCATCGAGATCCGCGTGGACGACACCGTGGTGCTCAAGAGCGGCGACCGCCTGATCGGCGAAATCACCGCCCAGAACGATCGCGAGCTGAGCATCAAGCTGAAGGAGTTCAAGGGCGCCGTGCGCTCCGTGCCCATGGCCGACGTCGAGCGCATCCTGCGCCGCCAGAACATCAAGCAGGCCTTCGAGGCCCGGCTCAAGGAGTGCACCGCCGCCAAGGACTCCGGCGCCCTCCACGGGCTGGCGGTCGAGGTGCTCAAGCTCAACCCCGGGATGGTCGACGAGGCGGCCAGCGCCCTGACCGCGGCCACCGGCATCCGTCCGGACTACGGCCAGGCCCACCTGCTCCTGGGCCAGCTCTACCTCCGCAAGGGCTTCGTCCGCAAGGCCGCCGAGGAGGGCCAGGCCGCGGTCAAGGCCCTGCCCAAGGAGGCCGCCGCCCACGTGCTCCTGGCCACGGCCCTGGTCCGGGGAGGCGAACCCCGCAAGGCGGTGGCCGCCATAGACGCCGCCCTGGAACTGGCCCCCACGCCGGACGACCAGGTCGCCGCGGCCGCGACCCTGGCCGAGGCCGGCGAGATCCAGCGCGCCCAGGACCTGCTCAAGGCCCTGACCGAGTCCAACCCCGCGGCCCAGCTGGCCTCGGGCGTGGCCTCGCTCCGCGCCGCCGATCTGACCGCCGCGACGGCCATGCTCGACAAGGCCGCCCGGGCCCTCCGCGGGCAGGGCGAACCCCACTTGGCCCTCGCCGCGGCCCTGTTCCTGCAGGGAGAGCTCGACCGGGCCACGGCCGAGCTGCGCGAGCTTCCCTCCTACGGCGACGCCCGCGACGCCGCCCCGCTGGCGCTGCGCGGCCTGATCGCCCTGCGCCGCGGCGAGCTGGACAACGCCGACGGGCTGCTCAAGCGGGCCATGGTCGCCGACCCCGGACGCAGCCGCGTGGCCGCCGCCCGGGCCTCGCTGGAGCTGGCCCGCGGCAACCTGCCGGAGGCCGCGACTGCGCTGGAGACGCCGGCCGCCGACCCGGCCTGCGTCGACGCCTACGTCCACTACCTCCTGGGCTACGTCAGCCACCTGCGCAAGGACTACCCCAAGGCCCAGACCGCCTACGCCCGGGCGGCGGAACTCGCCCCGGGCTGGCCGGACGCCCTGCTGGGCGCCGGCTCGGCGGCGCTGGCCGGGCGCAGCTTCCAGGCGGCCGAGCGCCACTTCGCCGCCGCGGCCAAGGCCGCGCCCGAACTGGCCGCCGCCCACGCCGGGCTGGGCCTGGCCTGCCTGGGCCTGGCCGGGCGCATGGACGAGGCCGACAAGGAGCTCCGCCGGGCGCTGGTCCTGGACCCCAGGAACATCAGCGCCCACCTCGGCCTGGGCTACCTGGCCAACCGCCGCGGGCGCGAGGCCGAGGCCCTGGCCAGCTTCGAGCGGGCCATCGGCCTGGACGGGGCCAACGCCTTCGCCGCCGACGCGCTCAACAAGCTCCGCTCCGGCCGCGGCGAAGAGGTCCAGTACTTCGGCTTCGATGGCCCGGGCCTGCCGGCCGGCTGGGCCGCGCCCGACCAGCGCGCCGGGGTCACCGTGACGGTGGCCGACGGCCGGCTGCTCTTCTCCGGCAAGCAGCGCATCGCCGGCGGACAGGGCTACGAAACCCGCTTCTTCATGCGCCTCGATTCGGCCAAGTTCGCCCGCATGGAGATCGACGTGGAGGCCTCCCCCACCGGCGGCATCGAGGCCGGGATCTTCGTGGGCGGCGGCGGCGGCATGGGCGGGACCGGCGGGGACCTCGAGCTGAGCATGACCCAGAACGGCCGGCTGGGCTGGCGCAAGCGCGACCGCAGCGGCTGGACCACGGTCGAGGAGGCCGGCGACTGGCCCAAGGCCGAGGGCGGCGCGCCCGCCAAGCTGCGCCTGGCCGTCGAGATGCTCGACCGCGGCACGTTCCGGCTCTTCGCCGGCGGGCGGCCGGTCTCCGACAAGGAGATAGTGGTCGACACCATGGCCGCCGCCTCCGGCCTGTCGGTGGGGACCTTCTGCCGGGCTCAGATGGGCGACGACGTCAAGGTCGGCTTCGACAACGCCTGCCTGGTGACCAGAAAGCCGAAGGCCGCAGATGACAAGTGAACGGCAGTTCTCAGATCGAAGTTCACAGTTTCCAGCGGGGACGGACCAGGGAACTGTGGTGGCTTCCGGCCGTCCCACTGGGGACTGGGAACGGGGAACCGCCAACCGCCGCCCGGGCTTCACCCTCGTCGAGATGCTGGTGGTCATCGGGGTCATCGCCATCCTCAGCGGCCTGGTCCTGGGCGGAGTCATGGCCGCCAAGCGCCAGGCCAACAAGAAGCACACCCAGATGATCCTCCAGCTCCTCGGCGCGGCCATCGCCCAGTACGAACAGGACTGGGGCGACTACCCCCCCGGCAACGGCGAGGTCGCCGGCGCCGAGGACCTCTACGCCGCGATGACCTCTCCCGGCAGCCCCCGGGCCTACGTGACCGGCGGCAACCCGCCGGCCGGGCTCCAGGAGGGCGCCAAGTACAAGACCTTCGTGGACCACTGGCGCAACCCCATCCGCTACACCCACCACCGGCACTACTCCGGGGACCCGCGGGCCGACGACTACCGCCTGCAGTCGCCCGGCCCGGACGGCGTCTTCGGCAACGACGACGACCTCACCAACTGGAAGAAGTAACGTGCCGGTTGCCAGTTGCCAGTTGCCGGTTGCTGGAAACCAGTTGGCGGCGGAGGGGCCGCGTCGGGCCCGTCCCCGTAATGGCAACTGCCGCTCAGGAATCACCCTGATCGAACTGGTGGTGGTCATCGCCCTGATGTCCCTGATGCTGGCCGTGGGCGTGGGCGTCTGGATCCGCTTCCGCCAGAACTCCACCGGCCAGGAGGCCCACGCCCGGCTGGCGGCCATGGCCCGCCGCGCGCGGGTCTTCGCGCTGGAGGAGTCCGCCGAGTCGCGGATGATCCTGGACGTCAAGAACCGCTCCTTCCGCGCCGAGGGGCTGCGCCTGCTGGGCATGTGGCAGATGGAGGGCGCGTCCGACCAGCGCAACAAGCCCGGCCTGGAGGTGGGCTTCGCCGGCCGGGAGCTGTCCGCCGTCGGCGCCATCTACCGCACGGCGGCCGGCCGCCCGGTGGATGGCTACCGCGGCGGCGGCGTCTTCCTGACCGAGGCCTCTTCGCTGTTCATGACCGATCCGGCGTTCGTCTTCCCGGCGGGCGGCGAGCTCAGCTGCTACCTGCGCCCGGAGCGGGACTCCAAGGTCTCCGGGCGGCGGCAGAGCATCTTCACCCGCGGCAAGGAACTGCAGTTCTTCATCAACATCCAGGGGGAGCTGGAGGCCCGCTCGGGCAGCGCCACGTTCTCGACCGGCCACCGCCTGGCCGTGGGGCGCTGGAGCCACGTGAAGTTCTCCTTCGGCCCGGCCGAACTCTCCGTGGCCGTCGACGGCGTGGTCCGCGGGCGGCTCAGCCCCGGCGACCTGCCCTCCCGCAAGGAGGACGGTCTGCCCATCGTGCTGGGCGGCGACGGCGAAGGGCAATTCCCCTTTGTCGGCACGGTCGACGAGCCGGCCATCCGCCGGATGGTCCGCGAGGAGCCCTACACCCTGCCCGGGCACATCGAACTGGTCGCGCCGACTCCCGAGGTGCGCTTCGCCCCGGACGGCATGCTCGACCGCCGCTACCACGCCGGGCCGGTGCGCATGGGCGTCCGCCTGCCAGACGAGTCCGCCCCCGGCGGGGCCGTGACCCGCTGGGTGACCGTGACGATGAACGGGGAAGTCCGTGAGCAGTAGGAGCCGCCGGGGCGCAGCGCCCCGCTCCGCCGCCGGCGTGGCCCTCATCGCCGCCATCATGCTCCTGGCCGGCCTGGTGGCCATCGCCGGGCCGTTCCTGCTGTCCACCGCCCTCGAGGAGCGCGAGAGCCGGCTCTTCGCGGCGCGCTCCCGCGCGCGCATCGCCGCCGAGGGCGCCCGCTCCCGCGCGCTCTGGTGCCTGAGCCGCACCTCCGACCGCGCCGAGCGCGTCGGGCTGTACGGCTTCCCGTTCGACACCCCGGACTACGACACCCTCGAGGAGCTGGAGGTCAGCTTCACCTTCCGCGAGCCGCCGGTGCCGCGCGGCCAGAAGCCGGGCCGGCTCCCGCCGTCCCTGGCCCCCCCGCCGGGCGGCGGCTCCCCGCCAGGCTTCCTGAACCCGCGCGGCGAGATCTGGAAGGCCGAGATCGAGGACGAGCAGGGCAAGATCAACGTCAACTCGGCCACCCCGGCGCTGCTCGGCAACCTGCTGGGCTCGGCCATCCTGCAGCTGCCGCTGGGCCCGGGGGCCGGCGAGCCGTCCATGACCGTCTCCTCGACGCAGGGCTTCGCGGCCGACGGCGACGACCGCACCGTCGACGGCTTCGTCCGGGTCGGCCGGGAGATCATCGCCTACCGCTCCAAGAATCCCACCACCCTCGACGGCCTGGTCCGCGGCTGTTTCAACACCGAGATCGAGGCCCACCCCCCCGGCACGCTGGTCTTCGACGCGCGCGCCTGGGCCGTGGCGGCCTTCAAGCTGATCGGCGCGGCCGGCGGCCGGCCGCTGGCCCGCTTCCAGAGCGTGCCGGCCATCGGCCGGATCTCGGAGCTCGGCCCCGACGCGCAGACCCGCAAGCCCCTGGCCTTCGAGCCGGAGAAGTTCGAGTCCGTGGAGCGCTGCCTGACCGCCGGCTCGTACCGCCCCAAGGCCGACGGCTGGGTGCGCCGCGAGGCGATCATGGGCGGGGCCTTCGACGGCGACCGGCGGGACTTCATCCTGCGCGACAACTCCAACTTCGGACCGGGCACCGTGGTGCGCTTCGTCAGCGCCTCCGGGCAACTGCGCGGCTACGGCCGGGTGTTCTCCGCCCAGTACCGCGCCCAGGTCAGCCCGGCCGGCGCCAGCGTGCGGCTGGAGTACGGCTGCGGCTTCAGCCACGACGGCAACTCCGAGATGTTCATGGAGGCCGAACTGCCGCACGCCATCAACGTCAACACCGCCCCGCTGCCGGTGCTGGCCGCCTGCATGACCGGGTTGGCCCTCCAGGGTGGCGGCTCCGGCGTCAGCCCGGAGTCGGCCGCGCTGGTGGCCAACCGCATCGCCAACTGGGTGGTGCGCGACGAGCGCGGCCGGGACGTGCCGGCCATCCGCAACCGCGAGGACCTCGACGCCGTGCTCACCGCGGCCTGCTCTGCCAGAGATATCACCGACCCCGACCGCCAGGCGATACTGGAGAACGCCACCGTGCCCGGCTCGACCCGCCTGCGGGTCACGACCGCGCCCTTCTGCTTCCGGGCCTACAACCTCTTCACCGTGGAGGCCAGCGCCGCGGTGAACAGTTCGACCTCCGGGCGCCCCCTGGCCACCCACACCATCCGTGAACTGGTGCAGATGCCCAGCGACCCGCGCGGGGTCTTCGAGGTGCGCAGCCAGAAGGAGTTCGAGGAGCAGATCAAGTTCGGCGTCGGCCGCAAGGTCAACACCTGGCCGAACTGGCTGGGCTTCGCCCCCAACAACAACGTGCCGGACGAGAACGTCGCCCCCTCCATCGGCGACGTGCGCCTGGCCACCGGCCGGTCCGGCCGGACGCTCCCCGGCACGGTCTTCGTCGAGCACTTCGACGCCAACCGCCCCGGGCGGGTGCTCACCCCCGACGGCCTGACGCTGCAGGGCCAGGGGCTGGCCTTCCCCGGCGGCTTCGCCACGGGGGCCAACGGCACCATGCCGGGCTCGGCCGAGGCCTGGTTCGCCTCGCCGGACTGGGCCGGCAGCCTCTTCCGCGCCGAGGGCCCCGGCGGGGACCTGCTCAACGTGTTCTACGAGCGCGGCCAGCAGCACGAGCTGGTCATGGAGCTGAGCGACGGGACCATGAACGCCGGGGACTTCCCGACGCGCACCGTCCAGTACCGGCAGCCGTTCTTCCTGGGCGGCAACACCTGGTACCACATCCGCGCGGCCTACAAGTCCTCGCGGCTGGGCGGCCAGGCCTTCCAGGTGGACGGCGGCATGGTCTCCCCCTCCGGGCCGGCGCGCTACAGCCCGATGGCCACCCTGACCGCCGACCTGGACGACTGGTCGACCAAGAAGCTCACCGATCCGGTCAACGTCATGGTGGACGACACCGGCCTCTTCCCGGCCTACGGGGCCTTCATCATCGACGGCGAGATCTTCGAGTACGCCTCCAAGGACGGCAAGACCTTCCTGAACGCCCGCCGCGGCCGGCGCTACACCCAGCCGATGGCCCACCGCTCGGGGGCGGCGGTGCAGATCTACGGGTACTCGGTGGGCGTCTCGACCGTCCCGCTGGTCTCGGGGCTTCTGGCCGAGCCCGTCGGCGCCAACCCCAGCACCCGGATCAACAAGCCGGGCAGCGCCGGGCCGCCGCCGGTGGCCGCCGGGATCGACGACACGGTCACGACCATCCCGGTGCTCTCCACCGCCGGGTTCCAGAGCTCCGGCTACCTGTGGTGCGACCAGGAGTGCATCTATTACGGCCGGATCTCCGCGACCGAGTTCCTGGACTGCGTGCGCGGCCAGCTGGCCGGGCCGGCGGCGGCCCACGCCCACAACGCCGGCATCGCCCAGATCTCGCTCAAGGTCACCAACTACGACAACTACCCGGACCAGGGCACGGTGCAGATCGACGAGGTCAACTCGGCCAACAACGTCGAGTGGATCGACTACTACCAGAAGCGCCGCGACCCGGCCGGCAACCTCTACCTGATGGCCTCGTTCTACCAGAACCCCACCACCCACGTCTGGTACCGCAGCTTCACCCGCGGCTCTCACGGCTCGGGGACGCGGGCCCACGCCAAGGGCGCCAAGATCCTGCCGGTCTTCGACATCGCCGGGCCGAACTGCGGCGACACCGCCAGCCCCCAGTACGAGCCGGTGACCATCGCCAACCCCAACGGCGACCGCGAGCCGCACCGCCTCAAGCGGGTCTGGGAGTCGACCTGGTTCAACACCGACATCAACGGCCGCTACACCGGCTACGGCCACAGCTTCCGGGCGGCCTTCGACGACTTCGTGGCGCGCGACTACCGCGGGGCGCGGCTGCTGAAGTTCCCCAGCGGGGAGCTGCCCACCCGGCTGGTGGTCCTGCAGGCCGGCATCGGCATGCAGGGCTTCATCGACGAGGTGCGGGCCTGCACCGGGCACTCCCAGAACGGCAGCCTGCCGGTGGACTCGCGCGACCCCGCCTACGGCCGGCTCAACGCCACCTCCACCAACGTGCTCGTGCAGATGCCCTCGGACGCCGCCGCCAACCAGATCCCGGCGACCGGCGGCCTGGCGCGCATCGGCGACGAGCTGTTCTACTACCAGGGCCGCACGCTCGGCCGGCAGACCCCTCCCGCGCCCTGGACCCCGCGGCTGCCCTTCCGCAACCCCACGCCGGGCATCCCCCAGTACGACGGCGCCCCGGACGACAGCAACCCCACGCGCCGCAACGTGCCGGTGGTCACGCTCACCAACGTGCGCCGCGCGGTGCTGGGCTCCACCGGGGCCGAGCACGCCCCGGGCGAGGCGGTGACCTTCCTGGAGGCCTTCCCGGTCACCGAGCTGACCGGCGGACTGGCCGGCGGGTCGGCCGGGGGCATGACCGCCTCGGGGGTCGACGTCAACGTGCGCAACGCCGCCGGCTTCGACGACGAGGGCTACCTCACGGTGGGCGCCGAGGCCATCGGCTACACCCAGCGCGCCAACAACACGCTGCGCAACGGCCTGTTCCGCGGCGCCTTCGGGACGGTGGGCCAGGTCCATCCCTCGGGCGAGCTGGTCCAGCCGCTGCCCTTCCGCTACTGGGACCGCTTCATACCGGAGAACGACAGCTCGGAGCTGGCCTGCGTCCAGGGCGGCTTCTCCGCGGCCGGCAGCCTCTGGCAGGAGATGACCCTGGACTTCCTGGGCGCCCCGTCGCGCATCTACGTCCTGGTGCGCTTCGACGGCAAGCCGGAGTGGTCGGCCCGGCCGACCAACAGCGACGGGGGCCTCTACGCCTTCGCCGGAGGCGGCCCCCACGTCTTCCGCACGCGCGCCAACCGGCCGGTGCGCGCCGACCAGATGGAGTACCGCATCCTCTTCCCGTTCTCCAACGGCGACCTCCGCAACACCGCCTGGAAGGAGACGCCGGTGGTGGACCGCATCACCGTGCGCTACGGCAACCCCCTGGTGGTCATGCGCCGGGAGGTGAGCGAGCGATGAGCGGTCAGTTGCCAGTTGCCAGTTGCCAGTTCCCAGTGACGGCCCGGACGGAGGCTGCCCGCGGGCCCTCAACCGGGAACTGGGAACTGCGATCTGGGAACCCCCGTCGGGGCTTCACCCTCGTCGAGCTCCTGGTGGCCATGGGCGTGCTGCTGGTCCTGGGGCTGATGATGATCACGCTGATGCGCTCGGCGCTCGAGAACTGGAACCAGGCCGAGCGCCAGCGCAAGATCTACTCCCGCGCCCGCGCGGTCTTCGACTGCCTCCAGGACGACCTGGAGTCGGCCCTGACCCGCGACCCGCCGGGCTCGCCGGTGGTGGCGCGCATGTTCTGCGAGCCCGACACCCGGAACGCCGGCCGGCAGGTGCTCATGCTGGTGCGCACCTTCGGCTCCGGCCCGGAGCGGCCCTACACCTTCCATTCCGGCGACGCCCTGGATGCGGTGGACCTCCCGGCGGTCGACCCGGCCAAGCCGCGGCCTGACGACGAGGACGCCAGCCCCCTGACCGGCCGCGTCGACGAGGAGGTCTACAACGGTGCCGACGATGACGGCGACGGGCACGTCGACGAGGACCTGGCCGCCGCGGGCGGAGCCGCCCAGGTGGCCTACCTGCACCAGGGCCGGCAGCTCAAGCGGGCGGTCTGCTCGCCGGGCCTGCCCGCCTTCCGCGACACCTTCGCCTTCGCCCAGCCGCTGGCCGACGACGTGCTCTTCTTCGACGTGCTGCTGGCCACCCGCTACACCTCCACCTGGCGCGAGACCGGCCGCGACGGCAAGCCGCTGCCGCTGGTGCCCTCGCCCAAGCACCGCATGGGGCAGGAGTACGGCCCGGAGCGCATCTGGGACTCCACCCGCGGGGTGATCAACGGCTTCTCCTTCTTCGTCGGCCCGCTCTCGGCCGCCGACGGGGACGACGACGTCTTCCCGGACCGCGTGCGCGTCACCCTGGTGGTCGAGTCCGACGAGTACCGCACCGTGCGGACGGACACCATCGGCTTCACCGACGAGGCCGTCGGCCTGGTCCGGGTGGCCTCCACCCGCGGCTTCCCGCCGCCCGGGACCGAGGCCAGCTACATCCTGGTCAACGACGAGTGGATGCACTACTCGGCGATGGACGAGCGCAGCTTCACGATCGACCGGCGCGGCGAGCGCCGGACCGCGCGGGCCAGCCACGCCGAGGGCAGCCCGGTCCGCTGCGGCACCACCTTCACGCGCACCTTCTACCTGCCCGGCAACCGCCAGGAGGAGGCGGTGGGGGTGAACGTCAGGTGAGGTGCGAAGGGTTGGGGGTTGGGGGTTGGGGGTTGGGGGGCCGAAGGGCTCCTGCCGGACCGCCTTGTCCCAAACCGGCAGCCTCCCACCTCCAACCTCCAACCCCCAACCGTCGTGCGGGTTTCACCCTCATCGAGGTGATGATCGCCATGGGCGTGCTGGTGCTGGGCATCGGCGGGGTGCTGGCCATCTTCCTGGCCGCCGGCGCCACCCACCGCCGGGCGCTGGACGAGACCACCGCGGCCATCGTGGCCGAGGGGGTGCTGGCCGACATCCGCGCGGAGTTCAGCCGCAGCTACACCGTCGAGCCCCGCCCGTCCGAGGGCCCCTTCCCCGCCCCGGCCTTCCCGCTCTTCACCTTCCGGGTGGACACGACCATCATCGAGCGCGACCCGACCGATGGCCGCGCCGTGCAGGCCTACGTGGAGGCGGTCGTCATCTGGCAGCGCAAAGGCAAGGAGCGCCAGGAGGTCTACAGGACCATCATGTTCAGGGAGTAGGACGGGGGATGGGAGACGCGTATGCGAATCGCTGACCAAGACCTGCCCCCGGGGCACGCCGGCATCAGCGACCGAGCCGTGGCCAGATGCGTGCCCACCGGAGGTTGGGCTCCAGTCAACCACGCCGTATCCCGCAAGGGGGATCGGAAACTCAAGTGTTCACTTACGGCCTTCGGGGAAATAGCCGGGTTGCCGCGTCCGGCGGACTTGGTGGAGGGCTAGCGACTTGCCAAGTGAGTCAGAAATTGGGGGCAGATCAATCCGAGGGGCCGTCTCTTGCATAGTCTTGGTTATTGCGTTTCTTGCCTCCTGCCAAGTGCGCGATCAGGGTCCAACGTTCCGGTCCCCTCAGGCTTCAAGTATCCAGTATTACAGGCAACACTACTCCGGCTTTCGCGACGAATATGCCTATGTCAAGCAGGCACGGAGACACATGAAGGACATCCTTGCTTCGCCAGCGACTGAGCAGCAGAAGGATCTCCTGACCACGGATTTGGAGGATCTTCTGATAGATGGTCCGCATTTCAGCTTAGGTCAGCTCGTCTTGCTGGACATGGGCGGCCCGTTTCTTGTCGAGCACTCCAGTAAGAGAGCAGCGTATCTCAGGGGGCTTGCACTGAAGATTGACAGGGCGCTAACAGACCGGCCTCATGATCAGGGCATCATCGCGGGATGTGTGGTTTGCATTGAGATGCTGGAGAGACTGGCCGACGCAGGCATCACGGTTAGTACTCGCGAACATAATGTCGACATGAAACAGTGGGCAATGCTTCGCGATGCTGTCATGCTGAAGCTGTCTGTTGAGAGTAAGGTTCCTGAAGCGGGCCGAGGCAACTGAATGGGGAAGCTGAGGCCGAGGACGGAACGGATGGCAGGTTCACCGACGGCCTTCGGGAAAATAGGTGGGGAGCCGTCGGGGGCGGGAGAATGGCGGAAGAGCCCGCTTGTGGTGCGTGAGTAAAGGTCTGTGACTCATGGCTGACAAGAAGCCCATCTACATAACCGGTAGCCCACGCGGGCTTCGCAACCAAGCCGAGAAGTTCAATAAGGCAGCGTGGGCTCTCTACCGTGAAGGGCATCTCGCCATTGCACGGTACTTGGCGTGCTACACTGTGGAATTGGCACTAAAAGCGTTGCGTGCTCACAACAACCGCAGGCGATTCCTCAAGACCCACGTGCTTGCCGAACTCGTCGAGGATGCCGGGCTGACTCAGGAGTTGACCGACAAGTGTGCATCCAGTTCACGCTTCAAGGCCAGCTGGGATGCGGTGAAGGGCTGGAACCCGGAGATTCGATATGAGATCAAGAACCACAACGCCGAGGCTCTTCGCATACTCAATGCCGTTGGTCGAAAAGACGGTGACGGTGACGGCGTTTGGACTTGGCTGTACCCAAAGTGTAAGTCTCGCGGCAGGCTGTGATTGTCTCGGCCCAGGCTCATCCCTGGCGCCGTGCGGTAGCAGAGAGAGACTACGGTAGGAGGCAATGCCCAATGGGCCGATCACCGACGGCCTTCGGGAAATTAACCGGGCCATCCGTGGGGGCTTAGGACGCCATGCCGGACGTAGCTGACCAGCCCGCGAAGCCTCTCGCACCTCGAGGCCGACGGTGATGGCTGTGAACCTATCGGCACAAGATACGTTTGTAGGGGCATGAACGAGAAGGCTCCAAAGCCAGCCCGGCTCTATGATCGTCGCGACCGCCGCCTCTACGTCTGCTGGGGTGGGGCGTTCGGTGCCCTCGCGCTCTCTGGGGCGTTCTGCTGGTTCTTAGTCCGGCCGTATATGGAGGTCAAGGCGACAGTGCAGCGGATCGGATACGCCCAAGGCTGGGACCTGGTCCAGAGCCGAGCCCCATACGAGATCCGGGCGCTTGGCGGCCCTGAGAAAGCGGCGGCCAAGTGCAGTCTCTATGTCCGGTCCCCGCGGTGGTTGACCACCGAGGACTCCAAGTTCGAAGCGTTCCGGATAATGGCGGTCTGTGGCCGGCCGGCGTTCCCCTGGGCGAGAGGCCTGCTGCGCTCCAATGACCCCAAAGTCCGTGCCTGGGCAGTGGCATTACTGGGAAACCTGAAGGATCCTTGCCCCATCGACTTGCTGACCGTGGCACTTGAGGACGCCGACGCACACGTTCGCAGTTCGGCAGCGCAGGCCCTGGGCGAATCTGGCGACCTGCGCGCCCTGGAACCACTGGTTGCTGCTATCAAGGATCCTGACAACAGAGTCCGCTGTCGAGCCGCGTGGGGGCTGGGCGACCTGCAGGACGGGCGCGCGGTGGAGCCCTTGCTCTGCGCACTTGGGGAATCACATGCCGGGCTGCGGGCGTGTGCGGCGTGGGCGCTCGGCAAGCTGCAGGACCCTCGCGCCGTGGAGCCGCTTGGTTGCGCGCTCAGGGATGGTGACCTTGAGGTCCGCGGACAAGCCGCCCGAGCTCTCGGTAGATTGAAGGGCCCGCGCGTCTTGGAGATATTCCTGGAAGCACTCCGGAACCCAGACTGCGAGGTTCGCTGCTCGGCGGCATGGCAGTTGGCCAAGCTGGGAGACCGCCTGGCCGCGGGGCCCTTGATCCGCGCGCTCGATGATCCCGAGGCCAAGGTCCGTCGCATGGCCGCGCGGTCCTTGGGCGAGTTGGAGGACCCTCGCGGCGCGGAGCCGCTTATTGCCGCGCTTAAGGACCCGAACGTCCACGTCCGCGGCCAAGCGGCGATGGCGTTGGGCAAGATGAAAGTCGCTAGTGCCGCCGGATCACTCGAGGACTTGCTGGGGTCCGACGATGTAACTATCCGCGCCGCAGCCGCCGAGGCGCTGGAGAAGATCAGGGCTGAGGAGGCGCCGAAGGAGGCCGGCCGGGGTCAGCTCTTGATCAGTGATTAGTGGCGCGGCGGTTGGCTGAGCGCCGCGCCGCACGTCGCATGAGCGCTTGCCAGCGCCGGCCACCTACTGCTTCGCCTTCTTCAGCCGTCCGACCCACACATCCTTGCTGTTGTAGTGGACCAGCACGTCGCGCTCCGGGTCGTAGTAGCCGACGACGTAGCCGCCGGCGGGGGGCTCGCCCTTGATCTCGACCGGCGTCCACTCGTTGGCGGCCACGTCGTAGACCCAGAAGCCCGGATTGGGCCGGGTGGTGTAGAGCACGCAGCGCTTGGCCCTGGTGTCGTAGTCGAAGTAGCCCGAGGCGGAGCAGCCGCCCGTGGGGGCGCTCGGCTGGGCGGTCTTCCAGGTCTCGGTGTTAATGGAGTAGACCCAGGTAACCGCCTTGCCGTCCTTGTCCGGCGGGACGACCACCACCACGCTCCTGGTGTCGGGGTCGTAGGCGGTCGAGGAGCCGTAGCCGCCCCCGCCGCCCTTGGTGGAGAGGACTCGGGTCGCCTTCTTCTCGGGATCGTAGAGGCCCATGCTGCCGCCGGAGCTCACCCACCAGGACTTGAGGTGCGCGATGTACCGCGCCGACGGGTCGCGGCCGCACTTGGGCGCGTTCTCGGTGACGTAGCCCCACTTGCGCGCGTAGGGGTCGAAGGTCAGGAAGAAGGGCGCCGGCTTCCACTTGGCGAACTCCTCGGCGCCGAGCGCCTCGGCCACCGTCTTGGAGTCGACGAACACCGCGCCGCGCAGCGACTCGGGCATGAAGGCCACGCGCCGGTCGCTGTCGTAGCTCCAGCCGTCGAAGGTGTGCGAGAGCCGCGGCGGCCCGCCGCGCTTGGTCTGGAGCGCCCCGTCGCGTATCACCAGATTGTCTTTCATCCACTCCGGCGGCTTGCCCTGGGCGGGCGCGTCCGCTCCGTAGAGGCAGACCCAGGTGTTCGAGGCCAGGTCGTACTCCCAGACGTCGTTGAGCGGGTGGACGTTGTGGCCGCCGCCCGCGAAGATGGCCCGCTTGCGGTCGGGCATCCAGGCGGCCTTGTTGCTGTAGTCCCGTCCGCGCGGCCCGACCTGGCGGATGCTGTCCTTGGGCCCGAGCCAGTCGAGGTCGCCGGTGACCTTGAGCGGCGGGAGCTTGAGCCAGGTGTTGTCGGGCAGGGCCGCGATGCTGGCGAGCAGGTCCTTGTCCGGAGCGAGTTCCGGTTCGACCTTGCTCACCGCAGGCGGTTCGACCTTGGTTGAGGGCGCGGGCTCGGCGGCGGATGACGCCGGGCTTCCCAGGAGGGGGCACGCGCAGCAGATGGCCAGCAACAGGGGCGACGCCTGGTTCCTCATGATCTTCTCCTGATTCGTCCCGCGGCTACTTGCCGCCTCCGGCCGGCGCCGCATCCTCCAGCGGCCGGACGTCCGCCGTCTTGAGGTCGAGCCGCAGCGCCGAGATGTTGGCCGCGTGGTCCGCGGCCCAGACGAGCTTGCGCTTGGCGTCGTGCATCAGCCCGAGGCCCACGTTGTAGTCCTTGCCGGTGGGCTCGGTGCCGCCGAGCAGCACCGCCTGCCAGGCGTTCTTGTCGCAGTCGTAGAGCGGCCAGCGCATCTTGCCGTCGGCGTCCGGGATGCGCGAGGCGACCAGCACCGCGTCGTGCTCCGGCATGTACACCAGCTCGCGAAAGCGGACGCTCTTGAAGGCCGCCGCCTTGCCTCCGGCCGGCCCCAGCGGGGACGCCTGCCCGGTCTTGTAGTCGTAGGCCAGCACCTCGCCGCCCTGACCGAAGAGGAGCAGCCGGTCGCGCTTGGCGTCGTGGGCCAGGCCGTGCCCCTCGTGGCTCGGCCCGGGCAGCTTCGCCCCGGAGAGCGGCAGCTTGTCCCACTTCAGGCCGGCAGGATCGGGTTTCCACAGGGCTCCGCTGGCCCAGGCCACGGCGCCGCGGGGCGTGGGGCAGAGCCGGTCGAACCCGTAGTGTGCCTCGAACGGCGTGGGGATCGGATTCGGGAACCACTCGCCGGCCGCCGGATCGTAGCAGAAGTAGAGGCTGGCCTTCACCGTGTTCTCCGCCAGGCTCTGCCCGCAGACGATCATCTTGCCCGAGGGCTGGTCGTAGGCGTAGGAGTGGTAGGAGTGCCCGGTCATGAAGGCGCGGTTCCGGTAGGAGACCGCGATCTTCATGCCGCCCTGGCCGTGGGCGTACATCAGCGCCTGCTCCGGGCGGTGCCCGATGTAGAACTGGTTGGTCTTGACGCTGTAGTGCAGCACCGCGTTGCCGACGTAGGCCACGTGCCCGCCGCCCCACATCAGGATCTGGTCGCGGTCGGGGTCGAAGACCGAGGTCCCCCAGGCGCGGTTGTCGTCGGGGTTGTTCTTCTGCTGCTTGCGGTCGCGCGTGGCCCAGACGTTCGGCTGGAGCTTGTCGAGCCACTCCTGCTGCGCCGCCGCGTCGACCGTCCCGGCGCCCTGGTCGTACCACCGGGGGTCGGTGGTGCGGCCGTCGAAGGCCTCCGTGCGGAAGGGCACGCCCTTCTTCTTCGTCCCCTCCGCGTCCACCTTGGTCACGTCGACCCGCGCCGCCCAGGTGGAGAACCGCGGGATCCTGCTCTCGTTGCGGTTGGCCAGGGTGATCACCACGTCGCCGGGCGCGGCGGCGGACATCTCCGGCTGCCAGCCCCAGGTGCTCGCGCCGGTGGTCAGGCTCTCGCGCCTGGCGCCGCCGTCGTCGAGCAGCTGCCACTCGTCGGCGTCGAGATCGTAGATCCAGGACTCGGCCTTCCCGGCGCCGTCGACGAGCAGGAACTTGCCGCTGGTCGGCAGCCACACGAGGCCATGCCCGTAGCGCGGCGCCGGCGAGAGCTTCGGCCGGCGCTGCTCCCAGCTGCGGGTCTTGCAGTCGTACACCCAGGTGTCGGCCACCTGCCGGTCCAGCCGGTACCCGCCGAAGACGAGCAGCTTCCCGCGCTTCTCGTCCGCCGCCGGCCGGCAGTAGGCCCGCTTGGGCGGGACCACGGCGAGGTCCTCGACCGCGTCGTCCAGGGCCTCCCAGCCGTCCTCCGCCGCCGCGATCGTCTCCGGCGTCACCTTGCCCTTGAGCAGGCCCTGGGCCTTGCCCAGCGACTCGACGGCCTTCTTCAGGCTGTCGCCGGCCCAGCCGAACTGCTTCTTCTCGTACTCCCCGGCCTTGCCGGCGGAGGCCGCCAGCTCGGCCGCCAGCGCCCCGACCTCCTTGGCGAGCGCCGCGGCCGCCTCGTCGAGCTGCGCCTTGGCCATGGTTTCGCTCTCGGTGAGGTAGAACCGGGCACGGCAGGCGGTCACCAGCTTGCGGTTGCCCAGCGCCAGGGCCTCGGCCTTGCCGCGGAGCCCGTTGACCAGGTCGCTGCCGAACTGGAGCTGCGTCCACTTCCCGTCCCGCAGCGCCCAGCGGCACTGGCCGGCCAGGACCTCCTTGTTCACCGGGTCGTAGCCCATGGCCCCGAACACGAGGTCGTCCCAGAACGTGTACGGCGCCTTGGCGGCCGATTCGAGGTGCTGCCAGGTGCGGGCCTTGGGGTCGTACTCGTAGGTCTGGCCGAGCCGGTGGAAGGGGACCACCACCTTGCCCCGGGCCGAGTCATAGGCCGCATTGCCCCAGATTTCCATGGTGTGGTTGTAGCCGAAGCCCAGGAACGGCTGCAGGACGCCCTCCGTGGTTATGAACCCGGGGCTCCCGTAGGGCGGAGGCGGCATCTTGCTCGGTCCGGTCACATCGCCCCACTTGCCCTCCTTGCCGATCGGGAAGCGGTTCTCCCAGCGGGACTCCTTGAGGTTCAGGGTGACCTCGGAGTACGGCCCGCCCTTGCCCAGGTTCCCGCCCAGCACCAGGAAGGCCCCCTCCTCGGGCAGGTAGACCAGCCCCGCGGAATTGCGGCCGCCGTACCCGCCGACGTCGAGCATCACCCAGGTGTTCGCCGGGGCCCCCGCGAGCTTGTCGGGGAGCGAGGGCTCGGCGCCGGCGCCGGACGGGGCTGCCCCGGTCGCGACCAGCAGAAGTGCGAGGGACGTAAGCAGTCCGCGTGGCATGTTCGCTCCCTTCTACTTCGCGGCCTTCCTGCCGCGGTAGATGTAGACGTCCGATTGGGTGTAGAACACCGAGACGTTGCGCTCCGGGTCGTAGTAGCCGGCCGCGCCGGTCGCCGGCGGGACATCGCCCCCCGGCTTGGGATCGGTCCACTCGTTCTTGGCCGGGTCGTAGATCCACAGGAAGTCGGCCTTGCGGTCCCCCTGGAAGGTGTAGAGCACGAAGAACTTGGCGGCCGCATCGTAGCAGAGGACCCCGGTGCAGTCGCGCGCGCCGACCGGCGCCTTGGGCTGGACCGGCTTCCACTCGTTGGTCTCGAGCGAGTACGTCGCGGTGCTCGCGGAGTCCACCACCACCACCAGCTTGTGGTCCGGCGAGTAGGCGCCGATGCTCCCGTAACCCGGCTGGCCCTTGGATGAGAGTGGTTTCCAGGCCTTCTTCTCGGGCTCGTAGAGCTGCGTGCCGCACGGGCGGGTGCCGCCCTTGAGGAAGATGGCCTTGCGGTCCGGCAGGTACTCCATGACGCAGGCCTCGCCGGCGTCGGGGATGCCCGTCCAGACGTTGTCCCACTTGCGGGCCACCGGGTCGAACTCGAAGATCCACGGGGCGGGCTTGAGCTTGGCGTCTTCGGGCTTGAGGTCCGCGCCCAGGCCGGCGGCCACCTTGTCCCAGGAGCCGAAGATCAGGCCGCGGGCCGGGTCGAGCCACAGCAGCCGGCGGCGCTCCGGGTCGTAGCACAGGCCGTCCCAGGTGTGGCAGGGGCGGATCGGCCCGCCGCGCTTGGTGGTGGCCACGCCGTCCTTGACCACCACGTTGGCCTTGACCCATTCCGCGCTGCCGCTGAAGTGCGTGTCCGGCGGCGCGAGGCAAACCCAGGTGTTCGAGGCCAGGTCGTACTCCCAGACATCGTTCAGGAAGTGCGGCGCCTGGTGGTTGGCGCCGCAGTACAGCGCGCGCTTCCTCTCAGGCGCCCAGGCCATCTGGCCGGAGTAGCCGCGGATCGACGGCCCGATCTTGACCATGTTGTGGGCGTTGTAGTTCCTCTCTCCGCACCAGGCGATGTCCCCGCCCACCTTGAACTTGGGGAGCTTGAGCCAGGTGTTGTCGGGCAGGGCCTCGATCTTGGCGAGCAGTTCCTTGTCGGGGGCCAGCTCCGGCTCGACTTTCGCGGGAACGGCCGAAGTTGGGGAGACCGGCTCACCGGCCACGGCGGCAGATGCGACCACGGCGAGACTCAGGGAAACGTTCAGAATGGCCTGGCGCATGCTATTTGCCCTCCGGCTTCGAGGCCTTCTTGCCGCGGTAGACCCAGGTCTCGGCGGCGTTGTAGATCACGGTTACGTTGCGCTCCGGATCGTAGTAGCCGGCGACGTTGCCGATCTTGGGCAGCGCACCCTCCGGCTTGGGGTCGCTCCACTTGTTCTCCTTGAGGTCGTAGAAGCGCAGGCGGGCGCCCTCCGGCTGCCCGGCGACCTTCATGTGCGTGTAGAGCACGAACTTCCTGGCCGTCGAGTCGTAGCAGAAGGTGCTCGAGGGCACGATGCCGCCGTCATCGGCGTTCTCCTGGGCCAATGTCCAGCTGCCCTCGTCGCAGGAGAAGACCCAGGTCTTCTGGCCGATGGTGGCCACGACCTTGCGGCTCTCCGGGTCGTAGGCGGTCTCGCCGCCGTTGGGCAGGGGCTTGGCGGCCGGGTAGGCGGGCCACTCCTTCTTGGCGGCATCGAGCCGGTAGACCTTGCCGGAGAACCACCACACGGTCTTGGAGTCAGGCAGGTACTCGAGGCAGCAGGACTCGCCCGACTTGGGCACCTTGGTGAGGACCTCGCCCCACTCGCGCTTGGCCGGGTCGAAGGTGAAGAGCCAGGCCTCTCCTGGACCGGAGCCGTAGGTGTTGAGCAGAGGGTCCTTGGGGTCGATGCCCAGCGCCTTGGCGATGGTGCCCTTGTCCTGGAAGACCAGCCCCTTGTGGGATTCGAGGAAGAGCATCTGCCGGCGGTCGGAATCGTAGGCCAGGCTCCACCAGGTGTGGCAGGGCCGGACCGGCGCGCCGCGCGGGCTGCGCACCACGCCGTCCTTGAGCACGGCGTTGGTCTTCCACCACTCGACCCGCTCCTCCGGGGTCATCTTGGCATATCCGGGCGCCGGGGCCGGATCCGCGCCGTAGAGGCAGACCCAGGTGTTGGACGGCAGGTCGTACTCCCAGACGTCGTTGAAGGGGTGGACGTTGTGCCCGCCTCCGGTGTAGAGGGCGCGCTTGCGGTCCGGGGCCCAGACCATCTTGTTGCAGTAGTCGCGGACCCGCGGGCCGGTGCGCTTGTAGTCCGGGTCCTTGTTGAGCACGCCCATGTCGCCGGTGGTCTTGACCGGCGGGAGCTTCAGCCAGGTGTTGTCGGGCAGGGCCTCGATCTTGGCCATGAGCTCCTTGTCGGGGGCGAGTTCCGGTTCGACCTTGGTGGGTGCGGACCCCGGCTCGCCGGCCAGCACCGGGAGCGAGCTGACCAGCGAGATCCCGAGCGTGCAGATGAACTTGCGCATGGTTCTCTCCATTTCCCTTCTCAGCCCCGCCAGGCGCGCTTGACCGCCCGGCAGGCGAACTCGATGTCCACGGGGCCGAGGTCCTGGTGGCACGGCAGGGCCAGCAGGCCGTCGGCCAGGGCGCGTTCCACCGGGAATCCGCGCCGGGCGCCGTCCGGCAGGATCCACTCCGGCCAGTAGGTGCCCGCCGCCACGCCGAGCCTGGCCAGGCGCAACCGGAACTCGTCCCGGTCCGGCACCCGGATCGGAAAGGCCAGCGGCGCCGACCCGGCCGGCACCCGGGTGAAAAGCGCCAGGTCGCCGATCTGACGGAGATACTCGCAGCAGTTGCGCCGCCTGGCCCGGGCTATGGCGCGGAGGTCGGCGTTGGCGACGACCCGGCGGGAGAGGTCGTCGGGCGGGAGCGGCCGGGCCATCCGCGACAGCGGCCGGTCGGCCTCGCGCAGTCCCCGGCGGACCGGCCCGTGCACCGATCTCTTCGGGGAGTGCAGGCCGGCGACGTACGCGATGTGCAGCCGGCGGGCTCTCCGGGCCAGCGCCGCGTTGCCCGGCCGGCTCTCCGCGTGCACGTCGCGGAGCGAATGCTCCTTGGCGCGCAGCACCTCGCTGTACCGGCCATCGGCTCGGCGCCAGGCCGGCTCAGGCGGGGGCGGCAGCCCGCGAGCGTTGACCAGCAGTGCCCCGGCGTTGGTCACCGGCAGTAGTTTGCGGAGGCTGAAGACGGCAATGTCGCCAAGCGTCCCGGCCGGAGGCACCGGCAGGGTGTGGGCGCAATCCTCGATGAAGAACAGGTCGTGCCGGCGGCAGAACCGGCGGACCTCGCCCACGCCGACGTCGAACCCCAGATAGCGGTACCAGAGCAGCGCGCGGATGCGCCGATCCCGACGCAGCAGCTCGGCGGCGTGGTCCAGGTCCGGAGAGAGGTCGGCCCGCACATGGAAAAAGGCCAGCCGAGCCCCGGCCAGCCGGAGCGGGCCGCTGACCGTGTCGCAGACGAAGGCCGGCACGAGAACCGCCGAGCCGGCCGGAAGCCCGAGCAGTTTCCAGCCGTGGTAGAGCGCATGACGGGCCGCGGCGAAGAGCATGCTCCGCCCCGTGGGCAGCCATTCCGACCGCCTGCCGGAACCGGCCGGGGGCGCGCCCATGCCCGGCGCCAGCCCCGGCACATAGGCCACGCGCAGCGGCACGCGGGCGCGGCTCACCGGCCCTCTCCTCCCGGCAGCAGCCTGACCGGGACGAGCGATCGACTGGCCGGACGCCCCGAATTGCCGCCGGCCAGCAGGGCCTCGAGGTGCTCCAGGGCCAGCCGGGCCATGTCCGCCGTGCTCCAGGCCATGCCCTCGGGCACGGCGAGTTGCGGGAAGTCCCCGGCCCAGCGCTCGCGGCGTTCGGGGACCGCGCCCCACCAGGCGACCAGGTCCAGCTTCGTACCGGAGCCGGCGAGCGCCCGGCCGACGTCGTCGAACACCTCCGGCCAAAGGACCGCCGCGGCGGTCGGTCCGCCCTGCGCCGAGGCCAGGCGCACCAGCGCCTCCCCAGGACTCTTCTCCTCCGGCAGGAAGATGCGCCACTCGGCGGGCGCGGGCAACCCGGCGGCCGCCAGGGCGGCGAGGTATCCGCCGGTCCGCTCGCGGGCGTGCAGGAAGTCCCGGCCGTAGGGGGCGAAGCCCAGCAGGGCGATGCGCCGGTGGCCGCGCTCGATGAGCCGCGAGGTGGCGCGGTAGGCGCCGCCGAAGTTGTCCTGGCTGACCGAGTCGATGCCCTCGTGGGCGGTGTCCACGCCAACCACCGCAACGCCGGCGGCCTTGAGCTCGGCGGCCACGTCCGGATTGTCGGAGTCGACGATGGCACCGGCGATGTTCTGGGCGGCCAGTCGCTTGGCGAGGTTGGCGGCGGTGTCGTTCCCGCGGGCCACTATGAGCAGGTCGCGGCCGGCGGCCGAGGCTGCCTGGCGGAAGTCCCGCTCCAGGCGGTTCATGAACTCCGTCCACTGCCAGGGACCGCTGCTCGTGCCCATCACGTAAGCGATGACCCCGCCGGGCATGGCCGCCCCGGCCCGGACGGTCACGGAGTAGCCGCGGCGCGGCTGGTTCACGAGGTATCCGTCGCCCACCAGCCGCTTAAGCGCCCGGCGGACGGTGATCCGTCCGACCTTGAAGCGCTTGGCCAGTTCCCGCTCCGACCGCAGGACCTCGGACGCGCCGGCCCGGCCGTCGCGCAACTCACCGCGCAGGGCATCGAGCACCTTCTCGGTGAGCAGCGCCGGTCGCACCAAGTGGTTCTTGACTGCTGCCATGCTGGGCTCTCCTGGTTCTATATACTCCTCTGAACCCTGTAAGTTGGCGTCTTTCTGCCCGAAAAGATGTGCTCCTAAATGTCGCTGGTGCGCCGTTTACGCGCGCACAGCCTCCGCCATGGCCTCGACGTTCTGCGGAGGAACGTTCGGCAGGATGGCCTCGTGACTGGGGCTGATCACCAGGCACGGCCCGAGCAGCCCCCGAACCCGCCGGACCTCGGCGCGGACCGCCTCCGGCGTACCGTTGACCAGCAGTTCCTGCGTGTCGATGCCGCCCATGAAGGCGATGCGCCCTTTGAAGTCGCGCGCCAGCGTGGCGGCGTCCATGTCGGCGGCCAGGGCCTGCAGCGGGTGCAGGCAATCGACGCGCGCCTCGATCAACCGGCCGATCACCTTGTGGATGGCGCCGCAGGAGTGCAGGATCACCTGGTAGCCGCGGGCATGGGCCTGGTCGGTGAACTTCCGGAACCAGGGCAGGATGAACTCGTCGAACTGCGCCGGCCCGCAAATCAGGTCGAGCTGCGTGCCGAAGTCGTTGCCGAAGAAGAAGCCGTCCACCTGCCCGCCGGCCCGGACGTAGAAGAGCTCGTTGGCCTCGTAATAGAAGCCGCAGACCCGGTCGGTGACCGCGTGGACCAGCTCGGGCCGCTCGTACATGTTGACCAGGTAGCTCTCGATGCCGAAGAGGTCCATGATGTTGTGGTAGAAGCTGGTCCAGAAGCCGCTGGCCCGGTAGAAGTCCCCGGCGGCGGCGAGCTGGGCCAGGGTCTCGTCGAAGCTGAGGTGCGCCGGGTCCGGCCAGTGGACCCCGCAGCGGTCGATGTCGCCTGGCTCCCGGCAGTCGGCCAGCGGTCCGCCCTGGCCGTGGCGCTCCTTCTTGACGCCGGAGCCGAACATGGCCAACCCCGAGGGGTGCCGGTAGGTCGAGCCCGCGAACTGCGGGCAGATCCAGCGCAGGTCGTCGCCCAGCTTCCGGCGGAGGGCCTCCTCGCTGGAGGTGCCGAAGTACCGGTGGTAGATCGGCCAGGTGTCCCGGTGCGGCTGGCCCATCCAGAAGCCGCAGCGGTCCGCGGCCTTTCCGGAGACGATGGTCCTGATGCGTTCGCGGCTGGTCATGGTCCACCCCACCCCTGCCCCACCCTGTTTCGTAACTTGCTGCGCCCGGCCGCGCCATGTCCGTTGCAGCTGTAGCGCGGACGGCGAGATCATCGCCGCCGGCACGGGCCCGTCAAGGTCTTGCGTGTTCAGCAGACTGCGCCGGTGGCGGTTGACCGGGGGTGGGGCCTCAGTTAGACTGATGCTTCGACACCCGCCGTCATGAAGGAGGATTCTGATGAGCGCCGCCCGCATAGCCCTTGGATCGGTTCTCGTGGCCCTCTGCCTGGCGGCCTCCGCCGGGGCCTGGGAGATCCAGCTCACCGCCGAGGAGTACAAGGAGGTCGGCGGCCAGCGCCGGATCACCTGCGGCGTGCCGCTGCTGCCCGGGCAGGCCAAGGACGTCAAGGACCTGAGGGTGCTCTCGGACGGCAAGCCGGTCCCGGCCCAGTTCCGGGAGCTGGCCCGCTGGTGGCGCGCCGACAACTCCCTGCGCTGGGTGCTGGTGGACCTGGCCGCCGACGTCAAGGGCCTGGAGAAGAAGGCCTTCGTCCTCACCGACGCCAAGGTTGAGACGCCCTCCCCCGCCGCCAAGCTCACCGTCGAGCAGGACGACAACTTCATCACCGTGACCACCGGCCCGGCCAAGTTCGTGGTCAGCAAGAAGAAGTTCAACTTCCTCGAGAAGGCCTGCGTCGACCTCAACGGCGACGGCAAGGCCGCCGACGACGAGAACCTGCTCGCCTCCACGCCGGAGTGCGGCACGGTCACCGAGGACAACCAGGGGCTGAAGTACTTCGGGAGCGAGGGCGTCGCCTCGGTCGCGGTGCTCGAGGCCGGCCCCATGCGGGTCTGCGTCCGGGCGATGGGCGTGCAGCCGCCGCACGAGGGCAAGGGGTACGGTCCGGGGCTCTACGGCTACGACGTCTTCATGAACTTCTACGCCGGCTCGACCGACGTGTTCGCCGACGTGATCCTGACCAACAACGCCACCAAGAGCCGGGGCGTGCCCGCCATGGAGGACGGGTCGCTGGTCCTCAAGCTGGCCGGCGGAGTCTCCGGCTGCAAGCTGATCGGCGACAAGCCCGTGGAGGCCAAGCTCGCGGGGGGCGAGTCGCTCTGCCTCTACCAGGACTCCAACGGCGCCGACACCTGGCAGAAGTGCTCGGGCTTCGGCAAGATGAAGGCCGACGGCTGGGACCTGCTGCCCGACCAGTTCACCACCTTCCGCGGCTTCAAGGTCTGGAAGCGCGCCGGCAAGGACAAGGAGGAGGAACTCGGCGCCGGGAACACCTCCCGCGGCACCCTCCAGGCCTGGAACGACCGCGGCGGCGTCGTGGTGCACATGAAGAACTTCTGGAAGCAGTTCCCCAAGGCTTCCGAGGCCGCGGGCGACGGGACGGTTCGCGTCGGCCTCTTCCCGCGCGAGTGGAAGTGGCCGCACCTGATCCAGGACGGCGCCGCCAAGGGCCATGAGATCGTCCTGCACTTCTTCGGGGCCAAGAACCCGGCGGGGCCCTACGCCAAGGACGCCGCCGGACGGCCGGACGCCGGGGCCATCGGCGACATCTGGGACTCGCGGGTCATGCTCCGCACGACGCTGGCGCACATGGCCGCGGCCGGGGCGCTCTCCGACCTCGGCCCCTACACCCCGCCGACCAAAGGACTGGACAGCGGCCCGGGCAACCGCACCTCGGCCGACGACAAGCGCATGCTCGAGGAGGACAAGCTCTACGGCAACGCCTACGGCTGGCGGATCTACGGCGACCGTTGGCGCTCCAACGGCGGCCACGGCTCGCTCGGCGCGCGCCAGCCCATCGACGAGGACAACTACCTCTACCGCTGGTACGTGACCGGCCACAAGGGCTGGTTCGCGGCCGGCGACGCCCGCAGCCGGCACTGGCGCGACGTGCGCCGCTACCGGATCGACGGCGTCGATCCGATGAGCTACAAGGACTGGGGCGAGTTCCGCAAGAACAACATCTCCGAGCGCGACGAGTGGACCAGCCGCCCGCAGCCGGCCGACGAGGAGATCAAGAAGTACATGCAGGGCCTGCCCGGCTACGCCAGCTCCTGGTCCTTCCCCAATCCGGAGCACTGCACGCTCGATCTCAACTACGACCGCTACCTGCTCTTCGGCGACCAGCGGGCGTTCGAGAACATGCGCTACAACGCGGCCTTCGGGGCCTTCTTCTCCCGGGACAACGCGCCCAAGCCCGGCTCAGACATCAAGGGCATCGGCCCGTGCATCGGCCGCGACCGCGGCTGGTCCTGGCGGACCATCGAGCGCTACTGGGAGCTGACCGGCGACAAGCGCGCCGACGAACTGCTCAAGGGGATCATCAAGGCCTACGAACCCCTGATCGGCAAGACCGAACTGTGGTTCGCCTCCCCGGAGTACCAGCGCACCTGGTTCACGCAGATCTTCAGCCGGGCGGCGGCCATGACCGCGCTGCACACCGGCGACCCGCAGGCCCTGGAGATCGTCAAGGCCCTGGCCAGCGACAAGGGCGAGAAGCCCGTCGACTTCGCCACCATCCTGGCGGTGACCTATCACCTGACCGGCGATCAGAAGTACAAGGACTGGCTGGCCAAGCCGCTGGAGGGCGACGCGCTGCTCGGCGTCGGCGGCTACTACCCCGCCAGCGCCCACTGGCTGGCCAAGCAGCCGCCGAAGGGGAAGTAGCACAAGGCGCAGAGTGCGCCGCGGCCCTGGCTACCGGCCGACCAGCGCCCGCGGGAAGAGGATGTTGTTCTCTAGGTGGATGTGCTCGTGCAGGTCCTGCTCGACCGCCTCCAGGCCCTCGTAGAGCGCCCGGAAGGACGGGCAGGCGTCGTCGGGCAGTCGGTAGCCGGAGGTGGTTTCCCGCAGCTTCTGGAGCTCCCGCCCGGCCTGGCGATGCTCAGCTTCGAGGTGCTCCAGGTGAGGCCGGAGGCGGGCGACGACCTCGTCGCCGCGCCCGGAGGCGGCGCTCGCGGCCGTCTCGAGGATCAGTGGGAAGACAACCTCCTCCTCGGTTAGCAGGTGGTGGGTCAGCGCCGTGTCCATGGACTCATAGGTGCCCTGGACGGTGCGCAACTCATCGCCGTGCCGCTCGCCGTGCGCAGCCAGCACCCTGATAAGGAGGCCTTCAAGCCGCGGCAGCTGCGCCTTCATGAAGGTGTGATGCCGTTTGAGGATGTGCGCGGCCAGGTCCTCCAGCGGAGCCGAGCGCCAGTCCCTGGCCGCGTCACGGCCCGGCGCGGGCTTGGCCATCGCCCGGTCTAGGCCGTCCAGCAAGTCGGGGAGGCTGAGGTTCTTCTCGGCGGCGGCCTCTTTGAGCGTGTGCTGTCCGCCGCAGCAGTAATCGATGCCCAGCCTTTCGAGCAGCATGCGCATTCCCGGATGCCTCACGATCAGGTCGCGCACCGCCATATTCCCAGTGATCTTCTGGGCCATGTGGTTCCTCCTGCCGACCCCGGCCGGGATCCTCTGCTAGTGGACGTGGCCCCCGGCTTCTCCGCCGTGCGCTTTCTCCTCGCGGGCGTGATCGGGGCCTGCCGCGCCGATCGTGTCGTGCAGGCCTTCAACGTAGTGGACGAACACGACATAGGCCTCCACGTACTTGCGCCCGGCCTCAACCGAATCGTCCTTGTGCTTCCTGGCCTCCAAAAGGCGCTCGAAGCGCTCCCTGACTCCCTTCTCGGCCGCCTGGCCGATCTCCCTGGCCAGGGCATCGCCCTTGCCGTCGGCGATCGCCTTGTCCGCGGCGGCGACGATGGGTTCGACCTGTCCGGCGGGCTTGAGGCCTGTGTAGGGTGCGCCTTCGCCCGCTCGGTGCAGGCGCACCAGGGTCTCGAAGAAGAAGGTGTCGGCCAGGTCCTTCGCCTCCGGCCCCTTGGCGCGGACGGCCACGGCCTTGGCGAAGGCCGCCTTGATCTCCGCCTCATGCTCCTTCCCGACCCACTTGAGGACCGGCGTCACGTCGCCCTTATCCAGGGCCGACCGGGCCTCGGCAACCACCGGACCGTCCAGGGTGTCGCAGTGCGCATGGGCAAGGCGCGGCGCAAGCAGCCACCAGCCCATCCCGGTCAGGGCCAGAAGAGCTGCACCTGTCGCCACGATCTGAGCGGGTCGCATGCTGAACTCCTTTCGGCTGAGGGGACCGGAGAGGGCTGCCACGTCTGCACACCCTGCCGACAAGCAGGATGGACGCGGGAAATCCTTTGGTTGAACGGCAGCCGGGGGCCGTCAATTCCCCTCAGGGAGCTCGAACCGGGCGACGACAGCCCGGTAGTGCTCGTGGATCAGCTTGCGGTCGAACTCGAACATCTCGGCGAGGATCCACTCATTCTCGCCGGCGCTGAAATAGTTCATCGCCGCCGGGAAGAACACTTTGTCCTCCTTGCGGATGTGCTCGGGATAGAACCCAGCCAGGTCCTCCAGCGCCTTGAAGATGCGGCCGGTGGCCTCGCCGGAGCCGGAGCGCCAGGCAGCGGGGCTTCGGGGGACATGACACTTTGGAGGTAGGAGCCAGCAATGCGAAATTACGACTGCCACGTGAGGCACATCACCTGACGCCCATCTTCAAGAAGTGGCACGACATCAACGTTGAGTACTGCAAAGCGGTCGACAAGGACGCAGTGTACTGGAACACGGAGCGCGTGAACGTAGGAGCACTTGCGGCTGCGGTGTGGCTGCGTCACTCGCAGGCACTGGAGGAGTTTTCGGCCGGGAGGAGCTTTGGCCGTCACCAGCGACAAGGGAGGGCAGACCTGTGCTTCAACTGGTGCGGGACGGACTATGTGATCGAGGCCAAGCATGAATGGGTTTGCCTCTCACCGCAAGCAGGCGACGCTGCGAAGCGGTTCGATCCGGCGCTGAAGAGGGCTAGGAAGGCTGCTGTTGAGAGCAGATACCAAGGCAAGAGACGGCTGGGCATCGTCTTTGCGGTCCCGTACATCCACAAACAGTACGCCGACCACAGCCGTCCTCTCGTGGACAAGTTTCTGGCCAGGCTAAAGGAAGGGGTCGACTACTGCGCCATGTGTTCGGTTTTCCCGCCTCCTGCACGCAGGCTCCAGGCACGCGGGCACCTCTTCCCTGGCGTGGTCTTGCTGGCAAGAATGCCGAGACGGAACTTGCCCCGGTGATGACCACCGCGGGACCGGTGACCATCGGGCTCGGGGCCGGGGGCGGACCACGCTCTCCCATTGTCCGGAGAGGCGTTAAGCGCTCCAACAGGCCGTTGCTGAGTCCGTCCGGTCAATATTCACAACTGAAAATGCGATGGACGCCGAGCCTCGGCGAGGGCTTGTTGTCATGACCGTTGGGGCCGCGCAGGTCACCGCCACCACGCTGGAGACCTCCGACAGATCGTCGGCCCCGTCGCGGGCCTTGACCGCGAACCGGGTCATCATTCGGTTGCGGGGGGCGGTGGTGGTGACGGCGGCACCGACTCGGTTGTCGGCGGGGCCGGTTGAGCCGGCTCGACAGGCGACTTCCGGCTGCGCAGCTCGTCGGCTGCCTCTTTGAGCGACTTCCTGATGTCCTCCAGCGCGGCGCTGAACCCGGTCTTGGTCTTCTCCCAGGCGCTGTCGCCGGAGTCCTTCAGCCCGGCCAGCCGGTCTTTGGCCTCGGCGATCTTGCGCTCGATCTCGGGCTTCTGCTTCTCGAAGCGATCCTTGATCTCCGCTTCCCTGGCCTTGGCCTGGACGGCCAGATCCTCGAACTCCTTCTGGAGGGCATCGAGCGTCTCCCGGGAAGCGGCGGCGAACTCGCGGGCCGCGTCGGAGGCATTCTGTTTGGCGGCATCCCAGTGTTCCGCCGCAGCGTCCGGCTGAGCCTTGGGCTGCGGGGGCGGGTTGAGCGGCTTCTCCGGAGCGCCCCTGCCGCAGCCGTACAGACCCAGCGCCACCGACAACGCGGCAAGAGCGACAAGCGAGCAGAGCTTCATGGATGACATCCTCGGATGGGGCCCCGGCGCATCGCCCTGGTAACGGCACCGGATCGGCCCGGATTCCCGGCATCCCCGCCTCCGGACCATTCGGCCCGCTCAGGCATTCGCCAGCTGCATCCGGGAAAGGAGCCGGTGGACCGCAGCCTCGTCCAGCGCCCGGCGGTTCTCGCCGAGCATCTTCAGGATGGACGGCTCCGTCTCCGGATCGATGAAGAACCGGTAGAAGCTCCCGCTCTGCCGGCCGTACCGTGCGGCGTAGCGCGGCTCGGCGGTCGCGAGGTCGAGGCCCAGCAGCACCGCCGGCGCGGAGTTGACCCGGGGACAAGCCCGCTCCTCCCCCTGCTGTTCCATGAGCAGGATCCGGCGGTAGAACGACACGTGCCGCGGATTGACCGTGATGAGCAGGTCGGTGGAGCCGGTCAGCCGGCGGGCGGTCAGATAGGCCAGTTTGAAGAGGTGCTTCATGATCTCCATGCCGCGGCACAGGTCGGGCTCGACGCTGGCCAGGCTGGTGATCTCGCAAGGGCGCCGGCCGCGCGCGCGCATGGCGGCCAGTTCCCCGCCGTAGAGCCCGTCGGCCGGCAGCCCCTGCGGAGAGTCGGGCACCAGTGTCAGGGTGGCCACCGGCTCGCCGGATCGCTCCACCAGGAGGGTGGTCGTTTCCGGCAGGACGTCGTGGGGGCCGTACCACAGCCTCCGGCTGTTGGGCCGGGCGTACTCCTTCTCCAGGTACTGGCGATAGACCAGCCCCCAGGCCTTCAGGCGGTCGGCGCCATCGGCGGCCACGCGGATCCGGTACTCGCCGGCGGCTCCGAAGCGGTAGCCGTGCACGTCGGTCATCACCTGCCGCCCGAGCGCCGCGAAGGCCTCGGTCAGGCGGCTCCTGCCGGCCGCGGGGGCCGGCAGCGCCGGTCCGGCCGGCTCCGCCCGCTTCCGCCCGCCGGCCAGGGCCAGCCGGGCGCGGGCAGCGAGCGCGAAGGCCCGGGCGATCAGCGAACCGGACATGCACTCCGGCCGCTGGTCGCACGCCGCGCAGAGATTGTCCGGCATGTGCTGCTCCTTGGCCTCGATCAGTCCGGCCAGGGAGTGGGTCAGCACCCCGCCCATGGGCCTGCGCACCGCCTGGTCGTTGCAGCAGATCGAGGCGCCGTCGGCGGCGATGAACAGCTGGCTGTTCCAGACGCAGGGGAACCGGAAGCTCCGGAGCAGGTCCAGGAACTCGCCGGGTCGCGGGAAGAAGCGCTTGAAGGACAGGCTCATGCGCACGGCCACGCCGTTGATCTCACGCCGGTCGTGGCGGGCAAACAGGTCGCGGAACATGTCCACGCCGCCGCCCCGGCTGCGGACCAGGCCGGTGCGGTTGGCGGCCGCCGGGAAGAGCACCAGGTTCAGGGCGCCGAGCCCGGCGGCCCGGGCGCGGGCGGCGAGAAAATCCAGCGTCCTGGCGAAGTCGCGCCGGACGATCTCCCGCTCCGGCGGCGAGATGTGGAAGTGCAGCGCCCCCAGGCGGCCCCCGGCGGCCAGGCGCATGGCCGCCTCGATCCCGGGCGTGACCTGCCCGAGCAGTTCGGCGCCCCGCCTGGCGTCTCCGGTCATGATCGCCCCGTAGGCCTCCGGGTCGGGGGTGGGCAGGGAGACGATCAGCGTGATCCGGTTGCGGGCCAGGGCCTCGAGCACGCCGGGGGCGGCGAGCCTCGACCCGTTGGTGACCACGGACACCTCGGGGGCCGGCATCCCGGGGACGTCCCAGCTGGCGGCCATCCGCCCGAACATGTCCATGCGCCCGGCGAACTCCGGGTGGACCGTGGGCTCGCCGTCGCCGGCGTTGGCGACGTAGCGGATGCGTAGGCCCTGGATCGCGGCCTCCCGGATCCGCTCGATCAGCCGGGCGGTGATCTCCCGAGGCTGGTACTCCCGCGGCCCGCGGTAGCCGGGCTTGTTGACGCCGCACATCCGGCAGTTGTAGTTGCAGATGCCGTGCGCCAGGCTGTTGTTGATGGAAATCGGCCGCCTCGTCCTCATACGGCACCTCCCAGCTTCGGCTCGGCGGCCGCCGGAGCAGGCGGCGTCCCGTTGCGGAGACAGCGACAGGAGCCGCCGGCCTCCTCCGGGGACTCCTCGCGGCTGACAATGCGGAGATCGTCGGCCTCCAAGCCGAGGTGGCGCAGTGACCTGGTGACGTTCCGCCCCAGGAAGGCCCGGTGCCGGATCATCCAGTCGACCACCGGCTGCATCATCCGCCAGTAGCTCCGGCTGGCCCGGCCCTCGCGGATCAGCCGCGCGAACTCCGGGGCGTACGGGTTGTAGCCCAGGTTGCGCAGGTCGGAGTACATGAGCAGCCAGTTCAGCCGGCAGTTGCTGTGGACCGGGCTGGCATGCTTCCGGTTGCGGATCAGGCCCAGTTCCACCACCGCCTTCATGACCTCCTCCTGGCTGTAGTCCCAGGCGTGGAAGGGCGCGATGAAGCGCGGGAATCGCGTCCCCGCCGGATAGCGCTTCGGGTTCCAGAACCGCTCCAGCTCCCCGGCACCGAACAGCCCGCTGTCTCGCAGGACCGGTGGGGTCCAGTCGGTCTCGGCGATCATTTCCCGCGGGAACTCGTAGACCAGCCGTCCCGGCTCGGGCTGGCCCGGAGAGTAACCGGCGAAGACCAGGGGAATGCCTTCTCCGGTGGCCACCTGCAACGCGTAGCCCTCGGTCAGCGGCGCGCAGACGTAGCACACCGTGCGCACCGCCCCGCGGGGTTCCTGGTGGGTGAGCAGGTGCCGGACCATCCGGCGGTAGAAGTCGGCCGGCGGAGTGTAAACCAGATGGTCGACATCCAGCTTCGCCACCGTCCGGCGTATGTTACTCCAGGCCACCTCCGGCAAGTGGCCGCCCACGGTGAAGGCCAGGGCTCTGAGCCCGTGTTCCACCGTCAGCCGGTGGAGCAGATAGCAGCTATCCTTGCCGCCGCTGAGCGCCACCAGGCAGTCGTACCGTCCGCTGCTGCGGCTCAGGCAGGAAGCGATGGCCTCGGTCAGATCGGCTTTCTGCTCCGGGCGGTGATAGATGCCGCCGCCCTGGCTGGCGCCATCGCCTCCGCGGCAATGGGCACAAAGCCCGTTCGTGATGTCCGCCCCGGGAGCCCGGGAGGGAAGCAGGCAGGCGGAGCACTTCTTCATCTTGCGATCCTCCATGTCCTTCTCTGCGCTTGGAGATGTCAAAAGCAAGCCTCGCGCCACCGGCTGGCGGGTCGCAAGTGGCCGTTTGTGGGCTGATGAGCAAAGCAATGAAAGATCCACGCAAATAATAGGCTGGTTTTAGGGCGGTTACCGGCTTATATTATGGGCGTAATGGCGGGGAGGATGGCTAATGGCGAAGCGGAAGAACAGGCATCCTGTCATCGAGCATTATCTGGCCGGGCAGAAGCTGCTGGCCATCCTGCGCGGGCTCCCGGAGCCGGCCGAACCGGTGGTCCGCGCGCTGCGCCTGCTCATGGAGTCGCTGGAGAATCCCGCCGACCACGACGCTGCGCTGGAGGCCATCGGGGTCTCACAGGGCGTCGACCCCGCGGGGAGCGACTTGGACTTGGTCGTCCTCTGGTACGCGATGTGGGCCTTCATCTCCGTCAGGGAGGGCCGGCTCGCCGAGGCCGGGGCGCTTCACCGGCGGGCGCACGCCCTGGGCGATGGGGCGGTGATGCCGGACGTGATGCACACGCTGCTGTCCTCCGAGGGGGTTCTGGCCAGCATGCTCGGCGACAAGAACCGGCGCCTGGAGATCATCGCCAGGCAGCGGACGGCGCCCGGGGTTTCGCCGCACGTTCGCAAGCGGGCCTTCCTGGACTACGCGGTCTACATGGCCCAGCTCGGCCGCGGCGCGGAGGTCGAGACAGAGGTCGGCGCATACATCGACTCCGAAGGCAAAGCTGATGCCTTCAGCCGTAGCTGGATCGCCCTCTTCAGGCTGCTGATGATGGCCGAGGGGGGCGGCCCCGGCGAGACCGTTGGCCTCGCCACAGAGGCGGCCGCGGGCAGCGGCGACGTGCGCAGCGTCGCCCTGAACGCGCTGGCCGTCATCGACCTCATGCGCGGACGCTGGACCCCGCCGTTCACCGTCCCGGCCGGGGAGAACGCGCCCCCGGACTTCCCCTGCTGGGAGATGTCCACCTGGTGCCTGACGCAGCGTCGGGCCGAGGATGCCCTGGCCTGGGCGCGGGTGGCGGTTTCCCGCCAGCCGAACCTGCACAACGTGACCGGGTTCCGGTCCCTGACGCTGGTCCGGGCCGAGCTGGCCTGCGGCAACGGCGAGGCTGCTCGGCGCCTCATGGACCTACGCGGAGAGCACGGTTTCCGCCATTGCCTGGACGGGTTCTTCCTGGCCCGCGCCGGACTGCTCTCCGGCCGGTTCGACGAGGCCGCCCGGTGCTTCGCCGGGACGGTCCGGGCCTGCGAACTCCAGCGGGCAGAGGCCAGGCTGGACTTCGAGCTGTGCTTGGCGCTGGAGCTGGCTCCAGGCCAGGTCCTCCGCCTGGGCCGGGCCGTGTCCCTGGCCGCCGACGCCCGCCCGGAGCCCGCACCGGAGCCGGAGCCCGCGCCATCCGGCGGCGGGTCCCTGGTGGGCCGGAGCGAGGGCATGGAGGGGGTCCGGCGCGCCGTGGCGCGCTTCTCCTCGCTCGACGTCCCGGTGCTGATTTGCGGCGAGACTGGCACCGGCAAGGAGTTGGTGGCCCGGGCGCTCCACGAGCAGGGGGCGCGCCGTGGCCGCCCGTTCATCGCGGTGAACTGCGGCGCCATCGCCGAGAGCCTGCTGGAGTCCGAGCTCTTCGGACACGAGAAGGGGGCCTTCACCGGCGCGGGCCGAGCGCACCGGGGCCTGTTCGAGGAGGCCGCCGGGGGCACGCTCTTCCTCGACGAGATCGGCGAGATGCCGGCGAGGCTACAGGCCGCTCTCCTGCGCGCCATCGAGACCGGACATGTCCGGCCGGTGGGCAGCGCGGTCGAGCGCGCGGTGTCCTGCCGGGTGCTGGCGGCCACCAACGCCGACCTCGACCGGCTGGCTGCCGAGGGGCGGTTCCGCCAGGACCTGCTCTTCCGGCTCAAACGCCTGGAGATCTCCATCCCGCCGCTGCGGGATCGCGCCGGGGACATCCAGCTGCTGGCCGAACATTTCCTGGCCGAGGGCCGGGCCGACGGCCGGCGCCCGCTGATGTCCGCGGAACTGCGCGGCGCGCTTCAGGCCGGCAAGTGGCCTGGCAATGTACGCGAGTTGCGCAACCGCATCGAACGCATGCGGCTGCTGAACTCCGACAAGCTGGCCTACGACCTGGCGGACTTCGCCGACCCGTCCGGGCAGCAGGCGTCCGCCGGCACTCCCCGCACGACATCCTCCCACCCCGACACCGCCAGTTCCGCCCGCAGCAACGCCCCCGAACCGGCCGTCGGCGCGGAGGGCCGGCCCGCAGGTGAGCGGGGGCATTTCGGCGAATTCCTGCTCTCGGAGCGTTCCGCGCTGCGCCGGGCCGCGCGGATGCGCGACCTCTTCCGCCAGCACGGGGTGCTAACCCGCGGCGAACTGATGCGCTTCATGCAGATCTCCGGGGAAACGGCCACCCGCGACCTGCGCGCGCTCATCGCCGACGGGTTCGTGCGCAAGGTGGAGCCCACCCGCTCTGCGCGCACCCACTACTTCGAGATGATCGGTGGGAAGGAACCCCGCCCAGGGACGGTGTAGGGCGAACGGCGCGTCCGGCTGGGCAGGATTTGCGCCAGCTGGGGTGGGGATTGCCGTCGGGGCGGTTTGCAGCCCCGCCCCTGCTGTGGCCCTTGCCGCCTGGCCCCTCCGCCGGTAATATTGCGGCCCGAGTTCCACGGACTGGTTGCCGGAAGGATCGGATTAGGAGCCTAACATGGACATCGCCGCCGAAATCAGGGCCAACATGCAGTCGCTCGCCGCCAACGTCTACCCCGGCCGGGGGATCGTCATCGGCCAGACCCCGGACGGCAAGAAGCTGGTCCAGGTCTACTGGATCATGGGGCGCAGCGAGAACAGCCGCAACCGCGTCTTCGTCCAGGAGGGCGAGGTGGTCCGGACCGCGCCGTTCGACGCCTCCAAGGTCAAAGACCCGTCGCTGATCATCTACAACTGCACCCGCGTGGCCAAGCGCGCGCACGTCGTCACCAACGGCGACCAGACCGACACGATCCACGACGCGCTGGCCAAGGGCGGCTCGTTTGAAAGCGCGCTCGACACCCGCACTTTCGAGCCGGACGAGCCCAACTTCACCCCGCGCATCTCAGGCGTGGTCGATCTCGGCGACAAGCTCCACGCCTACAAGCTGGGCATACTGAAAACGGTCGGCAACAACCCGGAGCGCCCGGTCCGCCAGTACTTCAGTTTCGGCCGGGCCATTCCCGGCGCGGGGCACATGGTCACCACCTACAGCGGCGACGGCAACCCGCTGCCGTCCTTCGCCGGCGAGCCCAAGCTGGTCGAGATCTCGGGTGACATCGCCGCCGCCGCCGATCTCTACTGGAAGTCGCTCAACGCCGAGAACCGCGTGTCGCTGCTGGTCAAGTTCATCGACGCGAAGACCGGCGCGAGCGAGGTGCGGTTGGTCAACAAGCACAAGCCGGCGTGAGCGGCCGGGGCGGCGTCAACGCAGAGGTCACAGAGGGGCGCGGAGGACGCAGAGGGATACCCTTGACGTCTCCGGCGGATCAGGTGCTGAGGACGTAACGCCCCATCGTGTAGTGCTAGTCGATGCGGAAAGTGGAGCCCCCGCGCTGCAGTAGCGCCGGGTGTTCTTTCGCACCAAGAGTGCATGTGTCTGCCCTCTGCGACCCCTGCGCGTTCTCTGCGTCCTCCGCGTTGAAAATGGTCCGTCCGCATCACGGAGGACACGCGGCCCGAGACCGTAGGGGCACGGCATGCCGTGCCCCTACTTCACCTCCACCGTCACCACGTTGGAGATGTCGGAGAGGTTCTCCGCCGCGTCGCGGGTCTTGACTGCGAACCAGTACTTGCCGGGCTTGAGACCCGAGATCTCGAACTTCTCCTTCGCGCCGGGCGCGCCGGGGGCCGGTTCGCCCTTGGCGTTGGCCGCTGCCCAGAAGCTCAGCCCCTTGCCCGCCTCGCGGCTGTCCTCCACGATCTCGGCCGTCGCGTACTTGAGCTGGTAGCGCGCGGCCTTGCCGCCCTCGGCGCCGTCCCCGCCGGGCGCGGTCAGGGTCACGGCCACCTTGCCGCCGCCTGAGGCCTCCACGGCCAGATCCTTGACCGCGGCCGGCGGGGCCTCGTCCTTGCGCGGGTTCGCCTTCAGGTACATGTAGGGCTGGCAGTAGCGGACCAGCCGCGTCCACATCTTCACGCTGCAGGTGCCCTGGCGATAGTGGGCCGGCTGGGTGAAGTAGAGCTTCAAGAGCTCGGCCGCGCCGGCCTCCATCATGTCCTTGTACTTGGCCTGGCCGGTGAGCAGGTAGGCGTAGGTGTAGCCGTCGAAGATGTGGACCTCGTCGATCCAGTCCTTCTGCCCCTTGCGCGGGCGGAAGAACTCGACGGTGCCCAGGCAGAAGTCGAGCGCGTCCTCATCGCCGGTCAGCCAGGCCCACTCGCCGGCGGCCGAGGAGACCGTGCCCAGCTGGAAGTTGAGCGGCCCGCCGCCGCCGTAGAGTCCGAGGTTGGCGCCGCCCTTCTGCTGCTTCTCGCGGATGATCCCCAGCCCGCGGTTGAACTCGTCCATGTACTTCTTCTCGCCGGTCAGGTCGTAGCAGGAGTACAGCCCGCGCAGCGCCCAGGCGGCGTTGCGGCCGTTGAAGCTCCAGGCGTTGTCCTTGTGGTACGAGCCCTGGGCCGCCTTGATGTGGTACATGCCCATCCAGTCCATGGCTTCGCGGGCCTCGCTCAGGCCGGTCATCAGGTAGTAGAGGGTCAGCCCCCGGCTCCAGGTGTGGCTGGACTCCGGCCACTGGTGGCCGTAGCCGCCCTCGTGCGCGGGGATGCCCATGAGTTCGCGGGCGGACTGCTCGGCGTAGCTCATGAAGGCGGTGTCGCCGCTCCGCGCCAGGTGGAGGAGCAGAGTGTAGTTCAGGTCGTACTCCTGGAACTGTCCGAAGTACCACCAGATCGAGTCCTTGACCGAGTCGCCGAAGTGCCAGACCCCGAACTCGTCGTTCTTCTCGTGCTCCACGCCGATGGAGCTGTCGTAGGAGTAGTTGAGCTTGCCCTTGGACCAGTCCTCGTGCACCGCGGTGAAGGCCCAGTCGTCGTAGGTGCCGAACTCGGCCTTGCCCAGCGGCACGGCCGCAGCGAAGACTTTGCACTTCGAGTCCTCGATGTACCAGGCTGGGTCGCAGAGCACGTAGGTCGGCTTGTCGAAGGCCTTGGCGAACTCCGCGGCCTTGGCGGCGGTCGCATCGCCGGCGTGGAAGTACCAGAAGGTCTCGTGGGTCAGGTGCCCGGAGCCCTCGAAGCAGTGCGAGCGCTCCCAGCGCTTCGGCCACAGACCCATGACCACCTTCCCGTCGGCGCCGAGCTCGACGGTCTTGGGGAACATCTGCCAGAACCAGCGCACGCCGACGGCCACGCCGCCCGAGGCGCTGGAGAGGTCCGCCCAGCCCAGCGCCCGGTTGCCCTGGAGTTTCTCGGCCTCCGCGCCGCGCTTGCCGGCGAAGAGCTTGTAGCCCATGAACGGGCAGCCCTCGCGTTTGGTGAGTATCTGGTGCTGGCCCGGGTCGTACTCGTAGTAGGGCTTGTCCTTGCCCTGCTTCTTCATGAACTCGGCGTTGCTCTTCAGGCCCGGGTCGAAGACCTTGTTCTCGGCGACCTGCCAGACCCAGCCGGCGGAGCTGCCCTGGTACATGTAGGCGTTCTCGCCGGCGGCCAGCTCCCCGACGTGCTCGGCGTCGCCGCCCAGGACGTACTTGGCGGCACCGTCGAGCTTGAGGTTCACCACCAGCTCCGCGGCCTTCACGAAGTAGTTGCCCTTCTGCTGGGCCCGGTCGACGTAGTAGGGCCAGCCCTTGAAGTGCCACTCCTCGCCGCCGGGGAAGGGCTCGCCGAGCATCCGCAGGGTGTGGAAGACCCGGACGAAGGGCTTCCCGGCGTAGAACTCGTAGCGTACCGCGAAGCCGACCTTCTCTCCGTCGCGGCCGGCCACCTTGGCCTTGCCGCCGCGGCCGTCGGCGACCTCGTAGCCCTTGGAGTTGTCACCGGCCTTGATCACGCCCTCGACCAGGACGTTGGCGCGGACGGGGCCGCTCTCAAGCACGGTGACCTTGAGCGGCTCGACCAGGTCCTTGGTCGAGCAGTAGCGCACGCCGTCCATGCCCTCGACGATGAATCCGGCCTCGGCGCCGTCGCCGACCAGCTCCTTGCCGCCGACCTTGGCGCTCTTGAAGAGCGAGAGCTTGGCGGTGTCGATGACCGCGTCGAGGGCGCCGGTCGAGACCGCCACCGCGCCGGCCTCCTGCTTCACGGAGACGCCCGCGATCGGCGCCGGGTTCTTCCCTCCGGTGACGAGCGTGTAGGCCGCCTTGCCCGAGGCGGGCACGTCGGCCTGGAAGCTGACCAGCACCCATTTGGGCGGCTTGCCGTCGCTATCCCAGTGGCGGTTCAGCACCGCGAACTGCGCCGGCACCGGCTTGCCGGCGGCGTCGAGGACGGCGAGCTCCGAGACGTCCTTGATGGCGCCGGCCGGCAGCGGCACGCCGCCCGAGACCGGTTCGGCCGTGCGGGCCACGCCGGCGCGCTCGGTCAGGTTGAGCTTCACGCTCAGTTCGCCGGCGGCAGCCAGTGAAGGGCCCAGAAGAACCGCGCCCAGGACGGCCAGGATCGCTCTCATCGCCTCGTCTCCTTCGCCTGCCAACTTGTCCGAGTCATCCGCACAACCTGCCAATCCCCGGGCACACCTTCTCCGGGCCGGGTTGCCCGGTGGGTTTGCGTCGAAGCTACTTCTTCTTGGCGGCAGCGAGCCGCTTCTTGACCTCGCCGAGCGCCCAGCGGGCTTCGGACTTGACGGTTTCGTCGGGATCGCGCTCGGCCGCGGCCTCCAGCGGCTTGATGCTGTCTTCCCCTCCGCACCCGGCCAGCCCTGCGGTGGCCGCCAGCCGCACCCAGCGGGAGTTGTCGGCCAGCGCCAAGACTAGGCCTCTGCTGGCCTCGGAACGGCCGCTCTGGCCAAGGGCCAGGGCCGCGCGGTAGCGGACGAGCTTCTCGGCCGAGCCCAGGGCCTTCTCGAGGACCGCCATGCCGCTGGCGGTCCCGGCGGCGGCCAGCGCCGAGCCCACCTCCACCTGGCCGGGCTGGTCACAGCTGTCGAGCAGCTTCTCGGCTTCGGCGGCCGCGCTTGTCCCGGCAAGCCGGACCATCGCCGCCGCCTCCGCGGCCAGGGCCTCCGGCTCCTTCTCGACGGCCAGCGCGGCGCGGAGCCCCTCGACCGCCGCCCTGTCGCCCTTGCGGGCGAGCAACCGCGCAGCCTCGGCGCGGACGCCCTCCTTCTCGTCCTTGAGGAAGGCGGAGAGCTCCGCAACCGGCCCCTCGAAGGAGAGCAGTTCCATCAGGCAGCCCTTGGCGCCGTCGATCTTGCCGATGGCCTTCCTGAGTTCCTCGCGGGCCTTGTCGCCCCCGATGGCCATGAGGGCCTGGGGCATCACTCCGCAAGTCATCTTGTTCTTGCAGTTCCACATGATGTCCGCGGCGGTCTCGGCGCTCGGGTCCTTGTCGAGGCGCGCGAGCGCCTCGCGCATGGCCCTGACTCCCTCGTTCTCGTCGAGCGCGCGGCGCTCGACCTTGGGCGCGGCGGTCATGAGCCGGTGCGGCGCCTCGGAGCACGGCCCGCGGCCGTCCAGCTCCATGGCGACCGACAAATTCTCGACCCTCCCGCCCGGCGCGTCGAAGGAGTAGCTCTCGCCACTCCTGGTGACGACGCCGCTCATGGAACGCTCCTGGCCGTCCTGTCGCCAGGCGTGGGTGATCCGGACGCCCGCCTCCGCCGGAGCGCCACCGGCCGGGTCGCAACCCCAGGCGAACCGGGCCTGGACCATCTTGCCGCCTTCGGCGTTCTTCTGCGCCGAGCGGCCCAGCTCGTATTTCACGAAGACCCGCCTGGCGGGCTTCGTGAGAGGGACCTCGGCGTTGCCCTCGAAGCACCAGTGGGCCAGGTACGGCGCCGGGTCACCCTCCCAGAGCAGCTTCCAGCCGGAGGGCTTGTCGATGGCGTACCAGATGCGGTAGGTCTCGTCGGCGGGCACGTCGGAGTCGCTGCGGAAGGAGCCGCCTACCCCGGCCCAGGCGATGCGGCGGCCGGCCGGGACCGGCAGTTCGTAGACGATGTGGCCGGTCGCGCCCTTTTCCTTCGGACCGATCTCGGTATAGGAGCGGCCCTTGACGGCCAGGTCCCTGATCTCGCAGGCGCGCTTGGCCGGGTCCACCTCGACGTCGTAATTGATGGTCTCCTCGAAGACCTCCGCGCCGGGGGCGAAGCTCACCGTCATGCGGTTCTGACCCGCGCGGACCGCCGGGAGGACCTTGGCGTTGAGCTGGCAGGCGGTGTCGATGCCCATGGCCAGCACCCGCGCGTCGCCGGGCGAGGCGGCGGCCAGGAGCTCGAAGCGCACCCGGTAGCCGTAGCGTCCCTCGACGTGCTTCGAGACGTCCACGGCGAAGTCGCTCTCGCCGGCCTTCGCCGCGCTCCAGACCTCCTGCCAGGAGGCACCCTCGTCGGTCGAGACCAGCACCCTGACCGAGTCGGCCTCCGTCTTCCGCAGGCAGCGACCCGAGATCACCGCCGCGCCGGAGACTTCGCGCTTCTCGATGTCCCCGGGCCAGCCGGCGATCACGTAGGGCAGCCACACCCGGAAATCGGCGTGGGCGGTCCTGGCCGCCGCCGCCGGGCCGAAGCCCGGCCCCGCAGCGTCGACGTTCTCGTCGGCGAAGACGCCGGCGGCGTATTGCTGCGCTGCGGCCGACAGGTCCGGCCGGTAGACCAGGAGCCCGTTGCCGAAGCTCTGGGGCGAGCCGTCGTCATTCCGCATCGACTCTGGGTAGAGGTCGGCCTCGTGCTCGAAGGGGCCGGGCCAGGGGTCGACGTAGCCGATCCCCTTGCACTCGCCGGCCAGTCCCGGCTGGCAGTTCCACTTGCCCACGTTCTTCCAGGAGCGGGTGAAGCGCTCGCCGGGCCGCAGGCTCATCTGCATGGGGTGCGTCGTCCGGAACTTGTCGTGCTGGTGGTAGTGGACCGCGTGGTTCATCATGTAGCCGGTGAAGATCTGCTTCTGCTCGTAGATCATCATCGGGCGCTTCACCGCCGGGAAGAAG
>Ga0302248_1000151_pt1 | contig 74821 bp, 64 predicted proteins | sample AAG_UR_Leu_MG_FD_193528 | JGI IMG/M metagenome (GOLD analysis project Ga0302248, IMG submission 193528) | Enriched activated sludge microbial communities from anaerobic digester in WTTP, New Holstein, Wisconsin, United States - AAG_UR_Leu | ecosystem: Engineered > Bioreactor > Anaerobic >...
TAACCCTTTCGGAGAAGACTGCTGGGCGAGCTGCTTGAGGGAAAACCTCACGAGCAGTTCCTATGGGGAGGGGCTGGAAACGGGCCGGGAATATGCCCAGGAACCGCGCCAGTCCTTTACCCGACAGATTTTCTTCGGTTGGTGGAAACGTCATCTGAAGGTTTACCACCTGATTTCAAGGAGCAAATATGGCCTGATGATGTAGATGCTGGCCGGATTGATCACCTATATCCTCTTGGCCATTTATTGCCATGATGAATATAAGGAACATGTCTCCGTCAAGCGGCTCAGGAAAATATGCATCAAAATCCGTAACGAAATGAGCCTCGCTGATATTGTCAACAATACCGGCATATGGTTATATCAGCCGCCTGGCTCAGAATCTTCATATGCAATTACTTAACCGGACATTACTGTGTCATTGTAAGCATTCATATTGACAGACAAGAGCCAAGGCGATATATCTGAATATCAGAAAAGACAGATTTTCAGAAGAGGTCGATTATGGGCGATACCGTACAAGTGAGACAGCGAGGCGCTTTGACCTTGCCCGCCAAGGTGCGGGAGCGTTATAAGATCAAATCCGGCGACACCTTCAACCTGGTGGATTTCGACGGGGTGCTGATCTTGTCACCCTTGGCCCCCCTGGCGCCGGAGTTGGCCAGAGAGATAGAAAAGGCGCGTCTGGAAGCCGGCCTCACCGTAGAGGAGATGCTGGCTGATCTGCGTCGCCAGCGGGAACGCTACACCGCCGAAAGATACGGCGCCGATGGCAAATAAGCTGAAGATTTTCCTCGATGCCGACGTGATTTTTGCTGGCGCGGCGGCGCCCTCGGAACAGAGCGCCAGCCATGTCATCCTGCGAATGGGGGAACTGACGATTCTGGATTGTGTAACCTCCGAGCAGGCGGTAACGGAAGTTGAACGGAATCTCCAGGAAAAGCTTCCTTTTAAATTGCCCGAGTTCCGCCTGTTGGTAAGTCGCTGTCTGCGAGTCATTTCCGACCCACAGCCGGCGACTTTGTCTAATTATGAGAACATGGCGGACGCAAGCGATATGCCGCTACTGGTCGCGGCCATTCAGGAAGGGTGTTCATTCCTGATAACCTTCAATATCCGTCATTATCATCCGGATCATGAAGAAATCAAAGCCTTGAAGCCCGGCGATTTCATCATCACTTTGCGCCAATTACTGACGCAGATGTCAGGATAAGCCAGCCACCTGCCTATGTTGAAGAGGGCGGAAATCTCTCAACGAGGCTACCCGCAAGCAGAAACAAGCATCCGTTTGTCAACCACTTTTGCCAGCCTGGCGCAGCGGCGTCATCCGGATAACTACGCCGTCCCCGGCGCCACTTCGCAAATCCTTATCCTTAGGCAACCTTGCCTGCAAGACACGGACATAACCCCGGAACGGCGACTATTCGGCGGGAGAAGACATCCTCGTCAGGCGGCGGGTCCTGACGATGGCCACAGCACTGAGGAAGGCGATCCCGGAGAGGATCAGGACAATGCCGGCGGCCTCCCGGAGCGAAGGGATCTCCCCGAGTTGCACGGCGGCGGCGGTGACGGCGATCACCGGCGTGGCCAGGGTGCCGATGGTGGCCATCCCTGCCGGGAGACGCTCCAGGATGTAAAACCAGAGCAGATAGGCGATGACGCTCGTGAAGATGACGTTGTACGCCAGGGCGGCAATGAACACGGCTGTCCAGCGGATGGGCGGCGCCGGCAGCAGAAGGGCCAGCAGGATGAGAGGGATGGCGCCGTAGATCATCTGCCAGGTCGTAACGGAGAGGAGCTCGAATTCCGGACTCCTCCTCATGATCCGGGTGACGATTGCGCTCCCCGCCCAGGAGATGCCCGCCAGTACGGCGATGACGCTTGACCAGAGCTTGGCCCCCACCGCCTGGAAGTCCACCATGAGCCCCAAACCGGCAAAGGCCAGGATCACCGCCAGCCATTCCATCCCCCGGATCCGCTCCCCCAGGATCGGCCAGGCCAGGAGGATGACCCAGAACGGCATGGTGTAAAGAAGAATGGCCGTTTTCCCCGCCCCGCCGCTCACCAGGGCATACATGGGGAGGCCAAGGCCCAGGGTGGTGGAAAACAGACCCAGCAGCATCGTCCCTTTGATCTGCCGGGGCCGTAACGGTTTTCCTGACCACATCAGGAGCGGTAAAAGGAAGGCGGCTGCCAGGGCCACGCGGAGGGCGGCAAAGACGAAGGGATCGCAGAAGCGGAGCCCCTCCTTCATCACCACCCAGTTGTATCCCCAGATCAGGCTCAGAAAAACGAGGGCCAGATAAGGCCTTCCTTTGACGGCGGTGGGGTGGGAAGGGGCATTCATGGGAGACGAGACTAAAAGAAGGAACCTGTGCTGTCAAGACATTCCATAAAAATTTGCCATTTCTTGACAACAGGAAACTTGCTTGGCATTTGCGTGTGGAAGGCGGATGTTATCTCAATCATGCATCGGCGGTGCGGCAGCAAGGCGATAGGGATAGGTGTCGGCGGGGTCGTAGGGGTCGGGGCTGTACTCGAGGACCTGGGATTTGACCCGGGAGCGGACGGCATGGGCGATGCCGGGCAGGATCCGCACCCGCTCTCCCGCCTTGAGGATGACTTTGCCCTGCACGCCGGTCCGTGGATCTTCGAGAAGCAGTTCCACCTCGCCGGAGATCACGTACATCCGGTCCGTCTTCTTCCGGTGATAATGGTGCCCCCGATCCACGCCGGTCCGGGCGGAATCGATGTCCCAGTAAACGATCTGACGGATGGTGGCATCCGGGCGGTTGATGATCTGGGCCATCTCGCCCTTCTCGGAAAAGATCCGCCGCTCCACCTCATCGGGACCGCCGACCGGCAGGGATTCGATCAAGATTTTGTCAGCGAAAGTTCCAGCTTCAGGCATTGATATCGGCATCCATAGCGATGTTAACCATGTGCCGGCGCCCCTTCGGCGCCGGGAGGTCAGGACCCCCCCTGTCCGTACCCGGCAACGAAAAATGTGCCTCGCCGCCGGAAATTATCGACTCCGTCCAATCTGGCGACAGTTTGCGTGACATAACGGTCTCCTGATCCTGATCCAGCCTCACGCCCCCAGGTAGGCCCGCTTCACCCCTTCGTCGTTGCGGAGGTTTTCCGCTGTATCCGCCATGACGATCCGGCCCGTCTCCATGACATACCCCCGGTGGGCCACCTTCAGGGCCATATTGGCGTTCTGTTCCACCAGAAAGATCGTCGTCCCGTTCTCCCGGTTGATCCGGCGGATGATGTCGAAAATGAGGCGGACATAGATGGGGGCCAGGCCGAGAGAAGGCTCGTCGAGGAGAAGTAAGCGGGGGCGGGCCATAAGGGCCCGGGAAATGGCCAGCATCTGCTGCTCGCCGCCGGAGAGGGTGCCCCCCGGCTGGTTCCGCCGCTCCGCAAGGATGGGGAAGAGTTCGAAGATATGCTCCATGTCCTTTTTGACACCGGCCTTGTCCTTGCGGAGAAAAGCCCCCATGTCGAGATTTTCCGTCACCGTGAGATAGGGGAAGATCCGGCGCCCTTCCGGCACCTGGGAAATCCCCAACGCAACGATCTCGTTGGGGCTGACCCCACCAAGACTTCGACCCATGAACAGGATGTCGCCGGCACGCGGCGGGACAATGCCCGAGATGGACATCAGGGTCGTGGATTTGCCCGCCCCGTTGGCCCCGATGAGGGTGATGATCTCCCCCTCCCCTACGCTGAGCGTAATATCCTTCAGGGCCTGGATGTTGCCATAATAAGTCTGGACGTCTATCAATTCGAGCAGGTCGCTCATCGCCCCTCCGGTATGTCCCGTATGGCGGAGGGGTTCTCCGCCACCGGGTGAAGATCTCCGCGGAAAGCGAGAACCGCCCCCATTTCGATTAGTTCGACATGCTTACTTGAAAATGGGAACCGTCCCCACTTTTTCCTTTTTTTTGTCACCGGATCAGGGCTGTCGCCGAAAAAGAGAACCGTCCCCATTTTATTCCTCCGTTTCCTCGCCCAGGTAGGCCTTGATCACCACGGGATTCTCCCAGATCTCCGCGGCGGTCCCGGCGGCGATCCCCTTGCCGTAGTCGAGGACATAGATGCGGTTGGAGATGCTCATGACGATCCGCATGTCGTGCTCGATCATCAGGACGGCTATTTTTTCCTCATCGCAGATCCGGCGGATCAACACCTCGAGGGCGTCGGTCTCCCGGGGGTTCATCCCCGCCGCGGGCTCGTCGAGGAGGAGAAGGAAGGGCTCCGTTGCCATGGCCCGGGCGATCTCCAGGCGGCGCTGATCGCCGTAGGGAAGGTTCTTGGCCAGCTCGTTTACCTCGCCGGCAAGGCCTATCTTTTCCAGGATGGCGTAACTGCGCTCCACGATATCCCTTTCCTCCCGGCGGGTCTGGGGATCCCGGAGTACCGCCCCGAGGACCCCCGCCCGGGTCCGGCAGTGGCGGCCGATCATGACGTTCTCCAGAACGGTCATCTCCTGGAAGAGGCGGATGTTCTGGAAGGTCCGGGCCAACCCCGAGGCCGTGACCTGGTGGGTCTTCAGACCGTTGAGGCGCCGCCGTTTCTTCCCCGGCGGCGTCACGAAGACATCCCCGCCCGAGGGCCGGTAGATGCCGGTAACACAATTGAAGAAGGTGGTTTTCCCCGCGCCGTTGGGGCCGATCAGGGCCACTACCTCCCCGGGCTGAACCTGGAGGCTTACCTGGTCCAGGGCCCGGAGCCCGCCGAAATTCATGGTCAGTGCCTGGACATTGAGGAGGGGTTCCGTCACGGCGTTCATCTCTGCTTCTCCGATCCCCGATGGAATTCATAGATCCGGCGGACGCCGCTGACGATGCCCTGGGGCCGGAAGATCATCATCATCACCATGATCAGGCCGAACAGCAGCATCCGGTATTCGCTGAAGGCCCGGAGATATTCCGGTGTTAGGATCAGAACGAAGGCGCCGATGATCACGCCCAGGATGGAACCCATGCCGCCCAGGACGACGATGGAGAGAATCATGGCCGATTCGAGGAAGGTGAAACTCGCCGGATTGACGAAGGTCGTCTTGGCGGCGAAGACCACGCCGGCGAGCCCCGCCCAGGTGGAACCCAGGGCGAAGGCCGTGAGTTTTGCCGCGGTGGGATTGACGCCCATGGCCTCACAAGCCGTTTCGTCCTCCCGGAGGGCCACCCAGGCCCGGCCGATCCGGGAGTTCTGGAGACGGTTGACCACAAAGATCGTCAGGAGGCACAGAAAGATCATAAGGAAATAGATGTAGATCGTGGCCCCGTGGAGATCCATTTCCCAACCGAAGAGACTCGGCCGGGGAATCCCGGCGATCCCGCTCGGACCGAAGGAAAACTCGTTCCAGTTTTCCAGGACGAGGCGGGTTATCTCGGCAAAGCCAAGGGTGACGATGGCCAGATAATCACCCCGGAGACGCAGGACGGGAAACCCCAGTACAATGCCGAACAGGGTCGCCAGGAGGGCGCCCAGGGGCAGGGCGGTCCAGAAGCCGATGCCGAAATGGTGATAGAGGAGGGCGTAACTATAGGCGCCCACGGCATAGAACGCCACGTAACCCAGATGGAGGAGTCCCGCCAGGCCGACGACGATGTTGAGCCCCAATCCCAGCATCACGTAGAGGAGGGCGTTGGTGACGATATTGATCTGATAGGTCGAGGCGAAGGGAAGAAAAGGGAAGATCGTCCCGGCGGCGGCCAGGATCAGCAGCAGGGGGCGGCGGAGTTTCGGGTCGTCCGTTAACCGGCGCAGCGAGGGTTTGGCCGGCGGGGCGGAAGCGACTGTCGCTTTATGAACATCATCCGGTGCCAAAGAGCCGATTTCCCCTTCCGGAATCGCCACCCCTCCCCGCTGGGCACTGCCGGTCGCCGCGGTGGCGCGGAGTTCTCCCGGCCGATCCGACGGCGCCGTCATCCCTTCCTTTCCCGTTCCCGCCGTCAACTCACTTTGCCGCGCGGTCCGGACGGGAGGCTTATCTCTTCTTGCCCCCCGTGCCTGGCGTACCAAGAAATATCGCCAGGCGAAGGACCCCAGAAAGCTTCCCGCTCCCACATACAACATGTTCACCCAACGCCATTCGATGATGTTTTCGATGGTATTGACGCGGATCACCAAAACGGGAAAGGTCAGGAACATGAACCAGAGGGCGATGATCAGGGATTGGCGGATCTGGACAATGGCGGGCAAGGGAGCGGCTCCTCTTATACTTTCTGCACCGTCGAACGGCCCAGCAGACCGGAAGGACGCATGATCAAAATGATCACGAGGAGGAGGAAGGCAAATACGTCCTCGTAATCACTGGAAACGTATCCAGTGGCGAAGCTCTCCGTCCAGCCCAGGACCAGGGCCCCCAGCACCGCCCCGGGGATGGAGCCGATCCCGCCGAGGACCGCCGCCGTAAAGGCCTTGATGCCGGCGATGAAGCCGATGTAGAAATTGATCCGGCCGATGTGGGAGGCGATGAGGACCCCACCGATGGCGGCCAGCACCGAACCGATGATAAAGGTATAGGAAATCGTCCGGTTGACGTCGACCCCCACCAGCATGGCCATTTTGCGGTCCTGGGCCGTGGCCCGCATGGCCTTCCCCATCTTCGTGAACTTGATGAGGAGGGTCAGCAGCACCATGGAGACCGCCGTCGTCATCAGTATGATCAACTCCGTGGAACCGATACTGAACCCCAGTCCCTCCAAGAACGGCAATTCGGGAAGGAGGCTGGGAAAGGGAAGGAAATCCGATGTCTGGGCCAGCATGACGTAATTCTGGAGGAAGATGGACATGCCGATGGCGCTGATGAGGGGCGAAAGCCGGGAGGCCTGGCGCAGGGGCTTGTAGGCTATTTTCTCCACGGTAAAGCCATAAGCGGCGGAGTAGATGATCGCTACCGCCGCCGCCAGAAAGAGGACCGAAAGTCCCGAGATCCCCGCGAAGGCCAGGACGGAAGAAACGATCAGGGCCGTGAAGGCCCCGATCATGTAAATCTCCCCGTGGGCGAAATTGATCAGCTCGATGATGCCGTACACCATCGTGTATCCCAGGGCAATGAGGGCGTAGATGCTGCCCCGCGTCAGTCCTCCAAAAAAAAGCTCAAGGAAATAATCCACTTATCTCTTCTTCTTCGGCGCCGGTGCGGCTGCTGCCGCTGTGGGCACCTCGACATAGACCCCGTTTTTCACCTGATACATGGAAAAGCCCACGCCAATGGCGTCGCCGTTCTTGTCGAACTTGATCTTTCCCAGGGGGGTATCCACCGGGTAGGTACGCAACGCCTTGGCCACGGCGGCGTATTTGGTGGATTTGGCCTTCTGGATTGCCGTCAGGAGGGCCTGGGCCGCGGCGTAACCATTCAGGAAGAAGGCGCCCGGATCGGCATTATAGGTCGTCTTGTGCGCGGCGATGGCGGCGATGGCCAGGGGATTTTTGGTGGTGTCCTTGGGGCCCGAGGCATAGACACCTTCCGCCGCCTTGCCGGCCACCTTGATGAAGGTGTCGTCCTTCACCCCGTCATCGGAGATGAAGTAGGTGTTCATCCTTTTCTTGCGCATCTGGATGACGATTGAGGAGGCCTCGGGATGATACCCCCCATAAATAACAGCCTCTGCCCCGGATTGTTTGATCTTGTTCACCACCGCGGAATAATCGACGGCGCCGGGGGTGATCCCCTCGAAGAGGACCACCTTGGCCTTCTTGGAGGCATCGATGAAGGACCGGGCAAATTCCGCCAGGCCTTTCCCGTAATCTCCCTTGTCGTGGAGCACGGCGATCTTTTTCACCTTCAGGACATCCATGGCAAACTCGGCATCCAGGCGGGCCTGGGCGTCATCGGAGGCGATGGTGCGGAAGAAATTCGGGTACTTGCCGCTCTGGGTCAGATCGGGATTGGTGGCGGAGGAAGACATGGTGACGATGCCCGCATCTTTATAAATGCCCAAGGCCGTTTTCGTAGCCCCGCTGCAGATATGTCCCAACACCACATGGACGCCGCCGGACACAAGCTTGGTGGCGGTGTTCGTCGCCACTTCCGGTTTGCAGACGTCGTCCTCAGCCAAAATCTCGACTTTCTTCCCCAGGACGCCGCCCTTGGCATTGAACTCTTTGACCACCAGTTCGGCGGCCCGTTTAGTGGGCAGTCCGTAAGAAGCAAGATCGCCGCTGTGGGCCCCGGCGACACCCAGCCTGATGGTGTCCGCCGCCGCGGCGGAACCGGTAAGCAGGAACGCCAAGCCAATGCCAATAAACCAGGACACAAAGATACGCGCAGATGATTTCACGACCATATAACCTCCTTTTCCTGTTGTCTGGGTTAGAAGCCCGTCCATACTGTAAACATCCCTACCTCGTCAAGATGAAAGCGGGGATTTGCTCTTTTTCTTGAAGAAGATCCGCAACGGCACGGTGTCGAAACCGAAGGCCTCCCGGAGCTGATTGGCCAGATAGCGCTCGTAGGAGAAATGGACCGCCCGGGGATCGCGCACAAAGAAGATGAAAGTCGGTGGTTTGACGGCGACTTGGGTGACATAGGCAAAGGCGTTGGGGCGGCCGCCGGACCGGGACGGCGGATTCCGGTCCGTAAATTCCCGTACCGCCCGATTGAGGTCGCCGGTGGAAATCCGCCGGGTGTATTGTTCGTAAACCTTTTCGATCAGGTCGAAGATCTTCGTCACTCGCTGCCCCGAAAGGGCGGAGATGAAAATGATCGGCGCAAAATCGAGGAACTTGGCTTTGTCCTTGATATCCTTTACGTAAACGCCGATCGTTTCGTTGTCCTTGACCACCAGATCCCACTTGTTGACCGCCAGGATGCAGGCGGTGCCCCGTTCGTGGGCCAGGCCGGCGATCTTGACGTCCTGCTCCGTAATGCCCTCGGCGGCATCGATTAGGATCAGTGCAATGTCGCACCGGTCGATGGTCTTGAGGGCCTGAACGATACTGTACTTCTCCAGGGTAAGGCTGACGCGGCTCTTGCGGCGGATCCCCGCCGTATCGACGAGGAGATACTTTCTCCCCTGCCGCTCGAAGGGGGTGTCGATGGCGTCCCGGGTTGTCCCCGGCATGGGGTTGGCAATGGTCCGCTCATAACCCAGGAGCCGGTTGATCAGGGATGATTTCCCCACGTTTGGCTTGCCGATGACGGCGATGCGGAGCCGCTCCTCATCCCGCGGCGCCTCGACCTTCTCGGGAAGGAGATGCACCATCGCATCCATAAGCTCGAAAACGCCCTGGCCGTGCTGGGCGGAAAGGGTAAAGATTTCTTCTACTCCCAGACCGTAAAAATCATAGGCGAGTTGCTCGTGTTTTGGGCCGTCGATCTTGTTGACGACATGGAAGACCGGTTTATCGATTTCCCGGAGCATGGCGGCTATTTCCCGGTCCGCCGGCGTCAGCCCGTCGCGCCCGTCCATGAGAAACACAATGATGTCCGCCTCTTCCATGGCGAGGGTGGTCTGTTCCCGCATCTGGGCCAGGATGCCGTCGGTAGCCGCCGGCTCGAAACCGCCGGTGTCGATAAGGACAAACGGGCGTCCCTGCCAGTCGCCGTCGGCATAATTCCGGTCCCGCGTCGCCCCCGGCTCATTGATGACGATCGCCTTGCCCCGGCCGGCCAGGCGGTTGAAGAGGGTGGATTTGCCCACATTGGGCCGGCCGATGACGGCAATTACCGGTCTCATGACCACACCGCCGGGGTCCGGCGATAATCGCCGCCAATAGTGATTTTCATCCGGTACATTTACGTTCCTTCTCCTGCCCGGCCGACCCGGACTTGACGACCCGGCAAAATGGAGTCCTCATGAACTTGGACGGCGCTTTCAGATCTAAATGCTAAATAGTGAGTCCCCAGAGCCACCGCTAAAAATCAAATCCGAGTATAGCGCTTCCCGGCGCGCCGCGGGGCATGAGAATTTTTTGTGCGCCGGTCATTTTGCCTCTTTTCGTTTTTTTGCCGCTCGATGTCAAGAAATAACCGTGCCGGGCTTTGCTGAAGGGCCAGCGGCGGGAAGCGGAGCGATTCGTCCGGTGACGCCGGAGAGGACTTATTGCCGGGTAAAACTTTATTTTCTTGAAATACATCGCCGGTTCATATAGAAACCACTCAGACTACTTCAACTCCGGGGAAAACATGCCGCAGCACCGAGAACCTCCCGCAAGCCCGGCCACACCGTCGTCAGAGCGCCGGAGCAACCGCGTTCCGAGAGAAGCCGGAAGCGATATTTTCACCGGAGAAGCCGGCGAACTAACGGAATTCTACCGCACTTTCCTTGATTCCATGTCCGATATGGCCTACCTGAAGGATGAATCGTTTCGCCACATCATCGCCAACGAGCCGCTCCTGAGATTCTTCGGCAAACGGGAATCCGAGGTGATCGGCAGGACCGACTTCGAACTCATGCCGGAAAAGGCGGCGAGAAGGTGCCGGATGTCCGATACGGAGGCATTGGAGACCGATATTATCCACACCGACGAAGAGCCCGTGGGCGACCGTATCTACGAGACCAGAAAATTCCGGGTAAGAATCGGCAAGGACGAGTACGGCATCGGTGGCTACATAAGGGACGTGACGGATAAGCGCCAGGTCGCCTCCGCCCTGAAGGCGAGCGAAGAAAAATTCCGCGCCATTGCCGAGACGACCCCCTCGGCGATCTTCATCATCCAGGACACGAAAGTCCGCTATGTCAATCCCGCCTTTGAACGAATCACCGGTTACAACCTCTCGGAATTGCAGCGAATTGATTATTGGGAACTGGCGCATGGCGATTATCGGGAACTCATCAAGGCCCAGGGTCTGGCCCGGCAGCGGGGGGAAGCGGTTCCGTCACGTTATGAGTTTAAGATCGTCACCAAGAACGGGGAGGAGCGGTGGATAGATTTTGCCGCCACCAATCTGGAATACGAAGGGCGTCCCGCCATGCTGGGAACGGCCATCGATATAACGGACCGCGTCCTGGCTGAAGAAGCCATCCGGAAAAACGAAGCGCAATACCGCCTCCTCATCAACAATGCCAACGAGGCGATCGTCGTCGCCCAGTTCGGGGTCCTCAGGTTCGCCAACCCCAAGACGATAGAAATGACCGAATATTCCGCGGAAGAGCTCCTTTCCCGCCCGTTCACGGACTTCATCCATCCTGCGGACCGGGAGATGGTAAAGGAACGTTTCCAAGAAAGGGTGGCAGGCGGATCCGCTTATCCGGAGATCTATCCCTTCCGCTGCGTGACAAAAACGGGGAAGGTCATCTGGGTGGAGATCAACGCCGTCTCCTTTACCTGGGAGGGGCGGGGGGCGACGCTGAATTTTCTTACCGACATCACCGCCCGCAGGGAAGCGGAAGATCGCATCGGGCAGACTATCGCCCGGCTGGAGAAATCCATTGAGGCGATCATCCAGGTCATATCCGCCACCATCGAAGCCCGGGACCCTTATACGGCGGGCCACCAAAAGCGAGTGGCCGAACTCGCCCGGGCGATTGCCCTGGAAATGGGCCTGTCGCCGGAGCAGGCGGACGGCATCCGGGTGGCCGGGGCGATCCACGATTTGGGCAAATTGTCCATCCCGGCGGAAATTCTGAGCAAACCGACGCGGTTGACGGATATCGAATACAACCTCATCAAGTTCCATGCCCAGATCGGCCACGACATCCTCCAGGGCATCGATTTTCCCTGGCCGATAGCCCGGATGATCATGGAACATCATGAGCGGATGGACGGCTCGGGCTATCCCCGGCATCTGAAAGGTCAGGATATACTATTGGCATCGAGGATAATCAGCGTGGCAGACGTGGTGGAATCCATGGCTTCACACCGCCCGTACCGGCCGTCCCTGGGAATCCACAAGGCCATCGAGGAAATAAGCGGCCAGCGGGGCGTCCGCTACGACGCCGACGTCGTGGCTGCCTGTCTGAGGCTGCTGAAAGAAAAAAACTTCCAATTTCGTTGATCGGGATATGAAAGTCATTCTTGCCGGTTACAACATCGATTACGAAACGATCATGGACATCGAGGACCGCTGCGAGGACCTCGAAGAACTGACGCCAGAAACCATCGCCGCCGCCTATGCCCGGATCAGCCGTTCCCCCCGGCCGGTGCACGAACTGCGGGCGGCCGCCCGGGGAGAGGTGGACAAGGCCCGCCAGTCCAACCGGAATATCGTCTTCGAGATGGGCCACAGTTCCATCGCCGAACATGCGGTTTTCAACCTTGACATCCTGGGGGTATCCCGGCTTTTGGTGGAGGACATTGAAAAGTTTCGCCTCTGTTCCTATACGGAAAAGTCTCAGCGCTACGTCCTGTTCAAGGACGACTTCGTGATCCCGGAGGAGATAAAAAATGCGGGGTTGGCAGGGCCGTTCACCGAGGTCGTCGGACGTCAGAACGCCTTTTACCGGGAATGCTACGAACAGCTCCGCCCCCATGTCTTCGCCCGGCACCCGGAGCTGGCGGGGGAGACCGCCAACCGCTCCCTCCTCGAAGGCTGGGCCAAGGAAGACGCCCGCTATGCCATAGCCCTGGCCACGGAAACCCAACTGGGGATGACCCTCAACGCCAGGAATCTGGAACTCATGCTCCGCCGCCTCGCCGCTCACCCCTTGAAGGAGGCCCGGGATTTGAGCGCCGCACTCTATAAGGCCACCAAGTCCATCGCCCCCTCCCTGGTGCGCTATACCGAGGCGACGGACTATGATCTGCTGACGCGGCGGGAACTCCGGGAGGCAGCGGCCGCACTGTTCAAGGAAGGCTCCACGGATGACCGGGATCGGCAGGCGACATGCGCCGGCGGCGGGCCCGAGGCGGGCCAGGCGGCTCAGCCGTCCCCAGGGCAAAGGGGCGACGCCATCGCCCCGGTGACGGCATTGCCGGAAGTGCCTCGGGATGACGTATTTTTGTCCTATGTCACGCCTGACGCCGATCTCCGGCTCCTGGCGGCCCTCCTCCATTCCTCGTCCTGGCGGCCCCTGTCTTCCTGTCTTGCCCGGGCCCGGTTACTGGATGCCGGGCAGCGACTTAACCTCGTCAAGACCGCCCTGCGTCACCTCCGTGCTTATGATTCCGTCCTGAGAGAATTCGAATACGTGGACCTTCTCTTCGAACTCACCGTCAGCGCCGGCTGTTTCGCCCAGTTGAAACGCCACCGCATGGCCACTCTCACCGCCCAGGGATACGACCCCGGTCTGGGCGTCACCATACCACCGTCGATTGCCGCTATCGGAATGGATGAATCTTTCCGGAAACTCATGGACATCACCGGCAAGCTGTACGAACAGCTCCGGGATACGGCGGGCGCCGAGGCCGCCTCCTACATCCTGACCAACGCCCACCGGCGGCGCGTCGCCCTGAAGGTCAACGCCCGGGAGCTTTACCATATCGCCCGCCTCCGGGCGGACCGCCACGCCCAGTGGGACATCCGGAACCTCACGGCGGCGATGCTGGCGGTGGCGGAGAAGGCCATGCCTTTGACCCTGCTTATGGCCACGGGCAAGGACGGGTTTGCCGACCTCTACAATCGCCGCTTCGGAAATTGAAACGGCCATGCCGCCGCTGATCGGTTTGAACATGTCCATAGAGAGCACGGCCGCCTCCGGAGTCGAGCGCCTGTTCGTCCCCCCGGACTATGTTGCCGCGGTCGCCGGGGCCGGCGGCGCCCCCGTCTGCATCCCCCCCGGCGGTGATTTGGCGACAATCCGGGAAATCATCGCCCGGCTTCAGGGCTTTCTCTTCATCGGCGGGGCCGATTACCACCCCGCACATTACGGGGGCCATCCCCAGCCGGCGGAGGAGCTGGTCCATCCCCGGCGGGATCGTTTCGACATCACATTGGCGAAAACGATCCTGGAAGAAACGGATCTCCCGGTCCTGGGGATCTGCGGGGGCTGCCAGCTCCTGTCCATCGTCCGGGGCGGCGCGTTGATTCAGGACATCGGAACGGAATGGCGGCCGCCGGGAGGCGGTCCGCCCCTGCCCCACAGCGCCAAGGGCCGGGAGCACGCTCTCGAAAGCCGTTCCACCGCCGTTGCGTCCGGTGTGACGCCGGAGGGGAAAACGGGACGGAGGGAAGGAACGGCGGCGAAGCCGACAATCCAATCGGGTGGGAAACCGGACCCGGCGACGGGGGAGAAAAACGCGAACGCCCGTTCCGCACTGGAGGAAGAATACCGGCACCTCCTGAGACTCGCCCCGCAAAGCCTCGCCGCCCACGCCACCGGCACGCCGCCGGGGGAAGAGTTTGCCGCCAACTCCTTCCATCACCAGGCCGTCCATCCGGAGCGGGTGGGAAACGGTCTCGCCGCCTCGGCCTGGAGCTCCGACGGGGTCATCGAGGCCATTGAAGCAACCCCCGGTTCGTCCTGGGCGGCCACCGGACGCTTTGTCCTGGGCGTCCAGTGGCATCCCGAGCGGTTGCCGGACGAGGAGCCCCACCGGCTACTGTTTCGGTCCCTTGTCCGGGCGGCGGTCGGGTCCGGAAGGCGGCGGTCGGCGTGAAGACAAATATTTTCGATATTTTCCGGATCTATTTCACCAAAAAGATGATTCTCATGCTGGTTCTGGGCTTTGCCTCGGGGATGCCCCTGGCCCTGACCAGCTCCACCCTCGCCGCCTGGATGGTTACGGAGGGCGTGGACATCAAGACGATCGGGATCTTTTCTCTCGTCGGTCTCCCCTACGCGTTCAAATTTCTCTGGTCGCCGCTGCTGGATCGCTTCCTTCCCCCCTTTCTGGGCCGGCGACGGGGATGGATGCTCATCACCCAGGGGGCCCTCATCGCCACCATCGCCACGCTGGGTTTTTTCAGTCCCGCCTCCCAGCCCTTGATCGTCGCCTTCTGGGCCGTCGCGCTGGCCTTCTTCAGCGCCAGCCAGGACATCGTCCTGGACGCCTACCGGACGGAATACCTCGCCCCGGAAGAACGGGGCGCCGGCGCCGGGATCTGGATCATGGGCTACCGGCTCGCCATTCTGGTCAGCGGCGCCCTGGCTTTGATCATGTCGGATCATATCTCCTGGCGGAGCGTCTATGTCATCATGGGCTTGGTCATGCTGGTCGGCGTTGCCGCCACCTTCCTCTGTCCCGACCCCGAGGCGGGGAGGCCCCTCCGGCACGACGCGGCGCCGCCCCAGAGTCTCCGGGAGGCGGTCTTGCAGCCCTTCGTGGAGTTTTTCAAGCGGCCGGGGGCGGTGGAGATCCTGCTGTTCGTCATCCTCTACAAGCTCGGCGACGTTGCCGCCGCCCAGATGACCACTCCCTACATCCTCCAACATATCGGATTTTCCCGGACGGAATTGGGAACGATCTTCAAGGGCTTCGGCATGGCCGCCACCATCCTGGGCGGCATCGTGGGCGGGGCGCTGATGACGAAATGGGATCTGCGGCGGTCGCTGCTGGTCTTCGGCGTCCTCCAGGGCGTCTCCACCATCTCTTTCGTGCTGCTCGAGTTCACGGGCCGCCAGATCTGGGCCCTGAGCACGGTCATCGGGATCGAGAACATCTGCGGGGGCATGGGGACGGCGGCTTACACGGCGCTGCTCATGGGGCTCTGCAACACCCGCTTCACGGCCACCCAGTACGCCCTCCTGAGCAGTCTCATGGCCGTCAGCCGTTATGTCACCGGGGCGCCGACGGGTTTCCTCGTCGTTGCCGTGGGCTGGGTCTGGTTCTTCGTCATCTGCACCGCCCTGGCGGCCCCCGGCCTGCTGTTGCTGATCCGGTACCACAAGTGGGCGAGGAATGAGGAAGCGTCGCCTTGAATAGTTAAATCAGAATTTCTTCCTTTCTTTACGGGAAACAACGGCCGGGATATTCAACCACCGCACCCCGATCGTCACGGCCGAAGAGGAACACAAAGAATGATGTTACCATTATTGATCCTATCGATCGCCCTTGCCTCCGTATCATCCCCCATCGGGATGTCACGCCAGGCCTTGGTGGTCAAAACCACTTCCTGGACGTCGTCTCAGGGATTACTTCAGCGTTACGAGCGGTCATCCGGGACGGCCCCCTGGCGGTCCGCAGGGCCGACTTTCCCGGTGGTTGTAGGCCGCAACGGAATGGGTTGGGGCGTGGGTCTCCATAATCAAAACGGGTATGGGACGGAAAAACGAGAGGGAGACGGACGGGCTCCGGCGGGCATTTTCAAATTGAGCGCTGTTTTCGGCTACGCCCCGCCGGGTGCGTATCCGTGGCTGAAAATGCCGTATTACGAAGCTCATGGGGCACTGAAGTGCATAGACGACCCCCGTTCCAGCCACTACAACCGCCTGGTGGATGCCGGAAGCGTTGCCGCGGACTGGTCGAGCTGCGAGGACATGCGCCGCGCGGATGAACAATACCGCCGGGGCATCGTCGTGGAACACAATCCCGCCCCCGCGATACCGGGTCGTGGTTCCTGCATCTTCATCCATATCTGGAAGAATCCGGAAAGCGGCACGGCGGGATGCACGACCATGTCCCCGGAAAATCTGGAAAAGATCCTCCGCTGGCTCGATCCGGCCGCCAACCCCGTCCTGATCCAACTTCCGGAAACCGCCTATCGGCAGCTCCGATCCGCCTGGGAACTTCCCTGATCCGGACACGGGAATGGATCATCCCCATTGTCTTATTACCGGGGCATCAATCCTTCCGGCCGTTTCCCGGTTTCCTGATCCTTTTCGTCATCTTTATTCCCGTACCGATAACGCTCTTTTCACGAAACTTGTAGCGCGCCTGCACCTTGTCCAGTTCCTGACCGAGTTCCACTTCCACGGACGAAGATTTCTTCATCGCCATGACCTGGGTGGGAAAGATGCTGCGATGCCCGGTGATGAGAAAACTGATGACGCAGGCGATAGCCGCGTAGGCGCCGATGCCCTTGCCGAATAGTTCTATGGCCAGTATGCTCATGGCGATGGGCGTGTTGGCCGCCCCGGCCAAAACGCTCACCAGCCCCACCGCGGCAAAGGTGGCCGCATCCAGACCCGTCAGAGCGGCAAAGAAGGCCCCGGCGGCGGCTCCGATGACCATCAGGGGGGCGATGATCCCGCCGCTGCCCCCGGAGGCGAAGGTCACGGCGGTGAACAGGGTTTTCATGACGAAGGCGGAGGCCGCCACCTTTACCCCCTGGAGGGAGTCGGCGATGATTTCCATACCCAGACCGAGATAACGGAAGGACGTCAGGAAGGCGAGCATGATGAGGAGAACCCCGCCGATAACTGCCTTGAGAGGCGGCCAGACGGGAATCCTGTCGAAGAGTCGTCGCGTCAGCCGCAGAGACTCGATGGCCAGGATGGCGCAGAGGCCGAAAAAGATGCCGGCGCCGATGATCTCGAGAAAGAAGACCTCGGTGAAAACCGGCTGCAAATGGACGGGATAGTGGAAATAATCGATCCCCAGGACGGCGGCGGTGTGATAGGAGATGATCCCGGCGATGAAGGAGGGAAGGAGGACTTCATAGAGAAGCGACCCGACGAAGAGGACCTCCAGTCCGAAGACGGCGCCGGCCACCGGCGCCCCGAGGACGGCGGCGAAACCGGCGCTGATGCCGCAGATCACGAGTTTTTTCCGGTCGTTGGCATCCAGGCGAAAGGCGTTGGCAAAGGCGGCGGCCAGCCCGCCACCGATCTGGGCGCAGGGACCCACCTGTCCGGCGGAACCACCGGCTGCGATGGTCACCACCGTGGCGCAGAGCTTCGCGGGAATGACCACGGCACGCATGGCCCCGCCGTTTTTATGGACCGCCTCGATCACCTTTTCCGTGCCGTAGCCCTGGGCTTCCCGGGCAATGTACTTGACGATCAGGACACTGGCGAAGAGCCCCAGGGGCAGGGCAAGGTAATAATGGGGGAAATCCTGGGCGAAGGCGATGGCGGCAGCCAGGATTTTGAGAAACGCCGTGGTGGAGACGCCGACGACGAATCCGATCCCGGCCGCAAGCACAATCCATTTCAGGATGCTGACAAACAGCACCGATTCTTCAATAATCCTCAGTTTCATCCCATCTTGCAGCGGCCCGGCTTTATTGGCCCCTCCTTTTCTCCGCGGCGCGGGCAAAGCCGGCGCCGGAGCGGTAAACCGCTCCGGCGCCGTACTGATTTCCCCGCCTGGCACCCGAAACGGGCCAATACCGGTCCCCGCCCGGATCAGACGGCCAGGGCACTTTCCAGGCGGCGGCGCATCGATGCACGGCCCAGGACGGCGAAACAGCGATCCAACTCCGGCCCCCTGGTCCGGCCCGTGAGGGCGGCGCGTAGGGGCAGGAACAGTTTTTTCCCCCGCCGGCCCGTGCGCTCGGCCAGGAGCTCCATAAGGGTTCGATAAAGACTTGACGTCACCTCATCGTTAGCTCCGGCGATCCGGGCGCCTTCCCCGGAACCGGTTGCAAATGCCTGGTCGTCGCTGTTCCGGGCATTTGCAACCGGTTCGACCCGATCGCCGGCAATGGGTTCAGTAAGGAGGGCCAGGAGGGACGCGATCACCTCCCGGGCCTCCGGGCCGGCAATGATCGCCCGGGCCTCCGGGGATAGATCGTAGGCCCCATCGTCGAAGATTCGCAAATAATCTCCTATTTCCGTCAGGTCATGGAGGTTGTCCCGGACCGCTTCGATGATCCCGTGGAGGCGAGAGGCACCGATCTCCCCGTAACCAGCCGCCGCGACGAAGGGTCGCAGGCGCCGGACGAGAATCTCCGGCGCTTCCTGCCTGATATACAGGCTGTTGAGCCACCGCAGCTTGTCTTCATCGAAGACGGCGCCGCTCTTGCCGGCCCGGTCCAGGGAAAAGGAGGCAATGGTCTCCTCCACCCGGCAAAACTCCCGCCCCGCCTCGAAGGAGGACCCCAGGAGGGCCAGATAATTGACCAGGGCCTCCGGCAGCACCCCATGTTCCCGGAATTCCCGGACGGCGGTGGCGCCGTGGCGTTTCCCGAGCTTGGCCCGGTCCCGTCCGAGAATCAGGGCGTGATGGGCGAATTGCGGCGGCTCGAAACCCAGAGCCCGGTAGAGAAGGAGCTGCAGGGCCGTGTTGGAAAGATGGTCCTCCCCCCGGATCACATGGGTGATCCCCATGAGGTGATCATCGACCACAACGGCAAAATTATAGGCGGGGATGCCGTTGGAGCGGACGATGATGAAATCCCCCAGGGCCTCGCCGGCAAAGCGCATATCCCCCCGGATCAGGTCGCGGAAGGCTACGCTTCCCGGCGGGATATGGAAACGCCAGGCCGCCGCCCGTCCCGACTCCGCCAACCGCCGCCGTTGATCATCGTCGAGCCTCCGGCACTTTCCCGAATAGCGCGGGGCCAGTTTCCGCGAAAGAAGACTCAGGCGCTCTGCCTCCAGCTCCTCGTCGGTACAGAAACAGGGATAAACCATACCGGCGGCGATGAGTCCTTCCAGGCTTTCCCGATAAAGGGGCAGCCGCTCACTCTGATGGTAGGGTCCGCAGTCCCCCCCGCGCCCCGGGCCCTCGTCCCAGTCGATGCCCAGCCAGGTTAGGTCGGCAAGGAGATGCTCCTCGAATGCCCGGGTGGTCCGGACCTGATCCGTATCCTCGATGCGCAGGACCAGGACCCCCCCGTAACGGCGGGCGAAAAGCCAGTTGAACAGGGCGGTGCGGGCGTTGCCCACATGGAGATCCCCGGTGGGGGAAGGGGCAAAGCGGACGCGGGGAGGGAGATCCTTCATGAAGCGGCGCCCGCGGCTGATTCGGGTGAATTTGTCTTTTCCATCCACGTAATCATATAGTCATACTCGTCAATAATGAAGGGAAGATTCTCCACCGCCGCCCTCCTCAGGTCACTACGGCCGGCTCCACCAGGGCCACGGCCATAACGGCGACCCCTTCCCCCCGGCCTACGAAGCCCATCCCCTCGTTGGTCTTGGCCTTGATGCTCACCGCGGCGTCATCCATGGCCAGGGCGGCGGCAATATTGGCGATCATTCCGTCGATATGGGCGCGCAATTTCGGCCGCTCCATGATCACCGTGGCATCCACATTCACCACCCGGCATCCCCGGGCGGTCGCAATCTCCCTTACCCGGGTCAGGAGGACGAGGCTGGAGATCCCCCGGTAAGCAGGATCGGTATCTGGAAAATGGGCGCCGATATCCCCGGCGCCCACAGCCCCAAGGACGGCATCGCAGATGGCATGGATCAAGGCGTCGGCGTCGGAGTGGCCGGAGAGTCCCCAGGAATGGGGAATCACCACCCCGCCCAGGACAAGGGGACGGCCGTCGCACCAGCGGTGGCTGTCATAACCGATGCCCACGCGGGCCGTTTTTATTCCCCGTTCACCGCTGCCTGTCATTTTCACTTTCCTCCGGGTTCTTCAACGGCGGTCCCATCGCTTACGGGCGGAGGTTATCCCAACCCCGGCAAAACTCTATGCCGGCTGGCCGCCCCCCACCTCCGGGGCACGGCGGCGTCCAGATCCTTACCACAGCCAATCATCGCCGCGCCGACAAGATATGTTCCGCCCAGACCAGATCTTCGGGGGTGGTAATCTTTATATTTTCGAACGCGCCCACGATCATCCGCACCGCAACGCCCAGACGCTCCACCAGGGCTGCGTCGTCGGTCCCGGTGAAATTGTCCCGGCAGGCCTGCCGGTGAGCGGCGACAATAGTCTCCCGGCGGAAGGCCTGGGGCGTCTGCACGATCCAGATCCGCTCCCGGGGCAGGGTACGGACAACCCGGCCCGCGTCGTCGCAACACTTGATGGTATCCCTGGCCGGGATGCCCGCGGCGACGGCGCCGAATCGTGCCGCGCCTTCCACGGCCCGGGCAATCAAGTCCGGCGTGACAAAAGGCCGGGCGGCATCATGAATGACGACCAGTTCGCAATCATCGGCCAAGGACGCTATGCCGTTATGGACCGAATCCTGCCTTTGCCGCCCGCCCGCCACCACGCGCCGGACTTTGGTCAATCGGAAGGGTTCCAGTATTTCCCTCCGGATTCTATCCACATCGGCGGCGGGTACGGCGAGGATTATCTCCCCGATCGCCGCCGCCTCCTGAAACATCTGGAGGGTATGGACCAGCAGGGGAATCCCCTGAAGCAGCAGGTACTGCTTCGCTTCCGTGCCGCCCATGCGCCGGCCGCTCCCGCCGGCGGGGATGATGGCCGTGGCCTGCACCTTCCTAAGCCCCCCATGCCCGAATCAGGTAAAACGAAAGTCCGAAATAGTCGTGCGCCCGGAGACCCCGCCGCGGGGAGCGTACACATGCATCAGACATAAAAAAGCCCGGAGGTCAAGGTCCTCCGGGCCTGGGAAACGATCATGACTTCGTCGACAGGGAAAAGGGTTTCTTGTCCCCGGCCAGGGCCTTCATCTCCGAAAAGATCATACGCCCCGCCGTGGTCTGGAGGACGCTGGTCACCGTCACATCTACAACGGCGCCCTGAAATTTCTGGGCATTATCGACAATGATCATGGTGCCGTCATCCAAATAGGCCACCCCCTGTCCGGGCTCCTTGCCTTCCTTGATGATCTTCACCGTCATGGTTTCGCCCGGCAGCACAACCGGCTTCAGGGCGTTGGCGAGTTCATTGACGTTGAGGATCTTGATGCCCTGCAGTTCCGCCACCTTATTGAGATTGAAATCGTTGGTGATTATCTTGGCATTGATCTTCCGCGCCAACGCCACCAGTTTGGCGTCCACGCCCTTGACTTTGGGAAAATCCTGGTCGCCCACTTCCACGGTGATCCCGGCCATCTTCTGCATCCGGTTCAGGATATCGAGCCCGCGCCGGCCCCGGGAACGCTTCAGTGTGTCGGAAGAGTCGGCGATGTACTGCAACTCGTCGAGAACGAATCTCGGCACCATGAGGGTGCCTTCGATAAAGCCCGTCTCACAGACGTCGGCAATCCGGCCGTCGATGATGACGCTGGTATCCAGGATTCTGGCTTCATCCGGCTCCTTGGTTTGTCCGAAACCGAATATATTCAATTCCTCCGTTTTTTTCGATCCGAGAACCAATCCGAGGTATCCCATGATTCCCGTCAAGAGGGCGTATATCCACGGTACGACCTCCTGATTCTGTTTGATATTACTTACGAAATTTAGGCCATAGGCAAGAAGAAACGCTATGATAAGACCAACGATCATGCCCACCACTCCCCCCAGGATGATCCGGAGGGAAAACTTACGAATGTCCTGTTCCACCTTGATGACGAAGAACGCAATGACCAGCCCGATGATGAACCCTATCGGCCAGGTCCACCACTGGCTGGGGGGATACGTGAGATAGGCGATGAAGAAACCGCTAATGGAACAGGCGGCGATAAGTAAAATTCTGACAATCATTCCTTTTTCACCTCCTTTCTTTTTAAATTTATATGAAATACCCGCCTTATGGACGATTATTTTCGTCTCCGGGGCGAGTCGGGCGGGGCCGGCACCTTCATCAGGACCGGCCCCCCCTCCGAACATTCTTCTTTTTCCGCGGTGATCCGGCTTACTGGATCGTGAAGATCGTCTTCAGGTCCTCCTCGATCTTGGTTTCATCGGATTTCGTCGCTACGGATATCTCCTTGACAAGCAGGTTCTTGGCCGTATCCATCATCTTCCGCTCCCCGAAGGAGAGGTTCTTGTCATTTTTCAGGATGAGAAGGTCCCGGAGGACCCGGGCGATTTCATATACGGAGCCGGTCTTGATCTTCTCCAGGTATTCCCGATAACGTTTGTTCCACGTCTGCTTGTCGATCGTAACTTCTTTATTTTTCAGGATATCGTACACCTTGGAAATCTCCTTCTCGGAGATGACCTCCCGGAGTCCTACGGATTTTGCACTCTTAGTGGGGATCATGATCTTCATGCCGTTGCCCATGATCTTGAGGATGTAAAAGGTCTGCTTGGTCCCCATGATTTCGCGGTTTTCAATGTTTTCAATGACCCCGACGCCCTGCGCGGGATATACTGCCATGTCACCAATCTTAAACATCTTGCCACCACCAAATATATTTTGAATTTCGCAAGTTAACATATTTTTAAACCATAGTCAATACGTCATCATATATAATGATGCATCAACTCCTTCAGGTCGGCCTCGAACCGCCCGGCGTCATCCGGGACGTATTCATCCGTAACGGCCTTCAGCCGTCCATACATGAGCGGATCGTTCAGGTCGGTTAGACGCCGGTATATCCCCTGCCTCCGCCCCAGGCGGAAAATCATCCGGTCCTGTTCCGGCAGGGACAGATACATATCGATGACGGCGAGAATCCTGTCCCGGTCTTCGGGAAGCTTTCCCTCCACCTCTTCCAGGAGGTTGAGGATATGATCGCTGACGATGGTTGTCCGCACCCCCGTCAGGTTTTCGATGAACAGGCGGATCTCCCGCACCGTCTCCTCGTCCCCCTGAGGGGTGAATTCACCGTTTTGCATCCGCTCATAAAGGCCCGTTCCCTTGACGACCTGAAGGGACCGCAACCGCACGAAGTCGGGATTGATGGCGTTGACGGCCGCGGCGGTGGCGACGGCGTGCTCCCGAGACCAGCTCTCGCCGCCCAGGCCGGGAATTATGTATTCGCAGAGGGAAATGCCCGCCGCGACGATCCTTTTCCCCCCTTCGACATGGTCGGCGGCCGTGGCGCCCTTCCGAATGAATTCAAGGAGCGGATCGCAGCCGCTCTCCATGCCCACATGAATCCGCGACAGGCCCGCCTCGCGAATCCTCTCCAGCTCCGCCACGCTTTTTCTGGCCGCCGTCTTGGAGCGGCAGTAGGAGGTAATCCTGTTAACGCCGGGAAACTGCTCCTTGATAAAGGAGAGGATCTCCACAAGCTCATCGGTCTTCAGAATCAGGGAGTTGGCATCCTGAAGAAAAACCGACTCCCCTCCCCAGTACAACCAGGCACAAACGGAGCGAAAAGCGTCGTTGTAACCGTTGCCGCCTTTGTAAACGAGCCGGACCACCGCATCGGTCACCCGACCTCCGCCGCCGAGTTTCCAGGACAGGGCCCGGATCTCATCGGCGATCATCCGGGCATTCCGGATATCGTCTTTGACTTCCTCGATGCTCCGGAGTTCGAATTTCTTCCGCTGATAGGTGCGGCAAAATGCGCACTTATTCCACGGGCAATTTCTCGTGGCCCGAATCAGCAGGCTTTTAGCCTCGCTGGGCGGTCGGATGGGCCCCTGTTCAAACGACAATTCCATAATATGTCTGTCTTTCCTTCATTCTTCTCGTCCTCGGCGACCGGGGAGGTAAGGCATGAACATGTCCCGGAACCTTCCCGAACCACCATTAGTATCCATCGTTGTATGAGCATGTGCCGGGCGCCGGGGAGGAAAAGAAATATCGGCACCTCCTCCTTCTTCATCCCGCAGTATCTCCTGGCGCTCAGTGAGAAATATATGCATCGGGGCATTCATATTCAAGGCAGAAATAAAAGCGGGTCCAGTGCCTTGTTGTGTCGGCGGATTTCAAAATTCATGTATCCCTCCCCCTTCTTGTCCGATTTTCCCGTCTGACCGACAATCTCCCCCTTCTTGATGCGGCTGTCCGCCCGGACGGACCTGCTGCCCAAATGGGTGTAAACCGTGGCGAAATCATCGTCATGCTTGATGATGACCGTCTCTCCGAAATCCCGGAGGGGAGCGGAGAAGATCACCGTCCCCGAGGCGGCAGCAACAATCTGGGCGTGATCCCGGGTTGTAATCCGGATATGATTGAAGACCATTCCGTTGGGCTGCCTCCCGAAGCGGGACGTTACGCGACCCCGCACGGGCCAGGCAAACGAACCCTTGCCCGGGGTCATACTCACCGAAGTCCCCGGCAGAGGAGGAGGCGGAGCGGCGGTGGGACTGGCGTCCCGGTTTTTTTCCTTATCCGGTTTTACAGCCCCCCCTTTCCGATGATCAACCCCTGGTTTTGGCGTGTCCTCCCGGGAAAGCTCCGCCTGTTTACGCTCCTTCACCCCTGCTGCGGCGGACGGTTTTTTCTCTCTTCCCTTCTTTGCCGGTCCCTTTTCCGCTTTATCAACGGCCGCCTTCGCCTGCAAAACCTTGTCCACATCGAGCACCCGGACAGCATCGGGTACAAAGACCGCACTTCCCGCTTCCAGGTGATCGGGACGCCGGATATTGTTTACGTCCGCCAGCTTCCGTTGACTAACCTCATAGGCCAGGGCTATCTGCGAGAGGGTTTCCCCTTTTTTTACCGGATGATACACCCCCTTTCCCGGACGGACGACATTCTTTTGACCGGCGCAGGCGAAAAGGAAGAGGCTCAGAAGAGCCATTAATACGGCAAGACATCTCATGGCGAGTTTCTTCAAAACGGCGGCACCGGGAGGCATGCTCAATTATTCCAACCATGCTCGCCAATGAGATCGACAAAACGGCATCCACACAGGACCTCCGTCTTGACCTCATTCAGATCGGCGGACATGCGGGTAACCCTGAGCAACTCCTGGCTTATCCGTCCTCCCGTTGGTATGACGAGACGGCCGCCGACGGCAAGCTGTTCCATAAGGATTGCCGGAACCTTCGGCGCCCCCGCCGTGACCATGATGCCGTCAAAAGGAGACTCCTCCCGCCAGCCGTAGGTGCCGTCCCCGACCCGCATGGCCACATTGAAGCAGTTGAGGGCGTCCAGTTGCTTCCTCGCCCCCGCCGCCAACTGGGCAATACGTTCGATGGAAAAGACCTGTTCCGCCAGTTCCGCCAGGATCGCGGTCTGATAACCTGACCCCGTACCGATCTCCAGCACCTTTTCCCTTCCCGTCAGCTTCAGTGCCGCCGTCATCAGGGCAACAATGTAAGGCTGCGAGATCGTCTGGCTCTTTCCAATAGGCAGGGGGTTGTCGTTGTACGCCTGTTCGATGAGGGCTTCGTCGACAAAAAGATGGCGGGGTATTTTGGCCATCACGGACAGGACCCTTTCGTCGGTCACTCCCCGGGCCCTGATCTGGTTCTCCACCATCTTAATCCGCAGCTTCTGGAATCGGTCCATTATCCTCCTGAAAGCTTTTTTTTCTTCGGGGGAATGCGATATATCTCCTCCACGCGATGATGGCTTCGCAACCCCATGGCCTCCCTGGTGACGATGAGATAATAGTAGCGCAACTGGGCGTGGTCCCAGAGTCGGTTGTACTGGGCGATCTTGCTGTTGATATCGTTGACGGCCCTTTCTTTCGCCGTCCTGAGTCCATGGCATTCCGCGTCGCCGTCTGGCTCCCGGTCCAGGCGCCGGAGCTCCTGATGACGATTTTCTATAATCTGCGCCAGACGCTGGAGCTTGGCAATGGCCCGGGCCACGCTCTCCCCGGTCCGCCCCAGGACCACGGCCCGCTCTTTGAGGAATTCCTCCCGAAGGACATCATCAACCGTTTTTTCCTTCATCTTGCCGCCGATGCCTTCCCGATGTTAATTCATGTAAGGTATTCTATCACTTAAGTTGTTGACGATCAATTAAAAAGCACGACCCGAACCGGGGAATAGCCGACATTGTTCTGATTTTTTCTTTACAGGCCCGGTGCTTTTCTATACAAGTCACGCGCGGGCGGTACCCTTAGCGCGTCCCGGCCAACAAGCCGAAAAACAGCGGACCGCCGGACATCCCGGCAGGAAGGTACGGACGGCCGCGACATCCAAACGGGGAGATCGACATTATGGAGCCAACCGGGAATTATTCGCTGTCCGAGGCGGTCCGCAAGTCATACCGGGCCGGCGAGGAAGACGAGACACTGCAGCCATTGGTCGCCAGAGGAAGGAACGGCGCGCCGTTCGGCAGGATCGGCAAGGGCGACGCCGTAATCTTTTACAACATCCGGGGAGAACGGGAAATAGAACTGACCAGAAGCCTCACGGAAAAGGGTTTCGCCGAATTTCCCACCACGCCGGACCTGGGGCTGGCCTACGCCACCATGATCGAGTACCGGCGGGACCTTCCCGTGGAGGTGGCCTTTCCCCCCGAAGAAACCCTGGAGGATACCCTGAGCGCCCTGATCGCCCGGGCCGGTCTGAGGCAGGTGAAGATCACCGAGGCGGAAAAGGCGGTCCATGTGAGCTATTTCCTCAACGGCAAGCGGCAGGAGCCCTTCCCCGGTGAAGACCGGATCGTGGTGCCGACCCGCAAGGACGTCGCCCTTTTCGATGCCGCCCCGGAGATGTCCATCGGAAAGATCGGGGCGGCGGTCGCGGACGCGATCCGGGACCAGCGCTATTCCTTTATCTTTGCCAACTTTCCCAATGTGGATGTGGTGGGACACATTGAAAACCGGGAGGCCATCATCCAGGCCATCGAAGCAGTGGACCGCCAGGCGGGCGCCGCCATCGCCGCCGCCGCCGAAGCGGGGATGACGGTCGTCGTCTCCGCCGACCACGGCACGGTGGAGAAATGGCTTTACCCCGACGGCGCCGTGGACACCGGGCACACGGACAGTCCCGTCCCCTTAGTCCTCATCTCCCCGGAAGGAGGGATAACTATTCGAAAGCAGGGGGAGCTTGCCGACGCGGCGCCGACGGTCCTGGATCTCCTGGGGCTCCCCTCCTCCCCGCTCATGACGGGCCGATCCCTGATCGAAAGGAATCCTGGCAATGGAGATGAAAAAGTCAGAACTCGGGTCCTGTATCTCCTCCTCGACGGTTGGGGCTACCGGGAAGACGCCTACGGCAACCTCCTCGCTTCCGCCCGGACGCCCGTCATGGACCGGCTGCTGTCCGACCACCCCTTTGCCGTCCTGGCGGCCGCCGGTGAAGCCGTGGGCCTGCCCCCGGGCACCGTGGGCAACTCCGAGGCCGGACATCTCCACATCGGCGCCGGCCGACGGATCTATTCCGACCGGGTCCGCATCGACCGGGCCATCGCCGACGGCGCCTTCTTCCGGAACAAGGCCTTCCTGAAGGTCATGAATGCCGCCAAAGAAAGGAAAACCGCCCTGCACCTCATGGGCATCGTCTCCTTCTTCAGCTCCCACGGCTCCCTCCCCCATCTCTTCGCCCTCCTGGAGATGGCACGACGGCAATCCGTGCCGGAGGTTTACATCCACGCCATGCTGGGCCGCCGCGGGGAGCAGCCGGAAAGCGGCGCCCGCTATATCCAGGAAGTGGAAAAAAAATGCGCCTCCCTGGGTTTGGGACAGATAGTTTCCGTCATCGGCCGTTTCTGGTCCATGGACCGGGAGGAAAACTGGGACCGCATCGAGAAGACCTATCGCATGCTGGTATATGGAGAGGGGAGAGCGGTTCCGGCGTGACCGTCCATAATATCGAGACTTTGAAAAATGGCTTCGCCGCGGCTCAGAAATCTTATTCACTTCTGAAATGGGTAACGTATAAATCTTATTCATAACCAGGCGTTAAGTTCAATCACGAAAAACGGAGAAAAACATTTGATTCGCCGCTTGCGAACCATTTTCCCGCGGTTCTGCAAAACTCCCAATATCGGGAACCACCCACGGCGGACGGACATGGCATATATGAAAATTTATATGGAAAAGCCCTCAACCAAATGGATTTTATAATTTTTTGTTATGCCCGTTATGGGCATGGCTATCAATAGCGCCGGGTTTTTCCTTGTCTGACGATTTTTTTGTTGACATGGGGAAAAAACTGTGAGTAATTCTCATGCCACGAATTTAGGCAAGGAGTCTATCAACCGACACGATGGGTAACCACAGCGCGCTTTCCAGCTTTTATTACTGGTATTATTTTTACGGCGCGCCGGTCCGCCTGTCGCTCAGGGAGGGGTAACCCCCCGAGAAAATAAAAAATGAGCCATGGGCGGAGCGGCAGTTCCCCCGTGGCTTTTTTGTTTCTGAAAGGCCATGGGGCGGCGGCGGTTCCCATGGCCTTTCCTTTTGGAGGTCTAAAAAATGGTTATAATCATGAAGAAAAACGCCACGGAAAAGCAGGTGGACCACGTCATCGGTTGGATCGAGTCGGTGGGCTACCAGGCCCACCCCTCCCAGGGGGTGGAGAGGACGATCATCGGCATCGTGGGCGACGACCGGGGCAAGGCGCAACTGAAGGCCACGGAGCACCTGCCGGGGGTGGAAAAGGTCATGCCCATCCTCAAGCCCTACAAGCTGGCCAGCCGCGAGTCCCGGGACGGCGACACGATCGTCCGGGTGGGCGATCTGGAGATCGGCGGTCCGGATTTCGTTGTTATGGCCGGACCCTGCTCCATCGAAAGTGAGGCGCAGCTTCTCGAAAGCGCCTACATCGCCCGGAAAGGGGGCGCCCAGGTACTCCGGGGCGGGGCCTACAAACCCCGCACGTCGCCGTACAGCTTCCAGGGCATGGAAGAGGAGGGCCTCAAGATCCTCAAGAAGGCCCGGGAGAAGACGGGTCTCCCCGTCGTGACGGAAGTGATGAACACCACCGACGTGGATCTGGTGGAACAGTATGCCGACATCCTCCAGATCGGGGCGCGAAACGTCCAGAACTTCGCCCTCCTGAAGAAGGTGGGACAGGCGAGAAAACCCGTCCTCCTGAAGCGGGGAATGATGTGCACCATCGAGGAACTCCTCATGGCGGCAGAATACATCCTTGCCGCGGGCAACGACAACGTCATCCTCTGCGAACGGGGGATCCGCACCTTCGAGACGGCCACCCGCAACACCCTGGACATCAGCGCCGTGCCGGTCCTCAAGGAGCTTACCCATCTCCCCGTCATCGTCGATCCCAGTCACGCCGCCGGTCACTGGCAATACGTCAAGCCCCTGGCCCGGACGGCCATCGTAGCCGGGGCGGACGGCCTGATCATCGAGGTCCATCCCGAACCCGCCAAGGCCATTTCCGACGGGGCACAGTCCCTGAAACCGGAAAAGTTCTACGAGCTTATGGAAGAGATGCGGATCCTTTCAGAGGTCATGAAGAACCGGATCGAGGTGCGCCAATGAACCGCTTCAAGATCAGTCTCGAGAAGAAGACATCCCGGTCCCATGAAGTTTTCATCGGCCGGGATATCCTGGACCGGGCGGCCCTGCTCATCGCCAAGGGAAACTGGGCGCAGCGGTATTTCCTCATCACCGACGCCAAAGTCGCCGCCCTCCACGGAGAGCGGGTGGCGGAAACCCTGCGGAAGGCGGGGTTGTCGCTGGAGTCCATCACCATTCCCGCCGGCGAGGAGGCCAAGACCATGGCTACCGCCGTCGCCGTTGCCGAGGAACTACTCCGCCGGGGGGCGGACCGCGCCACGGGACTTATCGCCCTGGGCGGCGGCGTGGTGGGCGATTTGACGGGGTTCGTCGCCTCCATCTACATGCGGGGGATCCCCTGCCTCCAATTCCCCACCACCCTCCTGGCCCAGGTGGACAGCAGCATCGGCGGCAAGACCGGCGTTGATCTCCCTGCCGCCAAGAACATCCTGGGGACCTTTCACCAGCCCAAGGCGGTCTTCGCGGACCTGGAATTCCTCCGGACCCTGCCGGCGCGGGAAATGGGCAACGGTCTGGCGGAGATCGTCAAATGCGCCGTCATCGACGATCCCGGTCTGTTGGAAATCCTGGAGGACCGGGCGGCAATCCTGCGGCGGGGCGACGACCTGGACACCCTCCTGCCCATAGTGACGAGGGCGGGAGAAATCAAGAAGAAGATCGTCGAGATAGACGAAAAGGAGCATGGGCTGCGGCGTATCCTCAATTTCGGCCACACCCTCGGTCACGCCGTCGAAGCGGCGTCCGCCTACGCCCTTCCCCACGGCGAGGCGGTTTCGATCGGCATGGCGGGGGCACTGGCCCTTTCCCAGCGCCTCGGCCACCTCCCCGAAGCTGACGGCGAGCGGATCGTCGCGCTCCTCCAGAAGCTGGGGCTGCCTGTCCGGCTGCCCGCCGCCCTGGACCGTGAGGCCATCATGGCCCGGATGGAACATGACAAGAAGAAGACAGGCGGCATGATCCATTTCGTCCTCCTGAAGAGGCCGGGGATGCCATTCGTCAACGGGGGAATCCCGGTCGAGAGGATCAGGGAGATCCTACCGGCGGCGGCACCGGAACGGAAGGTACAGCGCCGGGTTAAGACAGGCGGCAAGTGACGCCGGAAGAGGAAAGATGAAAAAATCACTGGAAACACTTCGTCGGGAGGTGCGGGACATCGACACGGAATTGCTGCGCCTTTTGAACGAACGGGCGTCGCGGTCCGTCGCCATCGGCAAGGTCAAGAAAGAAGCCGACGCCGACGTTTACCGTCCCGACCAGGAGGCCCGGATCCTGGCCTTCCTGAAACGGCACAATGCGGGGCCATTGCCAGACCAGGCAGTCGCGGAGATCTTCCGGGAGATTTTTTCCTCCTCCCGGGCGCTCCAGGCGCCGCTGACCGTCGCCTATCTCGGTCCGAAAGGCTCCTTCAGCCACCTGGCCGCCCGGGCCCATTTCGGCCACGGCGCGGAACTGTGGCCCGCCGCCACCATCGACCATGTCTTCGACCGGGCGGAACGGGATCGGAACTTCCTGGGCATCGTCCCCGTGGAAAACTCCACCGAGGGCTCCGTGGGCCATACCCTGCGCCGACTCATCGCGACTCCCCTATCAATCAGGGCGGAAATCTTCCTGCCGGTTTCCCTGTGCCTCCTCACAAACCATGCCCGGCGGGAGGAAATCGAACGTGTTTACTCCCACCCCCAGGCCCTGGCCCAGTGCCGGCGCTGGCTCGCCGAGAACCTTCCCCGGGTCGAGCAGTGCGAGACGGCCAGCACATCCGCCGCGGGCAGACAGGCCCTGGTCGATCCCGCCGGGGCGGCGGTGGGAAGCCGGCTCACCGGGGAGATCAACGGCCTGGCGATCCTGGCGGCGGACATAGAGGACAATCCGGGCAACACCACCCGCTTCCTCGTCCTCGGCCGCGGGGAAGGGGAGCTGACCGGCAGGGACAAGACATCCATCCTCTTCGGAACTCCCCATGTTCCGGGGGCCCTGCACCAGGCCCTGGCTCCCATTGCCCGGGAAAGGATCAACCTCCTGCGCATCGAGTCCCACCCCCTCCGGGACCGGAAGTGGGAATATTTCTTCTTCGCCGATCTGGCCGGGCACCGGGAAGACGAACCGGTGGCCGGATGCCTTCAGGAGATGGCAAACACCACGACTTTCATCAAGGTCCTCGGTTCCTACGCCCGGGGAGAGGAGGGACAGTGATCTGCCTCTCCCTGGGCGGGGACAGCATGGCGGAGGTCCTGAAAAAAATGGCCGCCTGCCCTCCCACCGCCACGCTCATCGAGCTGCGTCTCGACCTGATCGCCGACCTCGATCTGGCGGTGCTGCTCCGGGCGAAAACCCGGCCCGTTATCGTTACCAACCGCCGCCGGAAGGAAGGAGGCAGCTTCGTCGGTACGGAGGAACAGCGTCTCGACCTGCTCTGCCGGGCCGCGGTCAACGGCGCCGATTATCTCGACCTGGAAGCGGCGACCGATGACCGGCTGGCGGAAAGACTGTTCACCGCGGCAGCGGCGGCGGGAAAATGCGGCCCGCGCCCCCGGATCATCATCTCCTGCCACGACTGGCGGGGCACGCCGGGAGTGGGTTCCCTGCGGCGGCATTGGCGCGCCTGTCGGGAAAAGGGGGGCGACATCGTCAAGGTGGTTACCCTGGCCCGGCTTCCGGAGGACAATCTCCGTATCTTGTCCTTGATCCCCTATTCCAAGCAGCGGGGGCAGGAGATCATCGCCTTCGCCATGGGCGAACAGGGAAAGATCAGCCGGGTCATGTCGCTGCTGCTCGGCGCCCACCTTACCTACGCCACGGCTGCCAGGGGCCGGGAAACGGCGCCGGGGCAGTTCACCTGCAAAGAGATGCAAAAGGCGCTGGCTTTATTGATTCCTCCGGGGAAGAACATGCAACACCCATGACGGCATCCCGTCGTGAATAGGGACGAAAGCGAAGCCTAATGTTCATATAATGGAATACCCATCCCCACCTTGAGCCTCCCCTTAAAGGAGAGGAAAATTATTGGTGACCAAATCCAGGAATTAATGAAGCCGGACATGAATGAAATCGAATATATGGGAACACATCCGCGAAAGAATTTAATTTTATCCAACACCCACGAACGATGAAAAATGTTTAAGGGAGACCAACGGATGTATTTTCATACTAAAAACTCGGCTGCCGGCTTGCACAGCAATGGCGATAACAGGCCCGAGCGGGAATCGTTAGAAGGATGCGGTATGCGCTTTGCCCTCTTCGGCGACCCCATAGGGCACAGCCTTTCCCCGGCTATGCACCGGGCCGCCTATGCTTCCATGGGACTTACGGCCTCCTACAAGGCATACCGGTTGGCTGACGCGGGGGAAATCATCCCCCGGATGAGATCCCTTAGTCTGGACGGCGCCAGCGTCACCATTCCCCACAAGGAGGGGATCGCCGCCCATCTTGATGAAGTCACGGCGAACGCCCGGATGATCGGTGCCGTCAATACCGTTGTCAGGCAGGCGGATTGTTTTGTCGGGGACAACACGGACTGGCTCGGTCTTGTCCGGGAACTGCAAGAGCACGTCCCGATCCGGGGAAACACCTTTGCCGTCCTCGGGGCGGGCGGCATGGCCAGGGCGGCGATTTTCGGCATCCTCCGCCAAGGGGGCATGCCGGTGATCTTCAACCGGACCCCCGAACGGGGAGCGGCGCTGGTCCGGGACTTTCATTGTCCGGTCCGACCCCTGGCCGCCGTAGCGGACTTCCGGGCCGATGTGCTGATCAATACAACCCCCGTGGGCATGCATCCGCATACGGAACAATCACCGGTGGCCCCGGAGTCGTTGCCCAATTTCCGCTTCGTCATGGACGCTGTTTATAATCCCCGCAAGACGAAGCTGCTCCGGGAAGCCGAGGCGGCCGGTTGCACCCCCATCAGCGGCATCGGCCTCTTCGTCCGCCAGGGGGCGGAGCAGATCCGGATCTGGACCGGCCGGGAGGCGCCGGCGGCGGTCATGCAACGGGTTGTCCTGGCGGCGCTGCCGGAGTTATGACCTGGCGGCGCTGCCTTTGCAATGACTTCGCAAAAAGTGTTTTTCCCATCCCCTTCGTGGTTTGTTCCTACCCCTGCAAGGGGGAGGCAAGGAGGGAGATGGGGTTATTACCGGTAATGGCAGGAGGGGATTAAACCCATCCCCACCCCAACCCTCCCCTTGAAGGGGAGGGTTGGGTGAGACTTTATACCGATCCATCGAGAATGATATTATGGAAACCGTTGACATCAGACCGCTGTTCCATCCCCTGAACGCCGCCGTGGCCGTGCCCGGTTCCAAGAGCTACACCCAGCGGGCGTTGATCCTTGCCGCCCTCGCCCGGGGGGAGTCTCTGCTGCGTCGCCCCCTCGTGGCGGAGGACACCACGCACCTCACCGCCGCCCTCCGGGCCCTGGGGGCCGTCATCACCCCCCGGCAGGACGACCTCGTCGTGGGCGGCACCGGCGGCCGCCTGGAAAATCCGGGCCGGGAGATCTACCTGGGTAACAACGGTACAGCCATGCGGATCCTCACCGGGGTGACCGCCATCGGCCGGGGGGAGTTCCTCCTCACCGGCGACGAACGGCTTCAGGAACGACCCCTCGCCCCGCTGCTGGCGGCCCTGAACAGCCTCGGCATCACGGCCCGGGGACTTAACCGCGAAGGCTATCCCCCCGTTTCGATTCGCACTTCGGGATTGCCGGGCGGCAGTGTTACCCTGCGGGACCTCGACAGCAGCCAGTACGTCTCCGCCCTCCTCATCGCCGCCCCCTACGCGGCGGGGGATATGCGGATAGACTTGGCCGGACTGATCCCCTCCCGGCCCTACATCGCCGTCACCGTCGAGGCCATGAGGGAATTCGGCGTGGAGGTCCGGACGGAAACTCCCGACCGTTACATTATCCGGGGCGGCCAGAGCTACCGGGGGACGGACTGCCGGATCGAGGGCGACGCCTCCAGCGCCGCTTACTTCTTCCTGGCCGCGGCCCTCACCGGGGGCAGCGTGGCGGTCGAGAACGTCCCCCTCCGGACCCGGCAGGGCGACATCGGCTTCCTGAAGCTCCTGGAGGAACTGGGCTGCGACATCTCCCTCAGGGGAAACGGAGCGGCGGTTGCCGGCGGGCCGCTCCGGGCCGGGATGCGGCGCTTCGATCTCCAGGACATGCCCGACATGGTCCCCACCCTGGCAGTCCTGGCCGCGGTGCGGCCGGGGCGAACGGTGATCGCCAATGTGGCCCAGCTCCGGATTAAGGAGAGCGACCGGCTGGCGGCTCTGGCGGAGGAGCTGAGGAAGATGGGCGTCCCGGTGGAAGAGAAACCGGACGGCCTCGTCATCGACGGCGGCAATCCCCACGGCTCAGAAATCGAAACCTACAACGACCACCGGATCGCCATGAGTTTCGCCGTGTTGGGTCTGGTCGTTCCGGGGGTGAAGATCCGGAATCCCCGCTGCGTGGACAAGTCCTTTCCGGGCTTCTGGCGGGAGCTGGATAAATTATATGATCAAAGGCATGTCTAATTGCAAAATATGATGAACATAGTGTTGATCGGCTACCGGGCCTGCGGCAAGACCTCCGCGGGCCGGGTGGTGGCGGAAAAGATGCGGCGGCCGTTTCTCGACACGGACGCCCTGGTCCAGGAGCGGACGGGGAAATCGATCCGCGCGCTCGTCGCCGACGGCGGGTGGCCCGCCTTTCGCAGCGCGGAGCGGGCCTGCATCCGGGAAATCGCCCACCGGGACGGTCTGGTCATCTCCCTGGGCGGCGGCGCCGTTCTCGATCGCCGCAACGTGGCGGATCTGAAGATCCGGGGGGTGTTTTTTTGGCTGACCGCCGATGTGGCCACGATCAGGAAGCGCCTGGGGCAGGCCCCGGAGAGCGGAGACCAGCGCCCGCCCCTGTCCGGCGGCGATGCGGGCGCGGAAATCAAATCGCTCCTCCGGGAACGGGAACCGGTTTACCGCCGGGTCGCCGACGGAGTGGTGGACACCAGCCGGTTGACCGTCGCGGAGGTCGCCGCGGAGATCATGGGTTTAGTGGCAAAAATGAAGAAAATCAAATCAAAGGAGATGAATAGCGATGTCAGGTAACACTACCGGCGTCCTTTTTCGGGTCACCACCTGGGGAGAGTCCCACGGCCCCGCCATCGGTGTCGTCATAGACGGCTGCCCGCCGCGTTTGGAGCTGACGGCGGCGGACATCCAGGCGGATCTGGAACGGCGCAAACCCGGACAGGCCCCGGGCGCGTCGCCCCGGCAGGAGACGGATCAGGTCGAGATCCTCTCCGGTGTTTTTGAGGGTCAGACTATGGGCACGCCCATCTCCCTCGTCATCCGGAACCGCGACGCCCGGAGCGGCGACTATGAAGAACTCCGCAATGTGTATCGGCCGGGACACGGAGATTTTACCTACGAGCGGAAATACGGCCTCCGGGATCACCGGGGCGGCGGCCGGGCCTCGGGGCGGGAAACCGCCGCCCGGGTAGCCGCCGGGGCGGTGGCCCGGAAGCTGCTGACCATTCAGGGGATAACCGTCACGGCCTACACCGTCGCCCTGGGCGGCATCACGGCGGCCGCCGGCAATCCCGCCGCGGCCGCCGGCAACCGCCTCCACTGCCCCGATCCGGAGGCGGCCCGGAAGATGGAGGCGGCGCTGGACGCGGCGCGCCGCCAGGGAGACAGCCTGGGCGGAAAGGTGGAGATCATCGTCCGGGGATGCCCCGCCGGTCTGGGCGAGCCGGTCTTCGCCAAGCTCGACGCCGACCTGGCCGGGGCTATCATGGGGATCGGCACGGTCAAGGGAGTGGAAATCGGCGCCGGTTTCGCCGCCGCCGCCATGACGGGCTCGGAAAACAACGATTGCCTCGTTCCGGGGGGGTTCGCCACCAACAACGCCGGCGGGATCCTGGCGGGGATCTCCACGGGCCAGGACCTGGTGATCCGGGCGGCCTGCAAGCCCATCCCGTCCCTGGGCCGGGAACAGACGACTATCGACCGGGACGGCAACCCGGTTCGCCTAACCGTCCGGGGCCGCCACGACGTCTCCGTCATCCCCCGGATCCTCCCGGTCTGCGAGGCCATGGTCTGCCTGGTCTTGGCGGATCATCTCCTCCGCCAGGAGGCGCTGGGGATTACGCGGCTGCGGGGCTGCGGGCCGGAGGAACTGTCGAGGACAATCGACAACGGGGCTTCATTAGGCACTCCTTCGCCGCTTTGTGATCGAGAATCCCACCGGGGCGGAAGAGGGCTTTGAAATGACAACCTTTTTACGGATTAGCGGCATGGAGCGGCCGCCGTGGACCGATATGGAGCGATGACCAAGGAGGAGGCATGAAGACGGGGATATTTTCCATCGGGATCATCGGCGGCACCGGGGGCATGGGCAAGTGGTTCTCCAAGTTCTTCCGGCGGGCCGGCTATCCGGTGGTGGCGACCGGCCGGACCCGGGGTCCCGATTATGCGTCCCTGGCGGCGGCCTGTCCGGTGGTTATCGTCAGCGTGCCCATAGCCGTCACGGAAGATGTCATCAGGAAGATCGGTCCCTGCCTGCCCAAGGAGTCCCTGCTCCTGGACTTGACATCTCTCAAGGAAGGGCCGGTGCGGGCCATGCTGGCCGCCTCCGTCGCGGAGGTCATCGGCCTCCATCCCCTCTTCGGCCCCGGCGTCTCTTCCCTGTCCGGCCAGAACATCGCCGTCTGCCCGGCCCGGGGAAACTCCTGGCTGCCCTGGCTTAAGGATATCCTGGAGAAAAACGGGGCGCGCCTGATGGAAACCACCCCGGCACGGCACGACGAACTGATGGCCGTCATCCAGGCCCTCAACCATTTCCTCACCGCGGTGCTGGGCCTATCCGTAGCCACCGCCGGCATCGAGCCGGAGGAATTGCGGCATTTTTCCACGCCGGTCTTTCGGGAACGTCTGGATCATCTCCACCGCCTCTTCAGCCAGCCCGATCTTTACGCCCACCTAATCGCCGGCAATCCCTATGGAAAAAAGTTAATTATATCAGCCATAAATAATCTTGAAGCGCTGCTGGCGCCGGTCCGGGAGGGCGATGCCGCCACCCTGGCCAAACAGCTCAGGGCAATCAGCGAAAGTTCGCCATCCCCCGGGTCGGATACGCACGAATCGGCAGAGGAACGACTTCGTCAAACGGATGAAAGGCAAAGTGAAGAATAGCCAGTACTTTCCGGATCGTTGCCAGTAATTTTTGGAAGGTTGCTGATCAGAAGTTCTGTTATGTTCAACGTACCCATTTTTGCCGCCATATACCCACTATGGGTACAATTGCACCCGTAGCGGGTACGATCATTTCGATAATTGTTTTTCATGGATGTCAATATAATTTATGCCGTTTTCGTCTTGACAAGGTCCGACATGAGTGTCACATCTATCCGCAAAGGGTGGGAAACAACCATAACCGCAAATAATCCGCCCGCAATCGCTGTTGCGGCGCCACCCCCGGAGAGCGCTATTTATAACCTGAGACCTTTGAAAAATGGCTTCGCCGCAGCTCAGAAATCTTTTTCGTCTCTGAATGGGTAACGTATAAACCTTATTCATTACCAAGCGTTAAGTTCAATCACACAACGGCGAAAAACATTTGATTCGCCACTTGCGAACCATTTTTCCGCAGTTATGCAAAGCTTTCAACCTGACAACCGAGGAGATAAGTGGATTATGAAACAAATATTCCGCCTGATGATCATCGGGCTCGGGGCAATGGCCGTGTTTTTCTTCGCCTCCTATTCGGCCTTTGCCGTTTCCCGGCCGGAGATATTCGTCCAGATGGGCCATACCCGGGAAAGGGTCAATGCCGTGGCCTTTTCTCCCGACGGCAAATACGCCTTCACGGGGGGGTGGGATCATACCGTCAAGATGTGGGAGGCGGCGTCGGGACGGGAAGTGCGGACCCTTTACGGGACGGCGAAAGTGACCGCCATCGCCGTAAGCCCCGATGGCGGGCTGCTCATTTCGGGAGACGAGGACTATAAAGACAATCTCAAGCTCTGGGACCTGAAAACGGGTAAGGTGATCAGGGCGTTCTCCGGTCACGAGCCGGGGATGGAGGCCATTGCCGCCCTCGGCTTTTCCGCCGATGGCAGGCATTTCCTTTCCGCGGGCGGCCGGGAAATCAAACGCTGGGATATTGCCACGGGGAAGGCGTTATGGGCTTTTACGAACGACTCTCAAGACGCTTACGCCCGTTTTACCGCCATGGTCCTCAGTCCGGACGGCAGGTTTGTCGTTTCCGGCATGCGCTCCCATGCCCAGGTGGAGATGGCGGATGGAACGCGGGCCGACGCCAAGAGCGCCGGCGCCGTTATGCTCGTTCTGGATGCCGCCGACGGTCGGCGGCTTCGGGCCTTCAATGACGGCGGCGGCTGGGTCGAGGCCCTGGCCGTGTGTCCCGACGGTCGGCATGTCATCTCCGCTGATCACCAAGACGGCGCCAAAATGTGGGATTTCACCACGGGAAGGCAGGTAAAGGCGTTTTCCGGAGAAGGGGTTTCTACGGCGGCGGTCAGTCCGGACGGCAGCTATGCCCTCTTCGGCGGCGTGATGACGATACGGCTCTGGGATATTGGCGCTGCCAGAGAGATCCGGACCTTTACCGGCCACAACGGTTGGCTCCGCTCCGTCGCCTTCAGCCCCGACGGCCGGCATGCCCTGTCCGGGAGCGACGACAACATGCCCCGGCTTTGGGATGTCGCCTCCGGAAAGGTATTGCGGAGCTTCGGCGGCTACGCCCGGCAAGTCGCCGCCGTAGCGGCCGGCACCACGGGCCACACCCTGCTCATCGCCCAGAACGCCGGCCTGCTGAGTATCTGGGATGTCCCGACGGGCAGCCAGACAAAGACAATGGCGCACACCCTGGGCGTCAGCGCCGCAACCCTCAGCCGCGACGGGAAATACGCCGCGGCGGGGGGATGGAACTTTCCGGAATCTGCCTCGACGGTCAAATTGTGGGACGTCGCCACGGGTGGCGAGCTGGGGAAGCTGACCAGGCCGGGAGCGAGTCAGTGGGCCAGACCGGCGGCGATAACGTCGGACAACAGGAATATCCTCTGGTCCGTCGGCCCGACCCTGCTCCTCTCGGAGGTCGCGACGGGGAAGGTTGTCCGGACCTTCAGCGGCCATGAGGGGGAAATCGAGGCGGCCGCGTTGAGCGACAACGGCGCCTACGCCCTTTCCCGCGATGCCCTGTCCGTCAAGATCTGGGATGTCGCCGCGGGCCGGGTTCTGAAAACTTACGCCGATCCCCAAAGAGTCGGCTTGTTTTACGCCGGGACCTTCAGCCCCGACGGGAAAAAAGTCCTCCTCCTTGAGTACGGCGGTGGGAAAAAAGAGATTTCCTTCAAATTCCGGGACATGTCGTCAAATCGGGAAACCATCCTCGCGACTCTTCCGCATGAGCTTCAGGGCTACATCAATCTTTTATCCATGAGTCCCGACGGCAGATACGCCCTCTGGGCGGAAAAAACGGTCCTGCGCCTTTATGACTTTTCGACGGGCGGCCCGCCAAAAACCATTGCCGGCCATGTCCATGACATATCCTCCCTGGGCATAAGTTCCGACGGTAAGTTTGCCTATTCAGGAAGCCATGACGGCACGACCCGCATCTGGAACATCGCGACGGGCAGAGAAGTGGCGCAGTTTATCGGCTTCACCGACGGGGAGTGGATCGCGATTACGCCGGAGGGTTATTTCAACGCCTCGCCCAACGGAGCAAAGCGTCTCAATGTCCGCGTCGGCATGAACGTCTATGCCATCGACAACTTTTATGAGAAGTTTTTCCATCCCGTTTATGTGGCTTCCGTCCTCCAGGGCAAAGAGATCGCCGGCGCCGCCGACATAAGGCGGGGTGTTCTCTCGCCGCCGGAGGTCCGGATCATCTCCCCGGCGCCGGGCACGGAATCCCCTGCGGATGCCATCGCCATTACGGTTTCGGCCCGGGACACGGGCGGCGGCATTGACGAGATCCGCCTCTATCACAACGGCAAGGCCATCGGCGACGACACGCGGGCCGTCAAGCTGATCCCCGCCACGGACGGCGAGACAAGGAAAGAATTCCGCGTTTCCCTGGTGGAGGGAATCAACATATTCCGGGCCGTCGGTTTCAGCATGGACCGGACGGAATCCAATCCCTACGAACTGACGGTCAAGCTCGCCGCCCCGGCCCAGGATGTCTCGCTATATGTCTTTGCCGTCGGCATCAACAAATACAAAAATCCGGCGCTTAACCTGAACTACGCCGAGCCGGACGCCCGGGGCATCGCCGCCTTCTTTCAAAAACGGGGTCCGGGGCTGTTCAAAAACGTCGCTATCCGGGAAATATACAACGAACAGGCAACGCGGGAAAACATCCTCTCCCAGCTTGACCGCTTGCAGGGCATAAATGCCCGGGATGCGGTCTTGATCTACCTGGCGGGACATGGGGAAAACGTTGCCGACAAATGGTATTTCATCCCTCACGAACTGACCTATCCGGAAAGAGAAGGGGAGGTGAAGACCAGGGGTATATCCTCCGACGAGCTTTCGGAATACATCAAGAACATCAAGGCGCAGAAGATCCTCATGCTCATCGACGCCTGCAAATCCGGGGCGGTGCTGGTGGCCTTCCGGGGATTCGAGGACCGGAAGGCCCTCTCCCAGCTTTCCCGTTCCACGGGCGTGCATATCGTCGCCGCCGCCACCAAGGACCAGTACGCGGCGGAAGTGAAGGATCTCGGCCACGGCGTCTTCACCTATACGCTCCTCGAAGGACTGAACGGGAAAGCGGCGGCGGGCAAAGGGGATGCCGTCACCGTCAGAAGGCTCATGAGCTACGTGGAGGAGCAATTGCCGGAGATCACGAAGAAGTATAAACAGGAAGCCCAATATCCGGTGGTGGATTCCCGGGGAATGGATTTCCCCCTGGCCACGGCGCGGTAACTATGGCGGCCATCAAGCCTTGCCCGGCGCCTCGCCGGTGGGGCAAATCCAGAAGTTATTTCGGGCAGGACGGCATAATCAGCGGCACGAGAAACAAGCGTCCAACGGATCGATTCTTTATGTGGCGATTACCACTACAACGATACATATGATGACTCACTCAACAGAGCCAGTTTCCGTTTTCTGTGTGACAGATATGCCCGATGGTTTTTCAACTGTATCCAATCAACAAGCTTAATGAGATCGTTGACATTGAAAACTTTCATAGGCAGCACGGCGCTGATGAGCAACTTAAGCTGCGATAGCGTAATAGCTGGTGCTTTTTTCCCCCAACCTGATCCTCATATGCCAGAGGAAGAAGTGAGCCAACATGCAGGTAATCATATGATGGCGCCACCCAGGAAATTTTCTGACCTCATAATGGTCCATCCCCAGATCAGTTTTTGCCTCTCCGAAACACTGTTCGATGGCCCATCGTATTCCGGAAAGCCAGACAAAGCTCTCGATTCATGATCTTACATGCAAGTCCTTAACCGGACATTACTGAGACCAACGAAGGCTCGACCATCTTTCTGCCGAATGCCGATCTGGTGGCGAAAAAGATCGTCAATTGGACCCACAAGGATCCCCGGGGAAGGGCCGAAATTGCCGTGGGGGTCGCCTACGGCAGCGACATGGACCTGGTCCGGGAGCTCCTCATACGATGCGCCTTGACCAATTCGGATGTGCTGAAAACACCTCCTCCTTATGTTCTGTTCAGCGACTTCGGAGACAATGCCCTTATCTTGCACCTCCGCTTCTGGATCATGCATGGTGCTGGCCACGGACAGGGTAAAATCGGCGATCCGGTTCGAGATCGACCGGGTTTTCAGGGAGAACAATATCGAAATAGCATACCCGCAACAGGACATCCACATCCGTTCTTTGGCCGGATGGAGCGGTTGCCTGGAAAAACCCCCGGCGCCGCCGCCAGCTTAACGCCGCCGCCGATGGAAGCGGTACGGATAAATAACCACTACCACCTCCCGGTTAAGCCTTCTGAGTAACTTCACCCAAGTTACTACATCATGATAAGGCATCCTAATGGACGTGGATCGCTATTCAGGAAATATATTGGCAAATTTCCAGTGTTTGCGCTTCTTCCCGCCTCCCTTCCGGTAGGCGTAGTTCACCAGCAGCGGCAGGACGGTCGTGGCCTCGGCGAAGACCATCTTTTCGAAGGTAACATCCACCTTGCCCCAGGACTGGGCCTCCTTGAGGGTGGAACTGGAGCAGGCGCCGTCCCGGACGTCCGCCACGGTAATCTGGATGGCGTACTTGTGCATGGGGACCTCATTTCCGAGAATCTCGGCGCAGATCACCGTATCCTGCACGAAGTTTTTGGGAACGCCGCCGCCGATCATGAGGAGTCCCGTGGTCTCCGCGGCGATCTTGATCATCGTCAACTCCCTGAAATCCTTCACGGAATCAATGGACAGATGGCGGTCCGGATGGTGGTGCTGATGGAGTACCAGGCCGAAACCGGCGCTGCTGTCGGAGAAGGCGGGACAGAAGATGGGGACGTTGTTTTCATAGGCGGCCTGAATGAGGGAATCCTTCTTTTTGGCATTTACGGTCAGGTATTTTCCCATCTCCCGGATAAATTCCCGGGAGGAGTAAGGCCGGGGGGGCAGGGTGTCGGCGATCTCCCTGATCGTCCGATCGCAGATCTGCAATTCCTCTTCATCAATATAGGTGTCGTAGATCCGGTCGATGTAGAGGGAGCGGAGAACCCGGTCGTCGGCATGGGGCGATCCCTGGTAGTGGCGGAAGCCCAGTGCCTCGAAGAAGTCCATGTCCACGATGGTCGCGCCGGTGGCCACGATGGCGTCCACCATGTTATGGCGGACGAGATCCACGTAGATCTGCATGCACCCGGCGGCGGAGGTGCTGCCGGCGATGGTGAGAAATATGGCGCACTTCCTGTCCTTCAGCATCCGGTCGTAGATGGCGGCGGCTTCGCCCAGGTCGCGGGCGGAGAAGGACATCTTCTGCATGGCCTCCACAAGGTCCACCGTGTCGAACGAGGTGATGTCGATATGGTGCACCGGCTTCTTTAAAAGGTCCTTTTTCTTCATATCCTCCTCAGCGATAAAAGTGATTATTTTCCTTAAATCATAGAAGGATAAATGTCAATCCCATAAGAAAAACCATCTTGTCATCCCACCCCATTTCTGATACGCCTCCTTCGACAAGGGTGGGTCTGCGGATGCAGGAAGTCTGGACGGTAAGCGAATTAAACGAGCAGATAAAGGTCCTTTTGGAATCATCTTTCGAGTTCCTCTGGGTGGAGGGAGAGGTGTCCAATCTGCGCCGTCCGGCCTCCGGACACAGTTATTTCACCCTGAAAGACCAGCGCAGCCAGATCCGGGCGGTGCTGTTCCGGACTTCGGCAAAGCCGTCCTTCGTCCTAAAAGACGGCATGCAGATCGCCTGCCGGGCCCGCCTGACCGCCTTTACCCCCCGGGGCGAGTATCAACTCATCGTCGAACGGGTGGAACCCCGGGGCCTGGGGGCCCTCCAGAAGTCCTTTGAACAGCTCAAGGAAAAGCTCCAGGCGGAGGGACTTTTCGATGCCCGGCATAAAAAACCGCTCCCCTTTCTGCCCCGGGGCATCGGCGTCATTACCTCGCCCACCGGGGCGGTGATCAGGGACATCCTGCAAATTACGGGACGGCGGTTCCCTGCCGTTCCCGTTCTGATCGCCCCGGTGCGGGTCCAGGGACCCGAGGCGGCGCCGGAGATCGTCCGGGCCCTCGCCCTGCTCAACTGGGAAAGTGGGGAGTCCGGTGCTTATCCGGATCTCGAGGTCATCATCGTCGCCCGGGGCGGCGGTTCCCTGGAGGACCTATACCCCTTCAATACGGAAGAGGTGGCCCGGGCGGTATTCCGGTCCCGCCTCCCCGTAGTTTCCGCCGTGGGACATGAGACGGATTATACCATCACGGATTTCGTCGCCGACCTGCGGGCGCCTACCCCCTCGGCGGCGGCGGAAATGGTGGTCCCCGACCGTGATGACCTGCGCCGGCAGGTCGGCGATGCATATGGGCGTCTGCTCCAGGCCCGGCAGCGCCGGGCGGATCGATGGCGGGAGCGGATCGGCGCGGCGGCGGGACGGCTCAAGTCACCGGACCGCATCCTCGCTGATTGCCGACTCCTCCTGGACGATCATCGGGACCGGCTTTGCCTGGCCCTGAACCGTCACATTCTTTCCCGGCGCCATGACTTGCAGTATCTGCGGACCCGTTTGGATCACGTCTGCCCGACCGGAACCATCGACCGCATCCGGGTGGTCCTTGTCCATCGGCGGGAACAGTTTGCCGCCGGGATCGGCGCCTTTTTCCGTCGGCAGCGGGCCGTCATGGACCGGCAGGGCGTCAGCCTTCAGGCCCTAAGCCCCCTGGAGGTCCTGCGGCGTGGTTACAGCATCACGCGCCGGTTCCCCGACGGCCCGATCGTGAAAAGGGCCGCCGACCTCGTCACCGGAGATCGACTTTCCGTTCGTTTGGCGGCAGGGGAAATACGCGCCCGGGTGGAACTGGTGGATACCGAGGAGAAGAAGGAGGGCGGATCGCTTTTTTGATCCCCGTTGCCGATCAAATTTTTTCCGTGCCGGCGGGCAAGGGGGGCGTAACCGGGAAGGAAGATGATAGGGATTATGTTTTACGAAGCAATTATTAATTTTCAGGACTGCGCATGGGAAAACGGATGGAAAGGACCGGGCCGCAGGTGTGCGGTGAGCGGCGGGAGAGGTGAACATGGCAAAAGAAAAGTTTGAAGAGGCCCTGAAGAAGTTAGAAGCGCTGGTAAAAACCATGGAATCCGGCGATCTTACCCTGGATGATTCCCTCAAGGCCTTCGAGGAGGGGATCCGGCTGATCCGTTTTTGCACCCGGAAACTCGACGAGGCGGAAAGAAAGGTGGAGATCCTGCTCCGGGACGACGACGACCGCCCCGGCGCCGTCCCCTTCCCTCCGGAGGGCTGATAATGACGGCGGAAACGGCATACAGCGATTTGGAGGTCTATCTGGCCCGGCGCAAGGCCGTGGTAGAGGAGGCCCTGGACCGTTTTCTCTCCCCGGAGACCGGCGTACCGGAACGGATAATGGCCGCCGCCCGTTACAGCCTCTTTGCGGGCGGCAAGCGGCTCCGCCCCATCCTCTGTCTGGCCGCCGCCGAGGCGGTAAGCGGCGCCTGGTCGGACGCCCTGCCCTGCGCCTGCGCCCTGGAGATGATCCATACCTACTCCCTGATTCACGACGACCTGCCGGCCATGGACGATGACGATTACCGGCGGGGCCGGCCGACGAATCATATCGTTTTCGGTGAGGGGCTGGCGATCCTGGCGGGAGACGCCCTGCTGACCGAGGCCTTTCACCTCCTGGCCCGCCGGGATTTAATGCCCGGCGTGGCCCCGGAAGACCGCCTGGAGGTGATCCGGCTGGTGGCCCGGGCGGCGGGCATGGCGGGTATGGTGGGCGGTCAGGTGATGGATCTCCAGGGCGAGGGCCAGGACCTGGAACTGTCAACCCTCACGGATATGCACCGGCGCAAGACCGGGGCGCTCCTCATCGTTTCCGTCGTCGCCGGGGCCGTCATCGCCGGCGCTTCGGATGGGCAGAAGGAAATCCTCGCCGGTTACGGTGAGAAGATCGGACTTGCATTTCAGATTGCCGATGATATTTTAAACGTCACCGGCGACCGCGTCATGATGGGAAAAAGTACGGGCAGCGACGCCGTACGGGGAAAACAGACCTTTCCAGCCCTGCTGGGGTTGGAGGCCTCCCGGAAGAAGCTGGCCGACCTGATTGACGGGGCGACGGCGGACGCCCGGCGGTTGGGGAAACGGTGCGAACCCCTGGTGCGGATAGCCAAATACATTATGGAAAGAAATACTTAAGTGGGAAACATACTTGCTGGCATCAACGAACCTCAGGATATCCGGCAGCTCGATATCCCCTCCCTGAGTTTGCTTGCTCAGGATATCCGGGAACTGATCATAACGACGGTGGCCCGGACCGGCGGTCACCTCGCCTCCTCGCTGGGAGCGGTGGAACTGACCCTGGCGCTTCATTACGTCTTCGACACCCCCCGGGACAAGATAGTTTGGGATGTGGGACACCAGGCCTACGCCCACAAGATCATAACCGGCCGCCGGGAGGCCTTTTCCACCCTGCGGCAGCAGGGAGGCATCAGCGGGTTTCCGAAACGTGAGGAAAGCATCTATGACGTCTTCAACGTGGGCCACAGCAGCACCTCCATTTCCGCGGCGACGGGGATGGCGGAAGCCCGGCGCCTCAAGGGGGAAACTCACAAGATTGTCGTGGTCATCGGCGATGGTTCCATGTCGGCGGGGATGGCCCTGGAAGGCTTGAACTGGGCCGGGGACCGCAAGGAAGACCTGATCATAATCCTCAACGACAACGAAATGTCGATCTCTCCCAACGTGGGCGCCCTGTCCTCATATCTGAACCGGATCATGACGGGGGAGACGGTGACCCGCCTCCGGGCCGATCTCAAGACATTTCTAAGCAGCATTCCATCCATCGGCGGCCACATGCTGAAATTCTCCCGGCAGTTCGAAGAGGCCCTCAAGTCCTTCCTTCTGCCCGGCGCCCTTTTCGAGGATCTGGGTTTCACCTATGTAGGGCCTCTGCAGGGGCACCGCCTGGACCGTTTAATTAAAAATCTCTATAATATCAAGCAAATGAAAGGACCGATACTGGTGCATGTCCTGACGAAGAAGGGGAAGGGGTATCATCACGCCGAGGAAAAACCCCTGCGGTTTCACGGCACCTCCTCATTCTGCATCGAGACGGGACGTTCCGCCGGAGCGGAGAACGGCCCTCCCCCGATTACCTACACCGGGATGTTCGGCGAGACCCTGGTCCGCCTCGGCCGGGAAGACTCCCGCATCGTGGCCATCACTGCCGCCATGTGTAACGGCACCGGCCTGGATGAATTCTCCCGGGCCTATCCCGACCGCTTTTTCGACGTCGGTATCGCGGAACAGCACAGCGTCACCTTCGCCGCCGGTCTGGCGGTGGAAGGGTTGATCCCCGTAGTGGCCATCTACTCCACCTTCCTGCAGCGGGCCTACGATCAGATCATCCATGACGTGTGCCTGCAGAATCTCCATGTGGTCTTCTGCCTCGACCGGGGCGGATTTGTGGGCGACGACGGGGCCACCCATCACGGCGTCTTCGACCTCAGCTATTTGCGGGCCATACCCAACATGATCATCATGGCCCCCAAGGATGAAAACGAACTCCAGCACATGCTCAAAACCGCGGTGGAAGCCGGCGGTCCCGTGGCGGTTCGATATCCCCGGGGCAATGGCCAGGGGGTGTCGCTTGATTACGAACCGCGCCCGCTGCCCATTGGCCGGGGAGAAGTACTCTGTGACGGCGACGAATTGGCCGTCATCGCCATCGGCGCTACCGTCTATCCGGCGCTGGCGGCCGCGGAGGAGCTTCGCAAGGAGGGCGTCGCCGTCCGGGTAATCAACGCCCGCTTTGTCAAACCCCTGGACCGGGGGTTGATCCGTGAAACGGCAGGAAAATTCAGGAAGTTGATTACCGTGGAGGAAAACGTTCGCATGGGAGGTTTTGGCAGTGCGGTCATGGAAATGCTGGCCGGGGAAGGAATTAGCGATGTGCGGATCATTATGTTGGGCATCCCCGACGCCTTTGTAGAACATGCCGCCCAGCAGGAGCTGCGGCGCCAGGCGGGCATCGACCGCGACCATATCCTTGCCGCCGCCCGGGAACTGATTGCGGACCACGGGCGACGGGCGGCGGCGGCATGCTGAAGAGGGTTCCATTCCCAGCCGCCGAATCGTTTGTTCCGGAGCCGCAAAAAGCAGGCATCGGCGACCGGCGGGGATGCGGTGGTATGGAATCGGCGTGGGCGGATGAATGGTCATCTACATCTTCAGCCGTGGTTTGATCGTCAGGGTGTTGCCATGGGAAAAGTACGCCTGGACGTCCTCTTGGTGGAACGTCAATTGGTGCCCAGCCGGGAGAAGGCCCGGGCGATGATCATGGCCGGGGCCGTTTTAGCCGATGAAAAGCGGGTGGATAAAGCTGGAACCCTTGTGGATGCCCGGGTGGAACTGCGGATCCAGGGAGAGGCGGAACCATATGTGAGCCGGGGGGGACGAAAACTCAAGGGTGCCCTGGATGCCCTTTCCATAACGGTGCGGGATCGGGTTATTCTCGATGTCGGGGCCTCCACGGGAGGGTTTACCGATTGTCTCCTCCAAGAGGGGGCGAAGAAGGTTTACGCCCTGGATGTGGGTTACGGGCAGTTGGCCTGGCGGTTGCGCCAGGACCCCCGGGTCGTGCCCATCGAGCGCACCAACATCCGTTACTATGACGGCCGGGATTTCCTGGAAACAGTGGACATGGCTACCGTGGATGCCTCGTTCATTTCCCTGAAGCTGGTCCTGCCGACGGTTTGTCCCCTGCTCGGGGGGGAGGGCGCGATCCTGGCCCTGATCAAACCCCAGTTCGAGGTCGGAAAGGGCATGGTGGGCAAAAACGGCGTGGTGTCGGATCCGGATCAACACCGGCAGGTAGTCGGGGATCTACAGGCATTTGCGCGGACCCTGGGTCTGGCGGTGCTGGGAACTTGTCCCTCCCCCCTCCTGGGACCGGCGGGAAATCGCGAGTTCTTCCTTTACGTGGCGAAACGGTCATGAGCGTCAAACTCGCGGAAACGGCGGGCTTCTGCATGGGGGTCAAACGGGCCGTGGACATGGTCCTGGAATTGGCCCAGCACAAAGGCCAAGAGACTATCTATACGTACGGTCCCCTGATCCACAACCCCCAGACCGTGGAATTGCTGAGAAAACGGGGGATCGTTCCCGTTACCGACATCGAGGAGATCCCCGCCGGCACGAAAGCGGCCGGCATCATCATCCGCGCCCACGGTATTTCCCCCCAGGAGAGAAAACTGCTCCTGGGAAAAAACCTCAAGATCATCGACGCCACCTGTCCCAAGGTCGGGCGCGTACAGGCCATCATCAAAAAACATGCCGCCCGGGATTTCTCCATTCTCATCATCGGCGATGCCGGCCATCCCGAGGTGAACGGTCTGCTGGGATACACCTTCGGGAAGGGACTCCTGCTGGCCGCCGTGGAAGACGTCCACCGGTTGCCGCCGCTGGACAAGGTGTGCGTCGTCGCCCAGACCACCCAGAGCGTGGATGAATACCACCGCATTGTCGCCGCGGTCCGCGCGCGCTTTCCCGACGCCATCATTTTCGATACGATTTGCGACTCCACGGAGAGACGACAAAGCGAGGTCAAGTCCCTGGCGGAAGAAATGGATGCCATGATTATCGTCGGCGGCCGGAACAGCGCCAACACCCAGCGTCTGGCCGACCTGGCGGCATTGCCGGGGACGCCGACCTTTCATGTGGAAACCGCCGAGGAACTTCCGGTCGAACAATTGGCGGCACATGAAAAAATTGGGATATCCGCCGGGGCGTCCACGCCGAACTGGATTATAGACCGGGTCGTCGACACCGTAACCACCAGGCAGGCCGATAAATCCCGGCAAGTAAACAGCATCTTCAGGTTTTGGGTCTGGAGCGTCCGAACGGACCTTTATTCCGCCCTGGGAGCGGGATGTCTGGCCTCAACCGCCATGCTCTTCCAGGAGATGACGGTACGGTTTCTCTACATCGCCGTCGCCTCGCTGTATGTTTATGCCATGCATACCCTCAACCGGTTCATTAACAGGAAAACGGGAAGCATCATCGGTTCCTTCCGCGAGGAATCCTACCGCCGTCACGAAGGACAGTATCTATCCACCTCCGTCCTGGCCCTGGTGTTTTCCCTGGGAGTCGGCATATTGTCCGGAAGGGCGGCCTTTCTGTTCCTCCTGGCTATGTCCACCCTGGGGATCCTCTACAATGCCCAATTGGCGCCGTCCGGCTGGCCTTTCCGCAGTATCAGGGATCTGCCCGGATCGAAAAACATAACCGTTGCCTTTGCCTGGGCGGCCATCGCCGCCGTTCTGCCGCCGGTGGCCGAAAAAATGCCCCTCACCGAGACCACGGCGGTTTCCTTTGCCTTTATCTTCGGCATAGTCTTTGTCCGCTCGGTGCTGTCCGACCTCCTGGGTGTCCAGAGCGACAAACTGGTCGGCAAGGAAACCATTCCCGTCCTGATCGGCAATGACCGCACCCAGCAACTGCTGAATACGATTTCCCTAACGCTGGTCGTGATGCTGGCCGCTGCTACCACCCTGGTCCGTACCGTTTCTTTAAGTTACTTCCTGATCATCCCCGTAATTTATATATGGATTTGCTTCCGGCTTTATGATAGAAAACCGGGTCTCATCGGGGTGGTGAAGGAGGGTGTGCTGGAAACCGCTTATATAATAGCCGGTTTGAGCGCTTGGGCGTGGTATCTGATCTTCGGGGGGAAGGGCTTATGAAGACCAATCGCCAGAGGAGAATAATGTTCATGAAATCATGGTGGCGCTTTTTGACCCTGGGAGGGGTGATCCTGATCATCCTTGCCTGCGGCGGTTCCCTCCGTTATGTGGAACGGGATCCGGACCTGAGGGATTTCCATCCCCGGACCATCGGCGTCCTCACCGTCGATGCCGGGAGTTATGAGGAGGCCAGGGGGATAGTCGAAGAGCTGGTCAGCGCCGCGCTCACGAACAAGGGCTGGTTTACCGCCGTCCTGCCCGCCGCCACCCTGAAGGCGAGGCTTCAGGGCGACCAGGGATTGCAGCAGTCGGTCAACGATTATCTGGCGAAGCTGAAAACGGTGAACTACTCCGACCCGGCCCTGAGTATGAAGATCGGCGCCGCCTTCAACATGGAGGCCTTTCTCGTCGTCACCGTCGATTCCTGGACTTATGCCGTGGAAAACAAGGAAAAGGTGGCCCGGGCCGGATTGAGCATGAGGCTGATCGATGCCCAAACCGGGAGGACCGCCTGGCGGGCTGGCCATGACGTCGTGAAGGAATACACCTTTTTGAAGCCGGCATTGAAAGATCTGGCAAGGGGCGTGGTCGAGACGATGATCAGCGCCATGCCTCATTGAGGTCAACCACCAGGGAGGCAATTATGAAAGCGAAGGTTCAGCGGGCCATCGACAGGATTCGTCCCAATCTGCAGGCGGACGGCGGTGACGTTCAATTGCTCGAGGTCACGGATGACGGCATGGTGAAGGTCAAGCTCCTGGGGGCCTGTCATGGCTGCCCGATGGCGCATATGACCCTGAAAAACGGTATCGAACGCTACCTGAAAAAGGAGGTCCCGGAGGTCCGGGAGGTAGTGTCGGCATAAATCAACAAATGAAACGAAATTAAAAGGAGATTGGAAGAAAAATGGCGTACATCATTACAGACGAATGCATTGCTTGCGGTTCCTGTGAAGACGAGTGCCCGGTAGAGGCCATCAGCGAGGGCGAGGATAAATATGTAATCGATCCCAAGGTTTGTACGGACTGCGGGGCGTGTGCGGATCAATGTCCGGTGGAAGCGATCATCCCCGGGGACGACAAGTAAACGGCCAGGATCACCCCTTCTTTCCCCCTCCCGGTATTTAATACGTCATGGGACTATTCGTTACCTTTGAAGGCATAGAGGGCAGTGGTAAAACCACGCAAATCGAACTGGCCGGGGAGTATCTCGGCCGGCGCGGGATACCTTGCCTCCGGACGGAAGAGCCGGGCGGCACTTCTTTGGGCAGGCGGCTTCGGGAATTGCTCCTCAATCGGGGACCCTTCGCCATTTGTCCCGAAGCCGAGCTGCTGTTGTTTGCCGCCGCCCGGGCGCAGCATGTCCGCGAGGCGATCCTGCCGGCCCTGGCGGCCGGCAAGGTGGTGCTCTGCGATCGGTTCGCCGATGCTACCGCGGTATATCAGGGTTACGCCCGGGGGCTGGATATGGAAACCGTCAATTTCCTCAATGCCTTTGCCATCCACGGGCGGCATCCGGATCTCACCCTGCTTTTTGATTTGCCCGCCGAGAAGGGGCTGACCCGGGCCCGGACCCGCATCGAACTCATGACCGGCGGGCGAAAGGAAGACCGTTTCGAAGGGGAGGAGTTGTCCTTCCATAGAAAGGTCCGGGAAGGCTACCTGCTTATGGCCCACCGCGAGGTGGAGCGGTTCCGGGTTATCGACGCCGCCGGCTCCATCGCCGATCTGCGGGAAGCGGTTTGCTTCCACCTGGACCGGCTGCTGATGGAGAGTGGGACAAAAACATAGTGGAATCAAGGTCTTGAGAATGATGTTCCGGAGAGATGTTTACGGACATGAACGGCAAAAGGAACAATTGGGGGCGGCCATCACCAACGGGCGCCTGGCCCATGCCTATCTCTTTCACGGCCGCGACGGAATCGGCAAGAAAGGGGTGGCGAAGGCCTTTGCCGCGGCCGTCCTCTGCGGAAAGGGGCGGCCGGAGGCCTGCGATGCCTGTCTGTCCTGCAAAAAGGTGAAAAGCGGCAATCACCCAGATCTGATCATGGTCAAGCCCGACGGGGCTTTCATCAAAATGCAGGCCGTCCGGGAAATGATCGGCGCCATGGCCTTCCGTCCCCTGGAAGGAGGGCGGCGGCTATTCCTTATCGATGACGCCGACCGGCTCCACCCGGCGGCGGCCAACGCCCTGTTGAAAACTTTGGAGGAACCGGCGGCGGCCAATATCATCATTCTGATCACAGCCAAACCTTACCTTTTGCCCCGTACGATCATCTCCCGCTGCCAGCAGCTCCGCTTCCGGCCCCTGCGCCGGGAAACCATAGCCCGTTTCCTTGAAGAGCAAGCCGGTCTCGAAGCCGCCGCCGCCCGCGCCCTTGCCGCCAGCGCCGAGGGAGGCATCGCCCGGGCGCTCCAGCTTCAACAGGAGGATTACCTGGCGGACCGGGAAGGGATCTTGAAGCGCCTCGCCGCCGAGCAGGCCGACGGCCCCCTGCCGAGACTGGCGCTGTTCAGGTATCTGGGTAAAAGCAAAAAGGAAATCCCCGACAAGCTTACCCTCCTTCAATCCTGTTTTCGGGATGCTTTGGTCTGGAAGGAACTCCGGGACCGGGGAATGCTCGTCCATGGCGACCACCTGGATCAGGTCCGCGGCATCGCCAGGCTGACCACGGACGACCTGCTCTTCAATCTGGATTCCATCGCCGCGTCCATCCGGGCTCTGGAAGCCAACGCCAATAAGTTATTGACATTGGAGGCCATGACGTTTACACTCCGCCTTTAAATCAAAACAACTATGGAACCCATTGCAATCTATGGATTTCAGAGAAAGTTACTCAATAACGTTGGGAAACTGCTGATGCATTTTTAGGATGGGCATGTCTGAAGAGTATTTGGTGGGCGTGAAGTTCAAGCGGGAGGGGAAGGCCTATTATTTCCATGACGCCGGCATCCCCCTGCAAAAGGACGATCATGTAATCGTGGAAACGGAGAACGGCATGGTCTTCGGCACCATAGTCGCGGAGCGGGAGCCGGCGTCCGCGAGAGGCCGGACCGGCGCACACAAGCCCATCCTCCGGAAAGCCACCGACGAGGACCTGCAGACCCAGGCGGAAAATCAGGTTATGGAACGAGATGCCCGGCATTTTTGCGTGGAGAAGGTGGCGCAGCGGGACCTCCCCATGAAGATCGTCGATGTGGAATATCTTTTCGACCGCGGTAAGGTGGTCTTTTATTTCACCGCCGAAAACCGGGTGGATTTTCGAGATCTGATCAAGGATCTGGTGCAGCGGTTCAAAACGAGAATCGAGCTGCGGCAGATCGGCGCCCGGCAGGAGGCCCGCATGGTCAAGGGAATGGGGATTTGCGGCCGGGAGGTATGTTGCGCCACGATGCTGCACAACCTGGACCGGGTATCCGTGAAGATGGCCAAGGAGCAGAGCATGTCTCTCAACCCGGAGAAGATTTCGGGGCTCTGCGGCCGGCTCATGTGCTGCCTGGCGTTCGAATATGAAACCTATCTGGGCATGAAAAAAGACATGCCCAAGTGCGGGAAGTTCATTCAAATGGACAACGCCCGGGCCAAGGTCGTTCGCCATAGCGTCCTGAAAGGCGAAATCACCGTGGCCATGGAAAACGGCGAGGAACGTACGGTGAAAGTCGCCGATTTATAAACCGGATTCAACCCCCGCGAGGTAAGGATGCCATGGACAAGAACTATTATGTCACGACCCCGATTTACTATGTCAATGCCTCGCCGCACATCGGCCATGCCTATACGACAATCCTCGCCGATGTCCTGGCGCGTTATCATAAGCTTTCCGGAGACCGGACCTTTTTCATGACCGGCACGGACGAACACGGCGACAAGATCGCCGAGGCCGCCCAGAAGGCCGGCGTCGATCCCAAGACCTATGCCGACGGCATCAGCGCCCAGTTCCGGTCCCTCTGGCCGGAATTGAACGTCGACCACGATTACTTCATCCGCACCACCGATGAAAATCATGTCCGGGTCGTACGGATGATCCTCCAGCAGGTCTATGACGCCGGCGACATCTACTTCGGCCACTACGAGGGATTCTACTGCGTCGGCTGCGAACGCTTCTACATGGAAAAGGAGTTGGTGGACGGCCTGTGTCCCGATCACCAGTGCGAACCGGAGCACCGGAAGGAGAGCAACTATTTCTTCCGGATGAGCAAGTATCAGGACTGGCTGATCAAGTACATTGAAGAGAATCCGGATTTCATCCGACCGGAGCGTTACCGCAACGAAGCCTTGGCGTTCCTCCGGGAACCCCTGGAAGATCTCTGCATCTCCCGCCCGAAGAGTCGCCTCACCTGGGGAATTACCCTGCCCTTCGACGAAAATTTTGTCACCTATGTCTGGTTCGACGCCCTGATCAACTACATCACCGGCATCGGATATCCCGACGGGGAGAACTTCCGGATCTTCTGGCCCGCCGCGGAGCACCTCATCGCCAAGGACATCCTCAAACCCCACGGCATTTATTGGCCCACCATGCTCAAGGCGGCGGGGATCGAACCGTACCGCCACTTAAACGTCCACGGCTACTGGAACGTCGATCAAAGCAAGATGTCCAAGAGCCTGGGCAACGTGATCAAACCACTTGATTTAAAAGACAAATACGGCCTTGACGCCTTCCGCTACTTTCTCTTGCGGGACATGGTATTCGGCCTCGATTCCAGTTTCAGCGAGGAAAGCTTTGTCCAGCGCGTCAATTCCGATCTGGCCAATGATCTGGGCAACCTCATCAGCCGGGTGATGGTCATGGCGATTAAATATTTCGACGGTCTGGTGCCGGCGCCCGCGGCCCCGATCGATCAGGATCGGGAATTCAGCGCCTCCGCCCGGCGCACCCTGCGCGAGGTGGAGCGGTGTTTCCAGGAATTGGCGCTCCACAAGGCCCTGATTGCGATCTGGGAGTTTGTCAATGGGGCCAACAAGTATATCGTGGCAAGCGAACCGTGGAACCTGGCCAAGGATCCCGGTTTGAAGGACCGGCTGGCCACGGTGATCTACAATCTCCTTGAAGCCCTCAGGTGCATTGCCGTCTTCATTGCCCCCTTCATGCCGGGAACGGCGGAAAAGGTGCTGTCCCATCTGGGCATAACGGACGCGGCGCGTGAGGATTTATCCTCCCTGGAGGAATGGGGAAGGTTGCCGGTAGGCAATGCCCTGCGGAAAATTGCGGCCCTTTTCCCGCGTATCGAATACAAAAAGGAAGAAAAAATGGAAGCACAAACAAAGGCTGCGCCGGTATTCAAACCGGAAATCTCCTACGAAGACTTTGATAAGGTCGATCTCCGCATCGCCCGGGTTCTGGAGGCGGAACCGGTGCCGAAATCAAGCAAACTCTTGAAATTGAAGATCGATCTTGGGGAGGAGCGGGTGATCGTCGCCGGAATGGGAAAGGATTACAAGCCCGAAGAGATAGTGGGCAAAATGATCGTTGTCGTAGCCAATCTCAAGCCGACGAAGCTCATGGGCGTCGAATCCCGGGGGATGCTTCTCGCCACGGATGCCGCCGAAGGCCTTGCCCTCATCTCCGCCGATCGTCCGCCGGCGGTGGGGGCGAAGGTGCGCTGAGCAGCAGCTTGTGAGTTATCGCCTTGCCGGCAACCGGTGGACCGGCGCCGGATTGGTAACAAGATTCACTACCGTTTCACCTTGATGTTGTCTTTCCTAGCGAAGCAGCCTCACTGCCAGACGGAGTTGCCGCCGGACTGTTTGGCCCGCAGGACCGCCGCCTCCATTTCCGTTAGGAGGCCGTCGGCGTCCTGGCCCGGCTTCATCTGGGATACCCCGATGGATACCGTGGGGTGAGGCACCGTCTGTCCCTCCACCATGATCGGCGAGGTCCGGACAATGATCCGGAAGATGCGGACGCCGATCCCCCGGGCCGTTTCCATATCCGTGTCGGGAAGCAGGATGGCGAACCGATCCATTCCATATCGGGCGATAATCTCCGTAGGCCGGAGATGATAGTTCAAGGTGGTCGCCATGGCGTAGAGGACCCGGTCTCCGGAGCGGCGCCCGAAGCGTTCGTTGAAGACCCTGAATCCGTCGATATCGATGAGGATGCCACTGAGGGGTTTACCCGCCCGGTCGGAACGAAGACCCTGGCGCCGGGTCAATTCCGTGAACCACTCCCGGTTCGGCAGTCCCGTGAGGGCATCGAAGTTCCCGTACCGGCATTCTTCCTGATCTATAATGGCATTGCCGCCGGATACCACGGAGTTGGCGTGACGGAGACGTTTGGCCAGGGTGTAGAGGAGATTGCAGGCGATGGCGTGAGAGGATTGGACCAGAGACCAGAGGATGTCTTCTTCCATGACCATCAATTGACAGTCTTCCCGGGCTACGGCAAAGGCGGTGGTCGGTTGACGATCGATTACCGATAACTCGCCCACGCTTTCCCCGGGATCGAGGATGGTCAGCGGATCGGAGTTCAAGGCGTTCAGATGAATCCCCAGGGTTCCCGACAGGAGAAAATAAACCGTCCAGTTGGACTGTCCGGGACGGAAAAGGATCTCGCCGGCACTGAGACGGCGGATCTTGCAAAAATCGAAGATCCCCCGGATGGAATCGATATTTACGGAGCGGAACAGAAAGATCCGTTTGAGGATTTCCGGGTCGAGATCCGCCGCCGTCGCCGCCGGTCCTTCCGTGTTCATACCACCAGATCCCGCGGGGCTTTCAGGGGGACATCCACCGGAGGAATATATTTATTTAGAAGCGCCTTTGTCCCGGCCATGTTCAATTTTGTGAAGAGAAAAGAAAACTGACCTTCCAACTCCTTCCCGAGGGCGGACAAGGTAGCCGGGGGCAACTCCCAGAAATCCTTCTTGAATGGACCGAATCCCTTCTTCCGGGTTTTATAGAGGAACTGTTCCTCCGTTTCGCCTTCCTTCTTTTCACCCCGGCATGCCTGCCGCAGGTGGTCATAAACCCGGGACTTCAGGTCGGCGGGAAGATGGGGACTCTCGTAAACGATGTTCTGGAATCCCGTGGCCAGATGGACTTCCGCGGTTTCCACGGCGGGAAATCGGTCGAAGGCCTCGGGTGGCAGGGTCGAAGCCCCGTGTTGCACCGCTCCGGCGAGTCCGTAGGTGGCCCGCGCTTCCGCGGAAAGCTGCTCGAGGGTGGCGAAATCAAGTTTCACCTTGGCGACCGTGCCGTCCGGCATGGGGACGCCGCCGTGGGTGGTCCCAGTCTGGACGCTGATCTTGCTGATCCCCTTCATGGCGGGGTCGATCTTCTTAAGTTCTTCCCTATAACCGGCCATGAAGGCGGCCAACTCCTCCACCGTGCTGTTCTTCCCGCCCACCTCCCCGATCTCGCCGCCTACGGAGACGGTTATTCCCGGCGGCTCCAGATCCCGGATCATGGCCGTAAGCTCTGCCGCGAGGGTATAGTTGAGCCGTTGCTGATCCTTGATCGTTTTTTTAGTGAGATCCACCAGGGTGGAGGTGTCCACGTCGATGTTGTAGAATCCTGCCTCGATGGCCTCCCAGATCAGGTCTTTCACCGCCTTGACCTCCTGCTCGGGGTTTTGGGCGTATTTCCCCGCGTTGATCTGGAAATGATCCCCCTGGAGAAACACCGGCCCCCGATAACCGACCTTGAGGGCCGCGGCGGTGACGGCGGCGATATATTCCTTGGGACGCTGCCGGGTGTAATCGATTTCCGACCGGGCGATCTCGAAAATCACGGGACCGACGTCGAGTTTCATGGCGGCCCGGAGCGCCGCCTGGGCGGTGTGGTAGGTGAGGGCGCGGATATTGATGGCGGGTACGGTAAAGCCTTTGGCCTCCCCGCGTCCCATGGCCTCGTAGAGAGTCTGGATCGAAGCCGAGAACACACCCGCCGCCGCGCCGGCCCGGCGGATCAGCCACCGGGCCGCGGTGCGCACCGCTTCGTCGTCGCTGAAGACAGCGGCATAGATCAAATCGTCCACCCCCCGTTCCCGCAATCCGTTCCCGTCGATGATCTCCAACTGTTCACCGGCGATCTTGAGGATGCTGGCGATGCCTTTTTGCACTTCCCCAACCTGCTGGTAAATCACTTTTCCACCTCCTCCAAATACTTCCGGGCCATTTCCACTTCATAGCGGCTGCCGATGTAGATGGGACTCCGCTGGCTGATTTCCTCCACCGGGATGTCCAGAATGCGCCGTTTGCCGTCTGTCGCTTCCCCCCCCGCCTGTTCGATGAGGAAGGCCATGGGAAGCAGTTCAAACAGGAGCCGCAGTTTTCCCTGGGGGTTCTTCCGCAGGGCGGGATAGGTGAAAACGCCGCCGTTTTTGATCAGTACCTGGTTGATGTCGGGGACGAAACCGCCGCTGTACCTGAGCTTGTAACCCGCGGCCTCGAGATCCGCGACGAAACTAAGATGCGCCGGGGTCCAGTCCTTCCGGAGGCCTCCCAGGCTGTAGATGTCCCCCTTTTCCCGAAGCCGGATGTTCTCCTGGGAGAGGACATATTCTCCTTCCCGGTTCAGGACGAATTCATGGGTTCCCTTGCCGGCGGAATAGACCATGGTGATCAGGGGGCCGTAGGTGATGTAGAGGGCCGCTACCATGGTTTCCCGGCCTTTTCCGTACATTGTGCCGTTGTGAATGCCGATGATGGTGCCGATGGCCAGGTTGGTGTCCACCAGGGACGATCCGTCCAGGGGGTCGGCGGTGACGAAATATTTTTCCCGGCCCTGACCGATCTGGATGATCTGATCCTGCTCCTCCGAGGCATACTCCCGGACAAAACCGGAAAATTGGAGCTGGTTTTTCAGGATGGCGTCGGAACTCTTGTCCAGGGCCAGTTGCTCCTCGCCGTACATGTTCTTGAATCCTGCCAGCTTGCGGTTCGACTCGTGGATCTTGGCGGAGATATACTTTCCCGTGACGGCGATCTGCCAGATGAGACGCCGCAGCTCCGTCTCCACGCCCGCCATCCACATGTGCCTGCGAAGATCCACGCAAAATCTTGTATAATCGGAAATTCCCTCGCCCATAAGCTGTCAACCTCGCAAATCAGCTCCCGCTGATTAATGTTCATGATTTGCCCGTAATTAGCAATTAATGAGGTTCTTGACAAGATGAAAATGAACGGCTTACACCATACCTCCGTTGACGGAGATCACCTGGCCGGTGATATAGGAGGCATCGGGGGAGCAGAGAAACCGGACTACCCGGGCCACTTCCTCCGGCCGGCCGATGCGGTTCATGGGAATGAACTCCTTGATCGTCTCCACCGGGGCATGGCTGATCATCTCCGTCTCCACCAGTCCGGGAGCCACGACGTTTACCCGGATCCCGAACCGGGCCACTTCCGTGGCCAGGGAACGACTGGCGGCAATGATGCCGGCCTTGGCCGCCGAATAGTTAGTCTGGCCTCGATTGGCGACAAGACCGGCCACGGAGGCAATGGAGACGACAGCCCCGGATTTTTTCCGGGCCATATGGCGGAGAACGGGCTTGGTTACGTTGAAAAATCCCCCGAGGGCGGTGTCAATAACCAGGTCCCAGTCCCGGGCGGGCATCATGAGGAAAAGGTTGTCGGCGGTGACGCCGGCATTGTTGACCAGGACGTTTATGCGGCCGAGGCGGGAGATGATTCCGGCTATCTGCCGTTCCGTCGTGGCCCGGTCCGTGACGTCGAAGCAGCAGATTTCCCCCCGGCCTCCCGCTGCCTCGATCTCGCCCAGGGTGGCTTCCGCGGTTTCCTGCCTTTGGCGGTAATTTATGACCACATAGGCGCCCTCGGCGGCAAATTCCCGGACGATAGCCCGGCCGATGCCCCGGCCCCCCCCGGTTACCAGGACGATATTTTCTTCGCGCATGTCTTTACCTCCGCTGGATGCATAGAAGCATTTTTTCCGGACAAGTCAAGAAAAACCTCGCTCCGGACGGGATTTACATGAAAAGCCGGCAAGCGAAGAACAGGCCGGTGAAAGAGGCCAGGATGGCGACGGCGGCGTAATCCCCCCTGTTGAGGCGCAGTTCCCGCATGGAGGTCCGGGGACCACGGGCGTAACCCCGGGCCTCCATGGCCGCGGCCAGGTCTTCGGCCCGGCGGAGGGCGCCGAGGATCAGCGCTATCGCCAGGCGCCCGGAAGACCGCAATTTCCGGGACAGGCGCTCCCCGGCGCCCCCCCCTCCCCTGGCCATCCGGGCTGTTTTCATCCGCTGGTACTCTTCCAGAAAGGTGGGCGCAAAGCGCAGGGCCATGGCCACCATGACGGCCAGATCCTGGGTGGGGACACGGAAGATCCGCAGGGGACGGAGGATCTTGTCCAGGGCCGCTACCAGTTCGGAGGGGAGGGTGGTTAGGGTGAGCAGGCCGCCGGTAACGACCAGGGCGGCGAACTGCCAGGCCACGGTCCCCCCCTGCGCCAGACCTTCGTAGGTCAACGCCGGCAATATGGGCAGGCTGAAGACCTCCCGGCCCGGGGTGAACAAGGCGTGGAGGAAAAAGAGCAGGACGGCAAAAAAGGCGATGGGCTTGAGGATCCTTCCCAGTTCTCGGATGCCCCCCCCGGAAAAAACGATCAACAGGGCCAGAAAGAGGCTGAGGAGAACGATTTGACCGGGACCGGCCTGAAAGATGAGGATGCTCAGAACCACCGTAGCGGCGATCTTTACGCGTGGATCGACGTTGCGGAGCGGTGAGGGTCCGGGAGCGGTGAGCGGGGAGAACATCTCGGTCATTAGGAAGCTCCGCCTCGGGTGAGTTTCACCAGATAATCATGAATCTCCCGGTGCGCCGCCTCCAGGGAGATGACATTCACCGGCACGTCCCATCCCGACTTCCGGAGTTTTGCCATCAGGGCGGCCATGGCCGGGGCCTCGATTTCCCGGTGCGCTTCCGACATCAGGAAGGCGCATACCTCGCCGGGGACGCCGTCCATGATCATCCGCCCCTTTTCCAGGACCAGGATCCGCTCGGCATCGGCGGCCTCGCCGAGGTCGTGGGTGATATGGACGATTCCCATTCCCTCCCGATGGAGGGAGGCGATCATGGCAAGCACCAGGCGCCGCCCCGCCGCATCGAGGTAGGCCGTGGGCTCGTCCAGGACCAGCCAGCGGGGATTCATCACCAGGATCCCCGCCAGGGAGACCAGCCTCTTTTCCCCGCCGGAAAGGGTGAAGGGCGCCCGCTGCTCGCAGCCGGCCATCCCGACCCGGGCCAGGGCGTCCCGGACGCGGATGGCGATCTCTCCGGGGGGTACGGCCAGATTTTCCAGCCCGAAGGCTATATCCTCCGCCACCGTCATGCCCACGATCTGATGATCGGGATTTTGAAAGACCATTCCCACCCGGCGGCGGAGTTCCCGATGCCCCGAGGGATCCCGGGTGTTAAGGCCATCGACGCCGACCTCCCCTCGGGAAGGGAGTAAAAGGGCGTTCAGATGCTTGCTCAGGGTGGTCTTCCCGCAGCCGTTGGGGCCGATGATCACCACATATTGGCCGTCGGGAATCCGCAGCGACAACCGCTCCAGAACGGGCGGCCGCCGTTCGCCGTATTGGTAGGAAACTTCTTTGAATTCGATCATTGCCGATAACTTACAGTTTAACGTGCTCCCGCACCTTGATGCAGATCATGGCGGCCATGACGATTTTCAGTATCCCCCCGGGGATCGTGGGGATCAGGCCGACGGCCAGGGCCTTGGCCAGGGTCAATTTCGCCACGACCATCAACTGGCCGATGCCCAGGGCGTAGAGGAACACATGGCCCACCGTCATGGCCGCGATCAGCCGCCAGAAACCGGGACGATCCTTCCCGGCGGTCATCCGGCCGATGACGTAGGCCCCCACCACAAAGCCGATGAGATAACCACCGGTGGGCCCCAGCAGGACCCCGAACCCGGCCTTGCCGCCGGCGAAAACGGGCAGGCCGATCACCCCGAGGAGGATATACACCACCTGGCTCATCGCCCCGAGGTAACCCCCCAGCAGGGCGCCGGCCAGGGAAACGAAGAAGGTCTGCATGGTGATGGGCACCGGGGGCAGGGGGATCATCATGAAGGCCCCGGCGGCGGTCAGGGCGCCGAACATGGAGGCATAGGCCAGGCCCCTGAGCGAAGGGGGGTTCTGTCTCATCGCCCGCCCCTAAACAAAGTTAGACCCTTGAAAAATGGCTTCGCCGCGGCTCAGAAATCTTTTTCGCTTCTCAATAGTTATCGTATAAATCTTATTCATTACGAGGTGTTAATCTCCATCACGAAACGGCGAAAAACATTTGATTCACTGCTTGCGAACCATTTTTCCGCAGTCACGCAAAACTCTCAAAGTGCACGTCCCCGGAAAAGAACCGCAACGTCTCTCCGTCCGGGCTTCTGAGGACCAGGGAGCCGTCGGCGCCGAAGGCCGCAACCTTGCCGGTGAACCTCCGTTCCCCGACATCCACCGCCACCCGACGGCCCAACATCTCGGAAAAACCCTGCCAGCGCTTCAAAATGGGCGCGAAACCCTCCCGCCGGCACTCGTTGTATGTCGCTTCCAGGCTTTCCAGAAGCCGCTTTGTCAGGAGTATCCTGTCGGTCGGTCGGCCTGTCTCCGCCCGTATGCTCGTGGCGATAGGCTGAAGTTCCGGGGGAAAATCCCGCCGGTTCAAATTCACATTCAATCCTACGCCGATGATCAGGTACTCCACCCGGTCCATCTCCATACTGGCCTCGGTGAGTATGCCTCCCAACTTCCGTCCCCCGGCCAGGATATCGTTGGGCCATTTGATCGTTACCTCCAGGCCGGTTGTCTCCCGGACCGCCGCCGCCACCGCCGCCGCGGCCAGGAGGGCAAACCGGGGCGCTTCCTGAGGGGGTATGTCCGGCCGGAGAATCAGGGACATATAGATTCCCACCCGGGGAGGCGAGAACCAGGCCCTCCCCCGCCGGCCCCTGCCGGCGGTCTGTTCCTCCGCTATCACCACCGTTCCTTCCGCGGCCCCGGCGGCTGCCAGGGCTTTTGCCTGCCGGTTCGTCGAATCCGTCCCGGGGAAAAACCGGATATCCCCCTGGCCGATCAAGGCGGTTTGCAATCCCTCCCGGAGTTCCTGGGGCAGGAGCAGGTCGGGTATCTCCCGGAGGATATAGCCCTTCCGCGGCGAGGAGTCGATTCGGTATCCGGCCGATCTCAGGGCGCAGACATGCTTCCATACGGCGGTACGGCTCATCCGCAAGGATTGACTAAGGGTTTCGCCGGACATCCACCGGCCCTCCCCCTCCCCTAATTGCTGCCGGAGCAACGCGACGGGATGGTGGGTCGCAGGTGCGGAGGCCGTTTTCTTCTTTGCTGGCGCCATAACTTTAGAATGGAATCTTCCCCGAAATCGCAAGGTTCATAATGGATATGCGGTTGATTGTCAACCAATAAAAAAATATGGTTGTTAATGTCCGGAAGGTGATGGCATTGCACCACTCCTCGCCGCTCCGAACGGTAAAGTTGAACTTTACATGTTTCTCATTGACAAGCAGAAAGGATTTGTATATTTTCTCGCCAAAATCAGCTTTCCAACGATGTCCGGCTTTTCAGAATTGCTAAACTCATAAACGGTATTCTTTGGCGCTCGTGTAATGCATCCTGAAAAAAACTGGAAATATTACCTTGGGTTGTCGCTTTTCGGCTATTCATTTGTACCCATCTTGACGGTCGAGCTGCTTTTCTTCCTTCCCCTTTCCCATGCCCAGGCCGCCTCGATGGCGTTGATCTATGTCGGTTCCGGAGAGGTGGCCTTTTTTGCCGCCATAGCGCTCTTGGGCCGGCCGTTTGTGGAGACCCTCAAGGCCAAGTTCAAGGCATTTTTCATCCGCAACAAACCCGCCCAACCTCCCCGTCCCATTGGTAAAACCCGGCATACCGTTGGAGTAATCCTTTTCTTCGCGAGTTTTTTCCCTTATCCGTTCGTGGTGGCGGCGCTCATATTTTTACATCCCACGGGGCGGGATCTCAATTATCTCGTTGCCGCCCTGTTGGCCGGAGATGGGATATTTATCACGAGTCTGTTTGTCCTGGGGGGGGAATTCTGGGAACGGTTGAAAAGACTTTTCGAATGGCCGGGGAATCAGCAGGCGGCCTAAGTTAAAAGAACAATCAAGGAGGGCGGATCATGAACGTTTTGTGTCTGGGAGCGGGCGGCATGGGGGCCCTGGCGGCGGAGACGCTGGCGGGTTTTGATGAAATCGAAAGGATAACCGTTGCCGATCTCAATCCGGAGGCGGCGCAGCGGGTGGCGGCCACCTGCCGTGGCAAGGCGACGTCCCGCGCCGTCAGCGTGGAAGACGCCGCCGCCCTGACCGGATTGATGCAGGGCCACGATGTTGTGGCCAACTGCGTGGGGCCCTTCTTCCGCTTTGCCGTTCCCATCCTTTCCTGCGCCATCGCGGCGGGGGTGAACTATTTCGACATCTGCGACGATCCGGAGCCGACGCTGGCGATGCTGAAGATGGGAAAGGAGGCGGAAGCGGCGGGAATCACGGCGGTGATCGGCGTCGGCGCCACCCCGGGGATAACGAACATGCTCGCGGCGAGGATCTATCCTATGTTTCAAAAGGTGGAGGAACTGCACGCCGCCTGGAACATCGAGGAGCAGGATGCCGACAAAACCGAGGCGCTGACCTATTCCGCCGCCATCGTGCACTGGATGCAGCAGTGCTCGGGTACGATCCTGGAGCACCGGAACGGAAGACTGCAGGAGGTGAAACCGCTGGAAGGAGTGGAACTTTATTATCCCGGGCGGGGCACACGGAAGGTGTGGACGGTGGGTCATCCGGAACCGGTGGCTTTTTCCTGGTCTTATCCGGAGATAGAAAGGTCCTCCTGTTTCATGGTCATGCCTTCCCTGACCGCCGATTATTTCCGGAAATTGAGCAAACAGATCGACGCCGGCCGGCTGACCCTGGAAGCGGCGGGGCATCAACTGGTGGACGAAGCCAAAGACGTCTCCTTTCTCGATCATATCCTTGCCGTGATCTCGGGTATCTTCGATCATCCCCGCCTGCCCCTGTTCTTCGTAGTGGCCAAAGGCACGATCGACGGCCGTAAGGCCACCGTAGCCGCGACCGTGAAGGCGAACCCTCCCGGTATGGCCAGGGCTACCGGCATTCCCCTGGCCATAGGCGTGCACCAGTTTGTCCGCGGTATGGTCAAGGTCAAAGGCGTGGCGGCGCCGGAAAAGGCACTGGATGCCCAGGCCTTCTTCCAGGAACTGGCCCCTTATTGCACCTTTCCGAAGCCGGCGCCGGACGGCGATATCCTGGACATCGTCCAGGAGGGGAAGTGATCCGGGGTTAAGCCGATAGATCTTCATGCCGGCGTGGGATAAAAAACGTCCGGTCCAATACCCCGTAATTCGTTCGGCGGGGTGTTTCATCCAGCCGAACAAAACTCCGGACCATATCTGGTGATGCATCGACTGGCCGGAGGGCTCAAGCAGGTTAATGCTTGAAGCCAGAGATACCCCTTACTCCTGCCAGAGGAGTGTCATTGACGAGACATCAGCCTGAACTCCGGCGGCCCGCCGGGGATGGGAACGCGGTAAATGTCCAGGAAAAGAAGGATCTTGTGGTTGTTTTCAGCGGGATTGGTAGCCCTGGGGGCGCAGATTTCCTTTGTTCCGGCCATTGCGGCAATCCCCGAGATCCTGACTCTAAATGATGCCGTGGCCCTGGCCCTGCAAAACAACCGGAATGTCCAGAATGCCGCGGCGGAGGCGGAGAAAACCGACGCCGCCCTGGCTGCCCTCCGCACCCGCCGTTATCCGAATCTGAATCTGCGCTACACCGGGGCCCAGCAGTTGAATGCCCTAAATTTCGAGTTCAAGCGGGGATCTCTGGGCAATCTGTCTTCCGGGGAGGCCATTCCCACCACGGATACGACCATCCCCACCCCCAAGCAGTGGGAAAACCAGGGACAGGCCGTGGTGGCCCAACCCCTTGCCCAGTTGTACCGCCTGTCCCTGGAGATCGAACAGGTCGGGCTGGCAAAAACCGCCGCCGAAGAACAGTATCGCCAGGCCCGGACGGCGGTGGTGAACGAAGTCCGGAAGACCTATTTCGCCATCCTGGAAAGCCAGAGCGCCCTCCGGGCCGTCCGGGAGGCCATGGGCTTCTATACGGAACTGGAACGGTTGATGGCCGATCATCTCCGGCAGCAGGCCATCCTCCGGGCCGACCTGCTGGAGGTAAGGTCGAAGCTGGCCCGGGCCCGTTACGACGCCACCCGGACGGAAAACGCCCTGACGGCCCAGAAGGAACAACTCAACCACCTCATGGGGAGGGACCTCGCCACGCCCTTTTCCGTAAGCCCGGCCGTGGAGCCGGCGCGGCCGGAGCTGGACCTGGCGGCGGCGGTGGCGAGGGCCAGGGAGCGACGGCCGGAAATCAGGGAGGCTAAACTCAAGGCCCGCCAGGCGGAGTATGGGATCAGGATCAAGCGATCGGAATATATCCCCGATGTCGATCTGATTTTTTCTTACACCCGCCTGCCGGAGATGGAGATTATGCCCAAGGATTACGCCTATGCCGGCATCCGGGTCTCCTGGGAGCCCTTCGATTGGGGAAGGAGGTCTCAGGAGCTTTCGGAACGCAAGAAGACCCTGGCCCAGGCCAATACCGCCGTCCGGGAGGCGGAGTCGCTGGTGATGATGGAGGTTTCCCAACGGTGGCGGACGCTGCGGGAGAGCCATCAGTATCTTGACCTGGCCAGGCTGAATGCGGAAGCGGCCCAGGAGCGGCTCCGAGTGGTTATGGATCGTTATCGGCAGCAGACCGCCCTTACCAAGGATCTCCTTCAGACCCAGGCCCAGGCGGCGGAGGCCCATCACCAGGTCCATCAGGCCCTTGTGGCCTGCCAGACCGCCCATGCCGATTTCCAGAAGGCCCTGGGGGGTGAATGATGGCGTCTTCCGGCGGCGGGAGAACGATGGTGACGGGTAAAGATCTAATGATTAAGGAAATCGATCAGATGCGGCATATACTTCTTCCGATCAAAAGCGATCCGGCCGCCCGGCGGTATGACCGGGGGGCGATAGTCAACGGGCGGAAGATTGTCTGCGCCGTCGTGATGGCGATGCAGATTATCTGGGGTTGCGGCGATGACCAGCCGAAAAAACAGCCTCTTCCCAAGAGCGTGCAGGTTATTACCGTCCAGGAAGAGACCCTGGCCGGGGGACTCCGCTATTCCGCCAACATAAAACCGAATCGTCAGGTGGATCTTGTCTTCAAGAACGGTGGCTATGTGGCTTCTCTCCTCCAGATGCGGAGCCGGGATGTCCAGGAAGGGGACCGGGTCGCTCGGGGCCAGGTCCTGGCGACCCTCCGGGACCGGGACTATGCCCTCAAAGAGGCCCAGGCGAAGGCGGCCCGCACCGAGGCCGAAGCCGCCTGGGAGCAGGCGCGCCACGATTACCGGCGGGCCGAGAATCTCTTTGCCTCCGGCAGCCTGACGAAGCCCGATTTCGAGGCCGCAAAGGCCCGTCGGGACATGCTGGCGGCGAAAACGTCGGCGGCCCGAGCGATGCATGACGAGGCCCTTCTCGCGGTTCAGGATGTCTCCCTCCGTTCCCCCTTCTCAGGGGTGGTCCTGAAGAAGAATATCGAACAGGGAACTCTGGCCGGACCAGGCGCCGCCGCCTTCGTGGTGGCCGACACCTCCGTGGTGAAGGCGGAGTTCGGTGTGCCCGACGTGCTTCTCAGGTATATCCGGATCGGCAAGGCATATACGCTTATCAGCGAGGCCTTTCCCGGCGAGGAGTTCACCGGCCGGATATCGCGCATTGCCGCCGCCGCCGATGCCGGCAGCCGGGTCTTTGCCGTGGAGGTCGCCATCCCCAATCCCCGGGACCGGCTCAAAACGGGCATGGTCATGTCCCTGGTGATCGATGATGCCAAGCTCCCCAAACCGGCCGCGGTCATTCCCCTCAATGCCGTCGTCCGTCCCCGGGGCAACCCGGAAGCCTTTGCGGTCTTCACGATCGTTCCCCAGGAAAACAAAACCATTGCCAAAACGAAGATCGTGAAGTTGGGCGAGGTGGTGGGAAACCGGATGACGGTCCTGGAAGGCCTGAAGGTAGGGGAGCGAATAGTGGGAAATGGCGCCGCTCTCCTCCAGGACGGGGACGAGATTCAGGCGTTCAAATAGATGACGGCGGCGCTTCGTCCAGGATGAGGAGCGGCTAAAAACCATGCCCTCTCCCTGTATCGATGCCGAGAGGTAACATTTTTTTCTACCATGAAAAATTATCCATACAGCGAAATCTGTTCGTATTTTCTTGAGCCGGGTCCGGGCGCGGGGGGCTCATGAAGCACCGCTCGGACGAGGACCACATCGAAAAAACCAAAAATACCGCGCGGTTTTTCGTTGAGAACCGCCATATCTCCTGGATATTGTTTTTTGCCGTTATCCTCTGGGGGATCTATGGCTATCTGGAGATGCCCAAGCGCAAGGACCCCAACATCCCCGGCCGCGTGGCCGTGGTCCTCTGTCCCTGGCCGGGGGCGGGGGCGGAAAAGGTCGAACAGCTCCTGACCCGGCGGATTGAGGAAAAGATTGCGGAAAACCCCAAGATCAAACGCATCTACACCGTCGCCCGAACGGGCATGGCTGTTATACATTTGGAATTGCTGGACAATTTTAAGGAAGCGGCCAAGGAATTCGACGATATCAAGCTGCGGCTGGATGGCATCCGGGACCTTCCGGACAACGCCGGTCCTATCTATTTCATCAAGGATTATTCCGATACCGCCGCCCTGATGCTCACCGTGGCCAGCCCCAAGGCCGACGAAGCCGAACTGGCCATCCGGGCGGATGCGATCCGCAAGGCCATAGCAGCCGCCCGCGCGTCCGCTCCGCCTTCCGGAATCGGCCCCCCGGCCCCCCGGGCGACGCTGTCCGCCGTTTTTCCCTTCGCCATCGATCCCGAGACGCTCCTCCCCTCTTTCCGGATCCTCATCCGGGCCATCGAGAAAGACGGGGTCATGAAGAAGGCAAAGATCGTCAAGACGGCGGGATACCTCGGTCTGGACGGCGAAACGGCGTTGGACGACGCGGCACTGATGGCCTATGTCAACAATTATCTGAAGGAACATATGCAGTTGGCGGAGTTTCACCCCGACATTTGGGAAGTGGGGGTAATCCGGAAGGTTGAAGACGTGGCGGTGGTGCTCCGGAAGGGGGCCGGCGACAAGTACAGCTTCCGCCAGCTCGACGACATGACGGATCTCATCGTCCGGACCCTGAAGACGGTACCCGATGTGGCCAAGGTGGACCGGGTGGGGGTGCAGCAGGAACAGATCTATCTGGAGTACTCCCAGGAGCGCCTGGCCGCTTACGGGATAAATCCGATGAATATCCGGGACATCCTGGGGGCGAGAAACATCACCGGCCAGGGGGGCGTGGTGGAGATCTCCGGTAGAAACATCGCCATCGATCCCTCCGGAGAGTTCAAGAACGAAGGAGAGATCGGCAACGTCCTCCTCACCGCCGCCAATTCCGGGACCCCCATGTATCTCCGGGACCTGCTGACGATTACCCGGAGTTATGAGAACCCCGTCCGCTTCCTCAACTTCTATACAAGCAGGGATGCCGACGGCAAATGGCGGCGGAGCCGGGCCGTCACCCTCGCCGTGCAGATGCGGGAAGGGCATCAGATAGCCGATTTCGGCCGTCATGTCGATGAGGCCCTAACGGGGATCGCCGGCGGGCTACCGGCGGACCTGGTCCTGGCCCGGACCTCCGATCAGCCCCTCCAGGTCAAGGAAAGCATCGACCTCTTCATGAAGAGTCTCTACGAGGCCATCGTCCTGGTGGTCCTCATGGCCTTCATCGGTTTCTGGGAATGGCGCTCCGCGGTCCTCCTATCCCTGTCCATCCCCCTCACCATGGCCATGACCTTCGGGATGATGCATCTGTTGGGCATCGACATGCAGCAGGTATCCATCGCCTCCCTGATCATCGCCCTGGGACTCCTCGTCGATGACCCGGTGGTGGCGGGGGACGCCATCAAGCGGGACCTCAACGCCGGTCATTCCCCGGCGGTCTCCGCCTGGCTGGGGCCCACCAAGCTCGCCACGGTCATTATGTATGCGACGATCACCAATATCGTGGCCTACCTGCCCTTCCTCCTCCTCAAGGGGGATTCGGGAACCTTCATCTACAGCCTCCCCGTGGTCCTCACATGTTCGCTCGTGGCCTCCCGGATCGTTTCCATGACCTTCATCCCCTTTCTGTCCTACTATCTCCTCCGTCCGGACAAACAGGCGCCCCCGACTCCGGAAGAGCGGCGCACCCGGGGATTCTCGGGGTTCTATTTCCGCGTCGGCACCGCGGCGATCCGCCATCGCTGGCGGGTCCTCCTGGCCTCCCTGGTATTTCTCGTCTGCGGGGTATTCTTCATGGTCAGCCTGAAGATGCAGTACTTTCCCAATGATTTGTCTTACTTGTCCTATGTGGATATCTGGCTGCCGGAAGACGCCTCCCTCAGCACAACCTTTGAAGCGGCGGGGCGGACGGAGGAGATCATCCGCCAGGTTGCGGAGCGTTACGGAAAGGAACATCCCGATGAAGCCGGAAAGCTCCGGGAGATCGTGGCTTCCCTTACTACCTTTATAGGAGGAGGAGGCCCCCGGTTCTGGTTTTCCATCAATCCGGAGATGGAGCAGCTCAATTACGCCCAGATCGTCATCCTGGCAAAGGACAAACATGACACCTCCCCGCTGTTGGGACCCCTGCAGACGGCCTTGGCCGGCGCCGTTCCGGGGGCGCGGATCGACGTGCGGCCCCTGGAAACGGGGGCCGTGGTGGGAATTCCCGTTCAGATTCGGATTTCCGGTAACGATATCGACATCTTGCGAAACCATGCCGATGAGATCCGGGATGTCTTCCGGAAGCTTCCCGAGGCCTCGGGAGTCCGTGATGACTGGGGTACGGAGAGTCTCAAGGTCAAGTATCGCATCGACACCGACCGGGCCAATCTGGCCCGGGTATCCAACGCCGATATCGCCTTTTCCTCCGCTACGGCGGTCAGCGGTTTTCCCGTCGCCGTCCTCCGGGAAGGACACCGCCAGATCCCCGTCGTCATGAGACTCCGCATGGATGAACGGGGACAGCTTGGCGACCTGGCCAATCTCTATGTCTCCCCATCCCAGGAAAAGTTCAAGGTCCCCCTGCGGCAGGTGGCGGACATAGGGTATGGCATGGAATCGGAAAAGATCAGAAGGCGGGATCAGTTCCGGACCATAACCGTTTCCTGCTTCCCCGCGGAAGGTTATCTCGCTTCGGAGGTTATGGATAAGGCGCGGCCGGAGATCGCCCGGATCGCCAAAGGGCTGCCGTCGGGATACAAGCTGGAGGTCGGCGGCGAAGAGGAGGAACAGGGCAAGGGCTTCAAGGAGTTGACCATCGTCCTGGTCACCTGCGTCTTCTCCATCTTCCTGGCCCTGGTCTTCCAGTTCAAGAACGCCGTCAAGCCGGTGCTTGTCTTTGCCGCCATTCCCTTCGGGATGGTGGGGGCCTATGCCGGGCTCTATTTCATGGGCCTGCCCTTCGGTTTCATGGCCTTTTTGGGGATCATCAGCCTCGTGGGCGTCATCGTCAGTCACATTATCGTCCTGTTCGATTTCATCGAGGAGATGCGGGAGAAGGGCGAGCCTCTGGAGGAGGCCCTGCTGGATGCCGGGATCGTGCGGCTGCGGCCCGTGATGGTCACCGTCGGCGCCACGGTCTTCGGTCTGGTGCCCCTGGCCCTCCACGGCGGTCCGCTGTGGGAGCCCCTCTGCTATGCCCAGATCGGTGGATTGAGCCTGGCCACCTTCATCACCCTCATCCTCGTGCCGGTCATCTACGCCATTTCCGTCCTCGACCTGAAGATCATCAAATGGGAGGCCTGAAGCCTTATTTTCCTTTTGACACGTCTCGGGACATTGGCTGTTTTTCTTCCGTCTAAAGATATTCCATAAATATTTTTGTTATGTTAATATCCGCGCTCAACACGTAGCGTCGATTAACGACCAGGGGCCTCAAGATGGAAGATTCCTCAAAAAAGAACCGGGAGCTGTACGAAGAGAATTCCCGATTAAAAGATCAGCTAAAGAAACTGGCAGAGACGGAAATAAAACTCCAACGCGCCGAGGAGGCCTGGAAGGAGAGCGAGGCGAGATACCGCCAGCTCTTCGACAACTCCCAGTCGGGGATTTATCGCGTCGATTTCCGAACCGGTAAATTTATCCAAGTAAACGAAGTGTTTTGCCGGTATGTGGGCTACTCCCAGGAAGAAATTGCCACGCTCAGCCCTTATGACATCCTCACGGAGGAGAGCAAGCAACTGTTTCTTGCCCGCCTGGAAAAAATGCTGCGGGGAGTGGCAGTGCCGGCGGTGGTGGAATACGAAATCGTCGCCAAGGACGGCAGGAAACGGTTCGTCCATCTCCATAACAGAAATATCTACGATGCGGAGGGACGAATCGTTGCCGCCGATGTCGTCGGTCATGACATTACCGACCGGAAACAGGTGGAAGCAGCCCTCCGGAGAAGCGAAAAGTTTTTTCGGACCATTACCGAAAATGCCTCGGATGTCATCTTCATCGTCGATGCCCTGGGAACGATCAGCTACGCCAGCCCTTCCATGGAGAGGATCGTAGGCTATCGTCCCGACGAACTGGTCGGTAAGAACGCCTTTGACCGGATCATCCCCGAGGATGTCCCCAGGGCAACGGAGGATTTCCGCAAGGACCTGCTTACGATAGAAACGGCCATTCCCAACAGCTTTCGTGTCTTTCATAAAAACGGGTCGGTGATGATCCTCGAAGGCACGGGATTGAATCTCCTTCACGATCCCATCATCGCCGGTATGGTGATTAACCTCCGGGATGTCACGGAGCGGCGCCGGGCGGAAGAGGAGCTGAAGAAAAGTGAAGAACTGCTCCGCCTCATTACCGCCAACATGTCGGACATGATCCGCATCAGCGATATGCAGGGCAACAATCTCTATGTGAGCCCTTCCCATGAAAAAGGCCTGGGCTATCGACCGGAAGAACGTCTGGGCAAGTCTAACTTCGATATCGTTCATCCCGAAGATCTGGAGGGAATTCTCACCGCCTTTTCCGAAGGCCTCACGGCGAATCGTCGCGTTACGGCTGAATACCGGGCCCGCCATGCCGATGGTCATTATATCTGGCTGGAGACGGTGGGTGATCTGCTCCGGGATGACCAGGGCAATGCAACCGCGGTGGTGATGAGTTCCCGCGATGTCACGGGTCGCAAACAGGCGGAGGAGGAAAAGCGGAAATTGGAGGAGCATCTGCAGCGCATGGAGAAGCTGGAGTCGATCGGGACCTTGGCAGGCGGCATCGCCCACGACTTCAACAATCTCCTCATGGGGATTCAGGGTTATGCCTCCCTTTGTTTGCTCACGGTTTCTCCCGCCGATCCCAATTCTGAAAAACTCAAGAGGATCGGCGATCTGGTGCAAAGCGGCGCCGATCTGACGCGGCAGTTGCTGGGATTCTCCCGGGGGGGCAGATATG
>Ga0302248_1000154_pt1 | contig 74232 bp, 58 predicted proteins | sample AAG_UR_Leu_MG_FD_193528 | JGI IMG/M metagenome (GOLD analysis project Ga0302248, IMG submission 193528) | Enriched activated sludge microbial communities from anaerobic digester in WTTP, New Holstein, Wisconsin, United States - AAG_UR_Leu | ecosystem: Engineered > Bioreactor > Anaerobic >...
ACCGAGAAGGAGCCCCAGACCCGGTTCACGCCCCGGACCTCGACCCGGGCAACGGTTCTGCCGGCCCGATCGGCGCAGGCCACGCGCAGGCTGCGCAGGTCAGGGGAGCGCGCCACCATCCGAAAGTCGTAGTGGCCCACGCGGTGGAGGGGCAGATGGATCCACTGGGCCAGGCCCTGGCCGGCCGCGGAGGCCTCAACCCGCTGGGCACGGCCCTGGTGGGGAGCGGCGTCGGGACTGGTCCGCACGGCTTCCCGGGGTCCCTCCTTGATCCAGAACATCGCCAGCGCGTCCCGGCGGGCCTCGACCAGCCTGGCGGGAGCCGGCCAGCCGAGTCTCTGCGCGGTCTTGAGGATCTGTGCGTCTATGACGGCTTCGTCGCACTGGAACTTCACTCCCCCGTCCGGCGCATTTCCGCCGCCGGCGAAGGGGAAGTCGGCGAAAGTCGGGTTCCTGAGGATCTGGGCGTGCATGCCTTGATAGACGTTGTCACCGAGGTGCTCGCAGAACTTCCCGGTGAGGTGCGGGCTTAGCGGTGGGGCACCAACGCGCGTCTTGAGCAGCCGCGCCTCAGCCTGGACGCCCCCTTTGGGGGACGGGGGCGCCCGTCGTGCGCCACGCTTCCCGGCCTGCCCCTGCGCATGGCGGGCAGCGGCACTGGCATGTTTGGGTCTCAAGTCAGTCGCCCTTGCTCCTACTGATGCCACTCGCCGGGGTAGAACCCCTTGTAGCTCTGCCCGCACCAGACCGGCGAGGAGGGTTCTCCCTCCTGGCCGAGCGCGTCGACCGCCACGACGGAGTAGCGGCTCTGGCCGCCGGCCGCCGCCTGGATGAAGGTCGTCTCCTTGACGAGTTCCGGCGAGACCAGGGTCATGGGCTTGCCGTACTTGTAGACCCGGTAGCCGGCGATGCCCTTCTCCGGGTTGGCGTCCCACTTGATCTCGGCCCCGCCGCCCTTCTCGCGGAGCAGGACGTTCTGCGGACTGGAGGCGATGGTCAGGGCATAGGGCGATGGGCCGCTCTCGGTGCCCAGCTGGTTCACCGCCCTGACGATGTAGGCGTAGACCGCGTACTTGTAGTCCCCGGACTCCGCCCCCTTCTTGCCGAGGTCGACCTTCTCGTCGGTGAAGCTGGCGGCGGCGAGCGGCTTGTCGTTGAGCTTCTCGATTCCGGCGATGTCCCTGACCTTGTCGACGACCGGCTCGGCGTAGGCCGGGTCGTTGAAGGCCCAGGACTTGACCAGTGCGGTGTTGGTGGCGACGCTGACCAGCCCGCGGTAGACGTTGTAGCCGGCGACGTCCGTCGCCGGGAGCGCCGGCCAGGAGAGTTCGATCTTGTTGGCGGCCAGCACCGAGACCACCGGCGCAGCCGGGACCCGCGGCTGGGTGCGGGCCTTGAAGCTGTCGCGGCTCTCCTTGCCGTCGGCGCCGACGGAGCGGACCGTGTACATGAAGACCTTCCCGGCAGCCAGACCCGCGTCCTCGAACTTGAGCTCCTTGGCCGTGCCGACCTTGGCGAACTTGGCCAGCCAGGGCTTGTCGGCCTCGGCGCGGTAGACGGCGTACTCCTTCACGCCGGCCGTGGGACTGGCCTTCCAGGTCAGCGCCGCCTTGCCGCCGGCGGCGGTCAGGCAGACCAGGTCGGTCGGCGGCTCGGCCGGCAGGTCCGCCGGCGCCTTCTTGTAGCGGTAGGTCCACAGCTGGGGCTCGTTCGCCGGCGTGTAGGTCTCCAGGAAGAAGAGGTTGAGGGCCCGGTCGTAGCCCAGGTTGCGGGTGCGGCTCTTGCTGCCCTCGGCCTCCGCCGCCGGGTCGAGCTTGGTCCACTGGAGCTTGGCGACATCCAGGGCCCAGGTCTCGTGGGTCTTCTCACCCATCCAGGCGACGCACAGGCAGACGCCGTTGGTCGAGTCGAAGGCCATCTTGGGGATGGTCGAGTATGGTTTCTCCATCCTGGTCGGGGGGCGCGGGTTGAGGTCGTGGGCCTCCCACTTGTTGGTTCCGTAGCGGTAGATGTAGACCTTGCCATCGTCCAGGTACTGTCCGCCGAAGACCACCGCGCAGTCGTTCTTCGCGTCATAGCAGAAGCCGGCCCCATCGCGCGGGGACGGGGCCCCGGCGCCGTCCAGCCTCTCCAAGAGGTTGGAATGCGCGTCGTAGACGAACAGGTTGTTCGTTCCCCCGCCGGAGGACTGGCCGCCGAAGGACAGGGCCAGCTCGTGGTTCTCGTCGTAGGCTCCGTTGGCGTTGAGCGCGCCCAGGACCTGTTTGGAGTAGCCGCCCGGCTCCTTGTAGGGCGGCGGGCGCATGTTCTGCCAGGTGTTGGTCGCGGCGTCGTAGAGCCAGACCGCCGAGCTCTTGAGGTGCACCTTGCGGGACCACTGCCAGCCGTGGTTGAGCGAGGCGCCAGGGAAGCGCACGAAGCGCCGCGCGGCCAGGTCGAAGACGTCGGCGCCGTCCACGCAGCAGACTCCCGGCGGGCTGGTGTTGGGGAACTTCTGCTCCCACTTGCCGGTGGCCGGGTCCCACAGGAAGAGCGGGAAGCCCTGGGGGTTGCCGTCGTGGCCGCCCCAGTGGATCCACTTCTTGTTGTAGGGGTCGTAGGCGCCGGCCGCCTCCCAGCCGAAGCGCGGAGAGGGCGCGCCGGGCCTCGGGCTCTGCTTCACCCAGACGTTCTCGGGGTGGTTGGCGTAGTCGCCGGTTGGAACCGCAGCCGCCGTTTCGCCGGCGGAGGCCAGAGATGCGCAGGCCATCATGCATGCGCAAACGACTAGGGCAGTCTTCATCGTCACCAGCTCCTTTGTCAGACGGGTCTGACTGGTCCGACTTGTCTGACTGGTCGGACCATCCAAGCCTCCGTTACTTGACCTCGCACGTCTCCTCCGCGGAGTTGACCAGGTCGATGCGCACGATGCGGTTGCTGATCACGTCGCCGGCGTAGACGTGGCCGTGGTCAGGCGCGGCGCCTACGGTCATCGGCCAGCCCAGCGGTATCTCCGGAGTCTTGAGCGGACTTTCAGTCCCCGGGCCCTGTGAGTCGGCGTTGCCGTAGTTGCCGGCCTTGAGAATCACGTTTCCGGAGTTGTCAACCATGGTCACGCGGTAGGTCAGCGCGTTGGGGATGTAGAGCCGCCCGTAGAGGTCGAGGTCGAACCTGGCCTCCTTGCAGGTGCAGCCCAGGTGGTCGCCGCTGGCCCCATTGGGGGACTGGTGCGGATAGGCGGTCAGCGCCCCGGCCAGCCACGGCGAGCAGCGCGGGCCCTGCCAGTCCATGGCCTCGGCCGGCCTGGTCTTGCCGGCGTCGGTGCTGTCCGGGGACGGTTTGAACTTGACCACGCTGGCCCCCGAGAAGAAGGCCGGCGCGGAGTACGGCAGGGTGTGGCTCTTCGGCCAGCCGGGCACGCCGACGTAGAGGTTCCCGGCGGCGTCGATCTTGAGCCCGCCGCTGCGGGTGTTGAGGAAGCTCCCCGTCACGAAGCCGTCGACGGCCTTGCCGTCCGGCGTCCAGCGGACCACGGTGTACTCGCTCCAGGTCTTCATGTGGAAGGCGTAGAGTCCGCCGTCGCGGGCCACGCACAGGCCCTTCTGGCACTGGGCCCAGCCGTACTTGCCGTAGATGTCCCGGCCGGTGGTAACGTTCTTGTCCGAGCCCGGGAAGGGCAGGGGCTTGAGGTCGGGGGTGAGCCGCCAGGCCGGCGTGGTGTAGGCCTTGAAGCCGCTGTAGTAGACGTTGCCCTGGAGGTCGAAGGCCATGTCCAGCGCCGAGAAGTCGCAGGGCAGCCGTTTGCCGGTCTTCCCGTCGAAGCGCCAGGCCGGCCGGCCCTGGCCCCACTTGTCGCCGCCCCAGCCGTCGGCGGCGAAGACCTCGTCGGTGACCGGGTTGGTCCAGGTCAGCCAGATGCAGTCCATGCCCTCGCTCGTGCGCTTGGTGCCGAGGTCGACGGTCTTCTCGAAGGAGCCGCCCTTGTCGAGGAGCTTGACGAGCCCGCCGCCCGAACCGATGCAGGCGACCCACAGGGCTGGCGTGTCCGTCGAGCTGTCCAGTGCGAGGAACGGTGTCTTACGGGCCGGCTGGTCGAAGGTCATGCGCGCCAGTTCCTTGCCGCCGTCCTTGAGAGCGGAGAGCTTGACCAGCGCCGAGAGCGCGCTGCCCTTGTCCTTCCAGGTGCGGGTCAGGACGTAGATGGCGCCGGTCTTGGGGTGGACCGCCACCTGGTCGGGGTCGGTCACCTTGGCGGTGCCGACGGCCTTGCCGTCCTTGTCGAAGACCGCGATGCAGCCGTTGGTGCGGTCGCAGGCGTAGACGTTGCCGGCGTCATCGATGTCCAGGCCGTGGATCGTGGCCATGCCCATCTTGGCGCCCCAGTCGTTGTAGGGCTGGTGATGGAGCTTCGCGCCCTCGGGCACGGTCACCTCGGCGAGCCCCTTGAGCGCGAGCAGGCCGAGCAGCGGAGTGTTGCCGTAGGATACCGCGGTCAGCGGCGCGGTCAGGTCGACCGAGAGGATCGCACCGTTCTTCCAGCAGTCGGCCGGCTTGTCGACCTGCAGCGAGCTCATAAGCACGGTCTTGCCGTCCGCCGAGACCGCGCCGAAGCCCAGCCAGCCACCGCCGCCGGCCCGCGGTGCCGCGGGTTTCTCTCCCCAGGCCGGCAGCAGGCGTCCGAGCATGAGCGGCGTCGGCACGCCGCCGTCGGCGCCGATGCTCATGAACTTGAAGCCCTCGCCGATCGAGGCCAGCATGAGCTTTCCGGCGCGGACCCGGTGGCCCACCATGGCCACGTCGGCGTTGGGCGGCAGGAACTTGGGCAGGAGCGGTTGGTAGTTGGCCGGGTAGAGCTTGTCGGCGTCGGTGCCCGAGCCGGTTACCTTGGGCAGGCCCTTGGTCTGCTCGGCGGAGAGGTCGGCCGGCGGCGGCCAGACGGTCTTCAAGTACTTCCCGTCGGCGTCGAACTGGCGGATGATGTCCGACTCGCCGCCGCCGTGGAACGGGCTGTAGAGCACGTAGACCCGGCCCTTCTCGTCGCTGGCCAGGCCCTTGATGATGGTCATGCGGTAGGGGTCGAAGCCGATGACCTTGCCGAACTTGGCCGAGGTCCCGGCGCGGACGCGGACCTTGGCCGCGCCCGTTGCGGGCTTGCCGGCGTCGTCCCGGCCGTCCCACTCGACGGTCTGGGCCAGGCCCTTGGCAAGCGGCGGCGGCGGGTCCTTCTCGCCGCCTAGGACGCCGGCGGCCAGGTGGCGGACGACTTTGCCGTCGGCGCCGAGCACCGCCACCTCCACGTCGGTCGGCGCGGAGACCGTGAAGCTGATCTTCACCTTGTCGCCGTCCTTCGTCGCCGAGGGTTTGGCGGTGAACTGGATCTCGCCGGCGGCGGCCAGGGCTCCGAACAGACATGCGGCCAGGACTGCCAGGCTGGCGGTTCTCATCTGCGTGCTCCTCTCACTTTCCATTCAGCTTCCCGGCCACTTCGGAGGCCAGGGTGAACAGCCGGGTGGAATCGGCCTGCCAGGGGATCAGCTCAAAGATGCCCCAGTCCCCCGGGCTTCCGGCATTGCAGGGGCTGGCCTGGCCCATGGTCCGGAGCATGGTCCGGACGCGCTCGTCGAGAAGCCCCCCGGCGCGCGCGGCGAGTTCGTCCCCGAGCTTGGCCTTGCGGGCTGGGTCCTGGAGCGCGCGGGCCAGGAACATGGCCGCCTCGGCCTCCTGGGCGCCCTCGCGGAGCATCTCGAAGCGCACCGTCGAGACCGGGCCGGTCGCGCCGGGGGCCAGCACCGCCGGGCTCGAGTCCGAGAGCGTGACCGAGGTGTCGCCGGCGTCGCCTCCGTAGGTCAGGCCCTGCTTGCCCTGGGCGTTCTTCTTCGTCGGCCAGAAGTCCGCGCCCACCCGCCCGAAGCCGCTGTGCCCGCAGGCCATCAGGCCCTCGATCAGCCAGCGGTAGTGCGGCGGGTCGTCGGCGTAGACCGCGCCGATGCCGCCGACCCCGCCGCGCGGGAAGCCGGTGAAGATGTAGGGGTTCCTGATGGTGTATGGAGGCTTGGCCGCAGGGTCGACCAGGCGGGGCGAGCACCACACGTGTGCGCCGTAGCCCATGATGTCGGTGGTGATCGAGCCGCCGGCGGCCATGTGCGAGTGCACCGACCACTTGACGCCGGGGGCGGCGGCCTTGAGATCGGAGACGGCGGTCTTGGTCGGGCGATGGTCCAGGGCCACGCCGATCTGCATGGAACCCTCCAGCCCGCGGGCCTTGAGCCGTTCGCGCATCCCGTCGATCACCGGTTTCCAGAAGGTCACCGCCTCGGGCGTGCCCCAGCGCGGCGCGTCCATCCTTTCGGTCTTGCCGCTGGCCGGGTCGAGCAGCGTCACCTGGGCGGGGGCCTTCTGCTCGCCGAAGTCCTTGCCGGTCGGGCCCCAGGTGCCGCCCTGGCGGTCCCAGACGTAGAGGCTCACCACCGCCGGCCTGCCCAGATGCTTGACCACCAGATCGAGGTACTTCTCGGCGACGGTGTAATCGTGCTTGTAGCCCTTGTCGCCATCCTTCACCCAGCGGACCATGGTCTCGGCGTTGCCCAGGTACGTGCCGCAGATCAGCGGGATGAACACGTCGTCGCTGCCCACCTGCCCGAGGAGCGCGAAGGTCCGGTCGAGCAGCTTCCAGTGCTCGGCGGACCAGAGGGCCACGCCGTACTGGCCGGCGACCGCGTCCGGGCACTGCATCAGCCCGGCGTGGGAGGAGAGCTCCTTCGCGTCCGGCAGCGTCCAGGCGGCCATCTTGAGGCGGACGGCGAGTTCGACGGGCGTCGAACCGGCCGCCGAGACGGTCACCTTGCCGGCGTAGTCGCCGGGCGCGGCGTCCCTGGGGACGTTGATGGTGAGCCACATCGGCTGGACCGCCCCGCCTCCGGCGGCGGGCACGTCGGTAACCGGGGCCTCCTCGAGCGCGTCCAGTCCCACGCGCCGGAAGTACGGACCGCAGAGAATGGAGCCGTCGTTGGGTTTCACGAAGCGGAGCTGGACCGCCGCTGCCGGGATCTCCGCGCCGCTGCCGGAAGAGACCGGCTTGAGCGCCGAGGCCTCCATCTTGAGCCCTGAGATCGCCTGGTTCGAGCCGACCACGAACTGCCCGGCGAAGGCTCCGTTGCGGCAGCCGCTGAGCAGGAGCGGCGCGCCCGGTTCGTTGGGGTCGGGGTACTCGCCGGCGTCGGCCCGCGAAACCGGGCTGCGCGGCCAGACCCTGAGCCCCGCGGGGCGCACGACGTTGGGCACCACCGCCGGGCCTCCCGTCGGGACGGTCAGCTTGAGGTCGGCGAAGAGCAGCATGGACCACGGGCAGTAGAAGACCGCGCCGCCGCCCTTGCAGTCGCCCTTGATGAAGGCCTCGCTGGTCGGCGCGCGGTGCAGCTCGACGGCCAGCACGTTGACGCCCTTGCGCAGTGCCTCGCGGGGCAGCCTGACGCCGGTCAGCCGGCGCTCGCGGAGCGCGAAGCGGTCCTTGTACTTCTCGGGGTCGCCGAAGCCGTAGCGCAGCAGCTTGCCCTCCGGGTCGAGATAGGCGTCCTTGGGGTAGTCCTCGGCGGGAGTCTCGAGATCGCACTTGTCCTTGGGCAGGTTGGCCCGGGCCACCTCGGTGCCGTTCAGGTAGACGATCGCCCCGCCGCGGTACGCCAGCGTCAGGGAAAGGTCGCCGGCGGCCGCCGGGTCCTTGACCTCGAACTTGCCGCGCAGGCACAAGGCGGCCAGCGTCCGCGAGGCCTGCGGCACCGGCCCGCGCAGCCGGGCCCAGCCGCTGTCATCGAAGTCCGGGGCGGTCCAGCCCGCGGGCGGGAGCGCGGTGGTCACCACCGGCGCCGGCTTGCCCTTGGCGACCTCGACGGGCTGCAGTTCGCCGCCGGCCTCTGGCCGGACCAGTTCGGTTTTCCAGACCGCGTGGCAGCGCCAGAAGCTCTTGGCCTCCAGCACCGTAGTGCCGCCGGCGGCGGGTGCCGGTTCGCCGGCGGCGGCGGTCGCAGCCATGATGCCCAGGAAGGCGCTGGTCAGGATCAGACGCATGGTGGATCCCCTCTGTGCCCGATCGGAAGAGTGCGTGGGTTTGTGAGTGTGTGAGTATGTGGGTAACCAGACCCGAAGCCACACGCCCACAGACTCACGGACGCACACAGTCTTCGTTCCCGTCACTTGACCTCGCACGTCTCCTCCGCCTTGAAAGTTGCCTCGGCGCGCACTGCGCGCCGGTTGTACGTGTCGCAGACGTAGAAGGCCTTGGCGGTGAAGCCCGCGCCGGTGGGCCAGCAGAGCGGGATGTCCGGCACGGCGACCGTTGGCTTCTTGGCCTTGCCGGCTTCGGTGTTCTCGTTCACGAACTGCGTGTCGAAGTTGCCGTACTTGCCGAACTCGAGGATGAGATTGCCGGCGTTGTCGTAGAGCAGCACCGAGTTGGTCATGGCGTTGGGCAGGATCAGCCGCCCGTAGCGGTCGAGGTCGAAGCGTGGTACCCGGCATACGCAGCAGGTGTTGCCGCCGAAGGCCTCGGCCGCGCTGCTGAAGGGGGCCAGGCCCACGTAGGCCTGCTTGGCACCCTCCATCTCGGCTGCGGACACGGCGCCGGCATCGTTGCCGAGCATGGCGCCGCCCTCCGGTCCAAAGCGGACCACGCTGCCGACCGAGACGCGGTAGCCCTGGTCCTTCTCGAAACCCGCCGGCGGCGTGAAGCCTTTGGGCCGGTGCATCAGGCCCACGTAGATGTCACCCTTGAGGTCCACCCGGACATTGGCGCTGCCCTGGGGGACCGGTCCGATGATGGCGCTGTTCATCTCCGGGGCGTACTGCTTGCGCTCCTCGGGCTTCTCGGCCGGGTAGAGACCCTTGAGGTACTTGCCCTGGAGCGCCTTGCCGTCGGGCCCCCAGCCGCCCACGGCATAGGCCACCCATTTGTACATGAAGCCCAGGTAGACCTTGCCGTCGGGGCCGACGCCCAGTCCGCGCTCGGCGAAGCCGATGCCGAATCGGCTGTAGATGTAGGGCGACAGGACGTGCGTGCCGCTCCCGGCGTAGGGCGCGGGATTGAGCTCGTGGTCCAGCCGCCAGAAGGGGCCGCTGTACTCGGGTGCCGAGCCGTTCCACTTGCCGCTCACACGAGTGTAGAGCAGCCCGTCGTAGCCGACCGCCAGGTCGTTGGCCAGGAACTCCTTGCCGTCCTTCTTGAGCACCCCGCCTTCGCCGGTTTCGCCCTTGTAGCGCCAGATCCGGGTCGTGCCGTTCGAGACGTAGATCTCGTCCCGGTCGTAGTCGGTGGCCAGGCGGTTCCAGTCGGCGGGCACGCTGGTCTTGGGGCCGAACTGCAGAGGCAGCGGCTCGAAGGAGGCGCCCTTGTCCTCCAGCGCCACCAGCTTGCCGACGGCCATCCAGACCACGGTCTTGTCCTTGCCGGCGGCCAGGGCCATGGACTGGTTGCGGTTGCCTCCGCCCGCCGGGAACTCGTACTTGGCGGCCGGCTGGACGCCGTCCTTGTAGTTCTCGAACTTGTAGACCACGCACTGGAAGCTGCCGTAGGCCAGGCAGTCGTACTGGGTGACGTAAATGGCCCCGGTCTTCGGGTGGATCGCGATCAGGTGCGGGTTCTTGAGGGCGATCTTGCCGATCTCCTTGCCGGAATCGTCGAAGACCGCCACGCAGCCGCGCTCGCGGTCGGCCACGTAGACGTTGCCCTTCTCGTCGACGGCCACTCCGTGGACGGGCCCGTGCGGCACGGTGAAGTGGCCGGGCGCGGCGCAGGCCTTGGTCCAGGCCCCACCGTTGCCGTTCTGGTGGGGCACCGGGATGGTGACGAACTCCTTGAGCTTGTCCGCCCCGGCGAGCGGCGCGCGGTAGATCCGACCCGGGGGGAAGTTGGCGTCGAAGACGTATCCGTAGCTGTTGGTGTTGCTGTACGGCCCGGAGAGATAGGCCCACTTGCCGTCCGGCGAGATGGCCAGCATCGCCGGCCCGCCTCCCGAGTTCTTGACCCCCCCCAGGTCGCGGCTGCAGAAAGCCGTGCCGGCCACCGCGCCGGCAGTGGTGATGGTGTAGAGCCGCGCGCCGTCGGTGAAGATCAGTCCGTTCTTCTTCGAGGCGCTGACCATGTTGAGGTTGCCGCCGCGGCCCTGGACGTAGAACTCGGGGTTCAGGTTCTTGAGGTTGCGGGGGCAGAAGGCCTTGCGCTCGGCGTCCCAGCGGGCGATGTCCTTCATGGAGTCGCCCGGCAGGTCCGCCGGGAAGGGCAGGATCTCCCGCAGGTAGCGGCCCTCGGAGTCGAAGACCCGCACGCACATGGCCGCCTGGTTGGCTTCGCCGCCGTAGCCCTTGAGGTAGACGTTGCCCTCGTCATCGGCCACCACGCCGTCAATGGCCCCGAAGTTGCAGCTCTCGGCACCGATGAACCGGCCGAACTTGACGCCGGTGCCGGCCCGGACGCGCACCTTGAAGGGCCCGCCGGCGGCGGGCTTCCCGAAGTCATCCCTGCCGTCCCACTCCAGCGTCTGGGCCAGGCCCTTGACGAGCGGCGCGGGCGGGTCCTTCGGCCCGCCGAGCACTCCGGCCGCCAGGTGGCGCACGACCTTGTCGCCGGAGAGCACCGCCACCTCCACGTCGGTCGGGGCGGAGACAGTGAATGACACCCTCGCGCCGTCGCCTGCCTTGGCCGCGGTCGGCTTGGCGGTGAACGAGACGTCGCCGGCGTAGGCGACGCCGAGGGCCAGAACCGGGAGTGCTGTCAGGATTGCTCTGCGCATGGGCTGATTCCTCCTAAGCGCTCTTGCCGCTACTTGGCCGGATTGCCTGCCGGGGCGTCGCCCGCCGCGGGCAGGCGATAGATGAAGACGTCCTCGGAGATGCTGTTCACCACCACGAAGACGTCCTTGTTCGGGGAGTACCGGAAGCGCCCGAACGTGCCCCACTTCGCCGCCGCCGTGGGGGTGACGGTGTTGCCGGGGGAGGGCGCGACCTTGGTCCAGGCCTTGGTGTCCATGTTCAGGAGGTAGACGTCGGCGCCGCCGCTCCAGGCCACCATGCGGTCCGACTTGGCGTGGTACTCGAAGCCGGGGCTGGCGGCCTTCACGATCGCGTTGTCGCCGGAGGTCTCCAGCTTCGCGCCCTTGAGCGCCCCTTCGGCCGCGATGTTCCAGGTCCACATGGCGCCGCCGCCGCAGGCGACGAAGAGCTTGCGCTTGGAGTCCACGGCGGCGGTCAGGTTGTACGAGAAGTCGTTCTCGCCCTCCGTCCACTGCCCGCCGCGCGCCACCCAGGCGTTCTTGTCGGGCAGGTACTCGGCCAGGCACAGGCATTTCCCGCCGGCGCCGTGCTGCCAGGCGTGGCCGGTGTTCGGATCGACGGCCGAGAAGGCCCCGATGCCGAAGGCCCGCTCCGGCACGTCGGCCAGCTTGGACCACTTGCGGGTCTCAAAATCGAAGGCGTCGGTGTGGTTGGTCCCCGTCTGGCCGCTCTGCCAGAAACCCGCGCCCCCGAACGATACGAAGCGGTCCACCGCCGGCAGATACTGCACGTAGTTGTAGGTGTGCCGGGAGCAGGGCCCGCCGTCGGCGGCGTAGGCCGTATCCTTGGCCGGGGGCTGGCTGGGGTTGTTCACCCTGGTCCACTTGAGGGTGTTGAGGCTGAAGGTGTAGATCTCGTTACCCGAATAGTCCCCGTGGCCGCCGCCCCAGACGATGAGCTGGTCGCGCTTGGTGTCGAAGGCGCCGCCCGACCACGGGTCGATGACGTTGGCCGCGCCCGAGGGAGGGGCCACGGTCTGCAGGGCCGAGCCGGCCACCCGCAGCCAGTGGCCGGGCTTAAGGCCCTCGACCTGGCCAGGGATGGGCTCGGCCGCCGCAAGCCCGGCGACGCCCGCCGCCAGTACGAAGGTGACCGACAAAGAGGCAATGCGCATGCACTCTCTCCTCATTTCTGATCAGGCATCCGGAGCCGCACCGGCACGTTGATCCTCAGCGGAGGCAGCTTCGGGTTGGCTCGGCGCTCGGCCAGACGGCAGACCGCCGTCTCGGCCATGTCGGCCACGCTCCAGACCACCGCCGGCGGCACCTGCCCGTCAGGGAAGCCGGGGCGGAAGACGCTGGAGTAGAGCTCCTCCATGGACCAGCCGACGAGCCCGAGGTCCCGGCCGACCACCAGCCCGAGTCCGCGCGCGGCCCTGCCCACGGCCACCGACACGCCGGTCCAGAGCGCAATGATCGCGTCCGGCCGGTCCGGTCGGGAGAGCAGGGCCCGGGCGGCTGCTTCGGCGCCGGCTTCGACGGTCTCGATGCGAAGGTCCGCGGGGAGTTCCAGGCCGGCCTTAACGAGTCCCGCGACGGCCCCGGCGTAGCGGCCCAAGCTGTGGGCGCTCTGAGTCAAAGGTCCGATCCAGGCGATCCGGCGGTGGCCCAGCGAGGCCAGGTGTCCGGCTGCGAGCATCCCGCCCTGGTAGTCATCCTGGAGCACCGCGTCGATGGGGGTCTCGGCCGTCCAGGCGTCGACCATAACCGCCGGGAAGCCGTTGCGCCGAACGAGTTCGAGCAACTCAAGGTTGACGGCGTCGAGGGCCGCGCCCCAGGCCTTGCCGGCAAGCAGCTGGTCGAGGACCCGCGCCGGGGACAGGCTCTTCGAAGACAGCGAGAGGAGCGATCCGCCCCGGGCGGCCAGAGCCGACTGGAAGCCGGTGAGCAGCGTCTTGTGGGTCTCGTCCCACTCCTCGGGCCGCTGGGCGGCCTCGAGCACGTAGGCCAGCGGGCAGCCGAACTCCGGCGCGTTGGACCGGGCCATGACCCGGTAGCCGTGGCGCGGCTCGGCGGCTATGAGGCCGCCTGCCTCGAGCGACTTGAGCGCCCGGCGAACGGTCATGCGGCCGATGCCGTGAGTCTCGGCGAGATCGCGCTCGGTTGGCAGGAAGGAACCGCCGACAAGCTTGCCGGCGGCAATGTCCGCCTGCAGCGCCACGGCCAGCTTGGCGGCAGCTCGTCCGCCGTTCTTTACATTGCCACTAACCTTCGCCGGTGGTATCGGCATGGTATTCATGGTGCCCTCACGGTGGTGTCTACACCGATCTATTGAGTTAGTCAGTGAGAAAAAGCAACCGGTTTTGTCTGGACATTATCAACTCCAGAGTGTACATGAACCTAAATCGGTTTAGGAGGAGAGTGATGCCCCAGCGCGTGACATTGGCAATGGTCGCCGATAAGGCCGGCATGTCTGCCGCCACCGTCTCGCTGGTGCTGAACAACCGGGCCAAGGAACTCGGCATCTCGGTGGAAACCCAGGAGCGTGTGCGGCGCGCCGCTGCCGATCTTCACTATCGCTGCAACCCCGTGGCGCGCGGCCTGCGCACCAAACGAACCGGCATGGTCGGTGTGGTGCTGCCGGATCTGACCCTCTCCTTCTGTGCAGACATGCTCCAGGGCATGGAGGACGCCGCCGTGGAGGCCGGGTGCGGACTGCTGGTGCGGACCTGCGGCCGGGACCCACAGCGCGAGGAGGAGTGCCTCGACTGGCTTTACGCCAAGCACGTCGATGCGGTGCTGCTCACTTCGTTCATGCCCGCGGCTTCGCTGCCGGCCATCCGGCGACTGAACACCGCCGGCGTGCCGGTCATCCTGGCTGCCGGAGACGCCAAGCATGAGTCGACTCTGCCGTGGATCGCCATCGATGATGAGGCCGTGGCCCGGATGGCCACCTCCCACCTGATTGGGCTGGGACACCGGCGAATCGCCCACTTCCTGGTCAACGAACGTCGCCTCGCGGGCTACCGGCAGGCCCTCGCCGATGCGGGGATCGAGTACGCAGAAAAGCTGGTCATCGGCGGGTTTGCCGACAGCCTCGACGCGGCCCTCGAAAACGCCGCGGCCTTCTTCGACGGCCCCTGGGAAGGCGGCGCGATCACCGCGGTCTATGCCGGATACGACCTGCAGGCCGCCGCGCTGGTCGGCGTCGCCACCCGGCGCGGCATCCCCGTGCCCTCGGCGCTATCGGTGGTCGGGACGGATGGCCTGCCCTTCGCCGCCATGACCAGTCCTCCGCTCACCACGGTCGATCTGCCCAAGCGCGCAATCGGGATCGAGACTTTGCGCCGGGCCATGGCCTGGCTCGACGGGCAGGAGAGCTGGCAGGACCGGCTCTGCCCGGGCACCCTGCTGGTGCGCGGCTCGAGCGCCGCGCCGAGGAGCTGACAATGGCCGATGTTCACAAACCGGTCCACGCCGGAACCCGTTGGGCGCTGATCCACGGCTCGTACGAGGCCGTCGAGCGGTTCGCGGTCAACGAGCTGCAGCGGACCCTCCAGCGCCACCTGCCGTACGTCATGGAGGTCCGGCCGGGAGCCGACGAGGCCGCCCGGCGCGAGCGGCACCTTGTCCTCACCGGGACAGCCGGTGCCAACCCGCTGCTCGGCGAGCTGGTTTCCCGCGGGCTGCTGCGGGCGCCGGAGGGCGTCGGCGGCTACAGCCTGGCGGTCATGGACTCCCCCTGGGGGGCCGGGCGAAAACTCCTGGCCGTCTGCGGTTCCGATCCGGCCGGAGTTCTGCACGGCGTCGTCGACTTCAGCGCGCGGGTGCTGACCGCCAGGGTCGCTCCCGACGACCCCCGCGAACTGCGCCGGGCGCTCGATGAGATGGCGCCACTGACCCTGAGCGAGGGCCCCGCCGTGGCCAACCGCGGGCTCTGGACCTGGGGCTACGTGGTCTACGACTACCGCCGGTACATCGACAACATGGCGCGCCTGAAGATGAACATGCTCTGTCTCTGGAACGACTGCGCGCCGGAGAACGCCGCGGAGATCGTGGCTTACGCCCACTCGCGGGGCATCAAGGTGGTCTGGGGCTTCCACTGGGGCTGGGGCATCGAGGGGTTGGACCTGGCCGACCGTGAGCACCGGCGTCTGACGCGCGAGCAGGTGCTCCGCACCTACCGCGAGGAGTACGCCGGGCTGGGCGGTGACGGCATCTACTTCCAGACGGCCACCGAGCACAAGCAGCTGGAGCTCGGCGGCCGCTCGGTCGCCTCGCTGGCCTGCGACTGGGTCAACGACATTGCCGGCGCGCTGCTCGATGTCGATCCGGGCCTGTACATCCAGTTCGGCCTGCACGCCATAAGCATCGGTGAGCACTGCCGCGATCTGGCATCCCTCGACCCGCGGGTGAGCCTGGTCTGGGAGGACGCCGGGGCGGTGCCCTACAGCTACGATCCGGCGGAGGACTTCGCGGCGACTCCCTGGTACGTGCCTCCGGAGCTGAACACGGCGGCGAAGACTCTGGAATACTCCCGCCGGCTGGCGGCGCTGCGTCCCGGCGCGGAGTTCGGCATGGTGGCCAAGGGCTGGATGAAGCTCCGCTGGGGCGTGGACTTCGAGCACCACGGCCGCTTCGTCCTCGGCGAGCGCGACCGGGCCTGGATCCGGCGGCGGCTGGAGGAGCGCCGGCCGGGATGGGACAGGGTAAACCGCCAGTGGCTGCGGGGCTTCCCGGCCGCCGCGCGCTTCTACCGGGAGACCCTGGACTGCCGGCCGGCCGGCATGACCGTGCTCGGCCTGGTCGAAGACGGCATGTTCGAGGAGGAGATCCAGCCCAGCGTCGCGCTCTTCGCCGAGACGCTCTGGAACCCGCGCCGGCCCGACGCCGAGCTGCTCGACCTGGCGATGAGCCCGTACTACCGGGAGGCGAGATCGTGAAAGCGCCCGGAATGAACCGGGGGGACGCTCCCGGCGCGAGCCAGGCGAAGAGCCTCGGACGAGCCCTGTCCGCTTTGGCCGAGCGCTGCCGGCGGGAACTGGACGAGTCGGTCGTACCCTTCTGGCTGCGCCACTCGCTCGACCGCGAGTGCGGCGGATACCTCACGGGACTCGACCGCCAGGGCGCGGTCTACGACGACCGCAAGTACATGTGGCTCCAGGGCCGGGAGGTCTGGACCTTCTCCCGGCTCTACAACCAGTGGCAGCGCCGCGAGGAGTTCCTGGACGCCGCCCGGCTCGGGGCCGACTTCATCCGCAAGCACGGCCGCGACGAGCAGGGCCGGGTCTACTGCACCCTGACCCGCGACGGGCGGCCACTCCACTATCAGCGCAAGCCCTACGCGGCCGTGTTCACCATGATGGGACTGCACGAGTACGGCCTGGCCGCCGGCGACGCCCGGTGCCGGGAAGAGGCCAAGGCGCTCTTCTGGGACATCGAGCGCTGGATCTCCGATCCGGCGCTCATCGGCCGCCTGCCGCGGCCGGCCTCAGCGCCCAAGGTCAGCGCGCTGGCCGACGAGATGGTGCTGATGAGCATGGCCATGGAGCTCTTGGCCGTCGAGGACGATCCCCGCGTGCGGCAGGTCTTGGCCGACGCGGTCGCGCGGGCCAAGCTGCACTACGACCCGGAGCGCCGCGTGCTGATGGAGCTCGCCGCGCTCGACGGGACCGACCTGCGCGGCAGCCCCGACGGGCGGCTCTTCAACCCCGGCCACTCCGTCGAGGTGGGCTGGTTTCTGCTGCACACTCTGGAGTTCCGGCCGGACGAAGATCTCCGCCGCATGGCGCTGGAGGCCATCGAGGGATCGCTCGAGGCCGGCTGGGACCGGGAGTTCGGCGGGCTGCTCTACCTGATGGACATCGAGGGCCGGCCGCCGCTGCAGCTCGAGCACTTCATGAAACTGTGGTGGCCGCACACCGAGGCGCTCTACGCGGTGGCCCTGGCCGCGAAGCTGACCGGCGACGGGAAGTGGCTGCCGTGGCTGGAGCGCCTGGGCGACTACACCTGGGCGCACTTCCCGGATCCCGAGTGTGGTGAGTGGTTAGGCTACCTGGATCGCCAGGGCCGGCCGACCCACACCTGCAAGGGCGGCAACTACAAGGGCTGCTTCCACGTGCCGCGGGCGCTGCTCATGACCGCGCAGCTCCTCTCCTCGGGCGCCGTCCGGGCGGGTTGCCAGCCACCGCCCTGACCTGGCGGCTGGGGCGCCGGCGCTCCGGCCGGAGGTTCAGCGGACGGGAGTGATGTGCGGCCGGAGTACCGCAGTTCGGCGGAGACGCTGGCGCGTTCGCGGCGCGCCGAAAGCCGTCTCGCGCCGCCCCGCGCTGCTGGCCTTCCTCGACCGGCTGGTCGAGCACTGGCGCCGGTCCATCGACGCGCTGGTCGCCGCCGGCGTCGACGTGATCTACTTCGGCGAAGACTGGGGCACCCAGACCGGGCCGCTGGTCTCGCCGGACCTCTTCCGCGATGTGTTCCGGCCGCGCTACCGCAAGCTCGTCGAGCGGGTCCACCGCTCCGGCGGCCGGGTCTTCTTCCACTGCTGCGGCAGCCCCGGGCCGATCTTCGACGAGCTCCTCGATCTGGGCATCGACGGCCTCTGGCCGCAGATCGACCCTTTCGAGGCCGACGCCCGGCAGGTCGAGCTCTGCCGCGAGCGGCGCGTGGCGGTCTACATCCACCCCGACCGGCAGCGCCTGGTGCCGCTGGGCACGCCGGCGGAGATCGATGCGGAGATCCGGCGCTACGCGGAGCGCTACCGCGCCTTCGGCGGCGGCGGCGGCGGGATCTTCTACGTCGAGACCGAGAACGACGCGCCCTTCGAGAACGTGCGGGTGCTGATAGAGTCGGTCGAGAAATGGCGCTGAGACTCTGACCGCCCTGGAAACGCAACCGGCCGCGCCCCGAGGGACGCGGCCGGTTCGTTTCGTCTCAGGTCGGGCTACAGGCTCAGCCGCTTCTTGAACTCCGCGAGCTGGGCCTTCATCCTGGCGGGCAGGCGCTCGCCGGCGGTGGCCAGGTGGGCCTCGACGTCCGACACCTCGCCCTTCCAGGCCTCGGCGTCGACCTTCATGAGTTCGGCGACGTCGGCGGCCGGCAGCTTGAGGCCGGAGAGGTCCAGATCGCCGTCCTTGGGCAGGAGGCCGATGGGGGTCTCCCTGGCGCCAACCTTGCCCTCCACGCGCTCGCACATCCACTTGAGCACGCGGCTGTTGTCGCCGTAGCCGGGCCAGAGCCACTTGCCCTCGGGCGACTTGCGGAACCAGTTGACGTAGAAGATCCGCGGGGCCTTCCCACCCAGCTTGTCGCCCATGTTGAACCAGTGCTGCCAGTAGTCGCCTATGTGGTAGCCGCAGAAGGGCAGCATGGCCATGGGGTCGCGGCGGATGGCCTTCTTGACGTCGAGCGCCGCGGCGGTGGCCTCGGAGGCGGCGGTGGCGCCCATGTAGACGCCGTGGTCCCAGCCGCGGGCCTCGGTGACCAGCGGCACCACCGAGGAGCGGCGGCCGCCGAAGACGAACACGTCGATGGGCACGCCCGCCGGGTCCTCCCAGTCCGGGCAGATCACCGGGCACTGGCGCGCCGGAGCCGTGAAGCGCGCGTTGGGGTGGGCGCCCTTGACCTTCGCGCCCTTGGCGTCGACCTTGTCGGGCGTCCAGTCGTTGCCCTGCCAGTCGATGCCGTGCTTGCACTCGACGCCGGAGTCCTCCCACCAGACGTCGCCGTCGTCGGTGAGCACGCAGTTGGTGAAGATGGTGTTCGACTGGATGGTCCGGACGGCCATCGGGTTCGACTTCTCACCGGTGCCCGGGGCCACCCCGAAGAAGCCGGCCTCGGGGTTGATGGCGCGGAGCCGGCCGTCGGGGCCGATCTTCATCCAGGAGATGTCGTCGCCGACGCACTCGCACTTCCAGCCCGGGATGGTCGGCTGGAGCATGGCCAGGTTCGTCTTGCCGCAGGCCGAGGGGAAGGCCGCGGCGATGTGGTAGCGCTTGCCTTCCGGGCTCGTCAGGCGCAGGATGAGCATGTGCTCGGCCATCCACCCCTCGCGCTTGGCCATCACCGAGGCGATGCGCAGGGCCAGGCACTTCTTGCCGAGCAGGGCGTTGCCGCCGTAGCCCGAGCCGTAGGACCAGATCAGGTTCTCCTCGGGGAAGTGGGCGATGTACTTCTTCTCGATCGGCGCGCAGGGCCAGGGAGCGTCCTTCTCGCCGGGCTTGAGCGGCGCGCCCACCGAGTGCAGGCAGGGGATGAACTCGCCGTCGGCGCCGAGCGTCTGGATGACCTTGTCGCCCACCCGGGTCATGATGTGCATGTTGCAGACCACGTAGGGGCTGTCGGTGAGCTCCACGCCGATCTTGGAGATGGGCGAGCCGATCGGGCCCATGCTGAAGGGGATGACGTACATCGTCCGCCCCTGCATGCAGCCGCTGTAGAGGCCGGTCATGGTCTTCTTGAGTTCGACCGGGTCGATCCAGTTGTTGGTCGGGCCGGCCTCGGGCTTGGTCTTCGAGGCGATGTAGGTGCGGTCCTCGACCCGGGCCACGTCCGAGGGGTGGCTGCGGAAGAGGAAGCTGTTGGGCTTCTTGGCCAGCGGCGTGGCCATCCCGCAGGCCACCATCTTCTGCATCAGCGAGTCGTACTCGGCCTTGGAACCGTCGCACCAGACCACCCTGTCCGGGCGGCACATCTTGGCCACTTCGTCAACCCAAGCCAGGAGTTTCTTGTTGGTCGTCGCTACTGCCATCTTCTCTCCCTGATTGTCGTCAGAAGTCATCGGGTGATGACTGGTGATGAGCCGCTCCAGCGGCCCGCGTCGCGGCGCATTATCACGCGGAAGGTGCCTCCCGCAAGAGGCAAATCGGGAGTTCCCGCGTCAGGGGCGAAAGCCGGCCCCTGCGCGGCTTGGCATCGGGTGCCAGACTGGCCTGTCCTCCCGGTGCTGGTTCTACCGGTCTGCCGCTGGCGCCTGCTCGAGGGACACCCGGATGACCTCCTTCGAGGCGCGGATCGCCGCGATGGTCTGCTCGGACGGGGCCCGGTCCAGGCTCAGCGAGCAGGCCGCGGCGGTCTCGCCGTCGAAGATGGTATTCTCCATCTCCTCGATGTTCACGCCGTCCTCGCGCAGCAGGTCGAGCACCGAGGCCAGGACGCCCACGCGGTTGAAGTGGCGCACGACCAGGGAGTGCGCGGAGCGCTTGTGGCGGAAGTTGACGGTGTTGAGGGGCCGGCCGGTCGCCTTGTAGGCCTTCACGATCCGGACCACCTCGTCGCCGATGGCCTCCTCGGCCTGGTCGGTGGAGGCGCCGATGTGCGGCGTGGCCGCGGCCAGCGCCCCGGCCAGTTCCCTGGCCTCGAAGGGGGCTTCGCCGGCGGAGGGCTCGCCGTCGAAGACGTCGAGGCCCACGCGCAGGCCCTTGGCGGCGATCGCCTCCTTGAGCGCCGCGGCGTCGACCACCTCCCCGCGGGAGGTGTTTACGAAGATCGCGCCCTGGCGCATCTTGTCGAAGAACTTCTTCCCGATGATCCCCTTGGTCTCCGGGGCCAGTGCCAGGTGCACGCTCACCGCGTCGGAGCGGGCGGCCAGGGTCTCGATATCCGGACAATACTCCAACTCAAGCTCCTCGGCCTTCTCGGGCGTCAGGCTGCGCGACCAGGCGGCCACGGTCATGTCCAGCCCACGGCAGAGGGCGGCCAGGGCCGAGCCGATGCTGCCCAGGCCCACGATGCCCACGGTGCGGCCCTTCAGGCCCCGGGCCTTGCCGAAGCCCTTCTTGTTCCACTTGCCGTCGCGCAGCGCCGCGGTGGCGTCCGGGATGCGCCGGTCGGCGGAGATGATCAGCCCGAGCGCCAGTTCGGCCACGGCGTCGTTGTTCTTGCCGGGGCAGTTGGCCACGCAGATGCCGCGGGCGCTGGCCTTCTTGAGGTCGATGGTGTTGACGCCCGCGCCGGCGCGGATGATGAGCGACAGGGCCTGGCCGGCCTCGATGGTCTCGGCGGTCACCTTGGTCGAGCGGACGATGAGCACCTCGGAGTCCCCGATGGCCCCGGGCAGGGTCTTGTCGCTGAGGTCGGGGTTCAAGGTCACGGCGGCGCCGCCGTCCTTGAGGGCCTGGACGACCTTGCCGGAAACCTTGTCGGCGATCAGGATCTTCATGGCGTTCCTCCTTCGTGCCGGGGGATTATATGCAGGTCCGCGTGGTTTTCAGCAAGCAGAAACATCAGTTCCGTGACCGGGTAGGGGCACGGCATGCCGTGCCCCTACGAGCCCCACCTCGCCGCATACAGACACAGCGCGGCCGCGGTGGCGGCGTTCAAGCTCTCGGCCCTGCCCCACATGGGGATGTTGACCGTGCCGGCGGCGGCCTCTCGCACGGCCGGCGTGAAGCCGGCGGCCTCGGCGCCGACGGCGACGGCCACCGGGCGCGACCAGTCGGCCTTCCGGCAGTCATCGCCGGCGCGGGCTTCGGCGAGGACCAGGCGGACCTTGGCTTTGCGGAGGGCGGCCAGGATCTCCTCCTCGGTACCGGAGACCACCGGCAGGTTGAGGATCGAGCCGGCGGTCGAGCGGACCACCTTGCTGTTGTAGATGTCCGCGGCCGGTCTGATGACCAGGACGGCGCCCGCCCCGGCGGCGTCGGCGGTGCGGATCATGGTTCCGAGGTTGCCCGGGTCCTGGATGCCGCAGGCGACGAGGAAGAGCGCCTCGCGGGTTGGAGGTTGGGGGTTGGGGGTTGCGGGTTTGACGTCGCTACTGCCAACTGCCAACTGGCAACTGGCAACTACCTCGTCGAGCTTGTGCTCCGGGAACGCCACCAGCGCCGCCAGTCCCTGCGGGGTCTTCACGTCGGCGATCTTCTTGTAGCAGTCCTTGCTCATGAGCGTCACCTTGACGCCCTTGGATCGCGCGAGCTTCTCGAGCGGGTGGTCCTCGCCGGCCAGATTCGGGGAGTAGATCAGCTCCTCGACGCGCGCCGAGCCGGAGAGCGCCGCCTCGGCGAAGCGCGGGCCCTCGACCAGAAAGTGGCGGTGCTCGTTGCGGAGCTCGCCGTCCTTCTGGAGCGCGGCCAGGTGCTTGACGTGGTCGTTCTGGGGGCTGGTGATCATTTCAGACATGACTTGATCTTTCTAGCCAGCGGCGCGAGGCGCCGGGCGGTCTCCTCTAGAGAACGGCAGTGCGGCAGGTGGAAAAGTGACTCGAGCCTCCCGGCCCGGGCGATCACTCCAGCGTTGGTTGCCCTGGCTAGGTCCGCGCGCTTGGGCTGGACCTCGTTGAGGACGACCCGCCAGACCGGGAGTTTCCGCCGGCGGGCCTCGGCCAGGGTCAGGAGCGCGTGGTTGATGGCTCCGAGCCGGTTGGCCACCACTACTACGAGGGGCAGCCGGAGCTTCGCAGCCAAGTCGGCGACGAGCAGCTTGTCCGAAAGCGGCACGAGCAGTCCGCCGATGCCCTCGACGATCACGAAGTCGTGGCGGCGGGCGAGTTCCCGATAGGCGGCCAGGACCGCACGGGGGTCGCAGCGCTTCTTCTCGATGCGCCCGGCGACCGAGGGGGCCAGCGGCAGCGCGAAGGTTGCCGGGGTGACCAGCTCCATAGGGTCGTCGGTCCGCGCGCCCTCGCGGAGCAGCTGGCTATCATCGGAGACCAGCCGGCCTTTCCTCAACCGGCAGCCGGACGCCGCGGGCTTCATGACGCCCACGTTCACGCCGAGGTCGGCGAGCGCCCGGGCCAGCCCCGCGGCGACGACGGTCTTGCCCGCGCCGGTGTCGGTGGCGGTGACGAAGATGCCGGTCATGGCAGTTAGCGTCGACACGAACGGATCACTCCCTGAGAAAACCATGCTGGGCGAACACTTTCCTGTACTCGCGGAGTGCAAAGACGTCTGTCATGCATGCGATGTGGTCAATGATTGCGCGCACGAAGAGGGGATCGTACCAGAGTTGTGCCTGGATGTCCCTTGATGGTCCTGCCCCTTCTCTGTCTGCGCACTTGCCCTGGCATTTCTCAAGCTGGCGGCGGGCTTTCCGCAACTCGCCCCTGATTATCGCTGCCACATCTGGTGAAGGGGTGGTTGCCTGCAATCCGAGGCGACTAAGGAACTCGGGCCGTTGCGCTGATCTCGGCCACTGGTACCAATTGGGAGACAGCATTAGACAGTATCCGCGCCACACGTTATCTGGCAGCAAGAGCGGGTTCCTGTAATACGAGGTGAACAACTCATGGATAATGTGTGCGCCTCGGGCATCCATTCGCGCGAGGGTCGGGCAGTGCGCCATCATTTCAGCGACATATTCCTTCAGCTTACCAAACATGGACGAGCAGACAGACAGATCCCTTGGGAACACCTCCTGCTGCAGGCACTTTACTCCTGTCCCGTCTGGGACGCGACGCGCACCTGCTGCTTCCTTCAGCGCGTGAGCGGTGCAAAGAGTCATCAGCGTCGACTCGAGGTCGCGCGCCAGCAGGGCCGCTCTAGTATGAGGAAGCAGGAGTCTTCCGGGATCTCTATGCTCCGCCCCAAAGCCTTTCACCGTATCTAGCACATCTTCATAGTCAACAGCCCCAGCCTGCACGAAATCCTGGATGGCATGCGTGGCTTCCGTGATTTCATCCGCCGCAGCAACAATCTGCCCTTCCAGGGAGACGGAGTAGGGTCTATCACATCTCAGTTCCTTCTGAACCGTTTCGGGAAGAATCGCTACGCTCGCACCGACGCCGTAATTGATGCTGCTGTGCTTAAGCATGCCCTCCCTAGTCCAGAGAGTGAGGTTCAGCCCGCAGGCAGATGGGCTGTCGGACTCGATGCAGTCGACTGTGTATACGCTTTGCTGATTATGCTTGAAGCCACCTGCTGGCTCGATGGAAGGGTCAGGCATGTACCCACATTGTTGGTTCTGGGAGGCGTGATAGTGTAACCTCAGTTCGCCCCAGTGACCGAACGGAGGATGCCCCAGATCATGCCCCAGGGCGATGGCTTCTACAAGATCTTCATTGGCTGAGACTCTTCGGGCAATCTCGCGCGCTATCCTGACTACATCAAGCGTGTGCCCTAGGCGCGTGGGTATGTGATCGTCGAGATCCTCAGCCAGGTACATGTGGGTCTTGTGGATGAGTCGCCGAAAAGCGCGACTCTGCATGATGCGCGCACGGTCGGTCGCGAAGGAGTTGCCGTTGCCGGCACTGTGCGGGTCGTCTGGTCTCTGCCGAGTGTTGGCGGCTTCGTCTTCTCCCACGGAAAGATGAGACAGGTTGCCGCTAAACGCCTCGGACTCTGGTGCCAAGCCCATCAGACCTCACTCCTTTTTTCAACATACGGAACCGCCACTCGGAAGCACGCCTTGCTGTGGTCGCTCAGGGTGTCATAGCCGAAGCCGTGGCCGGCGCCGGGGATGACCTCGAGCCTCGCGTCGACGCCGGCGGCGGTCAGGCGCGCGACGAAGGCCCGGGCGCCTTTGAGCAGCGTGAGATCGTCGGCGTCGCCCTGAGCGACCAGGACGCTCCGGAAGAGCCTGGGTTCGGCGTGCATCGGGCTCACCTCCGAGTGCGGGTGGCCGTTCATGAGCGCCTTGCGGTTGATCGACTCCGGCACCGGGTCGGGGAAGTCGACCACCGGGCACTGCGCGACCGTGCCGACGATCTCGGGGGCCTGGCGCACTACGCCCTCGCGGACCCAGCGGTCGCGCCAGGCCTGGAGCATGAGCGCCAGGTGCCCGCCGGCCGAGCTCCCCCAGGTCACCGCCCGGGAGGCGTCGATGCCGAGTTCCCCGGCGTTGCGGCAGAGGAACTCTGCGCCGCGGAGCACATCGTAAGGCATCTCCGGCCAGGCCGCGTCGGGCAGGAGCCGGTAGCCGATCGAGGCCGAGGCGATGCCCGCCTCGGCCAGGGGCAGTCCGGTGCGCCAGTACTGCTCGCGGCAGCCGCCGGCCCACCCGCCGCCGTGGATCATGAGGACGAGCGGCGCCCTCGGCGCGCCGGCCGGCCGGAAGACGTCGAGCTTCTGTCTATCGTGCGGGCCGTAGGCCAGGCCGGTGGTTACCAGGATCTCGGGCATCGGGCGCCTCCTCCGCCACCATCCTCTCCGGGGAGAAGGGGAAATCAATGTGCGAGGTGCGGTGTGGTGTTGCCGGCGGGACGGCAGCCGGAGGCCACGAGGGCCTCCGTGCGCTTGCAGCCCGGCCGCGGTCTGGAGACAATTCCGCGGGGGCCGCCGGTACGGCCCCGGTCTGGAGCATCCTTATTAGGGAGGAAGGCCATGAGCGACGCTGGCGAGCAGGAGGGCTGGTTCGACAGGATTCTGGGACGCTGGTGGGGCAAGTGCCTGCTGGGGGTGCTGATCATCCTGGGCGGCTACCTGATATTCGGCGAGATGAGCAAGCTGGAGACCGGCGAGAAGGAGTCCATGCGGGTCAACTGGCTGCTGGCGGCCCTCTACAACCTGGGAGGCAAGTGGGCCGGCGCCGGCCTGCTCTGGCTGATCGGGGGGATATCCATGATCGTCGGAATCCGCCAGGCGATCGTCGGGAAGAAGCCGGAAGGGACTCCGCCTGAGCAGAGCGGCAAGTAGGCCATGAAGAAGGCCCTGATAATAGTCCTGGTGACCTTCCTGGCGGTCGGGGCCGTCCTGACCGTGGCGGGGTTCATGTTCTTCCGGGAGAAGCCGAAGCTGGAGGCCTCGATCGAGATTCCCGCGGAGATAGCCCTGGGCTCGACGGTCTCTTTGGTGGTCAAGGTCTCCAACCCGCACCAGAAGGCCGTCGGGCTCGACAGCGTCGACGTGGCCGACTCGTTCCTGGCCGGGTTCCAGGTGCTCTCCGTGGAACCGAAGCCCACGGGTACCACGCACGTGCCGGTCCTCGACCAGCGCAGTTGGGACTTCGGCCGGGCGGTGCCGCCGGGCGGCAAGCTGACGGTGACCTTCACGCTCAAGGCGGTCGCCGAGGGGCACTTCTCCGGAGACCTGGACGTGTGCAACCCCAGCCAGGACTTCACCACTCACGTCGTCGACGTGGTGGTGAAGGGGAAGTAGCGGGGCCGGTCAACGGCGTCCGGGCGTCAGCCTCCGTCCTGGTCGCACTGGCTGCGCATATCCTCCTCGTAGCCGTCGAGCGTTTCCGCGGCCGAGTAGGTGCGCACCATCTCCCGGCTGCAGCACGCCAGCCCGCGGCATTGGCCGCCCTTCTTCACCTCCACCTCGATCTGGCACTCGGGGTCCTGGCAGGCGAAGACGTCGCCCTTGTGAAGTTCGATTTCCATGGCCGCACCTCCCTTCGGCGTCACCGCCGACCGGCCCGAAGAGAAAACCCGCCCCGGTCCACGGCAATTCCCGGGGGCCGAGGACTTCCGGTCAGGGAACGGCCCCGGGCAGCCACTTCGAAGGATGAGACTGGGGCTTGGCGGCGGATGAGCACGCTCTCTGCGCAGCAAGCCTGAGTCCCGGTCTTCCGGAGGCGGGCGGCGTCCGGCACGTCCCAAGAACAGCGCCCTGGCCCGCTGTCGGGGACCAGGGCGCAGAGCGGGCCAACCTCCACCCCAACCTCTTCGGCATCGCTCTGATCTTGATAACCGGAGGGCCTGGCGGGATAGTCCCGGGTTCCGGGAGAATCCCGGTAGCTCTCGCCGCGGAACAGCCGGGGCTGCAGGTGCCCGGTCGAACCGGACCGATGGAGACCGCCGGACACTGGCTGCGGGCGGCGTCGAAGTCCGGTCCGGGGGACCTAATCTGGAGGAGCTTTCTCTTCCGGAGGGATCGGTGGCGCACCGGGGACCGGCCGTTGCTTCCACACCCCGCCCTGCTGGGACCAGGTGTACCGCGGCTGGCCGTTGACGCTGCGGATGTCCAGCCGGATGAATTCCAGGCCATCCACATCGGTGCCGCCGAAGAAGAGGTCCAGGCTGTACGCGTGGCCGGCCGGGGACCAGAAGTCGGCGTTGACGAAATAGCTGCGGGTGGTGATGGCGGTTACAGAACTGCGGTGCACGGTGCGCAGGGTGAGCCGGACGCGCCTGCCGACCTGCGGATCCAGGACATCGATGACGTCGTTCTGGTCGTGAAGCCATTTGACCGCGGTCTCGGCCACCTTCTCGGTGACGTCCATGCCGTAGCGGAGCCACTGGACCTCGGTGTCGGCCACCTCGTTCTGAGCTGGGAGAGTAGGATGGTCACCGGCGGCGGCCCCGTCCGTTTCCGGGCCGGGGCAGCATCCCAGCATCACGCAGCCGATGACGCCGCTCAGGCCGAACGCCGCAAACATCCGCTTGGCTTTCATGGCGAATCCCTCCTCCCGGAATGCATGGAATGCAAATCCCATGCCGCCGTCATCCAGGCCGGCGCGCACCGGACGGAGGCATCCAGCCATAGCCAACGGCTACGGCCGGGGGGAAGCCATATAGCCCCGGGCCACGGTCAAGCGCTGGTCCCGGTGTGGACGCACCGGTCGAAGCGGCCGGCGGCCATCCGCACCAGGCTCACGGTCAGCAGAATCTCCGCCACTTTGAGCAGGAGCCAGGCGAAGCCTATGCAGGGGATGCTCTGGTCCTTCAGGCACTCCCAATCAGCCGCGCCGAAGGCACTGCCCACCGCCAGCGCGGCGATCAGGGCCGAGGCCGTGGCGGCGGTGGAACTCGTCAGCCGGACCGACAGATACATGCCGACGGCCGTGGCCAGCAGCAGGTCGAGGGAGTCGAACAGGAAGCGTAACCCCAGGGCCAACACCGGATCCCCCAGATTGCCGTGCATGTCATCGCCGTAGATCAGGCAGAAGGCGCCGACCAGCGGCCGGGACCCGAAGGCGCAGATCTGCTGGTTGGATATCTCCGACCAGCAGCCCCAGTGCCAGTGGTTCGGCGGGGGCACGCTCTCAATCCACAGGATCCAGAGGGGCAGAGTCCACAGGACGAACCGCAGCCAGGGCAGCGCGATGCCCCAGTAACGGCCCCAGACCAGCTTCCGGCGGTTGACCCGGGTTAGCAGCAGCGCGTCCAGGGTGTCGCGGTCGCGCTCGGCGGCGAACGACTGGGCGGCCAGCGCGGCCGGGACCGTCACCAGCACGAGACCGCCCAACAGGATGCACCAGGCAGCGGCGGCGGCCAGGGGCTGTGGTGATGACCACTGGAGTAATAACCAGGCGACGGGCAGGTTGAGCCAGACGACGGCGGCGGCGGTCTCCGGCGCGAAGCGCAGGAGGTTCCGGCGCATCCCCGATGCCTGGGCGAAGGGGGTGGCTATCAACTCGTCGAGGCCGTGCCGGCGCATGCGGAGCCCTCAGCCATCTGGTTGAGGCTAACGCAACGAGGGGGCTCCTGGTTCAGCCTGCGTCCGCCGATGATTCTCCGCTTTCCGCCGCCAGCCCGCGCAGGTCCTCCTCGAGCGTGGCAAGAGTCCCGGCGAAAACCCGGCTGGCATAGAGATGATCGTAGTTGAACGTCCGCTTGTCCAACTGGCGGACCGGGACCAATTCATGGCCACTGCAGAATACGCCTAGCAGAACACCGTGCTTCACAGTTCTGACCACTTCGAAGCGCGTGTTGGGCAGCGGTCCATCCGGATCCCTGTAGCACTCTTCCCCTCGCAAGCAGAACACCTTGCCTTCGCCAATATCGAAGAAGAACCCCGGTCCTTCTGTACGGTTCCTGGGGTTCTCGGGTAGCGCGGCGACGGCAGTGGCTTCGATCTGCTCGACCTCCACTCTGCCATCGGTGATCACCTCAACTACCATCCTGCGCTTGCGGCGAGTGACCAACTCCTTCACCGCCTGGCCGCATATCAGCAAGAGCACGGCTCCGGTCCAACCAGCCAGAACCAGCGACGATACCACCAGCCAGTTACTGCCGGCCGACTCCGGCTTGAACGCCAAGCTGAGCCCATAGCAGAGCACTGCCAGTCCCGCGAAAATCCCGCCAAGCGTGGCCGCGAACTTGAAGAAGAATGACGGGTGAAGCTGCTCCCGAACGATCTGCAACTCGCGTTCGCTCATCTGCCTGGTTAATATCCGGTACACGTAGTCCCCAACCTCCCCCGTCCCTCTCAAATCAACGATCAGCAATCGTCAATCGGCAATCCGCCGTTCGTCACGCCCCCTCCTCGTTGCACGACCCCTGGACCTCCTCCGCGTACCGGTCGAGCGCGTCGGCTTCGGTGACGGCCGGGGCCATCTTCTGACCGCAGCAGAAGAGCCCTTCGCTGCGCCCGCCCCGGCGGACCTCGACCTCGACGCGGCAGGCCGGGTTCCGGCAGACGTAGACCTCACCTTTGCGAAGCCCGATGTCCAAGGCTGTGGCTCCTTCCCTGACCGATGGGATTCTCTTCGTACGGGCACTTGCCGCAAGGGTTGGCCGGCCGGTTTCGGCCACGCCCCAGTACCAGTCGCCGAGGGTCGTGAGATCGGCGAGGGAACCGGGGCGGGGCGTCGCCATTCGCTATCCGAGAACTGACCCCGGCGCGCCCGTATCTCCCGAAGTCCCGGCCTCCTGGCTATCTGTGGCACTTGGCAGCCAATTGCCGCAGAATGAAGTCCCAGTCTGGCAAGTTCGCGGCGTCCGGAGAAAGATCGCTACCGCGCACCAACAGGTAATACCGGCCGAGGACGCTGCTGATGTACTCCACACACTGGGCTACATAAGGGGCAGAGCAAGCATATTGGTCCTTCTTCTCCCAAGCCCGTTTGTCAATGTGAGCTATTGCCCTGTCCGCAATCGTGCATAGGCTCTTAGTTACTTCCCTCAACTCGTCGACGTCCTTTTGAACAATCGTGCTACTGATGGAGGCAGCACCGTTTGGGCCGAATCTTTCAAAGGTAGAGGCCCCGATGTGCATGAGTTCTCGCTTGAATCTTCCAAGAAACCATTCTCGTGTAAGCAGGTCCGCCTTGTCCCTAATGCTTTCCATGAGGCCGGAAAGCGTGACGCTATCCTTTCTTCCCCTCACACACCGTCGTATATCTGTGATGATGGACTCAAGGCATAGCCATGCCGTTTGTGAACACAATTCCCTCAAGTGGGGAGTTTGTTCAAGTGCGGTGCGGTTGTTCTGGAGCGCAAGCAACAGGTCGCGCTTTTCGCGAAGTTCAACTACCTGCACAACCAGTTCGTCCAACCACGAACGCCACTGGCCCAGCGCTTCATCCAGCCCGAGTGGTTCTTGACCCATCTCGTAGCCCCCAGTCAAAGACTCAAGCACAGTCGAGGCACGTCTCGGATGTGCTTCAATCTAGTCTAGAGCGTTCTGTCCCCTCTTGCTTTTCTCAGCAGCCACAAGTCTCTTGAATTCCGCCAGTTGTTTGCTCAGACACATCATCGCACTCGAACTCGCGCGGATGGTCCTGCTCTCGCGGAGCATAGCGAGCCTGCACACGGATCTGGTCTCCTCGTCCAGCCAGATACTGAATACCGTCGAATCGTCGGGCGCAGAATCGCCGGTAACTAGCCGGAACCCAGCCTGTGAGGCGATCTGTTCGATGCCCCAGTCGTGGTCTAGCGCTGTTACGATATCCTCAGGTGATCGCCCGAGTTGACCAAGCATGCTGTTCAAGTTCCGCATTCTCGATCGGGCCAGCAGCCTGTCTACAGTCTCGGATCGGGTCTCACTGCGACTATAGCCAGGGCTGTGCCGAGTGATCAGGGCGCGCGGCGGACGTTCCTTGTTGTCTGTAGCTGAGTCTGCAGACGAACCGCCTGGGCAATGTTGCGGTTCTCCGATGATTGACTGAGCTAGCCACATCGTGCTGATGTAGATCAGTCCGAACTCAAAGACAGCCAGTCTGAACATGAATTCACCTTCAGACGCTCCAACGTCATTCTCAAAGGCATGAAGATCGGCCTCTGCAAACTTGCCAGCACTCCGAGCGCCTTTGTTCTTGCTCCCAGCATGTGCAAATCTCGTGTTCAGGTAAAGGTTCACAATGTCGGCAAGGCTCCGCGCCGGTGACTCGGAACTTGGCTTGAACGGGTATGGAAAGTTTCTGTCCTGACGCTGAAGCTTCGAGTGCTGCTTCCTAAGCTGCACAACGAATGCCCTGCGCTGATGGTCTGAGCATCTGTGAGCAATATTGCAGATATTGAAGAAGTTCGCTGGCTCACCCTGCATCCAGATGCGACGGAATGGCCATAGCGCAGATCGGAAGATGTGTTCGTCGCCGACCCTGATACGCCAACGAGCTTTCCCCCGCTTGTCAACTTCCTGAGAAATACCCCTGGGCTCATCTTCCGAAAAGTATGGAGATGCGCTCAGCTCAGAAGCAGCCCTTATGAAGGAACGCAATGCATAGCGTTCCGTCTCGTTCGTGGTAGTCATGTTCACGCCATCTTGCGGCATGGCCATTCCTTGCGACAGCGCGCCCTCTCCGCGTAGGACCACCTAAGCCATCAAACAACCGGGGGCCCGCCGGCGCGTCGGGCCCCCGTACTGCTTGACTCCTGCTGTCTCCTCCGCGCGCTACGCGACCGCCAACTCCTCGCCGACCTCCTCGAACTTCACGGCGATGCGCTTGGAGACGCCGGCCTCCTGCATGGTCACGCCGTAGATCACGTCGGCGGTGGCCATGGTCCGGCGGTTGTGGGTGATGATCAGGAACTGGCTCGACTCCAGGAACTCCCGGAGGATGAGCATGAACCGGTCGATGTTGCTCTCGTCGAGCGGCGCGTCCACTTCGTCCAGCACGCAGAACGGGCTGGGCTTGGCCTTGAAGATGGCGAAGAGCAGGGCGATGGTGGTGAGCGTCCTCTCGCCGCCGGACAGCAGGGACATGACCATCATGTCCTTTCCGGGGGGCTTGGCCACCACCTCGATGCCGGCCTCCAGGACGTCCTCGCCCTCCTCCAGCATGATGTCCGCGCGGCCGCCGCCGAAGAGCTTGCGGTAGGTCTCGTGGAAGTGCTCGCGGACCAGGTTGAAGGTGGCGGTGAAGCGCTCCCGGCTGATCTTGTTGATCCGGGCGATGGCGTCGCGCAGCAGCTTGTCGGCCTCCTCCAGGTCGGTCTTCTGGACGGCCAGGTCGGAGAGCCGCACCCGCAGGGCGTCCTCCTCGCCGATGGCCGAGAGGTTGACCTCGCCCATCTTACGCAGCTTGTCCTCGCCCTCCTCGAGCTGCTTGCGCAGCTCCTCCATGTTGAGGGCGGCCATGTCGATGGACCGGGCCATCTCCGGAAGGTCATCCTGGCCCTCGGCCCGGGCGCGCTCCAGGAGCGACTCCAGGCGCAGCGCCAGCTCGCGCTCGGCCAGGCGGATCTCCCCGGCCCGGGCGCCGGCGGCGGCCAGCTTCCCGCGGCAGTCGCGCTCGGCGGCCTGGGCGGTCTCGATGGCCGCGCGCATCTCGGTGCGCTGCACGGCCAGGGTGGTGCCGGCCTCCTCGGCGGCCGCGGCGGCCTTGACCGCCTCGTCCAGCTCGGCCCGGGCGGCGCCGGCCTTGCGGCGCTCCTCGCCGGCGGCGCAGTCGGCGCTGCGCGCGGCCTCGCGGCGCGAGTCCGCCTCGGCCCGGCGCTCGACCAGCAGCTTGGCTGCCGCCTCGGCCCGGGCGCCCAGCGACGAGCGCTTCTCCTCCAGGGTGGCCGACTCGATGCGCAACCGGGTGAGGGCCTCGCGGCTCTCGGCCCGGGCGGCCTCGGCCTTCTCGAGCTCGCCGGCCATCTCGCCGATGGCCCGGCCGATGGACTCCTCCTCGCCGGAGAGCAGCTGACCCTCGGCGCGCAGCCCGTCCAGGCCGCCCTGCAGGGTCGCGCGGCGCTCGCGGCGGTCGTCGAGTTCGCGCTGGACCAGGACCTGTTCCTCGGCCAGGCGCCCGGCCTCGCGGGCCACCATCTCCAGCCCCTGGCGCATCTGGATCTCGCCGGCGGAAAGGGCGCTGTGCTCGGCGCCGAGCTCCTCGGCGCGGGCCTTGCAGGCGCCCCGGGCGCCCTCGGCCTCGGCGCGGCGGGCGTTGCAGGAGCCCAGCTCGGAGTCGCCGGCGGCGATCTCCTCGGTGAGCCGGCTGATCTCGTTCTTCCGGCTGATGATGCCGGGGATGCGGTTGCGGTAGGCGCCGCCGGTGATGGCCCCCGACGGGTAGAAGATCTCGCCCTCGAGGGTGACCACCACGCCGTCGCGGCAGCCGTTGTTGGCCACGCGCACGGCGGTGTCCAGGTCCTGGACGACCACCACGTTGCCGAGCAGGTGCTCGAAGGCCGGCCGGAGCCGCTCCTCGAACTCGACCAGGTCGGCGCCGCGCCCGAGCACGCCCTGCTCGGTGAGCGACTGGGGGGTGGGCCGCCATCCGGAGCGCAGCCGGTCGAGCGGCAGGAAGGTGGCGCGTCCCAGCTGGCGCTGCTTGAGGAGCTCGACCGCCCCGCGGGCCGCGCCGGTGTCCTCGGCGATGACGTTCTGGACCTTGTGGCCCAGGGCGGTCTCGATGGCCACCTCGAACTGCTCGCGCACCCGGACCAGGTCGGCGACCATGCCGCACAGGCCGGCGGGGGCCGAGCCCTCGCGCATGGCGGAAAGCACTCCTTTGACTCCCGCCTGGATGCCCTCCTGGCGGGCCTCCAGGTCCGAGAGGATGTGCAGCCGGGAGCGGCGGGCGCTGAGCTCCGAGGCCAGGCGCGAGGCCCGGCGGTCGAGTTCGGAGACCTCGGCGGCGGCCGCCGCCTCGCCGGCCCGGGCGGCCTTGATCTCGTCGGCGACCGCGGCGCGGCGCCGGCCGAGCTCCTCGACCCGCGTCCGGCCGTGCTCGACCTCCTCCCGGGCGGCGGCGAGCTTCTCGGACAGCGCCCCGGCGTGCTGTTCGGAGCGGGAGATCTCGGCGTCGAAGTGGCCGATCTCGGAGAGCAGCTTGGAGACCTGGCTGTCCACCCCGGCGCGGCGGCGGACCACCTCGATGGCCTCGCCCTTGCGCTTCTCGATGGACGCGGCCAGCTCCGCGGCGCGGGCGGCCCCGGCGGAGGCGGCGGCCTCGGCCTCGCTCAGCCGGCCGGTCAGGGCGCCGAGCTCGGTGGTCGCGGCGGAGTACTCCCCGCGGGCCCGGGCCTCGTCGGCCTCGGCCTCGGCGGCGCGGGCCAGCAGTTCGTCGGCCTCGCGCGCGGCGCGGGCGGCGGTCTCCTCGTGTTGCCGGGCCAGGCCCTCGGCGGCGGCGATGGTCGCCTCCACCCGGGCCAGCCTGGCGCGGTCCTCGGAGCGCTTGCGCTCGGCCTCGGAGGAGGCCCGCTCGAGCTCGTCGGCCCGGGCCTGGGCCTCGGCGATGGCCGCCTCCAGGCGCCCACCCTCGGCGGAGAGGCTCGCGGCCAGGTCCTCGGCGGCGGCCAGGTCGGCGGTCAGGGCCTCGCGCTTCTCGGCCATGGCCCGGTAGTCGGCGCCCAGCACGGTCAGGCGCAGGCTCTTGAGCTCCTCGGCCAGCTCGCGGTAGCGGCGGGCCTTGGCGGCCTGGCGCTGGACCGAGCGCAGCTGGCGCTCGACCTCGGCGGCCACGTCGCCGACCCGGAGCAGGTTCTGCTCGACGCGCTCGAGCTTGCGCAGCGCCGCGGCCTTGCGGCTGCGGTACTTGGCGATGCCGGCGGCCTCCTCGAAGATGCCGCGGCGCTCCTTGGGGCTGGACTGCAGCAGGGCGTCGATCTTGCCCTGCTCGATGATCGAGTAGGCGCCCACGCCCACGCCGGTGTCCATGAACAGGTCGCGAACGTCGCGCAGCCGGCAGGCCTGCCCGTTGATCAGGTACTCGCACTCGCCGGTGCGGTAGAGCCGGCGCGTGACCGAGACCTCCGGGGAGTCCACGGGCAGTTGGCGCCGGGCGTTGTCGAAGGTCAGCACCACCTCGGCGAAGCCCAAGGGGCGGCGGTTGGCGGTGCCGTTGAAGATCAGGTCGACCATCTCCGAGCCGCGCAGGCTGCGGGCGCTCTGCTCGCCCAGCGCCCAGCGGATGGAGTCGACCACGTTGGACTTGCCGCAGCCGTTGGGGCCGACCAGGGCGGTCACGCCGCCGGTGAAGTCGACCACGGTGCGGTCGGCGAAGGACTTGAATCCGAAGAGCTCGAGGCGTTTCAGGAACATTGGGAGGGCTCCGTTCCGTTCAGGTCTTCCACTTGGGCTTGACGATTATCGGGCCGGCCGCCCCGCACTTGAGGCAGCGTCCGTCCGGGCCGAGCCCCGCGGGCTTGACGTCGTAGCCCCGGCGTTCGACCAGGACCGCGCCGCAGCCGGCGCAGGGGGTGTGGTTGTCTCCGCCGGGCCCGGACACGTTGCCGACGTACACGTGTTTCAGGAGGCGCCCGGCGGCCATCTGGGCGGACATGAGCGTGGACGGCGTGGTCGCCGGGGCCTGCAGGCGGTAGCGCGGGAAGTGGGCGGACAGGTGCAGCGGCGTCTCGGGGCCGAGCTTCTCGGCGATCCACCGGGCCAGGCCCTCGTAGAGCGCCGAGCGGTCGTTGTGGCCGGGGATCACCAGGTAGGTGATCTCCAGGTGGACCCCGGCGGCCCGGGCCTGCTCGCAGCGGGCCAGCACCGGGGCGAGCCGCCCGCCGCAGAGCTTCTTGTAGAAGTCCTCTTCGAAGGACTTCACGTCGACGTTCATGGCGTCGATCAGCGGCAGGGCTTCGGCCAGCGGCGCCTCGTTGACGAACCCGTTGGTCACCAGGACGTTGGCCAGGCCCTTGGCGCGGGCGAGCCGCGCCGTGTCGATGACGTACTCCAGGCCGATCATCGGCTCGTTGTAGGTGAAGGCGATGCCCGCGGCGCGCTTGCGCAGCGCCAGGCCCACCGCGGCCTCGGGCAGGAGCTCCTCGGTGGGCGCCTCGTTCTGGCTGATGGACCAGTTCTGGCAGAAGCTGCACCGGAAGTTGCAGCCCACCGAGCCGAGGGAGAGCACCCCGGTGCCGGGCATGAAGTGGTAGAGGGGCTTCTTCTCGATGGGATCCAGCGCCGCGGCGGTGATCCGGGCGTAGATCCGGCTGAAGAGGTGGCCGCCGTCGTTCTCGCGCTGTCCGCAGATGCCGACCTTGCCGGGATTGATCAGGCACTCGTGCGGGCACAGCCGGCAGCGGACCTTGGCCTCCCCGGCCGACTCCCAGAAGCGAGCCTCCTTCAAAGCAGGCCCCTCCGGAAGCGGCCGTTCTCCTGGATGACCCGGCCGTCGGCCTCGATCCGGCCGCCGCGGCGCAGGTCGCAGATCATGTCCCAGTGGAGGGCCGACTGGTTCTTGCCGCCGGCCGCCGGGAAGGCCATGCCCACGGCCATGTGCACCGTCCCGCCGATCTTCTCGTCGAAGAGGATGCTCTTGGTGAAGCGGTCGATGCCGTAGTTGACCCCGACGGCGAACTCGCCCAGCCGCCGCGCGCCCGGGTCGGTGTCGAGCATCTCGTGGAGGAACCGCTCGTTCTTCGCGGCGGAGGCCTCGACCACCTTGCCGGCCTTGAAGACCAGGCGGACGTCGTCGACCTCCCGGCCGTTGTAGATGACCGGGAAGGTGAAGCGCACGCGGCCCTCGGTGGCGTCCTCGACCGGCGAGGTGAAGACCTCCCCGTCGGGCATGTTCCGGTCGCCCTTGCAGTTGACGAAGCGGCGCCCGGCCAGGCCGACGGTCAGGTCGGTGTCCGGGGCGACCAGGCGGATCTCGCGCTTCTTCGACAGGAACCGGGCGAGCCGCTCCTGCCGGCGGGCCACCACCCGCCAGGCGGCGACGGGGTCGCGCGCCTCGCAGAGGCAGGCCCGGTAGTAGAAGTCCTCGAACTCGCCCAGCGACATGTCCGCTTCCATGGCCAGGGCCTGGGTGGGCGGGTAGGTCAGGCACCAGCGCAGCCGGCCGGCCTTCTCGCGGCCGTAGAAGAGCTTGACCCACGGCTTGCGGGCCAGGCCCTGGAGCTTCTGCTTCCTGGGGTCGCAGCCCGAGAGCTCGCGGGTGTTCTCCGGGGCGCGGAGCATCAGGTGGGCGTCGTACTCGCGCGCCTGGCAGAGCGCCTCGGGGGCCAGGAAGCCCAGCTGGCGGTCGGAGCCCTCCTTGAGCAGGATCTCCTGGACGCCCGGTACGGACTGGACCACGTTGGCCAGCGCCCCGCGCCGGAGGGCCAGGCGGTACACCGCCCGGGCCAGGTCCCCGGCCGCGCCGTTGACGCTGATCAGCAGCCGGCTCCCGGGGCCGATCTCCAGGGAGTAGTCGACCAGCACCCTGGCCAGCTTCTCCTGTCGGGGATCGCTCATGGGCGGGGCTCGCTTTCCGGTTCCGGGCTCACCCGCCGACGCCGGCGGCGGCCGGCTCCGGGGAGGGCTGGCCGCGCAGCTGGCAGTGGCGGACCAGGCCGGAGAGCTTCTGGCTGGCGGCGAGCAGATCGCACTGGGCGTAGGGCTTCACGGTCCGCAGCTCCCGGCGCAGCGCCGTCTCGGGGATGAACTGCTGGAGCACGTAGCGCCTGGCCCCGGCGATGGACCGGGCCATGGTCTCCAGGTCCTCGAGGCTCAGCACCGTCGGGCAGACCGTGGTGCGGAACTCGTAGTCCACCCGTCCGCGGCGCAGGACCTCGATGGAGCGGCCGACGGCGTTGACGTCGACCTCGACGCCGGCGGCCGCCGCGTAGCGGGCCGGCTCCAGCGGGGCCTTCAGGTCCATGGCCACGTAGTCGACCAGGCCCATGTCGATCAGGTCGGAGAGCATTCCCGGGAAGGTGCCGTTGGTGTCGAGCTTGACCGCGCAGCCCAGGCTCTTGAAGGCCGCCAGGAACTCGGGCAGCTCGGGGTGGATGGCCGGCTCCCCGCCGGAGACCACCACGCCGTCGATCCAGCCGCGGCGGTCCTCCAGGAGCCCCAGGATGCCTTCGAGCGGGACGACCTCGGAGGGCATCTCCCGGCTGATCAGGTTGTGCGAGTGGCAGTAGGGGCAGCGCAGGTTGCAGCCCTGCAGGCATACCACGGTCGAGACCTTGCCGTCCCACTCCAGGAGGGAGCTCTCGATCAGGCCGCGGATGGGAGGTAGCATCTTACTCCGCCGAAACCGGCTCGGCCTTGGCGGGTGCGGCGGTCCGCGCCTGGGCCGCGCCGCCCACCAGGTAGTTGCCGCGGTGCCGGTCCTTGAGCTCCCCGAGCTTGGACATGTTCCAGTTGTTGACCCGGCTGAAGTAGCCGACCACCCGGGTGACCCCGTAGACGTCGTGGGACTCGCAGGCGCCGCACGCCTGGCGGATGCCCGGGGTGCTGCGCTGGCAGGACTTGCAGATGGTGAACTCCGGGCTGATGGTCAGCTGCGCGGCCTGGGTGTTCCGGAAGGTCTTCTCCACCAGGGTCTGGATGCTGGCCGCCGAGGGGCGCTCCTCGCCCACGAAGGCGTGGATGATGGCGCCGCTCTCGATCAGCGCGTGGAACTTGGCCTGGCAGCGGATGCGCTCGACCAGGTCCACCGGGGCGTCGGCGCGCAGGTGGATGGAGTTGGTGTAGTAGACCTCGTCGTCGGCGATGGAGCCGCGCACGAAGTTCCTGGCCTCCGGCCACTTGGCCAGGTCGATCTTGGCGAGCCTCCGCGAGGCGCTCTCCGCCGGGCTCTCCTCGAGCGTGACCTTGAGGCCGCTGGCCTTGCCCAGCTCCTTGGCCTTGAAGTACATGTAGCTGACCACCTTGGTGCCGGCGAAGAGCGCTTCCTGGCCCTCGTGGAGCTCGGAGCCGGTCAGGAACTGGAGCGCCTCGTTCAGGCCGATCAGGCCGATGATGTAGGTGCAGGCGTCCAGGTCGATGTACGGCCGGCCGTCGGCGGCCTGCTTGCCGATCTGCCAGAGCGGCATGTGCGGTGCGGACATCAGCTTCTTGATGAAGCCCTTCTTCTGGAGGTGGGCCTTCATGACCAGGTCCATGGCCTTGTCGATCTCGGCCATGAAGCCGTCCCAGTTACCCTTGCCGGCGCGGTAGGCGCACTGGGGCAGGTTGATGGTCACGTTCTGGAATCCGCAGAAGCGCATGGATTCCAGGTGCTTGATCATGTAGTCGTCTTCGATCTTGGTGCGCAACCGGCAGCAGGCCGAGAGCGTGACCTCGTCGCGGTCGAAGACGAAGTAGGGGGTGCCGTTCTCGCTGGCGATCTGGCAGGCCAGCTTCAGGACCTCGAGCTGCTCGGGGTCGCTGAAGGTCTCCTCGTTGATGTGCAGGTCGCACTTGGGGAAGGCGAAGACGTGGCCGTGGACGTCGCCCCGGCGCCAGACGTCGAGCATGGCCCGGGTGAAGCGCATGGCCACGTCCTTGTAGGCGCCGTAGTTCTTGCCGGTGTACTTGCCGCCCGGGCCGATGGCCGGGAGGTTGGCGATGTAGGTGGGGATGCCGGTGTGGATGTTGAAGTCCAGGAACAGTGTCTGCCCGCCGCGCGAGAAGGCGTTCTGGGAGCTCGAGAAGATCAGGTACTGGGCCTCCTGGCGCATCTCGTCGTCGCTCATCTCCGCGAGGTAGGGGGCGTAGAGGATGTTGATGTAGCCGACGCCGAGCGCTCCGGCGTAGTAGGCCTGCATGGAGGCCAGGAAGGTGTTGAGGTGGCCGGTGAGCGTCCGGGCGTGCTTGGCCGGACCGCTGGAAGTGTCGAGGTTGCCGAGGTTCAGGCCGTACTTCTTGATGTACTCCAGGCTGTGGCTGGAGCAGTAGACGCGGGTCGGGTAGCCCAGGTCGTGGAGGTGGACGAGCCCCGCCTTGTGGGCGTCGGCCACGTCGGGCGAGAAGACCTCCTGCAGCGCGTACTGCTTGAGGGCGTGCTCGGCGATGGTCAGGTTGATGGCCTCGGGGTTGTTCGAGGTGATGTTCGAGTTCTCGGAGCTCTTGGAGTAGATGAGCTGCTCGAGGTCGTACTTGGGCATGCCGATGACGGCCTGCTTCTCGATCTTGCGGGCCAGCCCCCGATCGAGGAGCTCGTTGTCGACCAGCGCGCGGATCAGCGAGGTGGAGATGCGCTCCAGCCCCGAGTCCATCAGGCGCTTCTCGACGGCCGCGGCGATCTCGGCGGCGATGGACTCCTGGATGTCGGCCTCGACCACCAGGGCCTTGGCGATGCGGGCGCGGTCCCAGGCCACCAGCTCGGTGGTGGCGCCGGCCTCCACCAGCAGGGCGATGTCCGTGGAGGTGTCGCTGTTCTTCCGGCGGCTGGAGACCTTCTCCCGGACCTTGAGGGCCTCGCGGGCCCGGGCGCGCTTCTCGCGGTATAGGATGTAGGCCTTGCCGGTCTTGGCGTGGCCGGTCTCGATCAGGACCTTCTCGACCATGTCCTGGATGTCCTCGATCCCCGGAGGCGCACCGTCGAAGTGCTTCTCGAGGAAGAGGGTCACCACCCCGGACAGCTCGTCGGCCAGCGCCCGGTCCTCGCCCCCGACGGCCTGGGCGGCCTTGAAGATCGCGTCGGCGATCTTGCGCTGATCGAACTGGACCACCCGACCGTCACGCTTGCGGATCTGGAGAATCTTGCTGCTCACGCCTGGGCCCCTCCCTTTATAAGTTCGTTAAGCTCGTTGAGCACGTTCTGGAACTCGGCCGCGTCCTTGAACTCGCGGTACACAGAGGCGAAACGCACGTAGGCCACCTGGTCGAGTCCCCTCAGGTGCTTCATGACCTGCTCGCCCAGGAACTCCGTGGGGATCTCGCGCTCGAAGCGGTTCAATGCGTCGGCCTCGATGGTCTCCACGGTGCGGCTGACCTGCTCCTCGCTGACCGGGCGCTTCTCGCAGGCCTTCTCCAGCCCGGCGCGGAGCTTGGCCCGGTCAAACGGCACCCGGCGGCCATCCTTCTTGATGACCTTGACCGGGTTCTCATCCAGGCGCTCGTAGCTGGTGTAGCGCCGGTGGCACTCCAGGCACTCCCGACGCCGCCGGATGGCCAGCCCGTCCTCCGAGGACCGACTGTCCACGACTTTGTCATTGTCCCTTTTGCAGTAAGGACAGCGCATGAGATCCAGCTCTGCGAGTGAACTCGCCTTATCCCCCACCCGTTGCAGGTTCGGCACTTTAGCGCCCCCACTAATTGGTGTCAAGGTTTTTCCATGGCTTTTTTCGTCCTGACGCGGCGCAAGCTTGACCAAAACTCAATATGTTGGGTTTTCTTCTTGACAAGGCCCAAGATGTCGAGGACCTCGGCTTCACCCAGTGAAGAGCGGCTCCGGAGAGCCGCTTTTACGCTCTGTATATGACGCTTTGACTCACTTGGCGACTTGCCCGAGCTCCCGTCTTCTGAGCATGAAATACAGCACCGGCACGGCCATCCGGGCCAGGAGCAGCGACGCCACCTCCCCGGCCATCAGCGAGATGGCCAGGCCCTGGAAGATGGGGTCGAAGAGGATCACCGACGAGCCGACGATCACCGCCGCGGCGGTGAGCATCATCGGCCGGAAGCGCACCGCTCCGGCGTCGACCACCGCCTGGGCGAGCGGCATGCCCTGGGCCAGGCGCAGCTCGACGAAGTCCACCAGGATGATCGAGTTCCGGACCACTATGCCCGCCCCGGCGATGAAGCCGATCATCGAGGTCGCCGTGAAGAAGGCGCCCATCGCCCAGTGCGCCGGCAGGATGCCGATCAGCGAGAAGGGGATCACGGTCATGATCACCAGCGGCGTCTTCAGGGACTGGAACCAGCCCACCACCAGGATGTAGATGAGCACCAGCACCGCCGCGAAGGCCAGGCCCAGGTCGCGGAAGACCTCGTAGCTGATGTGCCACTCGCCGTCCCACTTCAGCGCCGGCCGTTCGGTGGTGAAGGGCTGGCGGGTGGAAAGCTGCTCCACGCGGTAGCCGCCCGGCATGGGAATCTCCGCGACCTTGCGCTTCATCTCGCCGATGACGTAGACCGGGCTCTCGGCGAGTCCGGCCACGTCGCCGGTCACGTAGACCACGGGCATCAGGTTCTTGTGGTAGATGCTCCGGTCCTCGACCGTCTTTTCGACCCGCACGAGTTCCGAGAGGGGCACGAGGTTCCCGCCCGAGCCGGCCACCCGGATGTTGAGCAGCCCCGCCAGGTTGGAGCGCTCGGCGCGGGGCACCCGGAGCAGGACAATCACGTCCTCCTTCTCCCTGGGCAGGTGGAGCAGCCCGGCGGAGGTGCCCTCCACGGCGAGCTTGAGGGCCTCGACCACCTGGTCGACGGATACGCCGCTAAGCGCGGCCTTCTCGCGGTCGACGAGGAAGCGGTCCTTGGGCTGGTCGTCCTCGACGTACCAGTCGACGTCGACCACGCCCGGGGTGGATTCGAATACGTCCCGGACCTTGCGGGCCAGCGCGATCTGCCCGTCGTAGTCCGGGCCGTAGATCTCGGCCACCAGGGTCTGGAGCACCGGCGGGCCCGGAGGGATCTCGGTCACCTTGACGCGCGCGCCGTACTTCCTGGCGATGTCCTGGACCGGACCGCGCACCCGTTTGGCGATGTCGTGGCTCTGGGCGGAGCGCTCGCCCTTGGGCGCCAGGTTCACCTGGATGTCGGCGACATTGGGTCCCCGGCGCATGAAGTAGTGCCGCACGAGGCCGTTGAAGTTGTAGGGCGAGGCCGTGCCCACGTAGCTCTCGAGGTCGGCCACTTCGGGGGCCTTCTGGACCTCCCGGCCGATCTCGCGGACCACCCGGGCGGTCTCTTCCAGGGTGGTGCCCTCGGGCATGTCCACGATCACCTGGAACTCGCTCTTGTTGTCGAAGGGCAGCATCTTGACCCGGACGGCCCCCAGGCCGACCAGGCCGGCGGCGCCGGCGAAGAGCACCGCCACCAGGCCGAAGAAGGCCCAGCGCCAGAGCGGCCTGGCGATGAGCGGCTCCATCATCCGGTGGTAGAGGCGCACCGTCCAGCCGGACTCGTCGACCTCCTCGCCGTCCACCACCAGGCTCTCCCGAGCCCGGGGTCCGGCCGGGGACGCCGGCACCGGCCGGCGCAGGACGCGGGTCAGCAGCCAGTCGGCCAGCCTCCGGCGGAGGGACCTGGGGACGGGCCCGCCGCCACCGCCGCCGCCGGCCCGCGGCTTCATCAGCCGGATGGCCGCCCAGGGCGTCACGATGAAGGCCACCAGCAGCGAGAAGATCATGGCCGCCGAGGCGCCCACCGGGATGGGCCGCATGTAGGGGCCCATCAGCCCTCGGACGAAGGCCATCGGGACGATCGCGGCGATCACCGCGAAGGTGGCGAGTATGGTGGGGTTGCCGACCTCGTCGACCGCCTCGGCCGCGACCTCCGTCAGGCTCCGGCCGCGGTTGCCCGGCAGCCGGTAGTGGCGGACCATGTTCTCGACCACCACGATGGCGTCGTCGACCAGGATGCCGATGGAGAAGACCAGGGCGAAGAGCGTCACCCGGTTGAGCGTGTAGCCCTGCAGGTAGAAGACGGCCAGCGTCAGCGCCAGGGTCACCGGGATGGCCAGGGCCACCACGCCGGCGCCGCGCAGGCCCAGCGCCAGGGCCACCAGCAGCGACACCGAGATGATGGCGATCAGCATGTGGAAGAGCAGTTCGTTGGACTTCTCCAGCGCCGTCTCCCCGTAGTTCCGGGTGACGGTGACCTGGACCTCGGCGGGGATGAGGCTCCCCCGCAGTCCCCGCACCTTGCCGAGGACTGCGTTGGCGATGTCGATGGCGTTGGTGCCCTTGCGTTTGGCCACCGAGATGGTCACCGCCGGCCGGTCGCCGGAGGGCGCCGGGGCCGCGTCCCCGTGGCCGCCGGCCAGCCCGTGGCTGAACCTGGCCGCCGGTCCGGACGCGAAGAAGACGTAGTCGACCGGTTCCTCCGGGCCGTCGTCGATCGAGGCGACCACGTCGCGCAGGTACACCGGCCTGCCGCCGTGCAGGCCGACCACCACGGCGCCGACCGCCTCGGCGTCCTTCAGGAACTCGCCGACCTCGACGAGGTGCTCGCGGTTCTCGGAGGAGAAGCTGCCGGCCCGCTCGGCGCGGCTGGCCCCCCGGATCGCGGCGGCCACCGCCGCGGGAGCCAGGTTCCGCGAGGCGAGCTTGGCCGGGTCGAGCACGACCCGAAGCTGCCGGCGCTGGCCGCCGGTGATCCGCACCTCGGAGACGTCGGGGACCTCCTTGATCCGGTCGTGGACCTGGGCGGCCAGCCGCCTCAGGGCGTAGTGATCGAGGTCGGGGCGGTCGCTCCAGAAGGTGAGCGCCAGGATCGGCACGTCGTCGATGGAACGCGGCTTCACCAGCGGCTGACTGGCCCCCGGCGGGATCAGGTCGAAGTTGGCGAAGAGCTTCTGGTTGAGGCGGACGATGGCCTTCTCCTCGTCCTCCCCCACCCGGAAGCGCACGATGGCCAGCGACTGCCCGGGGCTGGAGGTCGAATAGATGTACTCGACTCCGGGCACCTCCCAGAGCAGCTTCTCCATCGGCTTGGTGAGGCGTTCCTCGACCTCGCGGGAGCCGGCGCCGGGCATGGCCACCATCACGTCGATCATCGGGACGACGATCTGGGGTTCCTCCTCGCGGGGCAGGAGCAGCGTGGCGCCCAACCCCAGGAGCAGCGCTGCCCCGACCAGCAGCGGCGTCAGCTTCGAGTCCACAAAAGCCCGCGCCACGCGCCCGGCCAACCCCAGTTTGCTCATCGTCATTTCCCCGGCTCTTCCCTGTCAGGCTTAACGCAGAGGTCGCAGAGGACCGCAGAGGTACGCAGAGGACAACGGCAGCTTCTTTCTGTAACAACAAGAACCATGGAGTTGTCCTCTGCGCCCTCTGCGTACCTTTGCGTCCTCTGCGTTAAAGATGACCGTGGCATGTGGTGAGCCCACCGCTTGACGAGCACGCCGTCGGCAACCTTTTTCAGGCCCCCGGCCAACCCCAGTTGGTCATCGTCATTTCCCCGGCTCTTCTCTGTCAGGCTCAACGCAGAGGCCGCAGAGGTACGCAGAGGACAACGGCAGCTTCTTTCTGTAACAACAAGAACCATGGAGTTGTCCTCTGCGCCCTCTGCGTACCTTTGCGTCCTCTGCGTTAAAGATGACCGTGGCATGTGGTGAGCCTACCGCTTGACGAGGGTGCCGTCGGCGACCTTCTCCAGGCCGCCGGCCACCACCGTCTCGCCGGCATCCAGGCCGGAGAGCACCTCCACGCACTGCGGGCAGCGCCGGCCGGTCCGGATCAGCCGCCAGCGGGCCGCGCCGTCGGCGCCGACCACGAACACGCCGGTGAGCTGCCCGCGGTCGATGACCGCCGCGGCCGGGGCGGACAGGACCTCGATCTTCCCCCGGACGAAGTAGGCCCGCCCGAAGAGCCCGGTGGAGAGACCCTCGGCGGCCGGCAGGTCCACCTTGACCGTGAAGGAGCGGCTGCCGGCGGCGGACACCGGCACGATCTCGGCCACCTTGGCCGGGATCTCCCTGCCGCCCAGGGCGTCGATGCGCACGAAGGCGTCGTCTCCGGCCTTGAGCCCGGCGGCCTGGCCCTCGCCCAGTTCGGCCTCCAGCCGGTAGCGGCCGGCGTTCTCGATGGTGAGCAGCGGCTTGCCCGGCGCGGCCATGTCGCCTACCTCGGCGCTGCGGGCGGTGACCAGGGCGTCGAATGGCGCGGTCACCCGGGCGTAGCCGAGGTTGACGCCCGCGGTCTCCAACTCGGCCCTGGCCTGCTCGATGCGGGCCTGTACCTGCTTGCGGCGGGACTCGGCGGCGGAGAGGTTCTGCGCGGCGCGCTCGGCCTCGGCGGCGGCCAGCTTGTGCTTGGTCTCGACCTCCTCGAACTCCTGACGGTTCACGGCGCCGGCCGCGAGGAGCTCCTGATAGCGTTTCAGGGTCGCGGCGGCCAGCGTCGCGCTGGCGTCGGCGGCGGTCCGGGAGGCCTCGGCGCCGCGGATGGCGTTGGCCGTCTCCTCGAACGCGCTCTGGGCCTCCCGGAGCCCGGCCTCGGCCCGGGCCTTGGCGGCGGCCGCGTCGCGGCTGTCGATCTCGACCAGGAGCTGCCCGGCCTTGACCCGGTCGCCCTCCCGCACCGGCAGGGCCTTGACCTCGCCCAGGATCTTGCTGGCGATGACCGCCACCGCCGTCGAGCGCACCGTGCCGGCCGCTTCGTGGGTCAGGGGCATCTCCCGCTTGCGGATGGCCTCGAGCGGAACGGCCAGCGGCTCGGGCGCCGCGGCGGCCGGCTTGCCGCCGTCGCCGCAGCCGGGCAGCGCGGCGGACAGCGCCGCGGCGGCCAGGGCCGCAAACGCCAGGGTAGGGATGGCCAGGGCGGATTTCAAGACCGGCTCCTTTCTCCGGAATGGACCCGGGGGCTCACTGCTGACCGCCGGCGTCCGGACGGTCCGGCCGGGCGGAACAGCACCCGCCACCGGCCGCGTCCCTGAGCCCCAGGCTGCGGAGTATGGTCATCGCCGGACACCAGTTCGTCAAGGCCGACTGCAGCAGGTTCAGGCCGACGAAGGCCGTGAAGAACAGCCAGTACGGCGAGACCCAGTGGGCCAGGGCCAGGCTCAGCAGCACGAAGAACCCGCCCAGGCCGCGGACCGCGCGTTCGACCGTCATGGTACCATCTCCTTGACCAGCCTCTCGGCCAGCTCCCTGTTCGGTCTGCCGGCGAGCACCGCCTCGACGCACTCCAGGAAGCCGTTGAGGCAGGGGACCTTGAGGCGGTAGACGATCCTCTGCCCCTGCCTTTCGGGGTCGAGCAGCCCGGCGTCGGCCAGCATCCGGAGGTGCCGGGAGACGGTGGAGAGCTCCGAGCCCATCACTGCCTGCAGCTCCTGGACGCAGAGCGGCCCCGCGGCCAGCGCCCGCACCGCCCCGAGGCGGGAAGGGTGCGCCAGGGCCTTCAGGGCCCGGGCCAGCCTGGCTCGATCCGCGGACTTGGCCATGGGTGCCTCCATCATCTCCGGCTTCCGGCGTATTTGCAACATTGGCTAAACATCCAAATATTCCCGGGCCAACCCCGGCCCCGCCCCCGCAGCCGCTTTCCTTGCGCCTGCCGCCCGGCCGGGTATAAATAGCCGGCGGACAGCCGGGGAATGGCCCGGCCCTCCGCGGGGGGCGCGCGATCTTGGAGATCTTCAAGGGAGTCCCGGTCTCGGGCGGAGTGGTGGTCGGCCAGGCCTTCGTGCTGGACGGCCAGGACGCCGGGCGCGTGCCCGAGCGCTTCGTCCGCCGGGACGAGACCGCCCGCGAGATCGAACGCTACCGCGCCGCCGTGGAGGCCGCCCGCAAGCAGGTCGAGGCCCTGGCCGAGCAGGCCGCCCAGAAGCTGGGCGAGGGCGCCGGGTCGATCTTCGACGCGCACAGCTGGATCCTCAACGACAAGGCCCTGCACAAGGACATCGCCCAGCGCATCGAGCGCAACCGCTTCACCGCCGAGTACGCGGTCAGCCGCGCCTTCCGACGCTACGGACAGGCCTTCACGGCCATGAAGGACGACTACCTGGCCGCGCGGGTCCACGACGTCCAGGACATCGAGCAGCGCCTGCTGGGCAACCTGACCGGCGCGCGCGCCCAGGACCTCTCGGAGGTCAAGGGCCAGGTCATCGTGGTGGCCCACGACCTGACCCCCAGCCAGACCGCGGCCTTCCCCAAGGACAAGGTCCTGGGCTTCGCCTGCGACGTGGGCGGGCCGACCAGCCACAGCGCCATCCTGGCCCGCGCCCGGCAGCTTCCGGCGGTGGTGGGTCTGGAGAAGGCCAGTTCATCGATCACCACCGGCACGACCCTGATCATCGACGGCAACCGCGGGCTGGTGGTGGTCAGCCCGGACCGCAAGACCCTGACGCGCTACCGCCGGGCGGCCGAGCGGCTGGCGGCCTTCGAGGCCTCCATCGCCCGCGAGAAGGACCTGCCGGCGGTCTCGGCCGACGGCCTGGGCTTCAACGTCTTCGCCAACATGGAGTTCCCCGAGGAGGTCGATTCCATCCTCGACCACGGCGCCGACGGGGTGGGGCTCTTCCGCACCGAGTTCCTGTACCTGCGCAGCGGCCGGATGCCCACCGAGGAGGAGCACTACGAGGCCTACGCCTCCACCGCCCGCCGCCTGGGGCAGAAGCCGCTGGTCATCCGGACCTTCGACCTGGGCGCCGACAAGGTGGCCTGGGAGCACGACGTGCCCACCCGGGAGCAGAACCCCTTCCTGGGCTGCCGCTCCATCCGGCTCTCGCAGCACCGCCCGGACATCTTCCGGGTGCAGCTCCGGGCCATCCTGCGGGCCGCCGGCGAGTATGCCAACATCTCGGTGATGGTGCCGATGATCACCGTGCCGGCCGAGCTGGCCTGGACCCGCCAGCAGCTCGCCAAGGTGGGCGACGAGCTCGCCGGCGAGGGCCGCAAGGTGCCGTCCCGCCTGCGGGTGGGCATGATGGTGGAGGTGCCGGCCGCCGCGCTGCAGGCCGGCTGCTTCGCCAGCCAGGCCGACTTCTTCAGCATCGGCACCAACGACCTCATCCAGTACACGCTGGCCGTCGACCGCACCAACCAGACGGTGGCCGGGCTCTACAACCCGGCCAACCCGGCGGTGCTCGCGCTGATCCGCGCCACCATCGACGCCGGGCGCTCGGCCGGGATCCCCGTGGCCATGTGCGGGGAGATGGCCGGCGACCCGCTCTACGCGGTGCTGCTAGCCGGCATGGGGCTGCGCGAGTTCAGCGTCACCCCGCCGCTGGTGCCCGAGCTCAAGAAGATCATCCGCTCCATACGGGTGGACCGCGCCAAGCGCGTGGCCGCCGAGCTGGGCAGCTGCTCCTCGCCGGAGCTGGTCATCTCCCGACTGCGCCAGGAGCTCGAGACCGCGCTGCCCGGGGCCGGCAACTCGGTGGCCGACCTGGACGCTGGCACTTAGGCGGGTTCCCCGGGCTCAGGCGTTTCCACGCGAGGATTGACCCTCAGGACGGCCGCCAGCGCTGCGACTCCTGGCGCATGGCCCGGGTGATGGCCTGCTCGGCCTGTTCACGGTTGGGGTAGACCGCGGACATCTCGCGGACCTCGCCGCCCAGGATGCTCCTGACCACCCGCTCGACGATCCAGCGCCGCGACTGGGTGCGCTTTATCCGCCAAGTCCGTTCGGAAGGTTCGACTTCGGGCATACCACCGCTCCTCCTGACCGGCGCGATGCTAGCGCGGCCGGCCCGGCCGTCCAGTGGAAAACAGCGACGCTCTCCAGCGGGACAGCAGCAACGGAAGATGCGGCTTTCGACCGTCGGCGCAACGCCTGTTCCTAAAGCCCAAAGCCGGAAGCCGCGTCCTCTGATTCCCCTGGTGCCCTGGCGGTCAGCGGCTCCGGCCGCCCCCGAAGGCCGCCGCGCGACGCTCGGTAAGCCAGGCGGCCAGTTCGGGGATGCCCCGGCAGTCGGCGCAGGAGGTCTCGAAGACGGCCAGGCCCGGGTTGACCGACCGCGCGGCCAGGATGGCTTTGGCCCGGTTGAAGCGGCAGTGGGCGCCCAGGTCCAGCTTGTTGAGCACCATGGCGCTGGCGCCGGCGAAGGCCTCCGGGTACTTGGCGGGCTTGTCGTCGCCCTCCGGGACGGACAGCACCACCAGCCGCTCGGCCTCGCCCAGCTCGAAGGCCGCCGGGCACACCAGGTTGCCGACGTTCTCGATGAAGAGCACGTCCGGCAGCTTCCCGAGCCTGCGCAGCGCGGAGTCGATCATGGCGGCGTTGAGGTGGCAGACCCCCTGGGTGGTGATCTGCACCGCCGGGGCGCCGGCCTTCTCGATGCGCCGGGCGTCGTTGGCCGTGGCGATGTCGCCCTCGATCACCGCCACGGACAGCCGGCGGCGCTTGAGCACCGGGATGAGCTTCTCCAGCAGCGAGGTCTTGCCGGCGCCGGGCGAGCCCAGGATGTTGACCGCCAGGCAGCGGGCCTGCAGGAAGCGGCGCTTGAGGGCCGCGGCCCGGCGCGCGTTGTGCCCCAGAACGTTCTTGACCACCACGATCTTCATTTCCGTCTCTCCTCAGGAACAACGGCCGGCTACCAGCCGCAGATTAACGCAGATGAACGCAGATGGCAACAGCAAACGGGGAAGTCTGCCAAGGCGCGGATTCGTCGCCGCTGTTTCCCTCTGATCTGCGTTTATCTGCGTTCATCTGCGGTCTGATCCGCCGTTGTCGTCAGTCCTCGACCTCGAGCGACATGAGCCGCACCCCCCGGCCGCCCAGGGTCTCGACGTCGCGGCTGCCGCAGGCCGGGCACTCGGCGTGCCCGGATCCGAAGCGCTTCCGGCAGGCCCGGCAGGCCAGGAGCAGTGGCGCCGTGCGGACGACCAGCCTGGCGCCGGCCAGCCGGGTCTTCTCCGCGGCCATGGCGAAGGAGAGCTCCAGGGCCTCGGGCACCACCGTGGACATCTCGCCGGCCTCGACCTCGACGGCCAGCACCCGGGTCTTGGCCGGAGTGCCCTTGAGCGCGGCCAGGGCGGTCTCCACCAGCCCCTCGGCGATGGCCAGTTCGTGCACGGGATCTACTTGGGAGTCGCTGCGCTGCGCCGGCACGCCGGGCAGACCGCCGCGCCGGCCGGGGCGCCGGCCCGGCCGGCGATCCAGGCCAGGTGGGCGGCCGGGGCGAAGGCCGCGCCGCAGTCGCGGCAGGAGGCCAGCGGCTTCTCCACGGCCGAGGTCGCGCCGGGCTGGTCCGGCCCGGTCCGCGCGGCGTCGAAGTCCCGCGAGAGGGCGATGCCCCGGCCGGTGATGCACGCGCGCTCGCAGGTTCCGCAGGAGACGCAGCGGCCGCGGTCCAGTACCAGCCGGCGGCGGAGCGCCCGGGCGTCGTCGCGCACGGCGATGGCCCCGGCCGGGCAGACCCGCGCGCAGGCCGCGCAGGCCACGCAGCCGTCGGCGGCGAAGGCCGCCAGGCCGCGGGAGCGCCGGGCGGGGGCCGGGTCGGGCGCCGCGCCGCCCTGGGGGAAGGCCGTCGTCGCGGCCCGGCCGGCCAGGGCCCTGAGCGCGTCCCGGAGCACGCTGGTCATGGTCATGGCGCTCAGCCCTCTTTCCGCCGGCTGCGGTCCTCGAGGTAGGCGTCGCCGGAGGCCCCCTCCCACTGGCGGACGCCGGAGCGGTGCGCGGCGCGGGCCAGCGCGTGGAGCGCCGTCGGTCCGGCGGCGAGCAGCAGGAGGGCGGCCAGCGCCGCCTTGGCGCCCAGCGCTCCGCCGGCCAGGGCCGCGGTTCCCAGCAGCGCCAGGCTGGCCCCCAGTCCGGCGCACTTGGCCGCCGTGCCCAGGCGGGTGTAGACGTCCGGCATCCTGATCAGGCCGATGCAGCCGAGCAGGGTCAGGGCGATTCCGGCGGCCAGCAGCACCCAGCCCAGCAAGCCCAGCACGAGGCGCAGCCCGTCACTCATCGAAGGGCCTCCCCTCCAGGTGCCTGGCCAGGGCGAGGGCCCCGGGCAGGACCAGGGCCGCCATGGCCAGGGCCGCGTTCATGTAGGCTTCCAGCCCGGTGACCAGGGCCAGGACCGCGCAGAGACAGGCCGCCGCCGCCCCCAGGACGCCGACGGCCGCGGCGCGGTCCGGCGCGCTCGGCCCGGCCGCCACCCGGTAGAGGCACAGGACGCACCCGGCCAGGAGCGCCAGGCAGGCCGCGCCGGCCAGGGCGGGGTGGTCGAGCAGCGGAGCGATCATTCGAAGATCCTCTTCAGCAGCCATTCGAAGCCGCCCAGCGCATCCTCCGGCCGCCCGGCCTCCCCATCGGACCCGGCCGAGGCCGAGTGGATGTAGAGGTCGGGCCCGACCGCGTCCACGACCAGCGTCCCGGGAATCAGCGAGATGGTGTGGGCCAGGATGCTCCGGGCGGTCTCGCTGCGCAGCGAGGTGCGCACCCGGACGATGCCCGGGGCGACCGGCAGCCGCAGGTGGAGCAGGCGGTAGGCTGCGTCCAGCGCGCCCGCGGCGCAGGCCGCGGCCAGGGCCGGGAGGTAGATCCCGAACCAGAGGTAGCGCAGCGGGTTCCGGCGGCCCCCGGTGCTGCGCGGGAAGGGCCCGCCGAAGAGCGCCGCGGCCAGGCCGGCGGCCAGCGCCCCGGCCACCAACTCCTGGAGCGCGCCAGGCGCCGGGCGCCAGCCGTCCGGGCCGGCCTGGAAGGGCCAGGCCAGCAGCACCCAGGCCGCGAAGCACAGCAGGAACTGGACCAGGCGGCTCATGGCCTCGGGCTCCCGATCAGCCCGCCCGCCCCGCCGGTCAGGGCCTGGGCGGCCGAGCCCAGCGCCTCGCGCAGGCCCGAGGGCATCAGGAAGAGCAGGCCCAGCAGCAGGCAGCCGGCGGCCAGCGTCAGCATCGCCAGGCGCTCCATCCAGGGCGCCTCCCGCGAGACGCGCAGGGCCCGGGCGCCGGCCGGCCCGAACAGGACGTGCTTCTGGAGCTTGACGAAGGCCGCCAGCGTGACCAGGCCGCAGGCGGCCATCGCCGCGGCCAGCGCCCAGCGGCCGGAGCTGGCCGCCGCCCAGACGATCAGCAGCCGGCTCCAGAAGCCCGCGAAGGGCGGCACTCCGGAGGAGGAGAGCGCCCCGGCTACGCAGGAGGCCCCCGTGGCCGGCATCCTGGCCCACAGGCCGCCCATCTCGCGGAGGTTGGTCGTGCCGGTCGCGCGCTCGAAGGCCCCGGCGCAGAGCGCCAGCAGGCTATGGGCGACGGTCTGCCCGGCCAGGTGCAGGACGGCCCCGGCGGCCGCCATGGCCGCGGCCGGCCCGGGGCTTCCGGCGAGGCTCATGGCCAGCCCGACGCCCGCCAGGGCGCAGCCGGCCTGGCTGACGGCGTTGAAGCCCAGCAGCCTCCGCAGGTCCCACTGGCCGGCGGCCATCAGCGCGCCGGCCGCCATGGAGGCCGTTCCCAGCCAGGCCAGGGTCGTGCCCAGCCCCGGCAGCGAGCCGCCGTCGAGGACCTGCGCGACGATGCGGATGAACGCGCAGGCGCCCATGGCCATGACCGCCGGCCCGGCCAGCAGCGCCGCGGCCGGGGCGGAAGCCGCGCCCGCCGCGTCGGGCATCCAGGCGTGGAAGGGGAAGGTCGCGATCTTCAGGAGCGCCCCGGCCAGCAGGAACGCGCCGGCCAGCAGCAGCAGCGGGTTCCCGGCCGCTCCGCCGCCGGCGGCGATCCGCCCGGCCAGTCCGCCCATCTCCAGGGTGCCGAGCGCCCCCAGGGCCAGGGCCAGGCCGAAGAGCAGGCAGAGCGAACCGAGCGCGCCGGTCACCAGGCCCTTGAAGGCCGCCTCCAGCGACTCGCTCCCGGCGCCGAATCCCACCAGGGCCATGGCGGCCAGGCCGGCGGCCTCCATGAAGACCCAGAGCGTGAAGAGATCCCCGGCGGTCAGGCAGCCGTTGATGCCCGCCAGCATGATCAGCAGCAGCCCGAAGAAACGCCCGGACCCGCCGCCCGGCTCCGGGCCGGACAGGGTGGACAGGGTGATCAGGAAGACGACCGCCGCGGTTGCGGCCAGCAGGAGCAGGGCCAGCCCGTCGGCGAAGAGGGGCACGGCTCCGGCCCCGGTCCCGACCCGGACGGAGGCCGGGCCGGTCATGGCCCGGAAGAGCGCCCCGGCCAGGAGCAGGTTGAGCGCCGCGGCGGCCAGCGCCGCCGCCCCGCCGGCTCCCCGCCAGGCCCGTCCCAGAGCCAGGGCCAGGAGCGCCCCGAACAGCGGGACGAGGACGGTCAGGAGCAGACCGATCCCGGTCGGGAAATCGCCGGGGCTCATCCGCGCAGCCTCCTGATCTCGGAGATGTCGGCCGTCCGGTGGCGGTCGTAGAGGCGGACGCACAGGGCCGCCGCCAGGATCAGGGTGGCCAGGCCGACCACGATCACGGCGGCGGCCAGCGCCGGCGCGACGGCCCCGCCGGTCGCGGCAGCGCCCGCGGCCGCGTCGGCGGCGGAGGCGGAGGCGGAGGCCGCCGGGTTCGCGCCCGCGGCCCCGGCTTCAGCGCCGCCCCGGCCCAGCACCGCCAGCAGCAGGCTCGCGGCGGTGCCGGCGATGCCCAGGCCCAGCACCATGCGGACAACGTTGGTCCGGACGACCGCGCAGCAGACGCCCGCGAGGAAGAGCGCGGTCAGCAGGAGGAAGGGCAGGGGCGAGCCGGTCATGGCTGCTCCCGCCCGCCGTCGGCGTCGCCCCGGAAGGCGGCCAGGGCCAGGAAGGCCCTGATCAGCCCCATCCAGACGGCCGCGCCGATGGTCAGGTCGACCACCAGGCCGCTTCCCCTGGCCAGCAGGCTGCCGGCCGGCCAGCGGCCGGCGAAGGCCTGGTCGGCGAAGAGCGTTCCGGAGTTGGCCAGCCCGGCCAGGCCGATGAGCGCCAGGCCGAGCACGGCCAGGGCCTGCCAGCGCCCGGCCAGGGCCTCGGGGACGAAGAGGCCCTCGGTGCGGCCGCAGGCCAGGACGAGCATCACGAAGGCGCCGGCCACGACCGCCCCGCCGGCCACGGCGCCGGCCGGCCGCTGGCCGCCGTGGACCATCGCGTAGATCCCGAAGGTCAGGACCAGCCCGGCGAGCAGCCGGGCGGTGTCCTTAACCAGCTGGCTCATCCCGCTCATTGGCGGGCTCCTTTCTGCGCAGCACGGCCGCGGTGCCGGCGACGGCGGCCAGCAGCGCGGCCATCAGCCCGACCGTGTCCCAGGCCCGGAAGGCGGCGGCCTCCGGGGCGCCCGGCGCCGCGGCTGGGGCGGTCGGCGGGCGGCCGGCTCCGGTCGGGGCGCCCGGCGCCGCGGAAGGAGCCGGATCGGTCCAGAGCAGGTCCGGCGCGCGCTCCCTGCGGACGCAGACGGCGGCGGCCGCCGCCAGGATGACTCCGGCGGCCAGCAGCCCGACCGCCGCCGCGAAGGTGCTGTGCCCGCGAGCCCGCCCGGCCGCGGCCTCGTCGCGCACCGCCGCCGACCGGAGCAGGATCACGGCGGCGATGCCCTGGGCCGAAGCCTGGAGCGCCGCCAGCCAGGGGTGGCCCAGCAGCAGGAAGGCCAGGGCCCCGCCGAGGCCCACCAGCCCGGAGGCGATCACCGCCGAGAGCGTCTCGCGCAGGACCGCGACGGCGACCGCCCCGAGGACCATCAGGGCCAGGACCGCGCAGAGCATCGTCTCGACGGGCATCACCGGTCCCTCACCCGGCCAGCAGCGCCGGCAGCAGGAGCGCCGCCAGGGCGGCCAGGAGCCCCAGCAGGCACAGGCCCAGGTAGACGGGCAGCGAGCCGCCGTGCAGCTCGCGGCCCAGGCCGATCAGCCGCTCGCCGGCGTTGCCGGCTATCTCGTAGGGGTCGAAGGCCCCGTCGGCCGCATCGCGCTCCAGGCTCCGGAACGCTCCGGGCTCGGCCGACGGCCCGAACAGCCCCGGGCCGTCCACGCGGGTCTCGGCCGGGCTGAAGGCCGAGGTCTCCCCGGAGTGGAACGGCCGCACCGCCCTGGACTTCAGGAAGGAGCCGGTCAGGAAGACCAGCGCCCAGTAGCCCAGGGCGGCCGCGGCCAGCGCGGCGGCCAGCAGCGGGCTCCAGTGGCCGCCGGCGGCCGGCGCGAGCTTCTGCTGCAGCGGCACGGTCCACAGCCCGCCGGCCGAGGCGGCCGGGGCGCCGCACTCCTGGGCGATGGGCGAGAGGAACCCGTTGACCAGCGGCCCGGGGGCGATGCCCGGCAGCAGGCAGGCGCAGGCCAGCAGGAGCATCGGCGCCCACATCAGCCAGCCGACCTCGCGGGCCTCGCGGCACTCGGGGCTGGGCGCGCCCATGAAGACGGAGTGCAGGAGCCGGACCAGGACGGCCGCGGCCAGCGCGCAGCCGAGGAGCGCGGCCGCCGCGAAGGCCGCGGCCGCCGGGCCGAGGGTCGAGGCCCCCGGCGTGAAGGCGTGCTCCAGCAGCCCGGCGCAGACCAGCCACCGGGCGACGAAGCCGCCGAAGAGTGGCGCGCCGCAGATGGCCAGTCCGGCGACCGTCATGGTCACCAGGGTCAGGGGCATCCTCCGGCCCAGCCCGCCCAGCCTGGAGAGCTCGGTGGTCCCCGCGCGGCGGGAGACGGCGCCCACGCACAGGAAGAGCAGGCAGCCGGCGACCGCGCCGTTGAGCGCCTCGAAGGCCGCTCCGGCGATGCCCAGGTGCCCGCCGGCGGCCAGGCCCATGACCGCGCTCCCGGCCGGGACCAGCATCAGGCAGGCGGCCAGCCGGCGCAGGTCGGTCTGGGCCAGCGCGGCCAGCGCCGCCAGGACAACGGTGGCCGCGCCCAGGGTCATCAGCGCCAGGCGGGTCCCGGCGGCCGGCGCCGCGCCGGACCACCCGTAGACGCAGAGCCAGGCGCGGGCCAGCAGGTAGAAGCCCAGCAGCCGGCCGAGCCCGGCGGGCACCAGGGCCATGACCGCGGCCGGCGCCCCCTCGGCGGCGCGGGGCACCCAGGCGTGCAGCGGCATGATCCCCAGGCGGATCAGGGCCGAGGCGGCGATCAGCGCGAAGGCCGCGGCGGAGAGCGCCCCGGGCACGGCGGCGCCGGCCGGGGTCCGCCCGTGGCCGGCCAGCTCGAAGATCGACAGCGACCCGCGCTCGGGCGCCGCGAGCAGGGCCGCCAGCCCCAGGAGCAGCGCGGCGTCGGCCAGCCCGGCGGTCACCAGGGTCCGTCCGGCCACGTGGCGCGAGCGGTCGCCGCCGATGGTCACCAGCATGAAGAGCATGGTGCCGACCACGCCGCAGCCGACCAGGGCCAGCAGCAGGTGGTCCGCGGAGACGGCCAGGATCGTCCCGGACAGCGCCCAGAGCGAGCAGGCCAGGAACTCGCCCCGGCGGGAGTTGCCGGCCAGCGCGCCGGCGGCGTGGATCACGACCAGCAGCCCGAGCAGGGCGGAGGCCAGGACGGTCAGTCCCGAGAGCCTGTCCAGGTAGAAGTCGACGCCGGGGAGCGATGCCGCCCACGCCGGCCCGGTCGCTCCGGACAGTCCGGCATCGCCGGCCTCCCAGGGGCTGATCGGCCCGCCTCCGAGCGGGGCGGAGGCCGCCAGCATGGCCACCTTGGCGGCGCAGACCGCGGTCAGCGCCGCGAAGACGGCGGCCAGGAGCGGGCGCACCCCGCGGCCCACGGCCTCCGGCCAGATCAGCACGAGCAGGCCCCCGGCCAGGGGGATGGCGATGGCGGCTGCCAGCCACAGCCAGGGGATGGAGATGGCGTTGGTCAGCCACATCCAGGAGACCATCGGCTCCCCTCCCGCGCCCATCACTCGGCCGCCGCCAGGATCAGCGGCGCGTCGGCCACGGCCGCGCCGGCGGCCCGGGCCGCCAGCCCGGCCGCGTTGGCCTCGCGCGGGGAGCGGATCCGGAGCCGCTGCGGCCCCGGGCCCCCCGCGGAAATCACGAAGTGGAAGGCCTCGCCGCCCGGGGCCTCGGCCCGGCCGGCGGCCTCGCCCGGCGGGACCGCGCGCACCGCGGCCTCGACCGGCCCGGCGGGGATCCGGCGCGCCGCCCGGCGGAGGATGCGCGCGCTCTCGGCCAGCTCGCGGGCGCGCACCAGGGCGATGGCCAGCAGGTCGCCGCCCTCCTCGACGCAGACGTCCCACTCCATGTCGGCGTAGGCGGCGTAGGGGGCGTTGCGGCGGACGTCGATGGCCAGGCCCGCGGCCCGGGCGGCCGGCCCGACCGCGCCCAGCTCCCGCGCGGCGCGCCCGTCGAGCGCCCCGACGTCCTCCAGGCGGGGGCGGAGCAGCGCCCCGCCGCCGACCTCGTCGGCCAGGCGCCCGGCGGCCGGCTCCAGCCCGTCGAGCCAGGGGCCGAGCAGCCCGAGCTCTTCCGGTCCGGGGTCGCGGGCCGCGCCGCCGAGGCTGACCGCCCCGAAGCCCGCCCGGCTGCCGGTGAGCGCCTCCAGAACGTCGCCGGCCGGGCCGAGCAGGCCGCCGGCGCGCATGGCCAGGGCCTCGCAGCCCAGCGCCCGGCCCAGCGCCGAGACCCAGGCCAGGTGGTCGCGCACGCGCTCGACCTCGGCGAAGATGGTTCGAAGGTACAGGGCGCGGGGCGGCGGGCGGACCCCGGCGAGGGCCTCGACCGCCCCGGCGAAGGCCAGGGCGTGGGCCACCGCGCCGCCGCGCCCGGCGCGCTCGGCCAGGGCCAGCGCCTGGCGCCAGCTGCGGGACTCGGCGAGCTTCTCCAGGCCGCGGTGGGTGTAGCCGGAGCCGGACTCCAGGCCGGCGATGCGCTCGCCGTCGAGCCGCAGGGCGGCGCGCTCCGGCGTGCGCACGGCCGGGTGGAACGGCCCGACGGGCAGGATGGTCTTCTTCACAGCCGGTACTTCCTTCGCATCGGGTGGATGCCCTCCGGCCAGTCGTCGGAGAGCACCAGCCGGCGCATGTCCGGGTGCCCGCGGAAGGCGACCCCGAGCATGTCGCGGACCTCGCGCTCCGGCCCCAGCGCCGCGGGCAGCTCCGGGGCCAGGGACGGGATCTCCGGGAAGGCCGTGGGCAGGCCGGTCTCCAGCGTGACCACCGTCCCGGCGGAGTCGAAGCAGAACTGGTAGAAGAGCTCGATGGCCGAGCGGGTCTCGGTCCCGGCGACGTCCGCCAGGCGGGCGCCCATCCGGCCGCAGAGCTCCCGGGCGGCGGCGCCCAGGTCCCCCGGCGCGACGCGCACGCGGACGCGGCCGGGCCCGGCCTCGGCGACCTCCAGGGCCGCCGCCCCGAGCTGGGCGCGGATCTGCTCGGCCAGGTTCACGGCGCGGCCCTCCCGGCCCGCGGGCCCGGGCGGGCGGCGGCCAGGGCCTCCATCGCCCGGGAGATGCCCAGCAGGATGGCCTCCGGGCGCGGCGGGCATCCCGGCACGTGCACCACGATCGCCTCCGGGTCGGCCGCCCGGACGACCTCCTCGACGGTGCGCGGGGCGTTGTAGCCGCCGGCGAAGACGCCCTGCGAGACGGCGCAGGCCCCCACGGCCAGGACGACCCGGGGCGCGGGCACCGCCCGGCAGAGCTCCTGGAGCCGCGGCGCCGACTGCCGGGTGCAGACCCCGGTCACCAGCAGGGCGTCGGCGTGGCGGGGCGAGTCGACGACGGCCAGGCCCAGGCGCTCGATGTCCAGGCGCGGGGCCAGGAGCTCCAGGAGCGCCGGCGCGCAGCCCCCGCAGGAGCCGACGTCGGCCGGGTAGAGCCACAGGCTGCGGAGCAGGGCCTTCTCGGCGGCGGTCATCTCACACCGTCCCCCCCGGCAGGGCGAAGCGCGCGGCCAGGGCCGCGGCCAGGGCCAGCACCGCCGCGAGAGTCACCGGGCCGAGCAGCATCCGCAGGGCCTGGTCGACGCGCGCGCGCGGGCTCAGGGCGCGGACCAGGGCCAGGGCGAGCAGCACGCCGCCGAACCGCGCCGCGGACAGGGCCGCCTCGCCGGCGATGGCCAGGCCCGAGGCCCCCGGCGGGACGCAGCGGAAGCCGCCCAGGAAGACGATGGCCACGAAGACCGGCAGGACCACGAGCAGCATGGCCCGGCAGAGCCGCCAGGCGGCCAGCAGCGGCCCGCCGTACTCGGCGAAGACGCCACCGGCCAGCTCGCTGCCGGCCTCGGCGCAGTCGAAGGGGGCCGATCCCAGGCGGACCAGCGCCCAGGCCAGCGCCGCGGCGGCGGCCAGCCCCATGGCCAGCAGCTCGAACAGCCGAACCGTCCCCGACGCCTCGGTGGCCCTGCCCAGCGCCGCGCCGTCGAAGCTCAGGGCCCCGTCCGGCTTGCAGATCATGCCCTGGGGCGCGTCCTTCCCGGCCAGCTCCCAGAGCTGCATGGTGGCCCAGTGCCCGCGCACCAGGCTCCGGAGGTGCCGCTGGTCCGCGGCGTAGAGGTCGCGCGGCAGCCCGGGGTCGCGCGCGGAGGCCTCCTGGATGGCCCCCAGCCACAGCCGGGAACGCTCGTAGTCCAGGGCCAGCAGCCGGCGCTCGAGCTCCGCGTCCCAGGCCCGGGCGCGCGCCAGCTCCTCCTGGACCCGGTCGACGGCCGCGGGACGCTGGTTATCGGCGAGCCTGGCCATGCGCTGGGCGTTGCGCTCGCGCTCGGCCTGGAAGGCGGCGTGCCTGGCCGTCAGGCGCTCGGAGGCGGCGGCCGCGGCCGAACGGCCCAGGTAACGTGCGGGGGACTCCGGCCCGGCCCCGCGGAGCTCGAGCATCCGGTCCAGGCGCAGCGGGACGGCCGGGGCCAGGACCCCGACCGAGCCCGGGCCGGAGCGCAGCGGCGAACCGGGCACGGTGCGGGCGTCGATCTGCCGCTCCAGCTCGGCGGCCCGGCGCCTCTCGGCGGACGAGGCGGCCACCAGCGCGGCGGTGAGGGCCAGGAGCATGGGCAGCTCGGCGGCGACGGTCAGGCGCACCGCGCGGCCGGCGCCGAGCGAGGCGAAGGGGTTGTTGGAGGCCGACGCCCCGGCGGCCAGGGCCATGGGCGGCACGGCCAGCAGCGCGGCCACGACGATCAGGTCGCCGGCGGGCCCGTGGGCCGAGAGCCCCAGGTGCGAGGGCAGCAGCCCGTTCTGCCACAGGACCGTCGCGAGCAGCACGGCGGCGGCCAGGGATGCCGCGGCCAGGGCGGCCAGCGGGGCCAGTGCGAAGACCAGCCGGTTGGCGCCCTCGGGGACCAGCGTCTCCTTGCCGAGCAGCTTGCGGATGTCGCGCAGCGGCTGCAGCAGCGGCGGCCCGCGCCGGCCCTGCAGGCGGGCGGCCACCGCGCGCTCGAACCAGGCGGCCAGCAGCCCGGCGGCCGCGGCGGCCAGCGCGGCGCAGGCCAGCAGCGCCGGGTGGATCCAGGCGCCGTCAGCCCGCACGGGGTGCCTCCAGGCGCCTGGCGAGCGACGGGCAGGTGGCGGTGCAGGCCGGCTCGAGGCCGTCGACGGCGCGCCCCGCGCAGAGGTCGCACTTGACCGCCACGCCGCAGCGGAGCTCGTCGGCCATGGCGCCGTACGGGCAGGCCAGGACGCACGACCGGCAGCCCACGCAGGGCAGCGGGTCGAGCACCACGGCGCCGCGGCCGTCGCGCCGGATGGCGCCGGAGGGGCAGGCCCGCAGGCAGGGGGCGTCGGCGCAGTGCCGGCAGACCGAGGGCAGCCCGGCGCCCGGCCCCGTCCCGGCGAAGCGCACCGCCCCGGTGCCGCCGAGCGCGCGCGCGCAGGCCGTGGCGCAGGCGGCGCAGCCGATGCAGCGGGCGGGGTCGAGGACCAGCCGTCTCACGGTCAGCACACCAGCACGCCGGTCAGCGCCGAGCGGTACAGCGGGTCGGAGGGCTCGCGGGCGGTCCAGGCCGCCAGCGGGACGGGGTCGGCGCTGGCCGCGGCGCGCACGGCCTCGGCGGCGGTCATCGGCCGGGCCTCCGGGGAGGCCGGGCGGCCGGAGAGCTCCCGGCCCAGGTGGCGGGCCAGCCCGCGCAGGATCCATCCGTAGTCCTGGGCCAGGCCCGGGGCCGCGGCGGCTCCGGACTTCTCGGCCCACAGCCTGGTGGGCAGGGCGAAGCCGGCCGCGCGGACGGTCGGGTTGTCGAAGGGCGCGGCCGCGACCAGCAGCTGCAGCTTGGAGAAGGCCCCGCCGTAGACGCCCGCGGCGGTGACGGCGTCGCAGCCCAGGGCCAGGACGCCGCGCAGGCGGTTGTCGCGCACCGCCCGGACCAGGCCGGCGAAGTCCTCCGCCGGCCGCCAGGCGGCCAGGGCGGCGCGCGCGCCGGCCGCCTCGGTCAGGGCCAGGAAGGAGGCCGAGGGCGCCAGCGCCTCGGCGATCAGCCGGGCCAGGCGCACCGCGACCGGGTCGGCGCTGGCGGCGATCACCGCCACGGAGCGGGCGGCGATGAGCGCCCTGGCGGCCTCGGCCGCGGGGCCGGAGACGCCGGGGTCCGCCCCGGCGAGCGCGGCCAGGACGCCGGCGGCCTCGGCGGGCGGCTGCCGGCCGGCGGCGGCCAGGGCCGCCAGCAGCGCAAGCGCCGCGCGGCGCTCGGAGGGACCGGAGACCTTCAGGGCCGCGACCCGGGCGGTGATCCCGGCGTCGCGCCCGACGGAGACCAGCCCGCGCCAGGGCGCGCCTCCGCCGGCCGCGACCAGGCCCCGGGCGGCCACCGGCGCGAGCGCCAGGACGTCGCCCACGGCCAGGACCGCGCCGGCCGCGCCGAGCGCCGCCGGGTCGGCCTCCGGGACGGCCGGGCCGGCCCCGGCCTCGGCCAGGACCGCCGGCTCGTTGCCGTGGAAGCCGATGGTCGCCGGCGCCCGGCCCAGGCACTCGGCGGCGAAGCTGCCGGCCAGAGCCGCCTCCTCGGGGGTGGCGTCGGGCCCGATCACCAGCCCCAGCGAGCCGGAGGGCAGGCGCCGGACGGCCTCGGCCAGGAGCGGCAGCGCCTCGGCCCAGCGCGCGGGCCGGCCCTGGACGAGCGGCGTGTCCAGGCGGCCGGGAAGGTTGAGGAGTTCGCAGGCCAGGTTGCCGCGGGCGCAGAGCGCGCCGCCGGTGGCGGGGTTGGACGAGTCGAAGTCCGCGCGGACCGGGCCGGCGCCGCCGGCCCCGGCCGAAGCCGTGAGCGAGATGGTGCAGCCCAGCGAGCAGAAGGGGCACGCGGCGCGATGGCGGATCACGTCCTGCGGCTCTCCTTAGAGTGCGTCCGTAAATCTGGGTGGGGCGCGTTGGGGACGCCGCCCGGCCGGGCGCAAGGCGCGGCGACGCAGGCGGTTCGGCAGAGAACCGTCGAGGAGCCGCAACGCCGCGAACGGCCGGGCGCCGCCCCAACCCTCCGGGCCGGGGGCGGCAGGGCGCGGGCCTTCGTTGCTCGTCGTCGCCGTGTCGCTTTGGACACTTGCTTCTCCTCGCGCCTCGGCCGGCGCCCTGTCGCCCGCCGGCGCGCCCCGCCCAGGTTTACGGACGCACTCTAGAAAGAAGTGAGCGGCTGCCGGGCCGATATGCTATGGTCCCGCGAGGGCGGTGTCAATGGCGAAGTTGGCCGGTTGCGGGTTGCCGGTTGCGGGTTGCCGGTTGCGGGTTGCGGGTTGGAGGTTGGAGGTTGGAGGTTGGAGGTTGAGGGCTGTTCCCAAAGCCCAAGGCCCAAAGCCCAAAGCCCGCCCCAGGGCCATCCGTTCCGAAAGCCGAAAGCCGAACGCCGGCTCCCGCGCCTCCGGTCCCCTACGACCCCGTCACGACAATCGTCTGACTGCCCCCGGCGGCGGCGTCTGCGGCGCCGGCCACGCCGGCCATGGTCACGGCGGTCTTCCTGGTCGTGACCGTGCCGTCGCCCAGCTGGCCCTTGGCGTTCGAGCCCCAGGCCTTGACCGTCCCGTCCGAGAGGCGGGCCACGCTGTGGGCGCTCCCGGCCGCCACGGACATCGCCCCGCCCACGCCGGTGGCCGCCACCGGGGTCTTGCGGGTCGTGGTCGTCCCGTCGCCGAGCTGGCCGCCGCTGTTCCGGCCCCAGGCCCGGACCGTGCCGTCGGAGAGCAGCGCCAGCGAGTGGGTACCGCCGCCGGCGAGCATGTTCACCCCGGAGCCGAGCCCCGAGACGGCCACGGGAGTCTTCCGGACCGTGGTCGTGCCGTCGCCCAGCTGGGCGGAGGCGTTGTCGCCCCAGGCCAGCGCCGCCCCGGCCGTCGTGACCGCCAGCGAGTGATTGAGCCCAGCCGCAATCGAGCCCACCCCCGAACCAAGGCCCGAGACCGCCACCGGCGTCTTCCTGGTGGTCACCGTGCCGTCGCCGAGCTGCCCCTTGGCGTTCGAGCCCCAGGCCAGGACCGCCCCGCCGGAGGTCAGTGCCAGCGAATGCGTGCCGCCGGCGGCGACGGCCGTCACCCCGGCGAGCCCCGGCACGGCCACGGGCGACTTCCTCGTCGTCGTCGTGCCGTCGCCGAGCTGGCCCTTGCCGTTACTGCCCCAGGCCATGACTGTGCCGTCCGAGAGCAGCGCCAGCGAGTGGCTGCCGCCGGCCGCCACGGCCACGGCGCCGGAGAGCCCCGGCACGGCCACCGGCGTCAGGCGCATCGTGGTGGTGCCGTCGCCCAGTTGGCCGGAGGCGTTGGCGCCCCAGGCCAGCACCGTGCCGTCGGACTTGAGCGCCAGGGTGTGGCTCTGGCCGGCGGAGACCGCGATCACGTCCGAGGCCCCGACCGCGGCCACCGGCAGCCGGCGGGCCGTCTTCGTCCCGTCGCCGAGCTGGCCTGAGGAATTGGCCCCGGTGCCCGCGACCGAGCCCTCGGCCGGCACCACCGTGATCGTCACCGTGGCCACGTTCGAGTCGGCCTGGCCGTCGTTCGCCTTGAAGGTGAAGCTGTCGGCGCCCCAGTAGCGCGCGGCCGGCGTGTAGGTCAGGGCCGGGGCCGTGCCGGAAAGGGTGCCGTGGGCGGGGGCGGAGACTACGGTGTAGGTCAGCGCCTGGCCGTCAGGGTCGGTGGCAGCGAGGGTGATGGCCTTGGCGGTTTCCTCGTCGACCTCCACCGACTGGGCGTTGGCGACGGGGACGGTGTTCGGGACCGTCACGTTCCATGTCAGGCTGGCCGAGCCGCCGTGGCCGTCGGAGATCGTCACCACGATGGTGTGCGCCCCGATGTCGGCTCCCACCGGACTGTAGCCCATCGTGTCGACCGCCACGGGGACGTTCTCGCCGTCGAGCGTCCAGGCGTAGCTGAGCGTATCGCCGTCCTCGTCCCAGGCCTCGACGCTGAAATCCTGGGTGGCGCCGACCGGCACGGTCACCGGGTTGTCAGGGCTGAAGGACGAGACCAGCGGATGGTGGGCGAAGGTGGCGGCAACGGTGTGGCCGGCGGTCACGTTCGTGAAGGTGTAAGTGGCCACCGGGCCGACCGACGCACCGTCGACGAGGACGTCGGATATGACGTGGCCGGCCTCGGAGGTGATCGTGAAGGTGCAGTCCTCGTGCTCGGCGACGACCACCGCGCCGGAGGGGTTGATCGAGCCGCCGGCCCCGGCCGACGCGGTGACAGTATTCGCCGGTCCGGCCGTGGCCGTCAGGCTCACGGTGGAGATGGAGGCCTTGCCCGCGGCGTCCGTGGCCACCAGCCTGAAGGTGAACAGGTCGGCCACGTCCGGCCGGAAGGTTGGGTTGCGTGCCGTGGAGGACGAGAAGGCGGCCGTAGACCCGGACGGCCGGCGGATGACCGTCCATTGCCAGGCGGTGGCGGTCTGCGGGGCTGTGTCCAGCTGCCGCAGGGCGCCGACCGCACAGGAGGCCTGGTCGATGGTGGCCACGTCCGCGAGGGCGGGGACGCACTTGCGGATGCTTTGGTTGAACGTGTCGGCCACGTACACATTCCCGGCGGAATCGGCGGCTACGGCGCCGGGCAGATTGTCCCAGCGTTGGAGGAAGAATCGCGTGGTGTCGCCCGTACCGTCTACAAAACTAGAGCTCTGTGGATGGCCTGCTACTGTCGTGACCGCGCCGGCAGGCGAGATCTTCCGGATGGTGCAGTTATAGCAATCGGCCACATACACGTTTCCGTCGGAGTCGACGGTCACCCCGCCGGGAGCGGTGAAGCGTGCATTGCTGCCTATGTCGTCCTCAAACCCAAAGCCTCCGCCGATGGTGTTCCCCGCCAGCGTTGTTACTTCTCCGGCCGGTGTGATCTTGCGGACCGCATTGTTGCCTGTGTCGGCCACGTACACATTGTTGTCCAAGTCCGTCGCCACGCCGCATGGGTAACGGAATCGTGCCGCATTGCCCGTGCCGTTAGCGCTGCCAGACGTGCCGGCCAGACCGGCCAAAGTGGTCACCGCCCCGGCCGGCGTGACCTTGCGGATCGTGTGGTTGTCCCGGTCAGCCACATAGATGTTCCCATCGGGGCCCACGGCCAGCGCGGAGGGGCGATAGAACCTCGATGCATTGCCCGTCCCGTCAGAACCGCCGGGGTTTCCTGCCAGACCGGCCAGTGTGGTAACCACTCCGGCCGGCGTCACCTTTCGGATCGTATGGTTCTCATAGTCGGCCACATACAGAATGCCGTTGCCATCCGCAGTAACCCCGGACGGGGCGTTGAACCGCGCCGTGTCGCCTGCGCCATCCGTGCTGCCGGAACTACCTGCCAGACCGGCGAGTGTGGTCACCGCCCCAGCCGCTGTGATCCGGCGGATAGTGTGGCGGTTGCGGTCGGCCACATAAGCATTGCCGCCGGCATCCACGAACACGCCGGACGGTCCGCTAAACCGTGCTGTGACGGTTGTGCCATCCTCGCGTCCGCCACCGCCGGCCAGGCCGGCGAAGGTCGATGTCTCTCCGGCCGGCGTGACCATGCGAACTGTGTGGTTGCCGGTGTCGGCGACGAATATCGTGCCGCTGCTCGCGGCCACGGCCACGCCGCATGGCGCTGAGAATCGCGCGGTGCTGCCCGCGCCATCGGCCTTGCCATAGATGCCGGCTGAGCCTGCCAGGGTGGTTACATCTCCGGCCGGCGTGACCTTGCGAATCGTGCAGTTGGAGCTGTCGGCCACGTAAAGGTTGCCGCCTGAGTCCACCGCCACATCTCCTGGGGAACGGAACCGGGCTGCGGCGCCGTTTCCGTCGGAACTGCCAAAGTTCCCATACGAACCGGCGAGGGTGGTGACCTCCCCGGCCGGCGTGATCTTGCGGATCGTATACATGCTGGCCACGTATACACTGCCGTCCGTCCCTGCGTCTAAGCCGTATGGTGCGTGGAAACTTGCCGCGGTGCCGGTCCCGTCCGCACCGCCACTGTTTCCGGCCGAACCGGCGAACGTAGTTACCTCGCCGGCCGGCGTGATTTTGCGGATCGTGTGGTTGCCGGTGTCGGCCACATACACGATGCCGTCGGCATCGACAGCCACGCCGGATGGATTGTAGAACCGGGCCTCGCTGCCAAGCCCGTCGGCAGTGCCGCTGGTGCCGGCTGCGCCGGTGAGCGTGGTGACGACCCCGGTCGGGCCGATCTTACGGACGGTGTGGTTGCCTCGGTCGGCCACGTAGACGTTGCCGCCGGAGTCCACGGCCACGTCATACGGATTGTTGAAGCGTGCAACGCTGCCGGTGCCGTCGGCACTGCCGGAGCTCCCGGCCAACCCGGCCAGGGTGGTCACCGCGCCGCTCGGCGAGATCTTGCGTATAGTGTGGTTCTGGGAGTCTGCCACGTAGAGGTTGCCGCCGGCATCCACCGCGACATTGCGCGGACTGTTGAACCGTGCGGCATTGCCAGTTCCGTCCAGTGCCCCCGGCGATTCCGCCGGCCCGGCGAAGGTGGTTGCGGTCATTAGGGTGGTTCTGGATACAGGCGCGAAGATGGCCGTAATGGTATGATTGGCGGTCACGTCCAGGAATGTGTAGTTGGTCACGGTGCCGACTGATACCCCGTCTATCAGCACGTCTGTGAGTTGGTTGTACGGAAACGCGGTTATGGTGAAACCCTTCCACTCGCCATGGGTGATGTAGAAGGTTCCAGACGGGATTATGAAGCCGCCGCCCGTTGCGGAGGCGACAATGGTTGAGCCAACGCGCAGATCTACGGTTGTGATGGCAAGCGTACCCAGCGCATCGGTGGCGCGCAGCCTGAAGGTGTAGAGGCCGCGGGCATCAGGCGTGAAGGTAGGATTGCGCAGGGTTGTCGAGGACAGGTTGGCGGTCGAGCCGCATGGGCGCCGGATGATGCTCCACTGCCAGGACGTTGCTGTCTGGGGGGCCGTATCCAGTTGACGGGGATCCCCTGTGATCCCTGTGGCCTGGTCTATGGTGGCTGCGTCCGCGATACATGCTGTGCCCTTGCGGATGCTGTTGTAGTCAGATACGTAGAGAATGCCGTTTTGGTCAACTGTGGAGTTGCATGGCCCAAAGAAGCGAGCGGCAGGTCCGGTCCCGTTCATGCTACCCGCAACCCCGGCCAGACCAGCAAGCGTTGTGACTTCTCCAGCCGGGGTGATCTTGCGCATGGTGTAGTTTGAGGCATCAGACACGTATAGGTTGCCGTTTGTGTCTACGGACACGTCATATGGTCTGTAGAACCTTGCAGCATTGCCCGTTCCATCCGCACTGCCAGAGGTCCCAGCCAAACCAGCCACGGTGGTTACAACTCCGGCAGGGGTAACCTTGCGGATGGTGTGGTTGTAAGTATCGGCTACATACACGTTGCCATCATTGTCTACTCCCAGGCCACGGGGGTAGTAGAAGCGGGCGGCGTTGCCCGTGCCGTCGGTGCTTCCAGACGTGCCGGCCAGTCCTGCCAGAGTGGTTACCACGCCTGCTGGCGTGACCTTGCGGATGGTGTGCTTGTCGCTGTCGGCCACATACACGTTGCCATCGCTATCCACGGCCACATCCCACGGAGAATAGAACCGCGCTGTGCTGCCCGTCCCGTCCGCAGTGCCACCGTTCCCGGCGGAACCTGCCAAAGTTGTCACCTCTCCGGCTGGTGTTATCTTGCGGATAGTGTAGTTGTACCGGTCGGCAACGTAGACGTTGCCACTAGCGTCCAGGGCTACGCCGCTGGGGTAGTAGAATCGCGCGGCACTGCCAGTGCCGTCGGCACTACCGTAGCTGAGGGAGGAACCCGCCAGGGTCGTGACTTCCCCGGCCGGCGTCACCTTGTGGATGGTGTGAGCAGTGGTGTCGGCTACGTATACGTTGCCGTCGGCATCCACGGCTGCGCCGCACGCAGAGCGAAATCGCGTGGGGGCTCCCGCGCCCGCACTCTCGATAGATCCTGCCAACGTGGAGACATCTCCTGTTGGCGTGATCTTGCGAATCATGTGGTTGTAGCTGTCCGCCACATACGCATTGCCTGCGGTATCCACGGCTACACTGCGGGGGGTGGAGAATCGTGCTGCAGGGCCTGTCCCGTCGGCACTGCCGCTATTGCCAGCTGAACCTGCTATGGTCGTAACTGCTCCGGAAGAGGCAATCGTGCGGATTGTCTGGTTATTCATGTCAGCTACGTACACACTGCCATTTGGGGCCACGGACAAGCCGCTCGGGTAGCTGAACTGGGCTGCGGTGCCAGTACCGTCTGCACTGCCAGAGTTTCCTGCCGAACCAGCCAGAGTTGCGACCACCCCAGCTGATGTGATCTTGCGCATGGTGTGGTTTAAGGCATCAGACACGTATACGTTGCCATCCGTATCAACGGACACATCAACTGGCTCATAGAACCTTGCGGCGGCGCCAGTTCCATCCACGCTGCCGGAGCTCCCAGCCAGACCGGCCACGGTGGTTACCACTCCCGCAGGGGTAACCTTGCGTATGGTGTGGTTGTAGGTATCGGCTACGTATACATTGCCGTCACTATCTACTCCTACGCCACGGGGGTTATAGAACCGCGCAGAGTTGCCAGTGCCGTCGGTGCTTCCAGACGTGCCGGCCAAGCCGGCCAGAGTGGTCACCACGCCTGCCGGTGTGATCTTGCGAATCGTGTGATTGGATGTGTCGGCTACGAAGGCGTTGCCGGTGTTGTCCACGGCCACGTCCCATGGAGAGTAGAACCGTGCAGTTCTATCAGTGCCATCCGCGTTGCCGCTGTACCTCGCCAGACCAGCCAGCGTTGTTACCACTCCAGACGGCGTAATCTTTCGGATTGTGTGGTTGTCGGTGTCGGCCACGTAGACGTTGCCGGCGCTATCCACAGCTACACCGTGGGGATTCGAAAAACGCGCGGCACTTCCCGTCCCATCAATCGCCCCCGGCGACTCCACCGGCCCGGCAAGAGTGGTTACAGTCAGACTCTCCCCTGCCATCGCGCCCGCCTGGACGCCCAGCAGTCCGCCGGTGCCGATGCCGATGGCGAGGGCGATCGAGGCTGTGAGGAGGCTGCGCAGAGAACCGGCTATTCCCGGGCTGAACCGTTTCATGAAGACCTCCGGCGTTCTGACCTTTAAGTCCGGCCTACTACGGATGTTACGCCGCCGCCGGGGGCTTGTCAATGGGGAAGTTGCGACGGGTGGAAGATTGGGCTTTCGGCATTCGGCTCAACGGCGGAACTCTCGCAAAGCCGCCAAGACGCAAAGAACGGCAGCTTTCCTCCCGCTACAGGAAGAAACCGTAGCTGTCGTTGTTTCCCTTGGCGCCTTTGCGGCTTCGCGTGAGGATGCTGTCCTCAAGCGCCGAAAGTGTCACGCACCCCGGTCGTTCCGAAAGCCGGCCGTCGGCTCAGTTGCGGGTTGCGGGCAACGGACCTCAGACTGTTCCCAAAGCCCAAAGCCCAAGGCCCAAAGCCCAAAGCCCGCCCCAGGGCCATCCGTTCCGAAAGCCGAAAGCCGAAAGCCGAACGCCCCGTCCTCCCATCCCCCGACGTTCTTGAAAACCCCGGCGCTTCCGGTACAACCCCGGCAGGAGGACCTTCCCCCATGCCTTCTGCCAACGCCAAGTTCACCCTGACCGCCTGCGGCGAGTGGGTCGCGCACGACCCGCTGGGCCGGCCCCGGGCCGTCGACGGCGCTCCGGAGCTGCTCGGCTCGCCGGTGCGGCTGGCCGCCGCGCGGGGCGGCTACGCCTCGTTCCGGCTGCTGGTCCGGGGGCGCGGGCGCTACCGGCTTTCCGCGGAGGCCTCCGGCGGGCTGGCCGTCGACCTCTACCGCGCCTGGTACCACCGCATCAAGCCGCGCGGCCGGCCGGCCGAGTACTGGCCCGACGCGCTGGTGCCGCTCGCGCCCGGCGCGGGCCTGGAGCTGCCCGACCGCGACAACCGCATCCCCGGGCAGAAGGTCCAGGAGTTCTGGGTGGACGTCTTCGTCCCGGCCGGCGCCCGGCCCGGCGAGGTCCCGGGGAAGATAACCCTGCGCTCCGGAGCCGGCGCCGGCCCCGTCGAGCTGCCGCTGGCCGTGACCGTGCTCCCGGCGCGGCTGCCCGCCGAGCCCTGCGTGGCCATGGACAACAACTCCTACGGCTGCCGCTGGCTGCCGGGGATGTACCCGGGGCTCTTCGGCCCGGGCCGCCCCAAGGAGAGCGCCGGCTTCTGGCGGACCAGCATCGGGCTGCTCCACCACTACTACCGGATCAGCCGCGAACACCGCACCGTCTTCCACAACCTGGGCTACGGCCACTCCGGCCAGATGGACCCGATCTACGCGCCGAAGGTCTCGGGCGCGGGGCGAGCGCTCAAGCTCGGCGGCTGGGGGCTGTTCGACGCCCACTACGGCCCGCTGCTCGACGGCCGCGCCTACCGCCGGGGCTCGCCGGGGCTGCCCGGCCCGCGCACCGCGCCGCGGCCGGCCTGGGGCGTCTACACCCCGGTCAACCCCGACTGGCCCGCCAACTACCTGTGGTGGGGCGAGCCCGGCTACGAGGCCGAGTTCGTCCGGGGCCTCGCCCAGTTCGACGCCCACCTCCGGGCCCGGGGCTGGACGAAGAGCCGCATCGAGTTCTTCTTCAACCACAAGAAGCGCTACCGCTGGTACGAGTGGGACGGCGACGAGCAGAAGTACGCCAAGGACAACGCCCGCCACCAGGACATGATCGCCCTCTGGGAGAAGGCCACCGCCGGCAGCCGGGCCAACTGGGTCTACCGCGCCGACGCCAGCTGGCAGATGAAGCGCCAGTTCGAGGAGCTCGGCGGCCACCGCAACTTCTGGGTCTGCGGCGGCTTCGTCAGCTGGTACCCGAAGGAGATCAAGGCGGTGCTGGCCCGCGGCGAGCACGTCTGGTGGTACGGCGGCTACCCGCCGATCCAGATGGCCTCCAGCGCCGTCCTCCAGAACCTGTGGCTGACCTGGGCCCGCGGCCTGCAGGGCTTCTGCCACTGGCTGGCGGTCAACCCCGGGCCGGACCCCTGGTTCGACTGCAACGGCGCGGCCACCGGGCCGATCTACCCGGGCGCGCGCTTCGGCATCCCCGGGCCGCTGCCCTCGATCCGCCTGAAGATCCTGCGCAACGGCATCCAGGACATCGACCTGATCGACTCCGCCGCCCGCCGCCGCAAGCGGCTGGGGGCGGTGCGCGCGGAACTGGGGCGCAAGGTGCCCATCGTGCTCTGGGAGAAGCCGCCGGCCGCCGCCAGCAAGCTGCCGCCCGAGGACTGGGACAGCGAGAACCTGGCCACCGAGCACGAGCCGATCATGGAGGCCCGCAAGGCCCTCCGGCCCGACTGGTGGGGAACCGTGCGCCGGCGCGCCGTGGCCATGGCCGCGGCCTCTGGGGAGGTGCGCTGACATGGCTCGTCCGACTCTCAAGAAGATGGCCGCCGAGCTGCGCGAGGCCGCCCGGGTGGCCGCGGTGATGGTCGACGGCGACCTGGCCGGCCGGATCGTCAGCCAGCGCTCCTGGCACTACATCCGCAACCCCAACCCCAAGTACCGGTTCATGACCGGCGACTACTTCGACGTCGACCACGCGAACTTCCTGCTCATGAAGAAGACCCTGCTGCGCCTGGGGCGGCTGGTCGGCTTCCCCTGCGGGACGTCGCTGTGGCTGCCGGTGCCGGGGCTGAAGGGGCGGCAGGTCACCTGCGCCGTCCAGAACGGCAAGCTGCACCGCTACTACCGGTTCGGCGCGGGCTCCCAGCCGACCCCGCCGGAGATGGCCCGCTGCCTGCGGACCGGGCAGGTCACCGCCGCGCCGGCCCACCCGGATTACGTCGTCTTCCTGGCCCCCGTCCGCGACAGCCTGGGCGACGTGGTCGGGGCCGTCGAGTTCTGCAGCCCGAACCCCAAGTCCGCCGCCATGGCGCCGGCGTGGAGTTGATTCCCCATCCGTTCAGGTCCCCTCTCCCCCTGCGGGAGAGGGCCAGGGTGAGGGGCGCTGTCCCCTAACCGGCTGTGTGTCGCGAGGACGCCGTACTCCGACAATGCGGACTTGGCGAGACAGACATCAGGTTCGGCCCGGTTCTTGCTCCCTGACACGCCGTGAAAGCACGCGCAGACTGGAGACAATTCGCGACTTGCACCGCGTTGGTGCAGGTCCTGCACCAACCCGCGTGCCTGACGGTGAACGCGGGGGCTCCCAGGCGCTGTTTTGTCAGCGAAAAGACCCCGGAAGTCGTTGACGCCGATCCTCCGAAAACTACAATGTCCGCGCACCTCTTGATCGACACCCTGCCTGGCAAACAGTGATGAGCGGGAAGGAAGAGGCGGTAATGCGTCAGTGGTTGCGCGTGGCGGTATACGGGGCACTGGCCATCCTCGTCGCCGTGGCCGTCTACTTCGTGAAGAACCCTCCGTTCTCGACCGAGCCTTCGCCGCGCCTGGATGTGCCGTACTCCCCGCCGCCGACCAAGGCTCCGGAGATGGCCACCTTCGCCAATCGCGAGGCGCCATATGAGAAGCGGGTGACCGCGGACATCGACAGCCGGCTGCCGGAGACGAAGAGCACCCTGGACTCCAGCGCGGCGATCCAGGTGCTCATGGACACCAAGGATGACGATGCCGTTCGTAACGAGGCGGCGAACCTGCTTCGCCGCTCGGCCTGCAAGGACCTGAGCAGCCGGCTGACCCGGATACTCTGGAACCCGCAGGAAGGCGAACGCTTCCGTTCGTTCTGCGTTCAGCACCTGTGGCTCAACCTTCCCAAGGCGGGAGAGGCCGAGAAGGCTGAGATCATGGCCACGCTGCACAAGTGCCTTGCCGACAAGCATCTGGCCGTGCGCCGCGAGGCGCTCTTGGCCCTGGTCCGCGAGAAGGACGCCCAGGGCTCGGAACTGGCCGTGAAGTGGCTGTCCGCGCCGGAGGGTGCCGAGGCGCGCGACTTGGCAATCCACTCTGTGTACGAACTCGGGCTCAAGGAGCGGATCCCCGAGGTCCGCAAGTGCCTCGCCGACCCGTCCGATCCGGTGCGCATCGCGGCCATCGTGGTCCTGAGCCAGTGGGGCGACGAGGCCAGCCGGCCAGCCATCGAGGAGGCGGCCAAGTCGAAGTCCTACCGGCTGCAAAACGCGGCGCAGATGGCACTCAAGCGGATGGACGCGGCCAAGAAGGCGCAGCCGGGAGAACCCAAAGGATAGCCGGGCCAGCCAAGTTGGCCGGCCTGAAGGATTGATGGGTGTAGCTGCATGCGGTCAAGAAACGCCGGAGGAATATTCCCATGAGGAAGTCGAGTGCTCTGTTGGCGGTGGCCCTGGCCGTGTTCGCTGGTGTCTTCGGTGGCTCTGCCGCCCGGGCCGCGGACTGGGTCGCGGCGTCGAGCTATGCCGACGCCGAGAACAAGTGGACCGGCGAGACCGCCGCCTATGACACCAGCACCTCGAGCTACGCCTCGGACGGCTCGAACCGGGTTGGCTGGGGCGCGGCGTTCAAGCTCAACTACGCCACGCCGGTCAACAGCGACCGCGTGCGGGTGAGCACCGACTTCGGCTATGGGGTGGTCGATAGGATCAAGCTGACCGTCACGTACAATGACAACTCCTCCGTGACCACGGAATACGACGGGACCGTCGTCCAGGACGTCACCCTGTCCACCCTGACCTTCACCAAGGGGCTGGTCAAGTCGGTCGAGTTCAGCTATCGCTACGTCATCAGCGGCTGGAACTTCTGGCTCTACGACCTCAAGCTCTACCAGTGTCCGGAGACTCCGGCTCCCCTGAGTGGCACCACCCTAGACCCCACAAGCGTCAACGCCACCAGCGCCGTGATGCACGGCAAGATGGTCAGCAACGGCGGCTCGCCGTGCTATGGCCGCTTCGTCTTCTGGAAGCTGGTGGACGCCAAGTTCTACTCGCCCTGGCGCGGCGACCTCGGCAATAACCAGGAGTTCACCGCGGCGCTGTCGGGCCTGGAGCAGAACGCCAGCTACTCCTACCAGGTGCAGCTGGCGCCCACGGCCGAGCCGGCCGCCGAGCAGATCGTCACCGCCGAGCCGGTCAAGACCTTCACCACG